>RCUH01000020.1_pt1 | contig 341951 bp, 275 predicted proteins | sample 2166191 | NCBI WGS metagenome assembly RCUH01 (sample SAMN09932848, study PRJNA488358) | compost metagenome | feature: garden; material: soil; isolation source: compost soil in an enriched community after 214 h of incubation | place: Germany: Experimental Botanical Garden Goettingen | collected...
AGCATCTGACTGTTAATCAGAGGGTCGCTGGTTCGAGCCCAGCTTCAGGAGCAATATTGAAACCGGCTTTACGCCGGTTTTTTTGTTTACCATGCTTATTAAAAAACTATGAGTTTAGTAATTATTGGTACGGTGGCTTTCGATACAATAGAGACACCGTTCGGTAAAACTGACAAAATTCTAGGTGGTGCCGGTACATTTGCTAGTCTGGCGGCATCATATCTATGTGATCAAATCAAATTGGTCAGTGTTGTTGGGGAGGATTTTGGAAATGACAATCTCGATCTTATCAGGAACCGTGGTATAGATGTTACGGGTGTCCAGGTGATTACTGGTGGGCAAACTTTTTCTTGGTCAGGCAGATATCATAACGATATGAATAGCCGTGATACCTTGGCGACAGACTTAAATGTATTGGCCGATTTTGATCCAATTATTCCTGAAAGTTATCAGGATTGTGAGTATCTCCTCTTGGGTAATCTTACACCTCAAATACAATTAACAACGTTGGAGCGCTTGGTGCACAAACCTAAGCTAGTTGTTCTGGATACGATGAACTACTGGATGAATGTCGCCATGGATGACCTAAGAAAGGTTCTTCTAAAGGTTGATGTGTTAGCCATAAATGATTCAGAGGCGAGACAGCTGTCGGGAGAGTATTCGCTGGTTAAAGCTGCAAAAGTCATTTTAGCAATGGGCCCTAAATATTTAATTATCAAAAAAGGTGAACACGGTGCGCTTCTTTTTGGAGAGAATCAGATTTTTTCTGCTCCAGCTCTACCATTAGCAGATGTGTTTGATCCAACTGGTGCGGGGGATTCCTTTGCGGGAGGTTTCATTGGCTATCTTGCCAAAGTAAAAAGTATAAACTTTACAAATATGAAGAATGCGTTGATTTTTGGCTCTGCGCTAGCTTCATTCTGTGTAGAGAAATTTGGAACAGATCGTTTGGTTGATCTTACCGAAGAGGACATACAAAAGCGTTTGAACGCTTTTGTTGCCCTATCTCAGTTTAATTTATAATCATTGATCTTTCAGTTTTCCGACGATCTGAAATTTTGAAAATACAGATTCTGAATGAGGGGCTTCTTGGAGCTCCTCAGTTAGATCTTGTCCGGCCCAATGCTCGTAATGCATCCCGTTTTTCCACAGTCTACTTTCTCCGACATCATAGATAAATCCGCGATAGGCAACCCAGATCTGCGGTTTGTCCTGACCATTACGTAAAGCCAGTTGGCTTTTGCTGTATTCCGATAATTCTTCTGCCATTCGTAATTGTAAAAAGGCGAAGATAGAAAAACTAGGCTACTTTATATGCCGATAGTGATCTTTTCATTAATTTTCTAGCGACATGTATTCTTGTTTTTACCGTTCCGATAGGGATATTTAAATGTTCAGATATCTCGTGGTATTTAAACCCTTCAAAGTAAAGTGAAAATGGGATGTAATATTCTTCGGAAAGACTAGATAAAGCTTCATGGATGTCTTCCATGACAAATTTGCTTTCGCCTTGATTTGAGGAGGCGGATAATAGGAGGTTAGAGTTAGAAATATCCTCGTCTTTCGTAATGAAAGAATTGGTTTTCACAATACGTCTATAGTTATTAATAAACGTGTTTTTCATGATGGTGTAAAGCCATCCTTTCAAATTGGTTCCTTCTTTGAAATTTTTAAAATAGGTCACAGCTTTCAGGATAGTGTCCTGAACGAGATCGTTGGCATCTTCGTAATCACTGGTAAAATTTCTGGCGTAGAGTTTTAATGAGTCAGATTGCTCAATAACCATTGTGTCAAATTCATTCTTTGTCATAGCTTAATGAATTATAACTGTTCTTTTTACAAAACAGTACGTTTATAAAATGCGGTTCATTAAGTATGAGGCAAATAATGCGCCAAAAATGGCAAAATTAGATTTGTTAATATAATTTTAAGATTATTTTAAGCAGAGCAAACGTTTGCGTATGCTAACTTTAAGTAAATAAAATTAGCTCAAAGTGATGTTTTACTAAAGTGAAGCCTGTTTTTCTTTTACTTTCAGATTTAAAAAAAATATTTTTACTTTTTTTAAATCTTTACAGTAAATTAACTTCACGCTCCAGCTTAATGCCAAATTTGTTGGCTACATCACTTATAATTTGTTCCGATAGATTGTAAATTTCCTGCCCTGTAGCGTTTTGTCTATTTATTAGTACAAGTGCCTGATTTTTCCATACACCTGCTTGTCCATATTCTTTTCCTTTCCAACCACATTGTTCTATTAACCATCCAGCAGCCAATTTTGTTTCATTATTGGGCATTGGATAATGCGGTATTGTAGGATATTCTTTCTGAAGAGGTTCAAAAGTCGATGCTGTAACTACGGGGTTCTTAAAGAAACTTCCGGCATTTCCCACTGTACTTGGGTCAGGGAGCTTTTCTACACGGATTTTGGAGACAATGGTTGCGATATCGGCAATACTTGGGTTCGTTATATTTTCTTTAGCGAGTTCGGCTTCTATTGCACCATAGGTTGTATTGATATGAGCTGTTCGGCTAAGCTTATAGGTTACCTGGGTAATGATAAACCGTCCTTTATGAGCTGTTTTAAAGATGCTGTCGCGGTAGGAGAAATTGCAATCTTCTTTTTTGAATGTGGCAAAGTTGCCGGTATACGTATCGAAAGCCTGACATTCGTGAAAGACATACATTAACTCAGTACCATAGGCACCGATGTTTTGGACAGGTGAAGCCCCGACAGTGCCGGGAATTAGGGCCATGTTTTCAATGCCAGCGTAATTATGTTCGATACAATGCCAAACGAAGTCATTCCAGATTTCTCCAGCTTGCGCTGTGACATAAACATCATCGCCATCAATCTTCGACTCTATGCCCTTGCTGGTCATGCGAATAATGTAGCCGTCAAATGCTTTGGTGAAAAGGACATTGCTACCGGCACCAAGAACAAAAAAGTTCTCCTTAAAAATATCATTTTTAAAAATTTCGGTCAATGTTTCATTGTCATTCACTTCGATTAGAAAATTTGTCTTTTCTTCAATTCCAAACGTATTGAAAGCTTTTAAAGATATATTCGATTGAATGTTTAACTTCATATTGACTTTAGTTTTCAGAAATTCAAAAAAATCAGCTATCTTTAGCATGATAATCGGTAAAGATAGTATAAACCGTTTATTTAACGATAAAAAATATAAGTTTAATGGGTAATGCAGATGTAAAAAGAATCAAAATTCTAGAAGCTGCGACGAGGCGCTTTGCACATTTTGGAATGGCTAAGACAACGATGTCGGAAATAGCCAAAGATCTCAATTTCTCAAAAGCATTGCTGTATTATTATTTTCCGGATAAGAATAGCTTATATTCTGCAGTTTTCGAATACGTTATTGATAAAATGATCGAGGATATCGAGGATGTCATTGCGCAGGGAGGCGACTTTGAGGAGATCATGATGTATTCTATTGATATGAGGGTCAAGATTATCAATCAATATTATAATTTATTTGAATACACCATGAAGATGGTGAAAGAGCTTCCTGATGAGTTGGAGCAGGTATTCAAAGAATCTTATCTACGTGAAGTAGAAATTATTGAGAAGATTCTCAATATTGGTATCGATGCCGGGGAGATACAGGTTGAAGATATCAATGAAACTGCGCGAATTCTTCTTTATTCACTATTCGGTATGCGTATGGGCATATTAAAGGATATGAAAAACATGTTGTTCCCAACAAAAGAAGAATTCGATCATATTCTCAGTTTACAGAAGAAAATGATGAAAATCTTCTTAAATGGTTTACGTTTTCAAGTCGTTAAATAAGTGTTGAGCGAATATGTCCGATAATCTGTTTGGCATGAATTCGTGAATTTTCAATAAACCAAAGGTGGGTATTTAAGCCACCACAAACGACGCCTGCCAAATAAATCCCGGCTATATTTGTTTCCATTGTTTCTTCATTATGGCTAGGAATGCAAGGTGCCTCCTGGGGAATATCAATTCCGATCTTTTTCAAAAAATCAAAATTTGGACGATAGCCGGTTAAAGCCAGTACAAAATCATTATCGAGTTCGACGATACCGTTGGGTGTTTGGATATGTGCAGTAGTTGGAGTAACTTCTGTTAAGTGGCTATTATAATACACATCGATTTCACCGGCAGCAATGCGATTTTCAATATCAGGTTTTACCCAATATTTTACCCGACGGCTGATTTCGCTACCACGGATTACCAAAGAAACTTGCGCTCCTTTTCGGTAGGTTTCAAGCGCTGCATCAATGGATGAATTACTGGCGCCGACAACGATCACCTTCTGGCTGCTATAATAATGTGGATCATCGTAGTAATGCCTAACTTTGGGAAGTTCTTCGCCCGGGATATTGAGCAACATCGGTATGTCATAAAAACCTGTAGCGATGATGACTTTTTTGGTCAGGTACATGCTTTTGTTGCTACTGACCAGGAACTCCGTATTCTCTTTCTTAATTTCCAGTACTTCTTCAAAAAGATGGGTATCAAGTGCGAACTTTTGCTGTATACGTCGGTAATATTCCAAAGCCTCCATGCGTTTTGGCTTGGGGTTGGTTGTGACAAAGGGAATATCACCTATTTCTAATCTTTCGGAAGAAGAGAAGAAGGTCATATTTTGGGGGTAATTATACAGTGAGTTGACTAAACAGCCTTTTTCAAGAATAAGATAGTTTAAATTTGCTTCTTTGGCTTCTAAGGCGCAAGCTAAGCCAATTGGCCCGCCGCCAACTATAATCAGGTCGTACCGTGTTATCGTATCGCTCATGGTATAAATGTCGAGAATTTTAAAGAATAAATCAGCTTAAAGCTTTAGGTAGTTCATTTTCTGACATTGCTGTGCTTTTAGCATGAAGGTCCTGAACTATTTTATGCAGGTCCTGCGCAATTTTATTGAGAAAGTCCAGCTGTTCGGTCAATAGCTGCCCATCAACTGAACTGACATCTGTATTATCAAATTGGTCGTTGGAAATTTCGATCGCTAAAGGAATAAATGCATTGACGCTATCGTCAGAATGTAGCAGTTGAATGGACTGCTCCAAGGAGCTTAATATTTTTCGGATCGTTCGGACGTGGTCCTTATTGATATAATTATTGTCCATTTCGTCGAGATGGTTCATTAATGTCACCGAAAAAGAAGCTAGAATATGGTTGAATATGACGAATTTATTGACTTCCTTGCTATATTTTTGACGTTTCTTGGGTTCGGTAAGCATGCGCTGGAATGTCGAACCCATATTGGCCGTTTCGACGTAGACTGCTTTGCGGGTTAGTTTGTAATCCGTGATAGAAGGCGCTTGGCCTGCAATTTCTTTCAATGCCTGAAAAATGTAATTGTAGTTGGCAATGAGTAGCTTTCGCATGGACTCCTTGACTTGCATGCTTTCCCAATTTGGAAAAATAATATAACTGGATAAGAATGCAATCATGCCTCCGATAAAGGTGTCCAATATGCGTTCTTTCGTGACGTCTAGGGTATTGGCGCTGACGAAGCTCAGCATAATTAATACATAGGGTGTCATGAAAAGTACCGCAATAACATAGTTGACGCGGAATAAACTATATGCTGTCAGAAAAAAGAATACCAAGAGAACAAATAGTATAGTTGGGTCATGTATGGTTAATAAGATAAGGGCTCCGATGAGTCCACCTATCGTTGTGCCGATGAGACGCTGGATATTTCTCTCCTTTGTGAGTCCGAAGCCAGGTTTTAGGATAACCATGATGGTGAGGAGGATCCAGGAGACATTATTGGTGATATTGGTGACCTCAAACACGTAATAGGTGGCCGACATGACAATTGCCATGCGGCAGGCATGCCGAAAGATGGTGGATTTTAGGGTAAGATTTTCGCGGAACTTTTTAAAATCAATTGCAGAGCTTTGGACAAAGCGTTTTGCATCGTCAATTTCTTTTCGTTTGACATCGTCAGGTTGTAGATGCGAGTAACCATAGATATTTTTGATCCGGCGAACCAGGTCACGCAAATTAATCAACACCTTGCGTAAGGCAAAGGTGCTATATTCTTGATTTTTATCAAGTTGGTCGATTTTAGCGTGAAGACGGCTGAGATCTGAATCGAAATCGTACAGTGGTTTTGGCTGTGTATTTGTATTAAGCTGATAAGCTAAGTTGTCAAGTTCATTGGTGTATTTTAAAATAACGTTTTTAAAATCTTCCAAGATGCCTGTAGGTCCAAAGCGTTCGCTGATGGTATTGTAATCATAGTGCGCCGCCATACTTTGCTCAAAGAGATCGACAATATCGTTGAAAACGAGGGTTAAATAACGTCCTACCTTTGTAGTATCTTTAATTGATCGTTTACTTTGAAACAATACATCACGTAGGTTTTCCTGATGCTGATTGACTTCAACTTGTTTGTCGATCAGTTTGAGGTAGTTTTTATCATTATCAATTTTAGCATCGTAAAAATTAGCTTTTAACCGGATGTAATCAGCAACATAGCGAATTGTCTCTGATAATTCCTGCTCGGCCAGTCGGTAGGGGCGTGCCTGCGTGATGGAAAGACTAATGGCAATATACCATAATCCACCTAAAGTATAGAAGCCTAAATAGTTGATGGCTTCAGCAAGGGGGTAGTGAATCTGTACATGGATCAACATCATCAGAATGCACATGAGACCTACGTTGGCGGCTCTTCCATTGAAAACCGCAAACATGGCGAATATAAAGCAGGCTATGCCGATAAAAATTGCTAATAGATATACATTTTGATTGACTATATTGGTTAAAATAAAAGTTAAAGTAGTCAATATCGCACCCGCAATCATTCCTTTCCTTCTATGGCTAGGCGCACCGGGGGTATCCGATAAGCCTACTAAGAGCGCTCCCAGAGAGACAATGGTTCCATTGGTAAATTGTCCTATGGTTGCAAAGATCAGGACAGGCACGATACATCCGATGGTAATTCGGAGTCCATCTGCAAAATATTGGCTATAGAAAAAACTTTTTATTTCTTGTGTCTGTTTCATAATGTGTATAGTACAAACTTAGATAAATTGCTTTTCATATTAAAAACAATTGTTCGGCTATGTTTGCTCTTTTTTGTACTGATGATAGCGATATAGCTGGTTGGTTTCTGTCTGATCAAGAAAGGATCATTTTGTAGCCGGGCTTTATGAGCAGGGGGATCGACACTGGCCCTTTTCATGTTTTACTATGTTAATGTGTTAAAAATGAAAAATTACTAAAATTTGTTAGTATGTTTTTAAAATTTTAATTGTTTTTTTGATTAATTTATATTTTTTTATTTGTTTAGCTATAATATTGTTATATTTGGGGCCATAGGGTAATTTCAGAGACATTACAAAATTTCAAGAGTCACCTAAACTCTCTTGACCACTTTCAAAGATTTAAATATGAAGCAAAGTAAAAATGAAGCCGTCTTTCAGGACGAGGTATTGACACGCTTTGAGCTTTTCAAAAGTTTGTTTTTAACATTGCCATTTCAACGTGTTAAAGATACCGGTACTTTATTACCATTTTTTGCAAAGCAATGTGAAAAGGGTGTGGATCAGCATTTAACTCCTGATGAGATCATAAAGAGTTTCTTCGATCAGCATGAGGAATTTTCTTCGGAAGAGCAACGTATTGATTTGTTATTTCGATTTGTTCAATATATAGAGCGTCAGGTTGTTTTATTTGATGCAATCGAAGATTCATCATTTCAGATGGTGGGCCGTGGCGATGATGAAAATGTCTTAGGGGCATTAATTAAAAACGCCGAAGGTAGCGAAGATATGCGCCGTAAGATTGTGTCAAAATTGAAGGATTTTTCTGTACGTCTTGTATTGACTGCACATCCTACTCAATTTTATCCTGGACCGGTATTGGGTATTATCAACGACCTGATCGATGCAATCAAGACCAACGATATTCATAGTATTCACCTGCTGTTACAGCAATTGGGGAAAACGCCTTTCATCAATAAAAATAAACCGACTCCAGTTGATGAGGCAGCGAGCTTAGCTTGGTTTTTGGAAAATGTGTTTTATAAAGTGGCGTCGGAGATTCAGGCCTTTATTGATGATGAATTGGACGTCGACACGGAAGAAGTAAAACAATTGATCGAATTGGGCTTTTGGCCGGGAGGTGACCGTGATGGTAATCCTAACGTAAGTGTTGATAGCACCAAGAAAGTTGCCGCATTGCTGCGTACTATCTTGTTTAGATGTTACTATAGAGATTTCCGTATCGTTAGACGACGCATCACATTTAGAGGTGTGGAGGAGTATATGGAAAATCTGCAGACATTGTTCTACGAAAATAGTTTTAACCCAGTCGAACATCCTGCAGACGAAACTGATAATATTATCACCAATCTAAAAGCAATCAAAAATGTTTTGGAGGAATATCACAACGGGCTTTTTGTGGAGATCGTTGATGATTTACTCCGCAAAGTGATGACTTTTGGTTGTTTCTTTACGACGCTGGATATCAGACAAGACAGCCGCATATTACGTGAGGCTACCAATTATCTGATTCAGCACAACCAGGAAAAGACTGGAATGCCATTGGATTATCTGGAGCTTAGTGAAAATGATAAGCAAAAAGCATTAAAATTCAAAGAACTTGATCTGACGGTAGGCGAGGATGCAGATCCGTTGACGAAGGATACATCCGGCGTGATAAAATTGTTAAAGGAGATTCAACGTTCCGGTTCAGAGCGAGCTGCGCAACGCTTTATCATCAGTAATTGCCAACAGGCGAGTGATATTCTAGGACTGCGTCAATTATTTTTATGGTCTGGATGGAAGAAAGATGCTTTAACGATCGATTTTGCACCTTTATTTGAGACCGTTGATGACTTGACGCGAGCAGCGGACGTGATGAAAACCTTGTACAGTAATAAGGAGTACAAGGCCCATTTGAAACGAAGAGGAAACAAACAGACGATAATGTTGGGTTATTCAGATAGTACCAAAGACGGTGGATATCTGATGGCGAACTGGTCGATCTATCGGGCAAAAATCGAACTTACGGCGATATCACGCGAGTACGATGTCGATTTGGTATTTTTTGACGGTCGTGGTGGGCCTCCAGCACGTGGTGGTGGTAAAACACAACGTTTTTATGCATCTATGGGTAAGGAGATTGCCAACGATCATATTCAATTGACGATTCAAGGGCAAACTATCAGTAGCCAGTATGGTTCATTGGATACAGCGCGGTTTAATATTGAGCAACTTTTGCATGCTGGCATTATTTCAGATTTGAAACAACGGGTGGGCGATACCTTAACCAAACATCAACAGGAGATTATTGATAAGCTAGCTGAGCTGAGTCACCATAAGTTTTTGGATCTACGCACGAATGAATTGTTTTTACCATATTTGGAGACGATGTCGCCATTGAAAGCGTTATCCTCAATCAATATTTCAAGTAGACCTGTAAAACGCAACTCAGGCCGTGAATTGCGACTGGAAGATTTGCGGGCGATTAGTTTTGTAACTTCATGGAGCCAGTTAAAGCAAAATATTCCTGGATTTTATGGTGTCGGGACAGCATTGCAATGGGCTGAAAAAAATAACCTTTGGAAAGACGTACAGCAATTATATGTTTCATCGGGATTTTTCCAGACATTAATCGACAACTGTATGATGTCGATGACAAAGTCAAACTTTGATATTACAGCATACATGAAAGATGATCCTATTTATGGTGATTTTTGGAAAACGTTGTATGCCGAATATCAGATAACAAAAGAATATTTGTTAAAACTGAGCGGAACCTCAAAATTAATGGAGAATTATCCTGTGGATCGTGAGTCTATTTTAGCGCGTGAGGGGATTGTATTACCATTATTAGTTATACAGCATTTTGCAATTCGTGCATTGAATTCGGATCAGCTGACTGATGCACAACGCGAAGATTATTCGAAGTTAATAGCGCGTACCATCTTTGGGGTGGTGAATGCCGGAAGAAATGTTGCGTAATTTTTCTTTCTTTTCACGGATAGGGTTTCGGAGAACATATATTTTATCTACTTTTGTATAGTTAACAAAATTGATATGAAGATTAATAAGTTATTTATTGTTGCGGCTTGTGCGGGTACATTATTTGCATCTTGTGGTCAAACAGCTGCAGATAGACAGCGTCAATACTCTAATGCATCCTTAGCGGATGGTGATGCCTTTGCAATGATTAAATTCGTTGGCGAAAATGGAAACTACTTGGTAAATCTTGCCGATGTAGCTGCAAAACAATCTACCTCAGCAGAGGTGAAAAATGTAGCTGCAAAGATTAAAGAAGCTTACGCAACAGTGTTGCCAGAATTAGACAATTTAGCAAAAGAATTGCATGTTGGCGATGCGCAACGTGGTGTGCCTGCATTTCAGGTTCCAGCTTCAATTGGTTCGGACAGTACAGCGGCATTCAACGATAAAGCATTTTTAGCCCTAGTGGTTGAAAAACAAGGTGAGATCAATACAAGATTGTCTCATGAAGAACACAATACAAACAAGGATGTTATTCACCTTTCAGAGGAGTCTTTGAAAAAAGTGGAAGAGATCTATAAATTAGCTGGTGGTAAAGTTGAAGAACACCATCACTAAGAAATAAGGTAAATAGAAGGAAAGGAGTATTCATTAAAATGAATATTCCTTTTTTTTATGAGTTTTTTGCTGGCAATACTAGATTTTCTGTATGGAATTGTGCTTGGTGCTGACTTTCGACTAGAAGCGGGATTATTTGCTGAGTAGGCTGATGGTCAATGAAATCTTTTTGCAGCGGGATTGATCCTGTTTTTGATCAAATGGAAGGTCCTATTTTATTGTATGACAATAATAGCGCTTGTTCGCGTAAGTTTCCTTGCAATAATCATTTGTTATTTGTTAAATTAATGATAACTTAACATTTGTGTAACATAGTTTTTAATTACTGTGTTTATTTTAGCGTAATTTAATGAAATCGTATATAAAGTGAGATACGCCGCAATAGATATAGGCTCCAATGCAGTCCGTCTTTTGATAGCTGACATTATAGGACAGAAAGACCAATATAATTTTAAGAAAAATACACTGTTACGTGTTCCACTCCGTTTGGGGGATGATGCGTTTATTCATCAGGAAATTTCACCTAGGAAAGCCGAGAGTTTGATCAAAACGATGAAAGCTTTTCGGGAGCTGATGGATGTTTATAATGTGGAGGATTATATGGCCTGTGCGACTTCGGCCATGCGTGATGCGCGAAATGGGGCTGACATTGTTGCGGAGGTCAAGAAAAATGGTATAAATATCGATATTATCGAAGGAGCAAAAGAGGCTGAGATTATTTACAATAGCCATTGGGATAATAAGATGGAAAAGGACAAAGTTTACCTTTACATTGATGTGGGTGGCGGTAGTACTGAATTATCGTTATTTGCCAATGGTGTTTTGGTTAATTCTAAGTCTTTCAATTTGGGTACAATCCGTATTTTGGATAATCAGGATAAGGCAGAAACCTGGGATGAATTGAGGGAATGGGTACGCAGCAATACGCATATGTATAAGCAAGTGGTTGGGATCGGTACTGGCGGTAATATTAATAAGCTTGCACGCCTCTCCAATGAAAAATTGGATAAACCATTATCCTATGCCAAATTAAAAGCGGTATACGAACATTTAGCTTCCTTTTCTTTAAAAGAGCGCATTATTTTATTGGGTTTAAACGAAGATCGTGCGGATGTAATTATACCTGCGAGTGAGATTTTCCTGACGATTATGAAGTATGGTCGTCTAAAACAAATCATTGTTCCAAGGGTTGGACTTGTCGACGGTGTAATTAGAACCTTGATCAATAGGAATTTAGTAAAATAATGCTGTAAAAAGCTATTTTCGACTTGTAAAAGAGCGAAAAATCTTTATTTTTGTGATACCAAAGGTGAATATGAGCCCAGGTGGCGAAATTGGTAGACGCACCATCTTGAGGGGGTGGCGCTCGCATGGGCGTGGCAGTTCGAATCTGCTCCTGGGCACTTAAGGAGATACTAGTTAATAGTTGTCTCCTTTTTTTATGCACAAAAATAGATCTCAGATCCAAGGCATATGATAAATTTGATAATAATAAAGCCTTATTGGTTTATTTGGATAAAAATTATTCAAAATATTTCCTTGCTCTGCCTGTTTGTGTTATTAGGAGGCTCGGCAATCGTATCCTTTGTTAAGAATGTTACAACTATTAATATTGATTTTATTAATATTGATTTCAATCTCTTCTTGTATTTTCTGTTTTTTCTCTTTGTTTTCCTTATTTCTTTTTTGCTGGATACTTTAATAAAAAGGGAGTCCTTAATTCAGCTGGATTTAGATGATAAAAATCAGGCCAACGATATATATTTACAGGTAAATATATACAAAGGCTACCCATCATATTGGGGACATTTCATTAAGATGCCTCATCATAATTCAAAAAAGAAATACCTTTTTAGATATGATAGCGATTTTGTTAAAATTATACCAAGAGAACAGATAAAGTATACAAATTGGCACCCTTTAATTTTAGAAAAAACTTCAAAAATATTAAAAGAATCTTTAAATCTATTTTAGGCTATAAATTGATCTTCATGAAAATTAAAACAATAGTATAAATTATCAGTAGTCTAACTGTGTATTTAAAAACAGTATGACCGTGTTCAATAACCCAAGTATTATACCTCTCTTTTTTCGATTGCCTTACTGGCATTTTCCCTTTTGAATATAGGATTAATGTGATAATGATAATGTAAAATAAAAAAATCATAATAATTTATTATAATATTCTTCAATAGCATTTTTATGTGAACGAATAATATTTAATCCAGATTGCCCAATTGTCTTCCAATTTTGAGGTTTAGTGGTCAAATTTATTAAATTAGTTCTAGACAAACCAAAAACGTCTAATAGTTGCATTTTTTGTGACGCTTCGGGGCTAAAACCCAATCCTAGTAACCTAGTGCACTATTAGGTGGAGCGTCTTTCAAAACTTCATTCTTCGTCCAGGCTCCTATTAAATTTATTGGAAGCCTAGTTAGCCGACTCACCCCATCAAATAAAAAATAAGCACCTCTAAGCTGAGATATCTCTGTTGGTGCGGCATGGGCGCATGCTAACAAATGATACTATCAGCTCTTTTTGATTTCAGATTGTGTAGAAACGATCTTATCAAGTATAGGTTTATAAACAATGATATCAACAAAATAATGGTTAAGGATGAAAGATCAATAAATGTCGAATTTTTATGCTTTAACCATGAGATCAATTCTGGATCTTTTAGGCTGATACAATTATCCTTGGAAATCTTCTCAACGTTATCATTAATAATTACTTGATGGTCCGCTTTTATTTCAACTGTTGTCCTTAACCTGTCTTGTCGCGAAACTACCCATACCTTGTTATGATTAAAACAAATACTTTCAAGTTGCCCTAGTACAATTTGTTCCGGAGCGATTCTTTTATTTTTATGAAGAACCAAAAAATCGCTATTATCTACTAATACAACACCATAATCGTTCAATGAAATATCAGTTCCCCAATAATCAATTTTTAGGTTAAGCGGTAATTGATACTTTTGATTCAAAGCGGTTTCATCAATTTTGTATTGTACATCTATAAGCCAAAATGCTAGTAAAACTACATTTATAAAAGTGATAATCAGTGCAACAAAAAATGTGATGTATTTTTTCATCTTTTTGATAGTAAGAAATTGATATAATTGTTAAGCCTTATTAAAAAAGAGTTCGTCATTTTTCGATATAATACTTACATGGCTTGCTGATTACTTGTTGCGTTATCAAACGCAACAACTTTTAATAGTTTTTCGGTTCGATTTTTTCTTTTTTGACGTTGCTGATTATACAGATCTGTTTAAGAGTAAAAATAGGAGAAATTATTGTATTTTAGCAAGCTTATGTCTATTTGAATGGTTATTGTAGCTAGATCCGACAACGTCAATAAAAATGCAATTGGAACGAAAATAACGTTAATTTTTTCAGTTCCTAATGGACGCAATCGTTGGCAAAATACATTAAACTTTATCGTCTTTTTTAGGATATACCTTTCCAGCGCAGATAAAGCACTCGTGAAGCACGGATATAGCACAGCTATGTACTGCTTACGCAACTGTCGCGTAAGAATATACAGCAAAGAGAAATGTATAATAACGGCATTATATATGTGCTGAAAATTGCCACTTCTAGTATGGTTGTCGCTTGCTCGTGGTGTTTATCTTGTATAGATAGGTTTTCCGGGAAACCAGTTAGCGCCATTACCACCACAGGTAAATAGAAAATAGAGTAGGATAACGATATAGACGAGTATAGTAACACGCCAAATGATGTGTAAGCAGCGAGAGCCTTTATCGCTTTGTTTTCTTTTTTTGTCCCTTATCTTTCCGCTTTCTCTATTATTTTCCATTTTCTTATAAAAAACAATGTTTACGGTTCGCTATTCCAATTTTTTAACCCCGTTTGTGCTAGTATATTTGGGCATTGTTAACGAAGTTGTCCGATGCTGTAATAATTGGGCCGCTGAACTGTAGTTTATTTTGAATCAGATCCCTAAAAATACAAATAATGCTAGAGACATACAATGTATAAAAATAAGACTTGCTGGACACGATTAACCTATACAGCACAAACGGTTGTATTGCGAATAATAGACTAACAACCACGAATAACGAATGGGCTACAACAAATAATAAATAACCGTAAAATTAGTTAAAGGCGTTTCTATTTTTACTTCCATAAAATAAAGACCTGCTTCAAAAGCATGTTATGGTTTAACAAAAAAATAGAAACAATGAAAAAATTAATGATGAGTTTGATGGCGGTTGCGCTGCTATCTACAGCGGCTTCTGCAAAGGCAACTGAAAAGGCTCCGAAAGAAAATGTCAATGTTAAAACAACGACTTACCGCCTTCCTAAAACGAACACCCTCGTGAAGGTCACAGAAGAGGTCAAAGAAAGCAAAGGCCAATTAACACATTGTGTTTTTGTATTGAGTTTTTATGACTACGATACCGCACAATTGGTCGGTACACATACTTCAGACACCTATACGAGTGGTGGTTGTGGATCGTTCTTTAAAGCGTGTAGAGCTTTTTGGGGTGTTTAATGTTGTCGATCCCTGTTGGTCGTAACCAGCTGAGAGGCTTCTGCATTTTCACGGTGTTACAAAAGATTAAATCTAAGCGGGGTGAAAACCCCGCTTTTCTTGTTTTGGACTGATGAAAAAAAATGTTATCTTCGATTATTATATTTAATTTATCAGATAAAAAGTGCGAGTGATCCCTGTTTTTAATGATAACGGAATTTGAAACCGAAGAACTTCAATATGCACACTAGAAATTTTTTACTTCTTCTTAGCTCACTGGTATGGCTAAGTTGTACGAAAGATCCCATCGAGCCACAGGTAGAGCCCCCAGAGGTGGTACCTACAGATACCACCAAAAATGAACCCACTGTTCCGCCAGATAAGTACGAAATTCGGAAAGTACAGTTACAGATGAGCCAACTGTTCGCCGATGATAATATTGATGAAAAGGTTTTCCTGGGGGGACTTTGGAGCCTCAAAGACACCCTTGAAGGGCCACGACTAGAAAGCCTGGAAGCAAAAGCAAAAAAAGTAAAGTTCCATTTCTTGTCTTACAATGATTTTTCCATAGATATGGGATTCTTTGAGCCCAGCTATAAAAATGGTCTTTCTTATGCAAATAAGTTTGAAAAATCGAAACAGGCAAGCAGCGTGAATTTCTCCTCCAGTACTTTTGGAGATTATGCCGAAATACAGGGATTTCTCGGTAATTCGAAAGATGTAAAAAAGGCATTATCCCTCGTAAAACATGCCGACTCAACGACGATCAGTAAACCCAATAGTACGCTTCGGATAGGCAATGTCAATAAGCTTACAATTTATATTGACCACACAGAGTATTTTGATGCTTATCCGGAATCGGACGTAGCGGCATTAACCCAAGCTGGTTACTCTCCTTATGTGCTTGCTTCAGTGACTTATGGTACCCATATGATTCTAATGGGAGAAACTGATTCAACACGGGCAAGCTTAAATACGGCAATAGACAAAATATTGGAAAAGAAAGCTCTGGATGACATAGATACCAAAGTCTTGGATTGTAGTAATCTGTTGATCTACTATCGTGGTGGTGGGAAGAACAGTTTTATTCAATATCCAAAAGGAGCTCAGGCTATTGGGACAGCACTCCGCGATATGCTCCTTTATGTGAGTCAGACGGAAAATATCTTTAATTATCCACTTACTTATGACTTCATGAGCCTGAAAGACTATAGTACTTTAAAGTATTATAATATATTCGATATTAAGGTTAAAAAACAAAAGTAAACGAGCGAAAAAAAGGCATCCGTTAAATACAAAAACGGCATCTAAATCTAGATGCCGTTTTTGTATTTAACGGACAAGCTGCTGACTTGTGCATTTATATCGCAATGCTATTCAATGTGTAGGGGTATTTCACTTATTCCATTTCGCTAATATCCTTTAACCGATGTAAAGCATTAGGCCAAGCCTCATTAAAGTAATCGATGTACTCGTCGTTTGTGTCAACATCCACTTTCAATAAGGTTTGTCCCTCGATGGCCGAAAAAGAATAGTTTTCTAATGCTCCGGCCCAGTCCTCAACAGTTGGTCCGGATAAAATTTCCTTGCCTTTGTCTAAGATGCCAAGGTGCCGGATAGATACATATGAATTTGGAATGTATTCAGCAATCTCTGCTACCATTCCGCCTTTTTCACCATTTTCATTGACGCCCGTAAAATGAATTTTTTGTCCCTTTTCCCAAACACCTTCAAAATCCGAACTCGGATCGAAGGCGCTGGTCCATTGTTTGTACGTTTCTTTATCGAGCATTGTTTTAAAAACCCGTGGCACAGGAGCATCAATCTTAATTTGATAAGTCAATTTCTTCATCTTTCTACTGTTTTGGAAAATTAGGATCAGCTTTTATTTCGGCGATCTGTTTGGTATGGCGCGCGCAATGCGCGGCAATAAACATCAGAGCCTGATAACCATCAATGGGACCGGTAGGAGAGTCGCTGACATGATTTCTGAGATCTTCAGCATCTGCTTTTTTGATATAGTCGAGTACTGGCTGACGTGCAGCGGTGAAATCAGCGAGTGCAGTTTTCACATCTTTATAAATTCCTTCTGGTTGGAGCTCCTTTGGTGCCTGATATTTGTGGCTCCGGTCTGTAAGGGCATTCTTGAGATTGTCATCTGTCAACTTGATCTCTTTTCTCCTTTCAGGTTGTGGATCTTGATCCAAGCCCTTTTTTGCCATGTCAAATATCATTCGTTCTGAACGAATAATATGTTCAAGGCATTGACTGATAGACCATTTGTCAGGCGCTGATTTAAATTGGAGCTGAGCTTCACTTAAACCCACAACCTGCTTTTCAAGTTCCGCAGTTGTTTGGTTAAAGTATTGCAATAGGGAGTCGGTTCCTGCATAATTACGTTTTAAAGTCTGTTTTTTTAATATCAGCGCAATGTTTTGGTTCTTTTGCTCAAGCAATAATCGTGATTTAGCTGATGATGGAGCTAAGGAAGCAGTTGCTATACCTGCAATTGCTATCATGTTCATAATTAGATTCATAGTTTAATACGTGTTAAAATCGTAAAAATAAATGTCACTACTTCTTTACAATTATAACACATTTTTGTTTTCTATAACTTTCCATAAGGCAAGAAAAGAAGAGGAGGACGGCTCCCTAATCAGAAAGTAATAATTCCTTAGATAACGGCATCAATTGCTGGTAAAAGGGAATATTGTATAATAAGTGTTTTTTATACATTTATTGAAATAAAACCTTATCTTTAACAGAATAACTAACCTACTATTTGAGTTAATCTATGTTAAATCACAATTATACGCGCTATTTTAAACGTTTACCAGTAAAACGTTATGCTTTGGTATGTATGCTATCTTTGTTGGGCACAATTGCCTTAGCGCAGAAGACATCAGTATCGAGTCCGGATGGAACTTTGACCGTTAAGTTGGATCTGAAAAACGGGACGCTATTTTATGAGGTTGAACTTGAAGGGAAGACGATGTTGGAAGCTTCTCCGCTTGGGCTCCAAAGCGAGACGATAAATTTAAGTGATAATTTGCGTCCAATAGCAGAAAAAAGAGCTGAAATTTCGACCAATTATTACGAGCCAAAAATCAAACGCAGTCAGGTACAGTATAAAGCGCATGAATTGCGTTATTTGTTGGAGAATACTTCAAAGCAGCAGATTGAAGTTACTTTCCGTGTTAGCAACAACAATGTAGCCTTCCGATATTATGTACCTCAAGTGGGCGAGCCGGCCAACTTTGCATTGATAAAGGAGAATAGTGGCTTTAAATTTCCACTCGTTACAACAACATTTTTAACGGCCCAAGCTTCCCCAATGATAGGCTGGATGAAAACAAAGCCAAGTTATGAAGAGGAGTATCAGGCAGATCAGGCGTTAGGCGTAGCTTCGAAGTATGGTGTTGGCTATACGTTTCCTGCGCTCTTTCATGTTGGGGATCGTGGATGGGTACTTGTTTCGGAAACAGGGGTATCAAGTGCATATTGCGCATCCAAGTTAAGCGAAGGCACGAAGGATGGGCTTTATAGCATTGCTTTTCCGGAAGAAGGGGAGAACAATGGCATTGGACGAGCAGCACCCACAATTTCATTACCCGGTTATACACCTTGGCGCACACTGACTGTCGGAAGCAACCTAAAACCCATTGTGGAGACGACCGTTCCTTTTGATGTTGTTGAACCGCAGTATCCGGCGTCGAAGAAATACGAATTCGGACGGGCGACATGGAGCTGGTTGGAATGGCAGGACGGCAGTATTAATTTTGAAGACCAAAAGAAGTTTATTGACATTTCGGCTTCAATGGGGTATGAATTTGTATTGATCGACAATTGGTGGGATACAAAGATCGGCCATGAGAAAATTGAACAATTGGTGGCTTATGGAAAGGAGCGAGGCGTAGGTATTTGCCTGTGGTACAATTCGAACGGATTTTGGAACGACGCACCCCAAACGCCAAAAAATAAAATGAATACTTCGATCGCACGGAAAGCCGAGATGCAATGGATGCAGCGTTTGGGCATTAAAGGAATCAAAGTTGATTTTTTTGGAGGTGATAAACAGGAAACTCTTAAGCTTTACGAAGATATTCTTTCGGATGCAAATGATTATGGATTAACAGTTATATTTCATGGATGTACTTTACCGCGGGGTTGGGAGCGTATGTATCCGAATTTCGTGGGTAGCGAAGCTGTATTGGCCTCCGAAAACTTGATTTTCACACAACATGCAAATGATACGGAGGCTTTTAATGCAACTTTACACCCATTTATTCGCAATGCCGTGGCGGCAATGGATTTTGGTCCGGTTTTACTGAACAAACGTCATAACCGTGAGAATAACGGTGGTACTATTCGCAAAACGACAGAAACATTTCAATTGGCAACCGCGATTTTATATCAGACTCCAGTGCAAAATTTTGGATTGACACCCAATAATTTACAGGAAATGCCAATACATGTGATTGATTTTATGAAAAAAGTACCTACAACCTGGGATGAAACAATTTTTATAGATGGTTATCCAGGTAAATATGTCATACTTGCCCGGAGAAAGAGTGATACATGGTATATAGCGGGTATAAATGCCGAGGGCAAAGAAAAGATTGTATCGGTGAATTTGCCCATGTTGAGTACGGATGCGGTACAGCTAATCGAGGATAATATATCCCGGGAATCAAAACAGAAACAAATTCGACTTTCCAAAACAAAGACCATCAAATTGACATTGCAACCTGATGGTGCGGTTGTTTTAATCGGAAAATAAATTACAGCACTCTTCTGACTAAAAGAATCACTCCTGATAAATTGAATTATGCCAGGATAAGTGAATCCTCCTGACTAATGGAAGCTATAACCCAGATCCATTAGTCAGGGCGGAGAGTTCGGATTTCTAGGATCTTGTGACTTGTCGATCCTGCCCCAGCCTTGACTTTCAGTTCTATTTTGGTTTTACCTGTACTCTGTTTGGGAAGCTGTAAACGTATTGTTTTAATGGTGGATTTCTCATCCTTGTCTTCCAATGTGCTGATGATTTTGTCATCGATCATAACCTCAGTTACCCTGGTTGAGTTGTCTGTCAGCAATTTGATTGCTATCAGTTGGGTCTCGGGCGTTATTTTCATCACATAACTAAACCAGTCTTTTGTATCGCGCCAGCGTGTATCGCCGAATGCCCCAGCATTGCTATTTTGCTCGCGAAAAAAGTGATCTGATTCCGGTTGTTGCTCACCAGCGACGACCTTATCGACCGTTTTGGCGGCCAGCGCTAAGCTTTCTGCTTCTTCGCGACTCATTTTCTCCTGTAATGCCTGTAATTCCTTCTGTGTTGCTTGAGGCCAATAGATCATATAACGGGAGTCATGAATACCGAAAAAGGGTTCTAGTTCCATTTGAATGCCTTTTTTTTCCAAATAAAGATCTGAGAGCGTAAAGTGCAAAGGCTTTGACGCTATTGGTTTTACAAGTGCCGGAATATTGTTCGGTTCAGCTTGAAGAATCGGGAGATCACGTAGAGGGATTTGTTTTCCCGATGCAATGTGCCCCATTCGGCTGTCATCGGCCTGGAGCCCCAAAAGATCTTCCTGTCCAGTACGGGCTCCCAAAACAAGAGGTCCATATAAAATACTATAATAATTGCTTTTATCAGGCAACTGCTCAGTGTGTATCCCCATAGGCAATTCAAGACTGACAATATCCCCCTTTCGCCATGTACGTTTGATTTGGATATGCTCATTCGTTGAACTGAAATTGTGGTAGCGCTTTCCATTGATCAACACATTCGGAGCTGCTGTCAGCCAGTTGGGTTTACGAATAAACAAGCTGAATGACGTCGGTTTTTTTGGGTTGATTCGTATGCTTGTATTGGCTTCTGTCGGGAAGTTCGTTTCTTGAATGACTTCCATATTTTTCTCCTTCCAGTCCAAGCGTGAAGGAATAAATAGATTGACGAATAGGTCATTGTTGCGTTGTGCATAGATCATTTCACCATATTTGGCGTGATTTTCCATCCCTGATCCAACGCAGCACCACATACTTGTCTGTATTTGTGAATAAACGCGATAATGCCCTGGACGGATTTGTGTGAAATAGACTAATCCACCATGTTCGGGATGCTGTGTCGATAAGATATGGTTGTAAAGAGCACGTTCATAAAAATCGAGGTATTTTCCTTGTGGATCGGTTTGGTAGAGCATTTTTGTGAGCCGTAACATATTATACGTATTGCAAGTTTCTGGTCCCTCAATGCTATATAGCATCTTTGAAAAATCGTCGGTTGGGTTAAAATGCTCACTCACGCTATTTCCACCAATAGCAATTGAGCGCTGCTCAACCACGTTGTCCCAAAAGTACCGAACAGCCTCCGCCCATTTTTCGTTGTGGGAAAGGTCAGCAATACGTTTGAAACCGAGAACTTTTGGAATTTGTGTATTTGCATGCAATCCTGTTAAATGATCTTTATGCGCTAATAAAGGCTCAAGTATGGATTGATGACTGAATTTACGAGCCAGCTCAAGATAAGTCTGATTTTGGGTAATTGCAGCGACATCAGCAAAAGTTTCGTTCAGTCCGCCGTGTTCACTTTGTAACATGTCCTGTATTTGAGCATCAGAAAGTTGAGCGACCAACTTAAGCGCCCAATCAGTCATCTGAATCAGCATGTCTTTCGCTGATTCATTACCTGTCAATAAGTAGGCATCTCGCAGGCCAGCATAGGTTTTGTGTATGTTATATAGCGGTACCCATTTTCCATTCAGGTTAAAGGTACCAGCGTTGATTCGCCCTTGTTGAACCTCTGTCCAACTAATTTTACCCCCGGGTACCCCGCCAATGTATCCATTTCCATTTGCTTCCTGACAGCGTTTCAAGTTGGAGAGCATGTAATCCAGGCGTTCCTTGATGCGAAGATCTCCTGTAGCGGCATACATATGAGCAAGCGCAGATAGATAATGACCTCCGATATGGCCATCTAATCCTGTATTTTCCCAATTGGTATAGGAATCTTTTTTAAGCGGTAAATTGGCTTCGCGTAAAAATGGAGCCAACAATCGGTCCGGGTCCATTTCCAATAAATAATTGATGTCCAGGTCTTCAGCATGTTTAAAAACTCCAGGTAACAACCTTACCTCTCTTAAATCGAAATAATTTAATTGAGGAGTTGTTTGAGCAGATAGCGCCAGACTAAATAAGCTTAAGAGAGCGCTGTGCAAAAATTTGTTTTTGAAGATCATATAGACTGAAATTATAATTTGTTATTAACAAGATCTGATGAGCTTGTCTGGTTAGCCGCCAAGTATAAAAAGACCGGTAAATCAAAGATATTAAATGTGTTATTTATTTTAAGTGTTTTTTTTACATTTATCTATGCAAGAGAAAAAAGATGAATAATTTTAAGTTGTATTTGTCTGATAATTAGTATTTTGATTGTTTTGTGTTTAGGAAGGTAAAATCCTGGCCTGCTGATAAGATCGCAATAAAAAAGAGCTGATCCGTTTATTTTTAGCTATACTTGTATATGAATAAAGTTAATAGTATTGTTATTTTTTGTGCTTCCAGTTTAGGGAATTCGGCCGTGTATGAAGAACAAGCCTCCTATGTGGGAAAGGTTTTGGCTGAATACGGTATCCGTTTGGTTTATGGTGGTGGAAGGGTCGGCCTAATGGGGGCTGTGGCGAATGGAGCTCTTGCGCACGGAGGTGAAGTAATAGGTGTGATTCCCGATTTTTTGAATTCGAAAGAAAGAGAGCATAGGGGTGTAACAAAACTGATTACTGTAGATACCATGCATGATCGTAAACGAATTATGAGCGATTATGCCGAAGGGGTTATTGCTCTACCGGGCGGTTTTGGTACTTTGGAAGAGCTTTTTGAAATGATTACATGGGCTCAATTGGGTTTACATAAAAAGCCAGTTGGTTTATTAAACATCAATGGATTTTATAATCATCTAATTCAATTTATTGATCACATGGTCGAAGAAGGGCTTCTTAAGCAGGAAAATAGAGCAATGTTATTGGTCGCTGATACGATTGAAGAGCTGATCGAGAAGATGCAACAGTATGAAGCACCACTGGTTCCAAAATGGATTGAGAAGGATGAAATTTAGGGCTTCGGTAAATTCTTATGTCATCTTAATCCCGCTCTTATTTCTGACTAATAGCATTCTTATCGCTTTTTAATTTCGATTTAGAGATTTGTAACAGAATTTCTTATTCCTCCATATGTTACAATCTCGGGGGGGGTAGCCTGTATTTTTATCGTTTCTCCGTTTGGGCTGACTGCTCAAACAGTATCTCAGGATACCATGAAATCGTTCAGAATTGACGAAGTCGAAATTAGTTCGAAGTATTACAAAAGATATAATCCGAAACAACTGTCGGAAGCATTGCGGCTAGAAGCCTCATTGTTAGATATACCACAGCATATTCAAGTGGTGAACAGCGAGATTTTTAGGGATCAAGTGGTACTCAACCTCAATGAAAGTGCTACCCGCAACAGCAGTGGTACATTTCGGGAGGAACTGCACAATGGTATATCTCCAGATATCTATTCCCGTGGCGGCTATATCAGCGCTCAGCGTAATGGCGTTGATATGCGTCCATTGGGAAAAGGGCCTAAGTATCATTTTTTCAATGATTAATTTTTGAACAACATTTTTAAAGAAATGAACAACAATGAATTGAACTAGAGGCGATACCTTTGTTATGGCTAGATGTTAGAGTTGTTTGATCAGCATAAATACAGCGCTGATCTTCAATTCGGGGGAATCCCTTATATTTTAACCGGCTTTGGGATTCCCCTAATTTAAGCGTGGACAGGAGATATTCTTCTCCCTACACAAAAGGCCCGATCGTATGATCGGGCCTCTTTTATTTCGGGATTAATGTAATTTACAATTGATTTGCTCGGGCAGTTATTTCGGCAATGTCCAACACCTCAATCTCTGATTCTTTTTCTTTTATTTTTACGCCATCTTTTAACATCGTCATACAGAAAGGACATGCTGCAGCGACAACTTGAGGCTGTGCATCGATGACTTCTTCGATACGTTCGATGTTAATGTCTTTTGCTCCAGGCTCTGGTTCTTTGAACATTTGTCCGCCCCCAGCACCACAGCAAAGTCCATTGCTCTTACAACGTTTCAGTTCGATCAACTGGGCATCCAAGCTTTCCAATACTTTTCTCGGTGCCTCATAGACCTCATTTGCACGGCCAAGATAACAGGGATCATGATAGGTTATCTTCTTTCCTTTGAATACGTTGTTATCCGCTGGTTTTAATTTTCCTTCATCGATCAGGTTTTGGATCAATTGTGTATGATGAATGACCTCGTAGTTACCACCTAGGGATGGATACTCATTTTTCAATGTATTGAAACAGTGTGGGCAAGCCGTTACTATTTTTTTGATTTCATAGCCATTGAGTACTTCGATGTTCATCATGGCCTGCATTTGAAATAGAAATTCGTTTCCACTTCTTTTGGCAGGATCACCCGTGCAACTTTCTTCTGTACCTAAGATGGCATATTTTAAACCGACATGTTGTAATATTCTGCAGATATCGCGCGTAATTTTCTGTGCACGTTCGTCAAAACTCCCTGCACAACCTACCCAAAATAGTATATCAGGAGTTTCTCCTTTGGCCAACAGTTCTGCAACTGTGGGAACTTTTAATTCATTTTCCATCATAAAACTATTGTTGTTGAGTCCAATTGGCGCGGTCCAATTGCGCATATTTCCATGGGGCACCATTGTTCTCAATATTTCCAAACATATTGTTAATACTTGCAGGAGCTTGTGATTCTTCCATAACTGCAAAGCGGCGTAGCTCAATAATAATATCCAAAGGATTAATATTAACCGGGCATTGTTCTACACATGCATTACAGCTTGTGCAGGCCCATAACTCTTCTCGACTGATGTAAGTGTCAATGAGAGATTTTCCGTCAGCCTGAAAGCTTCCATTTGTTTTGATATTCGTACCGACTTCAGTGAGTCGATCCCGTGTATCCATCATGATTTTTCGTGGGGACAGCAGCTTTCCCGTAATATTTGCGGGGCAAGAAGATGTACAACGTCCACATTCAGTACAGGTATATGCATCCAATAAGCTCTTCCAGGTTAAATCCTGAACATCTTTGGCTCCAAAACGTGCATTTGCATCTGCTGGAGGCGGGGTGAAACTCGGATCAAGCATTGCCTTAACCTCATTGGTCACAGCTGGCATATTGGATAGTTTGCCTTTTGCGTTCAGATTAGAAAAATAGGTGTTCGGAAAAGCCAAAATAATATGAAGGTGCTTGGAATAGGGGAGGTAGTTCAAGAAGGCAAGTACACCTAGGATATGAAACCACCAACAAGACCGCTCTATTAAAAATAAGGCCTCCGTCGAAGTTGGAAGGTATGGAAGAAGATAGTGGCTTACTGGAAAGGAACCTACCGATTTAAAATGTGCAAAGCCATAGAGTTGCAATTTAAGATCAGAAGCGTTCATCAGCAGAAAAGCCGACATCAAAAGAATCTCTGTGATTAAAATAATATTTGCATCCGTCTTGGGCCAATGTTGCAATTCTGCGCTATTTAAGCGAGCTACTTTGGCAATATTTCTCCGAATTAAAAAGATGACACAGGATACCAGTACACCCAGCGCGAGCCATTCAAATGCCCCAATCAGGAAATTATAAAAACTCCCTAGAAATGAAAAGATACGATGTGTACCAAAAAGCCCGTCTATAACAATCTCCAACATCTCAATATTGATGATGACAAATCCGAGGTATACAAATAAATGTAGGACTGCGGGGAAAATTCGCTTAAACATTTTCTTTTGTCCAAAGGCGACGAGGAGCATCATTTTCCAACGCTCCGCGGATCTGTCCGAACGATCTGCCGGTCTGCCTAGCTTGATATTACGATAAATCTGTTGTGCATTTTTGCTGAAAAGAAACAATGCCACAACGAAACAAACCGCAAATATTAGTTGACCTATCATATGCTTGTATCTTGGTTATAAACAAATATACTATATTATTTTATTATGCTAACATAGTAAAAATAAATCAAAAATGAGGATCTAACACGATAAATTATTGGAAATTTTTAATGGTGAATTTAGGCTGTAATGAAAAACGTCCAAGAAGGAATTATTCCTTCTTGGACGTTTTTCTCTAGTTGTATATGAGTAGACTATAGCTCAACATCAGAAAATGTCTGTTCTAATATTTTACGCATTGTTTTTTGAATCCGTTCTTTTCCTGCTTCGGTATTTACATCAATACCGCAAAAGGTACTGCCCGTAGATTTTGCTTGAAGGCTCAAATAATAAATTGAACTGACTAAGATCGCCAATGTCGCTCTAAGGTCGTTTTCGGAATTTTCGAATTTTGAATCAACATGTTTAAATAGTTCTTCGCCAAACATTTCTCTTCTGTCGGCGATATTTTTTAGCGCTTTTGTCTTTTCTCCCAGCCCCCAATGAATAACTTTTTGCTTCGTTTTATCCTTCAAAAAGGTATCAAATTGAGATTTAAGCAATTCTTCTATCAAAGAAATGCTGATGGAGCTTGGGTTTGTGACCATTTGCTCTAAGACTCCCTTATCCCCGATTTGCCAAAAATCTTTTTGTGTCAGGTAAGCTTCCACCAGTTGATCGAGACCGCCAAAATAGTTCCATATTAATGCTTTGTTCAGTCCACATTCCAAAGCAATATTAGGCCCATTCAATGCATGGTATCCTTTCTTCTGAATTACCTTTCCGACAGCTGCGATCATTCGCGCCTTGGTGCGTTCCTTGTCGCGAATAGGACCGGAAGTTACCTTTCTTTCTTTTTTAGGATTATCCTCAATTACTTTCTTTTTCATGCGAATAAAATCATTTTAACGACGAAGCTTTCCTGAGTACCTCATATTCGTCAGTTAATGAACAAATTTGAGCCCATGAAGTTTTCATTAGGGTAGATAGTTTGTTTTCCGAACCAATATCTAAAATTTAGCTGGTAAATGCAAGAAAATCAAGCAGCAGATTTTTATTTACACTATAATTTGACTGATTCGATAAGCTTTTGAGTTTACCTTATTCTTTTGGCAGTAGAACCGGAGAGTGTTTGGAGCTGTCGGCGCTGTACGCTGATTGCAATTCACTTGCCATTAGGAAAATAGATAGGCAATAAAAAAGGGATTATCGATATCGATAATCCCTTTTTTATTGCCTTGTATACTAGCTTATTTTCTTGCAGGAGCAGCAGGAGCAGCTGTAGCTGAAATACCTAATTTTGTTTTAACAGCAGCAGTTAAATCCTCTCCACCTTGGTAGTAAGGGATAAGTCCAGGATTTGAAATATCAAATACATAAGCCATTCCTTTTTCTTTAGAGATAGCGTTAACAGCATCCATAACTTTTTTGTGTACAGGTGCAATTAATTCTTCTTCTTTTTTGTTCAAGTCTTCTTGAGCAGCTTGTTGTGCTGTTTGAATACGCGCTTGAATATCTTGTAATTCTTGACCTATTTTGTTGATTTCTGGATCAACAGTATCTTTATTTGCTTCACTTCTGTTACGCAATTTATCATTTGCTTCTTTTTGTTTTGTTTGATAAACAGTAACCATGTCTTGAATTTCTTTGGTTTTACCGTCACTCAATGTCTTCAATTGTCCTTCTGCAGCTTTAAACTCTGGAGTAGATTGGATAATTTCACCTAAACTGATATGACCAATCTTTTGTTGCGCATTTGCGAATTGAGTTGAGAAAAATACTGCCACTAAAGCAACCGCACCTTTTAATAAATTTTTCATGCTTTTCATTTTAATCTAATGAGCCATCTTTATGGCAATCTTTTAGTTTTCTAATTAATTACTACTATTATTATTTGTGTTCACAATGATAATAAACTCCCGCTTAGTTTGCAAGACTCGGATTGGGTTTATATCCTAATTTTGTAATGACATCATTACTTTTATTCAATTTTGGATTGGCATAGAGAAAAGTAGACTCATTACCCTTGTCCATAATAAAATCAATTCCCTGCGCCGAAGCAACATCTTGGATAGCTTTTGCTACACGGTCTTGAATAGGCTTCATCAATTGAGTACGTCTTTTAAAGAGGTCGCCTTCAAATCCAAACTTTTGTTTTTGATAGTCTTTTACTTCTTTTTCTCTTGTCACGATTTCATCCTCACGGCGACGACGCATATCTTCATTTAATAAAACCTGGTCCTTTTGATATGCCTGATATAGTTTTTCAATCTCAGCATATTTCTGATCCACTTCTTCCTGCCATTGCTTAGAAAGGTCATCTAACTGTTTCTGTGCAGTCGTATATTCAGGAATATGTTTTAGGATATATTCTGAATCAGCATATGCAAGTTGTTGGGCAAATGTCGCTGTAGCACTCACGACTACAAAAGCTATAACTAACAATATTTTTTTCATATTTCCTGTAAGTTTTTATAGACTATACTTTTTATTATTTAACACTAATTTACCATATGACTTCGGATAATCCCAAAAGTTTAATTCGAGAAAACCGCTCTACGTAAATTTACGGCTCAAAAATAAGAAAAAAGAAGCAATCTAACAGATATTTCTCGGGTTTAACACTATTTAACTTGTTGAAAAATGCTCCAATGCTAGTTGCCTGAGTGCTGTTTATGGCTTATTTTTTTCGGTGATCATAACCGCACTCAATATAAGAAAATTTATAAGATATATAGGGTGATTTCGCATTTAATCCGATCAGGTGGACATGAAAGAAAAATGCATGATTTACTGGAAAATAATCTTAAAACAAAAAAGCTATCTACAATTTCTTGCGATAGCTTTTTATTTTATTTCGATATGATTGGATCAACAAAGATTAGAATCCACCCATATTTTGCATGATACTAAATGTAAAGTTTTGTTTCCATGTACTGCTCGGTAAACCCGGGATAGGGTCGAATGCATGGCCGTAATCTATTCCTAGCATACCGAAGATAGGTAAGAAGATACGGGCACCAACACCTGCAGAACGACGTACTTTAAATGGATTGTATTCGGTGAACTTGTTCCAGGTATTTGCCGCTTCAGCGAAAGCCAATACGTAAACTGTTGCCTGATCATTTAACATCACCGGGTGACGTAATTCCATTTGATATTTCGTATAGATTGGACTACCTGAATTTCGTGCCACATTCACATTTTGTGTTCCTTCAGGAATGATTACACCATTTGCATAACCACGTAATGCAACAATTTCAGATCCTTGTAGGTAATCAAACCCTTGCATACCATCCCCACCGACTTTGAAACGCTCGAAAGTTGATATTTCAGTTTTGTTGGAGTATTTACCCAAGAAACCAAATTGAGCTTGTGCTTTGAAAACAAGTTTACCAACGATTTTTGCGTACCACTGCGAGTCAAATTTCCATTTGTGGTACTCTGTCCAACGGTAGCGTTCCTGAGCCGAACCATTTTTATAATCAATGTTGTTAAACAATGAATATGGAGGCGTCAATTGCACCGAGAATTTGATGTTTGAACCCGAAGTAGGATAGATCGGAGCATCGATCGAATTACGGCTAAACTCTTGCGTCAAGTTGATGTTATAGGCTGTACCATTATCAAATAGGAAGTAATTTCCATAGTTCTGTAGCTTATAACGTTGGAATGATAAGGAGGTGTTTGCCTGGAACCAGTTGTCTGGCCATTGCAAGCGTTTACCTAAAGTTGCGGTAATACCAGTCATCCAAATACGATTCAACTCGGAATCCTTAACAATTTGCTCGCCAGTATAGTAGTTAAACCCACCATATGATGAACTCGAAGTATAGGCGCTCAAACCAAAATAAATTGGTTTTTTACCACCCAACCAAGGCTCGGAGAAAGAGAAACTATAGGATTGATAACGTTTACCCGAAGTTTGACCACGGACACTCAACTTCTGTCCATCTCCACGTGGTAGCGGTTTCCAGGAACTTTTGTCAAAGAAATTGCTGGTAGAGAAGTTGTTAAATGTTAAACCTAACGTACCAATGATCTGACCGGCACCATAACCACCCGAAAGTTCGACCTGATCCGAAGGTTTTTCAGTAACATTATAAACAATGTCCACTGTACCATCCGCATAATTTAGATTTGTCGGTACTGGATTTGTTTTTTGCTCATCAAAATTTCCCAACTGCGCAATCTCACGTACACTGCGCATAATTTGTTCTTTTGAGAATTTTTGACCAGGTTTTGTATAAATAGAACGTAATACAACACGGTCGTTGGTCACATCATTACCTTTAACAATAACGTTATTGATGGTATATTGAGCACCTTCATATACACGTAAATTCAAATCGATGGTATCGTTGTAAATACGCGTTTGTTCAGGATCTACTGAGAACGTAAGATAACCATCGTTCATATAGATTGAAGAGATGTCATCACTATTTTTTGTAGGACCCATCAATTTTGCTGTTAATTTTTCTTCCGAAAAAACATCACCACGTTTGATACCTAAAATTTTATTCAGTAAGGTATCCGAATATTTAGCATTACCTGTCCAAACAATATTACCGAAATAATATTTAGGACCTTCATAGATGTCAAAATTAACCAACACATTTTTTTCACCATCGCGAATAACCGTATCTTTCAAGAGCGTCGCATCACGATAGCCTTTGGCTGCCATTTTCTTGATCAGGTTTTCTTTACCTTCTTTGTATTTTTCTTCCTTGAATTTTCCAGGACCGAAAATACGGTACCACATTTTTTGCTTGATTGGCTTGGCCATTTTTCTCAACTCTTGCTGAGAAAAATGTTCATTCCCTGTAAAAGTCATTTTTTTGACTCTTACCTTATGTTTTTTATCCACATCGGCAATAAGTATTTCATTATTAGCCTGTGCCGAGTCTTTCACTGTTTTTAGGGTGATCTCCGGATATAAAAAAGCTTTTTCTTTTAAGAACCGTTGGATTGTAGCACGCGTGGTGTTCATCAAGTTTTCGTTGACAATCTTACCAGTGTTACTATTTAAACGTTTGCGAACTTCTTCGGTCTGGCTTTTACTTAGACCGTTGATATCAATACGAGTTAAACGAGGACGTTCTACTACACGGATGGTCAAAAATATATTTTCACCTTCAATTTTATCTGCCCATAATTCGACATCATCAAAGAGGCCTTGAGCCATCATATCCTTCACTACTTTTGCAGTCGCCTCGCTTGGAACTTCCAAATATTGACCTACTGACAATTTAGAGATCGTAATTAATACATTTTTATCTAAAAATTGTGTTCCAGTTATATCAATAGCACTAATTACATAGTTTTTAGGATTGAGATAGCTGATTTTTTCTGGGTCATTTAAATTGAACGCACCTTTGTCTTGTCCGTAGACAAGCTGCATTGATGAGAGACCAAAAAATAGTATTACGGGTAGTATACGCTTCATTTATCTATAATTATTGGCGCTAAAGTACACCAATCGTTTGTTAATTTTTGTTAATTAAGAAAATTTAACCAGCTTGCTTTTTTTCAAATCAGTGGTCAAATTTAATAAAATCTTTATAACTGTTCACTTGTTTTTCCAAACCTTCTTTCGCGTTGCTGATAATCGACGATGGATTTAAATAAATCTTCTTTCGTAAACTCAGGCCACATCTTATCTAGGAAGCATAATTCTGAATAGGCAATTTGCCAAAGTAGGAAGTTACTTATTCTCAATTCTCCGCTGGTACGTATCAGAAGGTCAGGATCGGGTAGGTTTTGTGTATAGAGGTTTGCAGCGAATAATTCATCGTTAATTTCGTCTGCATTGAGTTTTCCGTCTTTTACTTGTTGGGCTAGATTTCGAGCGGCGTCCACAATTTCTTGTCGAGAACTGTAGCTCAAAGCTAATGTCAATGTACAGTGTGTATTTTCTTTCGTTGCTTCAATGGTCTCCTGCAGCTTTCTTTGTGCATTTGAGGGTAATTTGGTGATATCACCAATAACATTCAAGCGGACGCCATTCTCCTGAAAAGTTTTGATTTCTTTTTTAAGGGAAGTAACCAATAGTTCCATCAGTGCCATCACCTCAAGTTTAGGTCGATTCCAGTTTTCTGCAGAAAATGCATAAAGTGTCAGAAATTTAATATTGGCTTTTACACATCCTTCTAATGCTTCTCGTACTGCTTTTACACCATTTTGATGCCCAAATACACGAAGTTTCCCCTTCTGTTTTGCCCAACGGCCATTGCCATCCATGATGATGGCGATATGCTGTGGCAATTTAATAGTATCTATCTGATCTAAAAAACTCATTTTTGCTGTTTTCAATAAAATTAACACCTTAGCCATAAATGCTATTTTGGCGTTTTAAAACCTATTTTTGGTTTCCTGTATTGCTATCAATGATTATTGTTTGTTTAACGTACTTTTCATTGATTAATTATTGCACCTGGATTTCTATTATGGATATTCTTATTCCGTCTTCCTTTATTTCTTCCAAATATCGATTTTTAATTGGAAATTCAGAAGTACAATATGTAGAAAGATTGTTTGAAAGATCTTCATCCATCAGATTATCTCTTTTCCTTCATGCAAAGCGACCTTGTGTGAAGCTATTAATAGCCTAATAGTTTCTGACATCGATGCCCCAAAGTAATTTTTCCCGCAGCGTGCTGAAAAAGCTTTCATGGGGGAGCCTAATGAGATTAATAGTAAATGGAGCCTGTTTAATGGTTAATTTTACAGAGGTATCAATGGACTCGTTTTTGGAATCACAGCTAAGGATGTATTGATTGCTTCGACTCTCTATTTCCAATTCAAGGGTAAACTGATTTGAGATGACAATGGGTCTCACATTGAGGTTGTGCGGAGAGATGGGGGTAATGACAAAATTGCCACTTTCCGGCATAATAATAGGTCCGCCGCAACTCAATGAATAGGCTGTGGATCCGGTAGGTGTAGCGATAATCAGTCCATCGGCCCAGTATGAATTCAGTAGTTCGCCATTGATGCGTGCATTGACCGTAATCATGGCCGAGCTGTCATAACGAAATACGGTAATGTCATTGAGCGCATAGTGATTGCCTTGAAACAAATTAATCTGTTCAGATTCAACAGAGAGCAACACGCGCTTCTGTATCGTAAAACGTTGGTTCAGTATATCGTCTATGGCATCCTCAAAATCATTTTTATTGATGGAAGCTAAAAAACCGAGGCGTCCAAAGTTTATCCCTGCAATTGGAATTCCGGAGTCTTTAATCAAGGAAACAGCAGATAACATGGTTCCATCTCCGCCCAGACTCAACATAATGTCAATATCGTCTTTGATTTCTTGATAGGTATTGTATGTTGAGAAGTTAAAGGCACATTCAAATTGTGATAGCAGAAATTCATGAAATGGATCATAGACCCAGATCTCAATATTTTTATCGACAAGATATTCAAATAAGTGTTTCACATGTGGTATAACAGAGGGCTGAAACTCTCTTCCATATATTGCGATTCTCATATTGTTTTCAATTTATGGGGCAAAGATGAGAAAAAACTAATCCTAATCAAATGTTAATATAATTCATGAGCTGCTGATAACGGTCGGCAGTGTCGTCAAATGCAGCTATGGTATTATGGGTTTCAAGAACTAAATAGTTGTGTCTTAGGAATGAATTCAGTAATGCATTAATGTTTGACTTGTCGACTTTAAGGGTAACTTCAATATTGTCACTTTCCAAATTTATTTTGGTCGCACAATTGAGTATTCTGCAATTGTCACTTTCAACAAGGTGTGCAATCTGTGAAAGCGAAAAATCATGTAGGCCAATTGCCAACACAATAATAGCCCCAGATTCATTTTGCGATTGAATTGAACTTATTGCCTTTAATATGTCTAATTGCGTTGACACACCAATATATTTGTTGTCTTGATCTAAAACAGGGATGATTGTAGTATTATATACAGTTATCATCACCAAGGCATCATAAGGGTGTTGATTAAACTTCAGCTGTATGGGGGCGGTATTTATTTTTAAGGATGAAAGGGGAGCTTCTTCATCTTCCGCATCCAATAAGATGGTTTCATTAACCAAGCCAATATAGTCGTCACCATTTAAAACGACTAATTCTTTACAAAGCATATCTTGCAGCTTCTCTAGCGCTTGTTGTATTGAATCAGCATTTTGAATACTGAAATCAGCATTTGAAAGAAATTGACTTATTAGCATACTCAAACTTAATAAAAAAAGTAGGTGAAAAGAAATTTTACAGATCAGATTTATGCTTAATTCGTTGATTGCTTGTAATACCTAAAATAGGAAGAACAGCGAAAGATTACATAATTGCAAATATGTACAATTTTAAAGTTTAAAATTGTACTTTTATTACCATTCTGTTATTATTTTTGTCAACGAATTGGAATAGGCATAAAATGGGGCCTAAATGGAGGAGAAGTATTTTTAATTGGAACTGTAAGATTGATGATCACAAGCGAGAGTAAAAAGTTTATTGATATACGTGAAGTTATTCACAAAAAAAATGCGGGGCTTGCTAAATGGATTCCGTCTTTTTTACTTAATTATTTAAAAAGGACAATTCATGAAGACGAGATAAATGATATTATGACGCGCTTTGCAGATCTTCAAGGCTTGGATTTTGTTGATGCATTGATCAACGATCTGGATGTCAAGGTCAATTTGTATGGGGCAGAAAATATTCCAGTATCGGATCCGGTTATTTTTGCGTCCAATCACCCTTTGGGCGGATTGGATGGTATTGCATTTATGCACGCTATAGGTAAGTATAGACGCGATGTGAAGTTCTTGGTTAATGATATTCTTTTAAATATAGGTAATTTGAGACCTTTATTTGTCGGTGTCAATAAGCTAGGGGGGCAAGGGAAACAGGCGATTTCTGCGATTGAGGAGGCTTACGGAGCGGACGATGCGCTACTGGTATTTCCTGCAGGTTTGGTTTCCAGAAAACAAAGCGATGGCCGGATAGAGGACCTAGAATGGAAAAAAAGTTTTATTAGCAAATCAAAAAAATATAAAAAAGATGTCATTCCGGTGTTGATTGACGGTAAAAACTCTAAGTTTTTTTATAATTTTGCAAGGCTTAGACAGAAATTGGGTCTCAAGGTAAACATTGAAATGTTATATTTACCTGATGAAATGTTTGCCCAACGCGGACATACCGTCAATATTATAATAGGAGAAAGAATCCCTTATACAGCGTTTGATCAATCAAAAAACGAAAAAACTTGGGCTGAGGAAGTGAAAAGAAGGGTTTATGGATTGGCTCAAGAAAAATAGAATTTATGCAAGAAATTATACCTCCAGTTGATAGAGAATTATTGAAGACCGAATTGAATAAAGAAGTCTTCTTACGATATACCAACAATGGAAATAACGAGATATATTTAATCAACTATCATAATTCGCCAAATGTCATGCGTGAAATTGGGCGTTTGCGAGAGTTGACTTTTCGTGGAGCAGGGGGAGGTACAGGACTTTCAATTGATATCGATGAAAATGATACATGCGAAGATTGTTACGATCAGTTGATCGCATGGAATCCCGAAGATGAAGAAGTGGTTGCCGGTTATAGGGTAATCAAATGTGCTGAGGCTGGTGAAGTAAATGGTATACCCAATTTATCAACAGCGCATTATTTTCAGTTTTCCGAATTGTTCACGAACGAATATCTACCTTACACCATAGAATTGGGAAGATCGTTTGTACAACCTAAATACCAACCGGCCATCGACAATAGAAAAGGAATTTTTTCATTGGACAATCTTTGGGACGGTTTAGGGGCTTTGGTGATGCTTAACCCTGAAATTAAATACCTCTTTGGTAAAGTGACCATGTATCCACATTACAATAAAGATGCACGGGATATGTTGCTTTATTTTATGGATTACTATTTTCCTGATCATGATAAATTGGTGCTTCCTCTTCCGGAATTGGAAATCAAAAATGATTACGAACGTTTTGTAGGGGTGTTTGATGGACTGGATTATAAAGAAGGATATAAGGTGTTAAATAGTCATGTGAGAGCATTGGGCGAGAATATTCCACCGTTGATAAATACGTATATGAACCTATCACCTACGATGAAATCATTTGGCACTGCGCGTAATGACGAGTTTGGTACGGTAGAAGAAAAAGGTATACTGATTGTAATTGATGATGTGTATCCTGTGAAAAAGGAACGTCATATGAATACGTTTGATCGGGATCGTGAATACGGTCATAGAAAACCCAAGCGTGGATAACAAAATAAAGGGGGATTCAATTATTGAATCCCCCTTTATTTTGTAGGTACAGCGACCTTGATTAGGTCGGTTTTATACAGGTATAAAGTGCAAAGGCTAAAATAGCGCCCAAGATAGGTCCTAGGATTGGAATCCAGGCATAAGACCAGTCGGAGCTTCCTTTTCCTTTGATTGGCCAAAGGGCATGAAATAAGCGCGGCCCCAAATCCCGGGCAGGATTGATGGCATACCCCGTAGTTCCACCCAGCGAGAGGCCGATGGCCCATACGAGAAATGCAACAGGTATAGCACCAAGAGAGCCCATGCCAATAGGAACTGTTTTTCCATCGATGGTCACATCTTGTCCTGTTATAAAGAAAATAACAAAAATCAAAACAAAGGTTCCAATGATTTCACTTGCCAGATTTGTTGACGTATTTCGAATGTTGGGTATCGTAGCGAAAACACCAAGTTTGGTGGTTGGGTCTGCTGTTGCATCGAAATGGTCTTTGTGCATGATGTAGGTTAACATGGCGCCACAGAAACCGCCGGCAATTTGCGCGAGAATATAGCCGGGTACTTCCATCCAAGGGAGGCCATGATTGAGAGCGACGGCAATGGTTACCGCAGGATTGAGATGGGCTCCGGTATAGGGGCCAGCAAATACAACACCGACATAGACTGCAAGTGCCCATGCGGTGGTGATTACAATCCATCCTCCATTTTCTCCCTTTGTTCCTTTCAAGATAACGTTGGCCACAACCCCATTGCCTAAAAGAAGGAGAAGGGTTGTGCCGATAAATTCTGCTAAATAATGGTTCATGCTTGTTGGTTAGTTTTCGGTCCAGTACTGTAATGCTTTGACACCCTTGGTCCAGAGCTTAATGATCTTTTTTGTTTGCTCTTCTTGCTCTGCTTCAGGTTCAAATATACGATCCTGTGCCCAAAACTTTGATATCTCATCCTCATTTTTCCAGAATCCCACGGCCAGTCCTGCGAGGTATGCCGCCCCCAAAGCTGTAGTTTCTGTGATTTTAGGGCGTACAACTTTGCTGTTAAGTACATTGGCTTGAATCTGCATGAGTAGGTTGTTTGCCGTTGCGCCGCCATCTACACGTAGTTCTTTGATCGGTATGCCACTATCAGCTTCCATTGCTTGCAGTACATCACGTGTCTGGAGGGAGATTGCCTCTAGTGAGGCGCGTGCTATATGCCCATTGGTGGTTGCACGCGTCAGGCCAAATAGCGTCCCTTGTGCACGAGCATTCCAGTACGGCGCTCCCAGTCCAGCAAAGGTAGGGATGAATGTGACGCCGCCGTTATCCTTCTCTGTAAGTGCTAATTGCTCTACGTCCGCCGATTTGTAGATGATGTTGAGATTGTCGCGCAGCCATTGGACCAGTGCTCCACCGATAAAGATGCTTCCCTCCAAGGCATATTCTGTTTTCCCGTTGATTTTCCATGCGACAGTAGTTAAAAGGTTATTCTTTGAACGGATTGGTTTATCACCGATGTTCATTAGCATAAAGCATCCAGTTCCATAAGTGTTTTTGACCATTCCTTTTTCAATGCACTGCTGCCCGAAAAGTGCTGCCTGCTGATCGCCGGCAATTCCTGCAATCTTGACTTTGTGTGCAAAAATGGTTGTCCGGGATTCCCCATATATTTCACTGCTTTCTTTTACTTCGGGCAGCATGGCAGCGGGGATGTCAAATAATTCGAGTAGTTCCTTATCCCATTCCATGCTATGGATGTTAAAGAGTAAGGTGCGGGAAGCGTTCGTTACATCTGTGATGTGCGCATCACCACGAGTGAGGTTCCAGACGAGCCAAGTGTCTATGGTTCCACAGATTAATTCCCCGTTTTGTGCTTTTTCCCGTGCACCCTCCACGTTATCCAGAATCCATTTTATTTTGGTTGCAGAAAAATAAGGATCTAATATCAGGCCTGTTTTTTCTTGGATCAGCTCATGTTTTCCGGTGCTACGTAACTCGTCGCAATAATCTGCGGTGCGTTTATCTTGCCATACAATGGCATTGTAGATGGGTCTTCCTGTTTCTTTGTCCCAAACGACCACAGTTTCGCGTTGATTGGTAATACCAATGGCGGCAATATTTTTGCCGTTTAATCCTGCCTTTGTGGTTGCTTCTGCCGTGACACCTGCCTGCGTTGACCAGATTTCATGTGGATCATGTTCGACCCATCCCGGTTGTGGGAATATTTGTGTAAATTCCTTCTGGGCAATGGAGACTATATTTCTGTCCTTATCAAAAATTATAGCCCTGGAGCTGGTGGTACCTTGATCCATTGCCAAGATGTATTGTTGTTCCATAATTGAGTAATTGAGTATTGCTGGTTATTTTTTGTATTACTTTAAGATATAATTTTTTGCAACTTTTTGAAAATGCGCTATTTGATCATTTTGCCAATCCTGATTTTTTTCCAGATCCTGTGCGAGTATTTTTGCGACTTCAGGAGCAGCTTCAATTGCAGCTTTCGCATCAAGAAATAGTATCCGTACCCGACGGGATAGTACATCTTCCACGGTCCTGGCAAGTTCATTGCGTGCCGCCCAAACAACTTCAGCCTTTTTGAATTCAAGATGTGCTATTAATTTTTCGTTCCATTCCGGATTTTCCTGCGCCAACGCGTTGATCGCTTCTTGGTCGGCGCCATAAATATACATATGATTACTTCTGTCTGATGTCGGAATGGCGCTATAAATCTTTTGAGTGGCAGACCGGCTTTCTTTTTGAGGTAAACAACCAATTTTTATCGCTTTGTCGATGGTGTCTTGGCCCATTCGACGGAATGTAGTCCACTTTCCACCAGTTAAAGTAAGTAATTTGGAGTCGCTGACGATAACCTTGTGGCTTCGTGAGATCTCTTTGGTTTTGTTGGAGTTACCTGTAGGAGCTGCCAGCGGACGTAGGCCGGCGAATACGGCCAATGCATCCGCTCTTGTTGGTTGTTTTGTCAGGTAGCGTCCCGCCGTTTTCAGAATAAAATCGATCTCCTGCTCCAAAGCTACCGGTTCAAGGCTATGCTCGTCTATGGGGGTGTCCGTTGTTCCCACAATGACTCGATTGTGCCAGGGTACCAGGAAAAGGACCCGTCCATCATCCGTTTTTGGAATCATAATGGCGTCGTCGCCCGGGAGAAACGACTTGTCAAATACCAGGTGAACGCCTTGGCTGGGGCGTACCATTTGTTTCGCTTCCGGTCTGTCCATTTTTAGGATGTCATCGACAAATATTCCTGTAGCATTGATAATAGCCTTGCCTTGTATGGTGAAAACTTCACCTGTTTCGGTGTCATTAGCGATGACGCCATTTATTTGTCCATCGCTGTCTTTGGTGAGGTTATTGACTCTTATGTAATTCAGCGCGACGCCGCCCATTTGTATACAGGTTTGCGCAACGTTAAGCGCAAGTCTTGAGTCGTCAAATTGTCCGTCTTGATATACCACGCCACCATATAGCCCTTTAGGTCGTACAGTGCTTATGCGATTGAGCGTTTCTTCTTTATTGATATGAATGGATTTTCCCAAGCTTAATTTACCTGCCAGCAGATCATATATTTTCATTCCAATAGTATAGAATGGGCCATCGAACCAACTGTAATTGGGGATGATAAAGGATTGATTTTTGACAAGATGGGGAGCGTTTTTTTGAAGTAGACCTCTTTCGTGAAGTGCTTCTTTAACCAGGGAGATGTCGCCCTGAGCCAAGTAGCGTACACCACCGTGAACAAGCTTCGTTGCTTTGCTCGAAGTTCCTTTTGCAAAATCAACCTGCTCCAACAAAATTGTTTTGAAGCCTCGGCTTAAGGCATCTAATGCAACACCCAATCCGCTGGCGCCGCCACCTATGACGATAACATCCCATGCGCTCGTATCTCTTATTTTTTCTATCAGTTTTGACCTTTTGAATTCTTGATGTTTCATTTTGTTTCGTTTTGGATTTTTGTAGTGAATCTTCTGTGCTTGCTTTACTACTTCCTTTATACTAAGTTATGCTATATTTGTTGAATTTTAAAGGAAATTAAATAATATTTATGTTAAGGTAAGGTGTTTGTTTTTGTTTTGTTTTGTTTTTATTTTAGAAAAAGGAAGTTTTTCTAGTTTTTACCAGTGACAGGATATGGCGTATCAACAGGTTGTTTTTTTTTACTTCTCCCCAAAGGAGTTGTCTTTAATAATGACTGCATTCTGATCACCTAAGGTCATGTATATAGGGCTTAATCGCATTTTTATGAATCCGCTGAAATGTGGTCTGTTGTGATCTTGGGTGTTTTTTTTCATGGTCAATAGCTATATAATGTTTAACCATTATGTGCTGCTTATGTTTTGGTTTGGGAAAATGATTTTGTAATTTTAGATCACTATTTAATTTATTTATGATGAGAAATATAAGATTATTACTGTGTGGAGCTATAGTGTTTTTTGGGACGGTACTCGTACAGTCCAAAGCGTTCTCACAGCAGCTTGCTACAGCTGAGGATGTTTCAAAGCCTTACAATCCAGACGCTAATGCACAGAGTGATATTGATCAATTATTGGTTCAGGCAAAGAAAGAAAAGAAAAATATCATCATCCAGGCTGGTGGGAATTGGTGTGTTTGGTGTTTAAGATTTAATGATTATATCCATAAAACGGCAAGTGTCGACAAGTTGTTAAAGAGTCATTTCCTCTATTATCACCTCAATTATTCAAAAGAGAATAAAAATGAGGCTGTGTTTCAAAAGTATGCTCCTGAAGGCAATAAACTAGGTTATCCATTTTTTATTGTTTTGGATAGAAATGGAAAAACATTGCATGTGCAGGAGAGTGGCAGCCTGGAAAAAGGGAAAGGCTATGATGAAGAAAAAGTGCTTAATTTCTTTAAAGCTTGGGTCGCAAAATAACAATTACCGACTTTGGGATTTCTAGTCGCGCTAAAGGAAAATACCCAGCAATCCTTTCCTAAACGACGATACATTCTGAAAGATCAGTACCTTTCCTTCGTACCTGCTTCGTACCTGCTTCGGATCATCAATAGATCTTGTACAGATGCTGTACAGATATTGTACAGTCTCCAAACAGGAAAAGTCTGTACACTACTAGGTCAACAGTCGTAACGGAATTGGGCAGCTCCGAACGTGGTCCGAAGCAGGTACGAACACAATATGAATAAAAGCCAGCTGTCTTATACTGAAATAGGTTTACATCTACCGAACAGCTTACTATATAGATTTTACAATCTATTTTTTTCTACTGGATATGGTTGTCATAGTCTGTGATTTTGCCTTTAATTTACGCCCGATTGTAAATAATGGCGGATAGGCTGAAAATAAAAAGGTCTCGTTTCTAGAAACGAGACCTTTTTATTTTGGCTTAAAATAGCTCTTTTTTACGAGGATATTGTTTTGATCCCCCAATGACGAGCGTGCTTACTCTTGGTAGAATATAATATCTTATTGATAGCCTAATAATTTCATGACTTGTTTGGAGTTTTGCTCCTCACCGAACACCTCGTAGTTGAATGTTTCATCTCTATTGCGGCGTACAAGCACATGTTTGGGTGAAGGAAGTAAGCAGTGGTGGATTCCACCATATCCGCTCAATACATCTTGATATGCTCCTGTATGAAAGAAGCCCAAGTACTGTACCTTACGGGTCTTCGGCATAAATACCGAGTTCATGTGTGCCTCCTGATTGTAGTAATCCTGTCCATCGCATGTGATTCCACCTAAATTGACGCGTTCATATTCTGAATCCCAGTTATTGATCGGCAATAGAATATATTTTTGATTCAATGCCCATACATCTGGTAAATTTGTAATGAATGAACCGTCAATCATAAACCAACGTTCGCGATCGTTTTGTTGCTTGCGTCCCAAAACTTTATAGAGAATACCTGATGCTTCAGCAACAGTATATTTGCCAAATTCAGTAATAATATCTGGTTCCATTACCTCATGGTGCGCACAGATTTGTTTGATCCGATTAACAATCTCATTGACCATATATTCGTAATCAAAGTCGTGTACCAGTGAGTCCTTAAATGGCATCCCACCACCGATATCTAGGGTATCTAAATCCGGATTTACTTTCTTGAATTTACAATATAAAGTAACGTATTTCTCTAATTCGTTCCAGTAATACGGGGTGTCCGAGATGCCAGAATTAATGAAAAAGTGAAGTAACTTTACTTTAAAGTTTGGATTGTCGGCGATCTTGTTGTTATAGAATTCAACGACGTCTTCTTGGCGGATCCCTAGGCGAGATGTATAGAATTGAGAATCTGGCTGCTCTTCAGAAGCAACGCGGATACCTAAAGCACAAGGCTCATCCAATTCGATTTCATCATCATAAAGGTTAAACTCCTCTTTGTTATCCAGTACCGGTATAATGTTTTTATATCCGTCGTGGATCATATCTACAATATATTGTTTGTACTGGTAGGTTTTGAATCCATTACAGATCACTGTAATGTCTTTCGTTACTGTGCCCTGTCTTTCCAATGAATCGATCATCGGCATGTCAAATGCAGATGAAGTTTCCAGGTGGATATCATTTTTCAAAGCTTCCTCTACGATGTGCTTGAAATGGGATGATTTGGTACAATAACAATATTTGTAAGATCCGCGATAGTTGTGTTTCAGAATTGCGGTCTGAAAGAGGATTTTCGCTTGCTGAATTTTTTTGCTGACGATAGGCAAATAGGTAAAACGTAACGGCGTACCGTACGTTTCTATCATTTCCATTAAATTCAAATCGTGGAAATACAATTCGTCGTCGATGATTTCGAATCCGTCTTGCGGAAAACCAACACTTAAGTCAAGAAATTCCTGATAGCTCTGCATTTTTTATTATTTTTGCAAAGATATACTTTAATGGTGAATACCTAAATAAGGAATGTTATTTATTTCCGATTCACTATCAGGAAGTTGTAAAAATTACAAAATCATTAAATGGCAAATTCTATTCAAAAGCGACTTGTTGAAGTCACTGTACAGGCAGTAAAAGAGCTTTACAATGCAGATATTTTAGAAAATCAAATTGCTTTACAAGCTACCCGAAAGGAGTTTGAAGGACAAATTACAATCGTAACTTTTCCCGTAACGCGCTTTTCGAAATCTTCTCCGGAACAAACCGGAAAGGAAATCGGTGCATATTTGCAACAGCATATTGCTGAAATATCGGATTTCAATGTAATAAAAGGCTTTTTGAATATTGTTCTTTCCGATGCTTACTGGATCACGTTGTTGAATCAGACCATAACGGCGAAGGACTTTGGTGTATTTCCTGCGAATGGAAAAAAACTGATGGTTGAATATTCTTCTCCAAATACCAATAAACCGCTGCATTTGGGGCATATCCGTAATAATTTATTAGGATATTCTGTTGCGGAAATCCTAAAAGCTTATGGTTATGATGTGATCAAAGCAAATTTGGTGAACGATCGCGGTATCCACATTTGTAAGTCGATGTTGGCTTGGCAAAAATTTGGTAACGGTGAGACACCCGAGTCTACTGGACTTAAAGGAGACCACCTTGTCGGAAAATATTACGTTGTCTTTGACAAAGCATATAAACAGGAAATCGAGGCATTGAAGGCTGAAGGGCAGACCGAAGATGAGGCAAAGAAAAATGCACCTTTGATGAAGGAAGCACAAGCGATGTTACAACAATGGGAAGCTGGTAATGAAGAGGTGATCTCACTTTGGAAAACCATGAACAGCTGGGTGTACGCTGGGTTTGAAAAGACCTATAAACAATTAGGTGTCGATTTCGATAAATACTATTATGAATCCAATACATACTTGCTGGGTAAAGATATTATCCAGGAAGGTTTAGATAAAGGGGTTTTCTTTAAAAAAGAGGATAACTCCGTATGGATTGATCTAACAGACGAAGGATTGGATCAGAAGCTTGTGCTTCGTGGCGACGGTACTTCTGTCTATATTACACAAGATTTGGGGACAGCACAATTGAAATATGATGAATTCAAAATGAATGATTCTATTTATGTTGTCGGTAACGAACAGGATTACCATTTCAAGGTATTGTTCTTAATCTTAAAAAAACTTGGTAAAGCTTGGGCTGAAGGATTGTTCCATTTATCGTATGGGATGGTCGATCTTCCTTCAGGTAAAATGAAATCACGGGAGGGAACAGTTGTTGATGCGGATGATTTAATGGCTGAGATGCTTAAAACCGCTCAGGAACGTACTGAGGAGCTTGGCAAGACTGAAGGATTGGACGAGGAATCAAAAGCCGTTCTTTACGATACAATTGGAATGGGCGCACTTAAATATTTTCTATTGAAGGTGGATCCTAAAAAACGTCTCTTGTTTGATCCAAATGAATCTGTCGATTTTCAAGGTCATACTGGGCCGTTTATTCAATACACACATGCCCGTATCAAATCTGTTTTGAGTAAGGCTGAATTCGATTTTGAAAGTGCTGTGTCTGTGCCGGCGACGATTTCTTCTTACGAACGTGACTTAATTCAACAACTGGGTGCATTTCCGGAGATCATTGAAGCTTCTGCGCAAGAGTTCAGTCCTGCACAATTGGCAAATTATATCTATGAGGTAGCCAAGTTTTATAATAAATTCTATCATGAAGAAACCATCTTGAAAGCGGAAGATCATGATGTGAAAAACTTTAGATTGCACCTTTCGGCTTCTGCGGCAAAGGTTATTGCCAAAGGGATGAACTTATTGGGTATTCGTGTACCTGAAAGAATGTAATACTATGAAGAAAATTCGCGTAGGACTTATTGGTTTTGGAATTTCAGGTCAGGTTTTTCACGCTCCCGTGATGCGTTCGATAGCTGAACTGGATCTTGTTAAAGTGACCGCTCGGAAAGCAGATCAACAAAGTTTGCTAAAGGAACGCTATCCACAGGCAGAAATTGCTTTGTCTGCAGATGATATTTTTAATGATGCAACCATTGATTTAGTCGTGGTTGCAACTTCCAATGAAATGCATTATCCTTTTGCAAAACGTGCTTTGGAATCGGGAAAACACGTTGTTGTAGAAAAACCCTTTACGAATAGCGTCGAGCAGGCCGATGAGCTTATCGCTCTGGCTAAGGAGAAAAATCTGATCTTGGCACCCTACCATAATTTAAGGTTCAACTCAGACTATCGGACCCTGGAGAAAGTAATCAAAAGCGGGCGGCTGGGGCGGATTGTAAATTTGGAGTCAAGGTTTGATCGTTTTCGTAATTATTTGCGACCTAACGCTTGGCGAGAGGAAAATTTACCGGGTTCGGGGATATTTTATGACCTGGGACCACATCTCATCGACCAGGCTTTGCAGTTATTTGGAAAGCCGCATGCTGTCTTTGCAGATTTGGCTGTCCAACGAGATCATGCCAAAACCATTGACAATTTCGACTGCCTATTGTACTATGATAATTTGAGGGTATCTCTGAAAGGTTCTATGCTTGCAAAAGAACCCACAGCACGTTATCGTGTCTTTGGAATGAACGGAAATTTTGTGAAATATGGTGTCGACCCACAGGAAGCTTTACTGCGTGATGGCAAATTTCCTGATGAGGATCCAACCTGGGGACAAGAAGACCCAAGTCTATACGGCAAGCTCAATATCGTTGAACAGGGGAATGATATTGAAGAAATGATTCCTTCTGAAATAGGTTCCTATCCTGATTTTTATCAGAACGTTGCGGATAGTATATTGGGGAAAACTACCTTGATCGCATCGGCAGAGCAGGCACGGGATGTCATTAAAATTATTGAATTGGGATATCAGAGTCAATTGGAACGAAGAGTTGTTTCTGTTGAAAATACATTGATTGCTTATTAGATTGTTGCTGTGAGTATACTATACGATGCTATCATTATTGGGGGCGGAGCCTGTGGTTTGATGTGTGCAGCCCAAGCAGGGCTGATTGGAAAGAAGACCTTGGTCCTTGAACGAAACGATAAGGTCGGCGCGAAGATCTTGATTTCCGGAGGTGGACGCTGTAATTATACAAATATCGGTAATAGTCCCGCTAATTTCATTTCTGAAAATCCAGATTTTTTACATGGCATATTCAAACAATGGACAGTGGACGATACCATTACATTTTTTGAACAGTATGGTATTGTAGGGCATGAAAAAACACTGGGCCAGTTGTTTCCAGAGACCAATAAAGCAAAAGATATCGTTGCTGTATTTTCAAAAATTTTATACGAGACAGGGCAGGATATTGCATTGAATACCTTGGTGAAATCTGTAGAAAAAAACGATAATGGCTTTGTGGTAACGGTAGAAAGTGCAAAAGGTGAGTCCCGATATCATGCACATAAAGTTGTTATTTCTTCCGGTGGGCTTCCAGTCCAAAAACTCGGCGCTTCGGACTTTGGATTACGCCTAGCCAAACAATTTGGTTTGAATGTCGTCGGTACAGCGCCTGCACTAGTCCCTTTGACAATAACTGGAAAAGACGCTGACTGGTATAGTTCTTTGGCTGGAAATTCGGTGTTCTCGAAAGTTTCTGTTGCCGGAATGTCTTTTGAAGAGAATATTCTCTTTACACACTGGGGATTAAGCGGACCTGCAATTCTTCAGATATCAAGTTATTGGAGACCCGGACAGGAGATTACGATTGATCTACTGCCTAATTTTAATTTATATAATCTGATTAAACAAGAGCGGCAATACGGAGGTAAAAGACTTGTTTCACAATTGCTAAACGACTATTTCAGCAGAAAATTGGTCGATGCTCTTGGAAAATTTCTAGCATTGGATACCAAAATCGCCTCACTTAGTAAAGCTGATGCGAAATTGATTGTTGATACTATCCATCGCTTCAAGGTAAAACCTGCGGGAGATAAGGGGTATGATAAAGCTGAGGTCATGCGTGGAGGAGTTTCAACGGAAGAGCTAAACCCCAAGACCTTAATGTCTAAAAAAGTTGAAGGCCTTTATTTTGGAGGGGAGACTGTTGATATTACGGGATGGCTTGGCGGCTATAATTTCCAATGGGCTTGGGCTAGTGGTTATGCCATCGCCCAAGATATTTAAGTGTTTTTGGAGAGGTAGTGAGAGGGGCCAATCTATTTCGGAAAAAATGGGTTAAGCAAGATCATTGATACAAATATTATTCGATAGAAATATTATTCATTTTGTGAATTTGACGTTTTATCGGCAGATTTCTCAGCATAGAGTTGTGTGGCAGCAGCCAAGCGCTGTTTTATTCTCGTTTGTAAATTTCTTGGGGAGAGTACTTTAATGGATTCGCCAAAACCTAAAATTTCTCTTTCCAGTTCAAAGTTAAGTACAACATCGATACGTATTAAGATTGAACCATCCTCCTTTTTGTCTAAAATCTGCTGTGACGCATGTAAGGGTTTTGTTGCTACATAAGGTGCATTTTTTGCATTGACTTGCAATATCACCCGGTGACCGCGGTCCTTTTGTGTCTTAGTTACGCCTATGGTATCCGAAAAGTAAAGTTCGAAATCGACCCCTGTATATTCCCTGTATGAATTTTTGCCCATTTCCTCGATGGCATTGATCCGATCGAGCGCCAGTGTCATCAATCCTTCACTCTTTTTATGGTGACCAATTAGAAACCATCGATTACGATATTCTTTTAGGAGATAGGGCGAGAAAACGATATCCTGCTGTTGTGTTGCTTTGAACGATTGGTAGCTGATCAGGAGTGGCGTTTTTTCACGAATGGCTTGATGCAGTGGACTGATAAAAGAAAGACCTTTTAGCAGATTGTTGCTTTCCATTTGTATAATAGAAGGTGAATTGTCCTTTTTTGTGTGGATGCTATCTTCAAGTCGTGCGACGATATCGCTCATTTCATCAAAGCTGGAGAAACCACTCACATGCTTAAGTACCTCTACAGCCTCCTTCATTTTTTGCATGTCACCGACAGAAATCGGTGAATTGCTAATGCTATAGTTGGGATCTTCATAGGTGTAGAATTTGCGGTGCGAGACGACAATAGGTGCATTGTAGCCAAGCTTATTGCTACGCATGAGTTGAATATCGCCTTGTATGGTGCGTTTACTTATCCCATTTTTGATTCCTTCAAATTCATAGAGTGCATCGGAAACCTTTTCCATAAGATCTTCCAAGGTCCATTTCCGATGTCGTAAGCGAAGACAATGGTCAATCGTTTTATAACGTATAAGAGCTAGTTTATTGAGTGCCATGTTTTTTTGATAGATTGAAAATACAAAAAATTTCTTTATCTGCGCAAGCTAATTGCGTAGATTTTTGTGTCTTTGATGCAAAATGAATAGTCTTTTCGAAATTGAAAAGAAATTCGGGTTTATCCGAGTAAAATAGCTATTTTTGCGGAGAAGCAAACTGGTTCTATCGCTGCTCTTTTTTGGGAGGAGAGGAAAGTCCGGGCAACATAGAGCAACACGCTTCCTAACGGGAAGGCTGTTATGAAAATAGCAGACAGAAAGTGCCACAGAAAATATACCGCTTTTCGGAGTAAGGGTGAAAACGTAAGGTAAGAGCTTACGGTCTTGTATGGTGACATATATTACGGTAAACCTCGTGTGTTGAAAGACCAAATAGGTTGCGAAATTCGAAGGCTGCTCGTCTTCTTTCAATTTATTGGAATTCGTAATGGGTAGGTTGATTGAGTTTGTCAGCGATGGCAAATCTAGATAAATGATAGAAATTCCACTTCGGTGGTCTACAGAACCCGGCTTACAAGGTTTGCTTCTTTTTCGCTAATTGCCAAAAAAACCTTATATTGATTCCCGTAATTGAAAAAATAGCATAACTCTCGATTTATGAGTACAATTTTAATCATTGATGATGAGCGCGCCATCAGAAGTTCGTTGCGTGATATCTTGGAATATGAAGATTATACGATTTTAGATGTCGACAATGGCCGGGATGGATTAGATATTTTAAAAAAGGAAAAAATAGATCTTGTTCTTTGTGATATCAAGATGAATACGATGGATGGGATGGAAGTTTTGGCGGAAGCACACCAAAGCAGCCCGGATATCCCTTTTATTATGATCTCTGGACATGGTACGATTGAAACAGCTGTTGAAGCGGCGAAAAAAGGAGCATTTGACTTTTTAGAAAAACCGCTGGACCTGAATAGATTATTGATCACGGTTCGTAATGCACTGGATAAAAGTTCCCTAGTCACAGAAACCAAGGTCCTGAAACGAAAAGTTAGTAGCTCGAAAACAAAAGATATACTGGGTGAATCGGGGGCCATCAAACGTATTAAGGAAACAATTGACCGGGTTGCACCAACAGAAGCCCGTGTATTGATTACCGGGGCGAATGGCTCGGGAAAGGAATTGGTTGCACGCTGGTTACATGAAAAGTCAAATCGTGGACAAGGCCCATTGATCGAAGTGAACTGTGCCGCAATACCTTCTGAATTAATCGAATCAGAATTATTCGGGCATGAAAAGGGATCCTTCACGTCGGCTATTAAACAACGTATCGGGAAATTTGAACAAGCTAGTGGTGGAACATTGTTCTTAGATGAGATCGGAGATATGAGTCTATCCGCTCAAGCTAAAGTGCTAAGGGCATTACAGGAACATAAAATCACGCGAGTGGGGGGCGACAAAGAAATTGACGTCAATGTCAGAGTAGTAGCTGCGACCAATAAGGATTTATTGAAAGAGATAGAAGATGGTAATTTCAGAATGGACTTGTATCACCGTTTATCTGTCATATTGATCCATGTGCCAGCGTTAACTGATCGTGTCGATGACATTCCTTTATTGTCCACAAACTTCTGTGAAGAGATCTGTATGGAATACGGGATACCTGTAAAGGAAATTACTACTGCTGCAATGCGGGAATTGAGTCATCTTCCTTGGACAGGTAATATTCGGGAATTGCGCAATATGATTGAACGTTTAATTATTTTGAGCGACAGGTCGATTACCGATAAAGATGTAGTTGCCTTTGCTAACCCTTCCCGTGAACCAGTGAATGGTATAGCTCATGAAAAAAGCGCAACGAATTACGGATTAGATATGGACTCTTTTGATTCGTTTCAAGATTATAAAGATCATGCGGAGAAAGAATTTATAAAATATAAATTGGAAAAAAATAATTGGAACGTCTCCAAGACGGCCGATGATCTTGATATTCAACGTAGTCACCTGTATAGTAAAATAGAGAAGTTCGGTCTAAAAAGAGATTAACCGTCTAGAGAAATTTTAGTCTAGCAGCTGTGAGCGAAAATTGCAGTTCGCTCGGACAAAGCGATAAAAAAAGAGATTCCTTAAGGAATCTCTTTTTTTATCGTCGTCAACCCCTCAACCGGGTTATAATTCTTGTGTTTTTAGAATGGCCTTTATATTGGCAACTGATATTTCTGTATAATTATTTATATAATCATTACTTGCAGGTAATTCTTCTTTTTTATGGGTTGAAAGTACGGCGACAACTTTCATTTCAGCATTTTTCGCCGCGGTAATACCTGAAAAAGAATCTTCAAAAACAATACAGCGGTCAACAGGAATTTGCAGATTTTCTGCAGATTTTAGGTAAACCTCTGGATGTGGTTTATGGAGTTTCACATCTTCGCTGCTTAGCGTGGAAGAGAATAAATGACGTATGTTCAATTCATCCAAAATTAAGTCCATATTCTCTCGGGGAGCAGATGTCGCCACAGCAAGCTTAAAACCGTTATTTTTTAATTCCGTTAGAAACTCAATTAAGCCCTTAATAGGGGCAACGTGTTCTTTATAGATAACTCTAAAAAGCTGCTCTTTTTCAAATTCAAGCGTTCGCAGTTCCTCAGGGGATATCGGACGCTGAAAGAAATGCTGCATAATGTAACTATTATGCTTACCATACATATGCTGCTCAAATTCCTCTTCTGTAGCGTGTTGTACATTGTGGTTTTTAAAAAAAGCTCTAAAAGCTTCCGCATGGAAAGGGTTGGTGTGGCTTATGACACCGTCCATGTCAAATATCGCTGCGTATTCTGTCATTGAGCTAATATACAATAATTGCCTTATTTGATCGATTTTACTCATTCATATTCTGGTAAATATTTTCTTCCGACTAGAGAAAGCTGAGATTAAAGCGTCCCTTGTCGCAGCTGCTTACCTCATTATGAAATTGGAAAAAGTCTTCATAAGTATTTGCAGGATAGCTGCCTTCAAAAAGTTCCAGTTTTCTGTAGGTGAATAGTTTATTGTCTTTTATTTCTGACCTAAATTCATACTTTCCAAATGGTTTCTCAATAATTTTCTTTTCAGGAGTTATGTTTTTGAGCATATTTTCTGGGAGGGCAATGCTAATGCTATCGATATCAGCGTACCCCCTTTCAATGAAAATATCTTCCGTTCTATTTCTACTTTCTGCAATATTGGAATGTGTGTTGAATAAATTAGGCTGGATCAAAAGTTTATTACCATTTTTCACAGCGTAGTTTTTGATAAAAATATTCAGGTTCTCCTCAATAAATGGATTTTCATCCTTATGTTCAATATAGTTTACCTGATTGAAATTGATATTGTCTATATTATAATATTCCGTGAGAAGCTTATTCTTATCATTATTGCTGGCTAAAAGCACGTCCATATGGTTCTCATATTGGGCTCCGTAGAACTTGGTATTTAAGGTGCCCTGAATGCTTCCGTCTTCCGAAAGTTTTAGGTCGGCATAGCGCAGTTGAAGATTGGTTGAGTTAATATATTTCGGCGTATGCATGATAACTCCGCCATTTTCGGTACAAGCAACGACATCTCTATCGTCGGTAAAGTCGCTAAGAAAACCAAATGGAAGGTTTTGGCTCGTACATTCCAGCCAGGTCGTATCATTTTTGAATGGAATACATAAAATGACGTGATTTCCGTCCTGGGCATTTGCAAAGGTTTTGTGAAAACTTTCTTTGCGTCTGCCTGCTTCGACAATACAGTAATAGGAAGGGATATTGACGGCCGACAACATGCTTCGCATGTAATTCGCCAGTGCTTTACAATCTCCGTAGCCCAAGCGGTCAACTTCAGAAGCCGGAAATGGTTCTAAGCCTCCAATGCCGATTTGAATACTGATGTAACGTGTGTTTTTTTGTAAATAATTGTATAGAATCTTTGCTTTGTCTTTATCTGAGCTGGCGTCTTTTGTTAATGCTATAAATTTTTGTTTAGACGCTTCCGTCAAATCTTCTTTTTTGTTCAATAGGCTATTGGATACCCATTGGCCAAATTCTTTCCAATCCCCGAAATTTCCAGTCTTACCATAATAAATAAAATTTTTGGGAACGATGAGTACGTTTATTCTTTTCAGGTTAGGGTTGGGGCTATAAGATTCATCCTTTTTTGCAGCGATCTGTTCAGTATTCCATGTCTTACTTTCAGTCTTGTCATTTTTCTCTTCCTTGATACTTCCTTTATAGTTCGTTGTTTCAATTCGGCATTTAGTGCCAATTGGTGCAATAAATTGAAAGCTGCTTTTCTCTACGGATACATTACTTGAGACCTCGGGAGTCCAAGATGGAATGATCAAGTTTTGTTTACTTCTAACTTCGTATTGGTATTCGACGGTATAGGGATAGCTGTGATAGTCGGGTACATATAATTTTACCCGAGAATCGGCAAACATCGTACTGTTGTCCACTGCGCTAATATCTTTGAAATCTTTCGTTGCAATTTTCTTTTGCAATATCCCCATTTCGTTATAGATGGCCCCTTTGAGGCTCTTGATTTCGCTAGATTTATTATAATAGACCGGAAGTGAAGCATAGCGGTCCCCATTTTTATTGTAAACTGTGATAGCACAAGTTATGGTTGTGATGACCTGTTCGGGGGACTTCATTTCTACCACAGTTTTATCATTGCGTACAGTTGCTACTGCTCTGCTCTTTAATGCACTTGGAATATTGGCGACGTCGTAGTTATCTTGTCCAATTGCGAGGATCGGAAGCAGGAAGTATAGTAAGTTGATGAATACGATTTTCATTTTTTACCGATTAATTTTATGTCTAGCTTTTGTTGTTGAATAATACGTGAATACAATTCTTTGAGCGAAAAATATTCATCGACGGAAAAGATGGGTTTGTTAAACGCGAGGCTCTGTAGTATTTCAAGTTGATTGCCATTGACCTGCGTTACATATCTATATTTTGCAGTTGACTCCGGGAGTGCTAACGATGCATTCTGAGGCTTCTCAGCAATTTCATAATGATCAGGAATGGTCAATTTAACGGAGTACAATGTTTTGGATTTAAAACCCATATCAACCGGATAAGTTCTTTCCTGTGCTTTAAATGGATTGTAGGAAATCCTGTCAATAATATTGGGCGCCAATAATAATATGTCTTGTCCCATCTGTTTGGAGACATCTACGATGACATCAAATTCCTCTATTAATAGCTGATCAATTTCTTCTAGGTTTTGGATACTCGATTTTGTTAAAGTTACATTGGGCATTTCTTCGTCCAGTTTTTCCCAGTATTCCTCCAAAGAATTGAATTTGGCAATATGTTGGCGTTTTAAAAAGGCTTTGTTACCCCTGCTACTTATGGTCAGTTTTCCCTTAATTTTAGATTGTTCATCTAAAGCTCCCTCCAATACGTAGTTTACATCGGAAGATTCTTCTACCGTAAGCGGAAACCAGTCTGAGCTCTTTTTGGAGTAGATAATTCTTCCTCGTTCATTTAGACATTGTAAGGGCAGCTCTCCAAAAGGTAAGTATGGATTGGAGGCATCTAGTTTATATTTTACGCCATCTACATCTACGCAAGCGATGACATAGTCGAAGTCAGATAATACGGGAAATAAGGCATTGGGCGTTCCGTTTCGGCGCGTTGAAAGAATAATAGGGTAGGCCTCCAGGTCTGCCGCTAATAGCGCGGTTACTAACGCTAAATTGATGTCGCCAATATTGCCAGTTCGTTTTTCCAATGCTTTTTCAATGCCAGATTCTGCATATTTGCCTAAATAGTTATTCCATTTTATTTGTTTGTTGATATAGTTATAGATCTTCTTTGCTTTTTCTAATTTGGTGTCAGTAGGAGATACAATTGTTGCTAAATTTGCTTTGAATAAATCTGTTTTTTTTAATTGACCTCCAAAAGCCTTTTCATTCATGAGGTCAGTATCTACGTCTTTCCAGGTTTTGCTAAATGTCTTCTTACTACCTGTACTCGGATAAAAGATTGATTCAAGCTCATAATAGATAGCAGATTTGAAATTGGTTGGCGAAGTCATGTAGTCCTCTTCAACAAATGCCGGAATGTTCTTCATTGTATAGGTCAATTTTGAACAATCCATTCGCAGTCCATCCAGGAAAATATATTCTTTCAATGCTTCGGCTTTTTGATCAGTAAGTTTGTAAGGACCACGTAAAACTACATTGTAAGCGAAAGATGCAGGAATAATAGCTATATATTGGCTTTGTATTTTGGGAATGTCATCTTGAAATTCCCATGTCTTGAAATTAAATAAATCCTGCTCTAGTGTCCGATAGGACACTTCAATAATAGAGCCTTCTTTGATATTCGGAAGGGTAAATTTATTAAGGTCCAGATAGGCCGAGTAATTTTCCCTGAAAACTTTCTTATTTTCAAGCTCCGTTTTCTCTATCCTGCCATTTTCTAAGTTATATGTAACAGCTTTGAGTTCGTCAAAATAGTCTCGTATATAACTTCCGCGTTTATACGAGGGAATTTCAAAATTAGCTTTTTTAAACCCTTCTTTGTTATTGATCCGGATAATTACATGGTATTCATGCTGAAGTTTTATACGATTATCGTAATCATCCACGAAAACAGAGCTTCGTCCAAACTCATTCAGCACGATCGCGTTGGCGTTACTATCCAGGTCTGTTCGTGAAAAATCTGAAATAGAAACTTTACCAAAGTCAAAAGTTTGGGCTATACTATTTGTATAAATAGAAAATATTAAAAATAGCGTTAAAAACTGGCGCATAACTATAGGTGTAATAATTCACGAATATAAGTTTTTAGCCAAAATTAAACGATACTTCAGAATAATTATTTGTCTAGTTGCAAAAGATTATTAATAATTTCGGTGATGGTATCGATATCTTCACCATCTTCCAGCATAGAGAATGCAAGATAGGTGGCGTAGATTTCAGGACTGAATTTTACGTGCTTATCAGCGATAAACCGATCGATCTGTTCTTCATTGCATTCGAAATGAATACTTTGTAGTTCGTTGAAAAGGTTGGTTGAAATGGTTTGATGGTTTTCACCACAGGCAAATCCTGCAATGATATGGAATAGAAACTTATCGGTTATTTCGTCATCTTCCTTTTTGAACATCGCACGAATATGCTTATAATCGAATTTAGTTTTTGCGCTATTCACAATAGTGTCCCAAATCTGATACTCTGCTTTAGTCTCCATAGCTCGCTTTAAATTTATATTGGTATAAGCAATATAGCAAAAATAATTTGATTTTTGACAAGGGTAATGAAACTTATTGGCCTGCTCAAAGGAGCTACAATAGCGGGTTATCTGTAGGCATAAAACTCATCAGATCGTCCGGTAAAGAAGGGGAGGTCAATCATGATGAAGAACTTAGGCTTGTAATAAGGTGAAAACAATCTCCCCTAAGAAGCAGCCTAATATAACGCCAAATAAAATCGACAAAATCACTTTTAACCAGACTGGGCTTGTTGCTAAAATCAGTTTCATGCCGCAAAATTGCTTTAAAAATATGCTGGAATGAAGACTTTTCTCTTATTTAAGGCTAGCTGTGGCGATACGATGACATGAATTTTTGGCTTTGTGGTATGATAATTGAAAATTAATAGTTGGATTCGATTTTTTTAGTAATTTAAGTCGGAAAATGAAATTGTTGAAATAGCCTGATTTATAATTATGATAACACGAATAGTATTGACAATTGTTCTATTTACTTTAACAAAAGTTGGACTTGGCCAACAGGTGAATATTGATAAAATTCGAAAAGAATATGCGGAGGCCGTGAAGGACGAAGATCTGTGTGAACATAATTTGGAAACATTAACCGAAGGTGCCAAATCACCGACAGAGAAAGCATACCTGGCCGCCTATCAAATACTTTTAGCAAAACATATCGGCAATCCATTTAAGAAAGTTGGGCAGTTCAAAGAGGGCAAAAAGCATTTGGAAGAAGTGATTAAGGAAAATCCAAATCATATTGAAGCACGGTTTATACGTTGGAGCGTACAGGTACATGCGCCTTCTTTTTTGGGATATAACAATAATATCCTTGAGGATAAAAATTTCCTTGTTAAAAATCTTTATAAATTACCCAATGAAGAGGCTAAATCAATTATTTATAATTATCTCAAAGGCGCAAATCCCTATCTTAAAGGTGGGCAAGTATTTAGCGCTACAGAGCTGAAGGAGCTAGCCCAATAGGACGTTAAAGGTTGTTAATTTGACAAGACTGTGGGGTATTTTGGCTAGAATATTGCGTATCTTGCTATATGAATTAATTCAACATCTACAAAAAGAGTATATCATGAAGAATTTAGTTTTTCCAATGACTGTATTAACGGCCAGTTTGTTTGTTATCGGATGTGGTGTCAGTAAAAAGCAATATGCTGGTTTACAGTCCGACTATAGTAAATTACAAACGGAGCACAGTCAATTGACCAAGCAATATCAGGATGGACAGCTTCAATTAGCTGAAGGTCGGACACGGATCAAGAGTTTAGAAGATCAGTTGGCGTCTGAACGACAAAATAATGCGGATCTCCGATCGGCTTATGCTGCTTTGCAGAAATCGCTAGATAACAGTATTAATCAGAATTCACAGGGAAATATCAATATTTCCAAGTTGGTTGATGAAATTAACGCTTCAAATAAATATATTAAGCATCTCGTTGAGACGAAAAACAAATCCGATTCCTTGAATCTGGTATTGACCAATAATTTGACAAGATCGCTTAGCCGTGAGGAATTGCAGGAAGTTGATGTACAGGTGTTAAAAGGGGTAGTTTATATCTCACTTGCTGATAATATGCTTTACAAATCCGGTAGCTATGAAATTAATGATAGAGCCGATCAGACATTAAGTAAAATTGCGAAAATTATCCAGGATTACAGAGATTATGAAGTATTGATTGAAGGTAATACCGATACCGATCCAATTTCTAAACCTAATATTCGGAATAACTGGGATCTAAGTACCTTACGGGCTTCTTCTGTGGTACAGGCTTTACAAAATAAATATGGTGTGGATCCTAAGCGCTTAACTGCAGGCGGTAGGGGCGAATATAATCCAATTGCAGATAACACAACAGCACTAGGTAAGCAGCGGAATAGAAGAACTCAGATTATTATCACCCCTAAATTGGATCAATTTATGGAGTTGATTGATAAGGCTCCAGAGACTACCGAGGTACCATCGGCACAATAGATTTGAAAGAGGTAAATAAAAAAATCCTTTCCGTTTTCGGAAAGGATTTTTTTATTATCCAAAGAATTTAGTCGGGTCAAAACCGTGCTCTTTCAACACATCATCTGGTACACCATTCCAGACTCCAGGTTTATTTCCGGCATAGCCGATGTCTTTCACACCCATTTCGCTCGTGTAAAATCCTGAGGAAGTCAGGTTGCGCATCAATGAAAAGAAAGCAGCACCTTGTTTCATCTCCGGTTTTGCCAAATCAGGGTAGGCAATATCATCCACTAATGCAAGTTGATCTTTTGCGCCGCATTTGATAAATACTGTTCCGTAACGCTTTTTGGATTGGAGGTCGAGCCAACGAAGCCCGCCGCGCATAGGGATTTTATTATCAGGCAAATCTTTTACGATAAATTCGATAAAATCGGGCACTCCCGCTTCCGAAGCACTTCCTGAAATGTTATCCTTAGGAATAATAATATCTGCCAAAACAGTGATTGTAGCCATTTCATGTTCGTCAAAAAACTTTTCGGCATATAATTGTTCCGTGCGTTCGTATTCAAAATCCTGGACTCCAGGTAATTTTTTGCTATTGTCTGCTACTGCATTTTTACTATCTTTTGAATTGCAAGCTGCGGTTAAAAGACCAGATCCAGCTGCAATTAACCCTAATGCTCTTAAAGATTCTCTTCTATTCATGCTTTTAACCGTTTAATTTTTTCTTTTCTTGAAGTATATATTCTGCTGTCCGCATTGATAAGGCGAGTATTGTCCAGGTCAGATTTTTGTCACCTTGTTGTACAAATGGTCCCGCATCGACGACGTAGAGATTTTTACAATCGTGCGCTTGTCCCCATTTGTTCAAAACGGAGGTTTTAGGGTCATTTCCCATTCTTGTGGTACCGCCTTCATGAATAATTTTTCCGGGCGCTTCCAGGCCGTACAATGTATCTGCTCCTGGTATTTTAGAAGTAATTACAGCGCCCATTTCGTGCATAATAGACTGAAATGTCTCTTGCATATGTTTGGCTTGTGCTATTTCTTCATTAGCCCATTTGTAGTTGAAACGTAGCACAGGGATTCCGAATTTGTCGACTTTATCCGGGTCAATTTCACAGTAATTGTCTTTTCTTGCCAATGCCGTTCCCCGGCCTGCCATACCTACATTTGCACCATAATAGCTACGGAAATCTTCTTTTAATGCAGTACCATAACCGCCTTTGGCTTTTGACTTCCCATCCGAATTTTTCGCAAGGTCATTTACTTTCGGTACCCAATTCAAAAATCCATAAGAGGGCATATGTAAACCGCCACCATATTCGATGTGGTAACCTCTTGGGAAATTCAACTTGGCATTATCTTCCCACCATGGTGAATAAATATGGACACTTCCAACACCATCCTCATTATAACGCTTTCGGTCAAGTAATTGTGGTAAAAAGCCTGATAAACTGGCTCCTGTAGAATCGTGGAGATATTTTCCGACTAAACCGCTGCTATTACCAACACCCCCAGGATGCGATTTTGATTTGGAATTTAACATGATCCGCGCGCTTTCACAGGCACTAGCACCCAAAATAACGGTTTTCCCTTTAACGGTATATTCCTGCAGATCCTTGGTGTTTACATAAGAAACACCAACTGCAATTCCTTCATCATTTGTAATGACTTCCCTTACCATTGCATTGTCTATCACCTTTAGGTTACCTGTTTTCATCGCTGGAATAACCAGACAAGATGAAGAAGAAAAGTCCCCATAAACTTTACATGCACGACCACATTGGCCACAGTAGAAACAGGTACCTCGATCTTTAATATCTTTTGATACTTCGGTTAGCACGGCTCCTCTTCCGGGAATCACTGGAACTCCAGCTTTTTTGGCACCTTTTGCAATATATAATTCGTTTAAGCGTGGCTTAGGTGGTTTCATAAAAATACCATCGGGCTCGTTATGAATACCTTCTGCCGTGCCATATATTCCGATCATTCGATCTACACGGTCATAAAATGGCTTAACTTCTTCATAAGTGATAGGCCATTCGTCTGTTACTCCATCCTTTGGCTTGAAATCGTCAGGTCCCATACGCAATGAAATTCGACCCCAGTGGTTGGTTCTGCCGCCCAGCATACGTGCTCTAAACCATTCAAATTCAGTTCCCGCTACCTTGCTGTAGGGTTCACCTTCGATTTGCCAGCCACCGAAGGCTGCATCAAAATCTCCGAATGGTCTTGTGGTACCGGCACCTCTTCTTGGAGATTCCCAAGGCCAGCGTAGTTGTAACGAATCTTTTGCTGGGTCATAAAAAGGACCTGCTTCCAGCATCAATACTTTAAGCCCCGCATGTGCAAGTATATAACCTGCCATACCACCACCTGCGCCGGAACCAACTACGATGGCGTCAAATAATTCGGGATTTTCTTTAATTTGATAATCTGACATAATTAAATGAAGTAATTAATTGAGAGGCCTGTGCGATACATTTGCCCTAAGGCTGCTATGTAAATGAGAAGGTTCAATTAATTTAATGGTTATTGTTTCATGTTTAAAATCATCGTGAATATATCGATAAAAATTCGTTTTTTTTAATTTAATTTATCGATTTAGCAGATTTTAAATAAAGAATATGGGATTGTTACAAAAAATACCGTGTTTTATTAAAATTTTATGGAGGGCAGTCATTGGATACTGCGTTTATTCCGTTGCAACGAAATAAACGCAGTTGTCATTTACAGGTCTTTTAGTTTGATGACTTTGTTGATATGGATTTCCTGTAGAAAGACCGCATCATGTGAAATGACGAGTAGCGTACCTTTATAAAGCTGAATTGCTCGGGTTAGAATCCGGATATTTTGAAGATCTAAATTGTTTGTTGGTTCATCAAGAATAATTAAATCTGGAGACTGTTGCTGAATGGTGAGGCAACATAATATCAGACGCATTTTTTCACCACCGCTCAATAGTTGGCAGGGCTTGTCCCAATCGTCTTTTCCAAATAAGAACCGATTGAGCCTAATTTTGATCTCATGTTCCGGTAGTGCGTCGCTATTGAATTGTTGCGCCTGTTCGTAAATACTTAGATGCGAAGACAAAATGGAGTATGTTTGATCTAAATAGATCGAACGAAGTGATTGACGTTCAATTTTTCCTTGTACAGGTGTCAATTGGCCGAGTAGAAGTCTGACCAATGTCGTTTTACCAGATCCATTCTTTCCTTGTAGTGCGATACGATCTCCACTGAATAATTGAAAGTTGATATTAGCTGGCCATAGTCCTTGTGAGTCATACTTGAAATTGACATTTTCGATTTTAACCATACTCTTTCCGGTTGGAAAGGCACTGTTTCCTAAATCTATTTTAATCTCATCCAGTGCAGATTGTGAACCTCGGAGTTCCTGTAGATCGGATTTGATATCTCCAATTTTGTCCTGATGCACACTTTTTATTTTGGCGGTACTTTTTTCAGCATTGTTGCGCAGTGTATTCATCATGATGCGCGCTACACCTGCCTTTTCCTGTTTTTTTTGACCGCGGTTGTTTAATCTATTTTGGCGTTCGATTGTTTCTCTTTCTTTCTCCTTTGCAATTTTGATCGCCCTTTCCTTGTGGTGAATATCTTGTTGTAACGCATGGCGCTCGGTCTCTTTTTGAGTTTCGTAAAAGGCATAATTTCCCCCATACCGCTTGATACCTTTGGGGGTCATTTCGGCCGTGTCATCCAATAAATTAAGCAGGGTTCTATCGTGGCTGACAATAATCACTGTGTTTTTGCTTGATTGAATCCAATCGTATAGTAGCGTTTTGCTATCCATATCCAAATGGTTGCTGGGTTCATCGAGAAGAATAAGTTCGGATCGGTGAATGTGGATTCCGGCCAATAAGACTTTTGTTTTTTGTCCGCCACTAAGGGACGACATCTTCTGTGTCAACTGAATGTCCGGCAGATCCCATTGCTCGAAAGCTTCTTGGCATCGTTCCTCCAAGGTCCAATCATCTTGAAGTCTATTGAAATTTTCTTCAGACGCATCGCCAGCTAATATGGCGTGGAGTGCATCTAATTTTTTGGCAATGCCAAGTGCTTCGGCGACTGTGTTATCCTCAAATTGTCCCACAACTTGAGGGACATAATAGGTGCTGGTACTGACTTGTACGCTGCCACTGGATGGAGATAGCTCTTTGGCAATCAGTCGCAATAAAGTTGATTTACCGACACCATTGTGGCCGATGAGTGCTATTTTCTCTTGCGCATTGATGTGTAGATTTATGTTCCCAAACAATAAATCTTTATTCGGATGTATATAAGAAAGTTGTTGTAATGAAAGCATGTTGAAATTCTTTAAATGTTAGAAAAGACCATTTGGACAGGTATTGTCAACGGATGGTATTTATTTCGTTCTAAAGAATTTTAATCTTACATGCAGTTTTAAGGATGTTGAGAGAAGCAAATATAGTATTTTTATTTTGATGACGGGAAAGTTTTTGAGGAATAGTCAAATTGTTTATTTTTCTACTATTTGCTTCGGACAAATTGTACTTTTGAAAAAACGAATATTGTGAATAGAGTTCTCCTTATAGATGACGAAGAGAAACTTCGGAAATTGATGGCCAAAATTATTAGCCTGGAAGGTTTTGATGTGATTGAAGCTGCTGATATTAAATCGGGGTTGAAAAAGCTTGAAGTCAGTGATGTGGACGTTGTACTTTGTGATGTCAAACTGCCTGACGGTAATGGGGTAGAAACGGCCAAATTAATTAAAGAACGGTATCCGATTGTAGAGATTATTCTATTGACAGCATACGGGAATATCCCGGACGGTGTTCGGGCGATAAAAAATGGTGCTTTTGAATATATTACCAAAGGAGATGATAATAATCGCATTATACCCCTACTTTATAAAGCCTGTGAAAAGGTTGCATTGGCAAGAAGGGTGCAACAGTTAGAAAAGCGATTGGGAGATAAACTTTCTTTCGATAAGATTATTGGAAAATCTAGTGCAATAAAGGCTGCCATCGGCATGGCACAAAAAGTTGCCGTTACAAATACAACGGTCTTGCTAACAGGCGAGACGGGTACCGGTAAGGAGGTTTTTGCACAGGCAATTCATCAGGCGAGCTCCAGGAGAGAGCGTAGTTTTGTGGCCATTAACTGTGCCGCATTTACAAAAGATCTGCTGGAAAACGAACTGTTTGGTCATAAATCCGGTGCCTTTACCGGTGCTACTAAAGATCAGCGGGGTTTGTTTGAAGAAGCACATTTGGGGACCATTTTTCTGGATGAAGTCGGGGAGATGGCCTTGGAACTTCAGGCCAAAATTCTTCGCGTTTTGGAAACGGGCGAGTTTTTAAAAGTTGGGGACTCCAAACCAACAAAAGTGGACGTACGTATCATAGCCGCGACCAACAGAAATCTCGAAGCCGAAATTGCATCTGATCATTTCAGGAGTGATCTATATTATAGGTTGTCTGTTTTCACGATTGAATTGCCGCCACTGCGTGAGCGCATTGAAGATATAGCAACTTTGGCACAATACTACGTTGATATCTTTGCTTTAAAATCCAACTTGAAACCTTTGCGGATGACTCCTGAGTTTGTGCAGGCACTGGAAGGTAACCTATGGCGGGGAAATATCCGTGAACTGAAAAATGTGATTGAACGCAGTGTGATTTTGAGTGAGGGTGGCATATTAGGTGTTGAGGGCCTTCCTTTCGGTGAACGTGAGTATAGAGAAGGGGCTAGCGTCTTATCAAACTTTTTAATGTCCAATATGGAGAGGCAACATATACAACGTGTAATGAAACATACGAATGGAAATAAAGCTGAAGCTGCTCGATTGTTAGAAATCGGCATAGCTACCTTGTATCGAAAAATTGAAGAATATAAAATCCAATGAAACTTAAAGCAAAGCTGACATTTGGGGTAGGATTTTTATTTTTTATGATCTTACTGCTTGCGATAGTGAGTGGGTATTATGTTTATCGATTAAAAAAAGATACCAATAATATTTTAGTCGACAATTATAATACGCTGCATTATTCCAGAAATATGCTGTTGGCCTTGGAAGATCTTCATACGAATGGGAAGAGCATTGCGCTATTTGAACATAATTTAAGCCTCCAAAAGCGCAATGTAACTGAGCCTGGAGAACGAGCGGTGACCGAACGTGTAGATCATCACTTTTTGAGTTTAGCGAAACAGCTGAAAGATTCTACAATTGCTGCTGACTTACACAAAGATATATTTCAGCTAATGTATCTTAATATGCAGGCAATTGAAAACAAAAATAATATCGCCAATGCAACAGCTGAAAAAGCTATTTTGGCGATCTCCATTGTAGGTGCGATCTGTTTTATGATTGCGTTTGTATTGCTTGTCAATCTCCCCCTAGCCATTGTTGGTCCCATTGTACAATTAACCGATAGTATTAAACAGATTGCTGCTGGGAACTATAAAAGGAGACTTCATTTTAAGCGAAAGGATGAATTTGGAGAAGTGGCGCAATCGTTCAATACAATGGCTCAAAAACTCGAGGAATATACGGAAAGTAAATTGGGTAAGATCTTGCAGCATAAAAAGAGAATTGAAGCGCTTATTGATAATATGCATGATGCCGTTATAGGGATAGATGAGGAAAAAAGAGTGCTTTTTGCAAATGAACCCGCTTGTTTGCTCTCGGGGTTAAAACACGCAGAATTTGAAGGGCAAAAATTAGTGGAAATAGCTTCTTCCAATGATTTGATTCGTAAGCTTCTCGATAGGATCAACGCTTTAAACCAGCAATCCGAGCATCTGGTATTGGTTCAGATCTTTGCCTATGGAAAAGATAACTACTTTGAATTAGAGGTCATAGATATTAATGTTGTACCAACGGGAGAGGAGAGTTCGCAGTTTATTGGACAATTTATTTTGTTGAGGAATGTGACAAGTTTTAAGGAACGTGATGTCGCAAAAACAAATTTTATTGGAACGGTATCTCATGAACTGAAGACACCAATCGCATCCATACGCATGGGGATCCAATTGCTCGAGAATAAGCGGATTGGAGCGTTGAATGAAGAACAAAAAGACTTGCTTGAAGGAATTGCTGATGATACAGAGCGGCTTCTGAAAATTACGGGGGAACTTTTGGATATTGCACAAGTGGAGAGCGGTACTATTCAGATGAAGCTGAATCCGGCGACAATCGGACCGATTATAGATTATGCCCTTTTAGCCAATCGTTCAATGCTTGACCAAAAGAAAATTCAACTACAGGTTGAACTGGAAGAGGAACTGCCGATGGTTTTTATTGATAACGAGAAGACCGCATGGGTATTGACGAATCTACTGTCCAATGCAATTCGTTATTCCGATGAAGGGGGGGCGATTTGTCTTGCTGTCAAAAGAATGGGCGCCAGGGTGCTTTTGCGTGTTGAAGATCAGGGACAAGGAATTCCGGTACAATATTTAGCGAAGATTTTTGATCGGTATTTCCGTGTTCCAGGGGGTACAAAGGAAGGAACAGGTTTGGGGTTGAGTATAAGCAAGGAATTTATCGAGAGCATGGGGGGAGAGATTGATGTGCAAAGTGTTTTTGGAACTGGAAGTACATTTTTCGTTTACCTTCCTATTGCACCGCTTAAACAATCCACTTAAAAAAAGGAAGAGTTCCATGAAAAGCTCTTCCTTTTTGCTTAATGAGGGATTGAAAGATCCTGCAGCTTGCTACGCAGAGGCTGCAGGATCGGCACCCGCTAAAGTTTTATTTCATTGTCATCGATAAGTTTTGCATCACGGGTGTTTTTTTGTACTGCGATAGCTGAAAAAATACTCAATGAAAAGGACATTGCATAGAATCCTTTTTCACTTAACAGCAGATCCGCGTTCCATAGGCCTACAGTTAATAGCACGACGGCAGCAATTGTTGCAAACCAGCTTAAACCATAGTACAATTCGGTAACAGCTAGTCCTTCTGCTTTATCTCTTACACTTTTTTGAACGGAGATAACCGCAAATAGCGCAAATAGTAAAATTGTAAAATAATACCCTTTTTCGTTTAATGCCATTGTTGCATTCCATAAGCCTACACAATAGCCAACGGTACCAACCAATAATGCGGTCCATGAAGCTCCAATAAATGCTCCTGTTGGTTTAAATGGGTTTCTTTTGTCTAAATTTCTTTCAGCCTTTTTTTCTTCAATCATGTTTTTTAGCGGTTCCATAATTTTCTTGTTTTAGTTTTAATTTGTTGTTGTTTTGTGATTCAAATATCGATAGGATCCAATTGTTTTTAAACTTCATTTTAAATGAATACTGACGATATTATTTTGTTTTATATATTTATTTAATTCTAAATTTGAGCTATGACAGATGCAATATCAGACTTACTATTATTGCTTAATAGTGACGATAGAAAGGATTTTAAGACCTTTCTGAAACGTAAAAACAAGCGAAATGATGTGAAAAATATCAGGTTGTTAGAAATTATAGAAACTGACGATATAAATAGATTAAAAAAATTATATAATCCTACTAAAAGTCGCAATGCTTACCATGCCTTGAGAAAGAGGCTTCATGAGAATCTGGTGTTTTTTCTTTCGAATAAGGTTTTTGAGCGGGACAACAGCGAAGCGCATGAAGCATTGAGACTGCTTGTTGTTGGCCGTTTTCTACTGGAAAGTCAATTTATTAAGATTGGGTTTAAATGTCTTCAGCGAGCTGAAGATAAAGCGCTTCTTCTGGAACAGTTTAGTTTATTGAACGAGATTTTACAAACTAGATTACAATATGCTTATTTAGATCCAAGTGTCAATTTGGAATTGCTTGTTGATCGTTTTGCCGAAAATCAACGAAAGCTACAACAAGAAGCGAAATTTCAGATTGCTTATGCTTTGTTGCGCAGGGAATTACAGGATATTCATTTGAAGGCAAAAATAGTTGATCTCAATAAGTTGATTTTGGATACGTTGAGCAAATACAGTATTTCCTTGGATGACCTTTTGTCATTTAAGTCACTTTATCAACTTTTGTATATTGCAAATGAATACGCAGCAATACATCAAAACTATACACTGGTTCATTCTTTTTTAAAAACAGCAGATAATTTTTTGATTAAGTACGATGAACAATCGGCGCATCAGCTATTTTACTATCTTCATATTTTGTATTATCTGGCCAATTTTAATTTGAGGAACGGATTCTTTAACGAGAGCATCGGGTACTTAGAACGCTTGAATGAAGTTTTATCTCAAGGAAATACGGTTTTTCGAGTGCAGTTTCAGCTGCGGTGCCATTTGTTGATGGCATTGAATTTCCATTACCTTGGCGATGGAGCAAAAGGTCTTTCCGTGTTAAGGGCGGGGATTAAACAAGCCTCACCAAAATCAAGTGAGGTTGATCTTGCGGATCTACAGTTGTGTTTGGTGATGTTTTTAACGCAATTTGAAGATAAAACAGCATTGATTGAGCTTCGACAGTTGACTCGAACAGATGCTTGGTACGAGAAGAAAATGGGCATGTTGTGGACGATTCGGAAGAGTCTGCTCGAAATTCTGATCCATATCCAATTCGATCACATCGATTTGGCAACTTCGAAACTAAAGAGCTTTGTTCGCAGGTATAAAAAGTACTTAATGAGTGTCAATGAAAATAGAGTGATTGATTTTGCCAAATTGGTAGAGAAATATCTTTTAAATCCAGCAGTTATTCAAGGGAAATCCTTTCGTGCAGCTGTTGAAGCTATGGTGAATCAAAAAGAAAATGAAGATTTATTTATTATGGGATTTATTGCTTGGTTGAAAGCTCTTAGTGTATCTCAAAGTCCGTATCAGGTTTTGTTGAATTTGATCAAAGAAGATAGCCGGTGATCAATAATAAATATGTAAGACGATTTGTTTCTTTGAGGAGTCAATCAGGTTCTGTAGTCTTTTGTAGAATTCGACGTTTACCATAGGACAGCCTTCACTGAGGCATACTGGATCTACTTGTTCATCGTAAGGCATGCGGTCATATTTGTGTAGAACGATGTTTCTAGCATATGCATTGCTATTGGAGCTATCTAAGCCATATAATTTATAGGCTTTTCCAAATTTACCGTTATACGAGCTGCCGATAGCATAACTACCTAGCGATGTCGCATGAGAGTTATCCGTATTACTAAATTGCAAAAGATTCTTTTTTCCGGTTTCGGAGCCGGATCCATGTGCCACTAGCCCTTGATCTAGAATCCGATCTGTTTTTAGATCTACGACAAAAAAACGATTTCTTCCCGAGGGTCTTTTCATATCCAAGAGAAAGGATATGTCACTATTATACTCTTTGTTGTTTATGATGCGTTTTTTTACGTTCTTTATTGCCATCGTATAACGAAAGGCGTCTGAAGGAGTATTTTCTTCCCTATCAACAACGGCTAAAAGCGTGTTTTTTTGAATGGTTTTGTATGTGATAAGGCCAATTCCAAGGATAATAACCAAGAGAATGATTTTATTCATGTAAATAAAGTATATTTCATAAAGTACTTTTATTGAAACTTATGTCTGTTCGAGAGACCTATTCTATTTGTTTATAAAATCGTTCGAAGGTTTTCCAGTATTTATCTTTGTAGATGCTATAATCAATTTGAAGATTGTCCCTGTATTCTTCGATTAATCGATCAATCGTTCGTGAGGCTTTTCGAAATTCTGTACAAGCCAAGTAAATTTCCCTGAGGTTATCGGCAGTTTCTCTTCCGATATTAAGAAATCCAATATCATTTGGAAGACTGTCCATTAATTCTTCTTCAAATTTACCCATTAAATCGTAAGTCTCCTGATGGGGCATGCCATTGGTTGCTGTTCCGTCATAATTAATCTTTAATGTAACTATCCAAGGGTGAGAAGCTTTTCCATCCCAGTCTAATAACGTCGTATTGATGATAGCAAAGATAGGTAAGTCGTTCTCAAGGATACCCTCAAAAGCAGTGTATGTGTCATCTGCGGCCCGGTGTCTAACGTCGGTATATTTTTCCACAAATTCCTTTTCCCGCCAGATCAAATAGTCTTTTAATTTAAGTAGAGGAATCAGCTCTTCTGTTGCAAGCTCTTTTGAGGTTACATTCAAGTTATCTATGGCTATGATCGAGTTCAATTCACCAATGTAATTGTCGAGAAATATTTCTATCCCATGGGAAATATTGGCTTTGTTCTCTTCCGTAAAATCGGGGTGAACAATAACAATATCGACTTCATCCGGATGGTATTTATGTTGAATGGGGTAAAAAAACATATCCTTGATGTCAAAAGTGAATCCATACATCGTGATTTTGAATTTTTCCATATCCGCAATAGCGGGTTTTAATGCAGTAAATTTCCAATGTGCTAATGCTGGAGCAGAAGCAATCAGATGCTCTACGAACGCCACGTTTTTGATGACGCCATCTGGGGTAACTACAAGTTCTGCAGTGTCATCATCGTACATTCCCGTTAAGAAATACAGTTCCTTGCGAAGAGCATCGATCTTCGGCGAAAGTTTGCTGAAAAAATTCTGATCAATTTGTTCTCCAGTCTTGACGATTTGAAAAAATGCTTGTTCGTTTTTTGTAAACCAATCCCAAAAATCTGCTATACTGTCCTTTTTATTTTCTTTTTTACCAAAAATATTGTTCAAAAATCCCATAATTAATAGCTGTTTGATTGAATCATCAAAGTGCGTGTCTGTTACTTAAAGCGTTTTTATAACCACAGAGGATTAAATGATCCGAATGAAACAATCATGAATACCTCTGTTCCTAAATTTAATTATATAATTACGATCCGGCAAGGGAATTTAAGTTTAAAAATAATTGGACAAACAATTGCGTATGGAGTTTGTTAGGATTATTGTTGGAATTATAAATTAAAATTGGTCTTATGAAATTTAGCAAATTAACATTTTGTCTATTGGCAACTACAGTTGCGCTTTCCTTTACGGCTTGCAAATCAGGTTTATCTGATGAGAAGTTGGAAGAAAAGATCGAAAATGCACTTACCGGTCGTAAAACCGTGGACGTCGACGTTAAAAAAGGGGAAGTTATCTTAAGTGGTACGGTTGCTTCCGAAGAAGAAAAGCAACAAGTGGAGTCTATTGCTAAAACAGCAGGCGATAAGGATATCAAGTCTATTCAAAACAATATTATCGTTAGTGCCCCTGTGTCGTCGACTCCAGCTCCTATTGAGGTATCCAATAATGATGCAGTACTTGGAGCAGCAGTAAATACGTTTATGAAGGATTTTCCTACAGTACAGGCAAGTGTAAAGGACGGTGTGATCGCTGTTACAGGTACTTTGGAGCAGCCTAAGATAATCACCTTAAAACAAGGTTTGGATAACTTAAATCCAAAAAAAGTGGATCTGAGCGGTATTGTTGTCAAAAAATAAAATAGTGAAGTTATGTCATTGCAGGAAAAATATAAGGTTCTTTTAGATACGGCACAGTCTTCAGGTGTAAATGACCTGAACTACGCCGAAATGGATGGAGTATTGCAAATTCGTGGTACAGCACCAACAGCAGATGTGAAAAATAAGCTCTGGGAAATTTACGGTAATATAGATCCTAATTTCCAAACTGGAGATGTGGTCTTAAATGTAGATGTGGCTACGGAAGTGCCCGGAAGCCAGGTGAAAGTTATAACAGAAAATAGCAATTTGAACATTCGAAAAGGCCCTGGTACAGACCAGCCTATCGTGGGAAAAGCTGCTAAAGGAGAAATCATCACATTGATTAGTAAGGCTAATGATCAATGGTGGTTGGTCAGAACCAAAGATAATGAAGAAGGGTATTGTTATGCACAATATTTAGAGTCTGTTTAGTTCTCGAATGTTATTCGCATGATGGGTACCAGTGCCAATTGGCTTTGAAAAAAGGGGAGTTATGGATAAATAACTCCCCTTTTTTCATTTCACGATTAAGCTTGTCTGTTTTGCAATATGAAGGTACTACAGCATCTATCGTATAGGGGAATTGTTTGGAAAATCAACTGTACTTTAATTTTTGGTGTAATAATTGTATTATCATGATTGCAACAATTTTATTACATTATGTCGAAATCACGTTTTATCCTATTATTATGCTTGTGTTTAGCTATTCAGTTGGGAGTTGCGCAAGAGTATGTTCGCTTGGACAAAGATCGTTATCAATTGCATTTGTCGGAATATCCAAAGGATACAATCCGGGTACTTGAAAATGGTAAAGAAACAAAGTTGAAACAGGGTAAATATATTCTGCAAAAGAATCAATTTATGGGACTTTCCAATGCATTTATTACGATTAATCAGGATGGCATTGTCTATGGTGATTTTAAAATTGAAAAAGATGGGCGTACCGGTGATGTTATCGTAAGACATGGTGTATTGCAGCAAATGACTGTGAAGTCTGCTGCATTGCCAGACTTTCAATATACCATAACGGATAGTTCAAGTGTGCAGCGCAATTTTAAGAATGGGAAAATCAGTCAGGAAAAAACGGTATTCTACCGAGCTGCAAATAGTGGTAAAAAAGTGACAAAAGTCTTCTTTGATAATTACTATACGGTTGAAAATGATTTTGACCATACCCGAGCTGACTATCGATTAGACAATACCTTAATGTACAGCGCCAAATTGAATTGTGGTGGGCAGATACAGGAATCAAAGTCATTTGATGCTAATGGTCAATTACTAAAACATACCTATCGGAAAGCTAAAATTGATTACACTGATCTGTATCAGAATAATAATCTCGTTGAGCGGAAATATAACCTTAATAACTGCTTTTACCATGAGTATTTTAAGAATTCATTGTTAGTGCAAAAGGTCGTGGAGAAAAAGGATAAAGGGAATATAGAAAAGTCTGTTTATAATGGAGCCGGAAAATTGATAAACAAAAATACCGGCGGATAATTTAAAAATGCATCTCGAATCAAGTATAGATGCCAATATTTTTGCATTTTAAAAATATAGCACTACCTTTGTCAAGCAATGAAGAAAATGAACAACATATTACGTCTTCCATTTTTCTTTAATTATTATCGCCCGATAATCGTTCGGGACCCCTATGCCTATTAAATTAAGAAATTCAAATTATTATTTATAGCTAAGCCCGAACATAACGTTCGGGCTTTTTTTATTTTATATAACATTATGTTAAAAGAGTTAGAAGAAAATATCGAAATTATTTTACCGAAGGAGGGGCTTGCATCGAAGTTGAAGGAGGCTGAGGAAAAGAACCGTCCATTGATTATAAAACTTGGTTTTGACCCCACAGCGCCGGATCTTCATTTAGGGCACGCTGTAGTGTTAAAGAAACTACGGCAGTTTCAGCAGCTGGGGCACGAGGTCGTGATCCTCGTTGGAAGTTTTACAGCTCGGATCGGCGATCCTACAGGAAAAAATAAAGCCCGTAAACTTTTATGCAAGGATGCGATAGCACACAATGCGGCAACTTACATTGCGCAACTGTCTAAAATTATTGATGTTTCAAAAGCGAAAGTTGTTTTTAATGGAGACTGGTTGGATCAACTAAATTTTACAGAAGTTATCCAGCTGGTATCGAAAGTCACTGTCGCTCAATTGATGCAGCGGCATGATTTTAATAAGCGTTTTAACGAAAACCAATCAATAGCCATGCATGAATTGCTTTACCCGATATTGCAGGGCTTTGACTCTGTACATGTCAATAGTGATATCGAAATGGGGGGAACGGACCAACTGTTTAATTGCGCGATGGGCCGGCAGCTACAGGAATCTTTTGGACAGGATCCACAAATAGTACTGTGTATGCCCTTGTTGCGCGGGCTGGACGGAAAAGAAAAAATGAGCAAATCATTAAACAATACGATCGGTCTTTTGGATGAACCGAATGAAATGTTTGGTAAAACCATGTCTATTCCTGATCATTTAATTCCAGAATATATTGACTTGACAACTGATTTCAATCAGGAAACCAAACTTGGCATGAAGACCCGTATTGAAATGGGCGAAAATCCAATGGAAATTAAGAAACATATTGCACATAATCTAGTGGCTCAATACCATGGCGAAGAGTTTGCGACCAGTGCGGTTGATTTTTTTGTTAAGCAATTTCAGAGCAAGAAATTAGAAGAAAAGGCTTTTGAGGAGGTGTCAGCTCAAATATTGCGCGAACAGTTTGGTGAACAGATTAAACTGGTCGATCTATGTCATTTCCTAAAAGGGGCAACAAAGTCGGCGATGCGAAGATTGATTATAGGAGGTGCAGTGCAGATCGATTCAATAAAACAGCTGAATCCGGATCTGATGCTTGATTTGAATAGGTGTTTTAAAATTAAATTAGGTAAACGGGCCTATTTTAGAGTTATCTAGTAAGGTTTGCGAGGGTATACTTTTTTAATATTTTGCTGAAAGTAGTAAAATAACATCGTGGTTCTTTCTTAAACCATAAATAATTTCTACCTTCATATAGGAGTCTCATACTTTATTTTCATACCAATTATAGATGGAAACATATAATAACATTGTTTTGGAGCGGTTGCCCAAACATTTGAAACGCTATGTAGTAGCCCAACGATATGAACGTTACACCGCGCTGGATCAAGCATTGTGGCGTTATGTCATGCGTCAGAATTATTCTTTTTTGAAAGATGTAGCCTATTACCCTTATATTCCGGGATTGAAGAAAGCAGGATTATCTATTTCGACCATCCCGAACCTACAGGACATGAACAATAGTCTAAAATTAATTGGCTGGGGAGCTGTGACTGTGGATGGATTTATTCCTCCGGCTGCTTTTATGGAATTTCAGGCGCACCGCGTACTAGTTATTGCTGCAGACATACGTCAATTGGAACATATCGAATATACACCGGCACCAGATATTATTCATGAATCTTCAGGACATGCACCTATAATCGGTGAGCCAGATTATGCTACATATTTGCAGTACTTTGGGGAGGTTGGTACGAAAGCACTTTCTTCGGGCAAAGATTTTGAACTCTACGAAGCTATTCGCCACCTATCTATTTTAAAAGAACACGCTACAACAACGTCGGTTGAGTTGGCGGAAGCAGAGAAAAATTTGCAGATCATTCAAGATAATATGGGCGAGCCTTCGGAGATGGCATTGTTGAGCAGGTTACATTGGTGGACTGTGGAATACGGACTTATTGGAGATCTTCATAACCCTAAAATTTATGGAGCTGGTTTACTGTCTTCCATTGGAGAAAGCGCAAGCTGCATGCAGGAGGATGTGCCCAAGTTGGCGTATGGTTTAAATGCAATTGAATATCCTTATGATATTACCAAACCACAACCACAGCTATTTGTTACACCGGATTTTGAACACCTAAAGCTAGTATTGGATAAATTTGCTGATACCATGGCTTTTCGCGTAGGGGGCAAACAGAGCCTAGACAAGGCAATAGACTGTAAAGCTGTTTGCACTGTGGAATATAGTTCCGGTTTGCAGGTGTCGGGCGTTTTTAAGTTGGCCAATGCGGATAAAAATCTCTCTTATATTCAAACACAAGGACCTACAGCTTTGGCTGTAGCAGGTAAACAGCTTGAAGGGCACGGTATAATTTATCATAGCGAAGGGTTTGGCTCTCCAGTGGGAAATTTGAGAGATGCAGATCATGATCTAGAAGATTTTGATGACGCAACATTAATTCAATATGGTATAGTTGAAGGCCAGCAGTGTTCGTTAAACTTTGCTTCAGGGATTATTGTATCGGGAATTGTTCAAAATATTGTACGTCAATTTGGCAAGATTGTTTTGATTTCATTTATAGGATGTGAGGTATATCGTAGCGATAGGGAAGAGGTGTATTTTAAACCTGAATGGGGAACATACGATATGGCTGTCGGAGCGGAAATAGTATCTGTATTTGCGGGCGCTGCAGATAAAGATGCCTATGATGCGCTGGAGGAGCATTTGGATCAGGATCTATCTTCAATACCTACCGAAACGGAAGATGTAAAACTAGTGAATTGTCATGCTGCGATACGGAATTTGCGGGACAACGGTTTTGATCAAAAAGTATGGCTGGAGATTTTCAGTCAATTGGGACCAGAAAATGCAGATCATTGGTTAGGTTTGGTTGAATTATTTGAAATTGCTCGGGCTAATGATGGAGCGGAATTAACTACTCAGGCCGAACAGAGGCTCTTGGAATTTATTATCCTATATCCAAATTTGAAAAAACTGATTGATGATGGATTACGTGTTGCTAAGGAGGAAGATTTAAATAATTATTGAAAAATATTTCTTCCAAAAGGTTGCTTTTAGACTCTTTGGAGCTTACTAGTATTATCCCTTTAATAAAATTTGCCAGGCTTTATCAAGCTGGCCTGCATCTAATAGTTGGGCAGCATATTCGTGAATTTTTTGTGTGAACTTTGATGGGCTGTCTTCAAAGTTTAGCTTCAGATAGTTGAAGTACTTATCTTCTTGCTGTGGGGCTTTTAATGTTGGTCGTGTTTCTACATTAGCCAGCAAGCCCAAGTGATTTCCGGTCAATACATTCGAAAATCTAATTTTTTCCGGAAGTTGATCTATGCCAATTCCCAAGCTACGGAGGGGCTTCGGTACAATAAATAGGTTTTCATCGGTGACGCGGCAGTACCAGTCCCCACCGAGTCTTGCCACAAGGTCTAAATCTTTTTGTTGAATGGTATTGTTCTTGTCCAACAAGTGTTTATGGACATGCATATAGAGGATCTCGGCGATAACGAGATTTCCAGCTCCTGGCTCATCGCTTAATGCGATAACCTCCCTGACCCGACATTCCAGCTGGACTGGGGATTCGGCTACACGAGGTGGTGCAATTCGAATAGAGGGAATGGGCGTAAAACCCGACTTGTCAAATTCATTTATTTCCTTGCCATATTCGGTGCTGGCAAGAGATTGTTGCTGGACCATATCGTAGTTAACAATATTGATGACAACTTCATTAACCTCCTGTATATTATCCAATGTATGTTTGGTACTACCATCACGCATGCGTCGCAATGGAGAGAAAACACAGATTGGCGGCTGATGGGACATCAGGTTAAAATAGCTGAAGGGGCTTAAATTTATGTTCCCATTGCTATCGATCGTGCTTGCAAAGCAAATTGGCCGCGGTGCAATAGCATATTTAATTAAATTATCGATGATTGCTTTGTCTTTAACAGATTCAAAGCTGATGGTTTCAAAGGAAGAGGTCATATCCGTAGATTTATGAATGGTATAATACAATAGAATTGGAAAGTTTTCCGAGCGCCGTGATTTCTAGTTCAATCTCATCGCCAAGGTCGAGCCATTGGTCTTTATGATTAGGATCCGCTATGCGTGCCGTGCCATTGAGTTCGAGAAAGCAGCCTGTTCCGACTGTTCCAGAACCGATTATATCACCAGGGAAGATTTGTACACCATAGGAAACCCGTTCAATAATTTCTGCAAAAGTCCAGTGCATACTCGCAAAATTACCCGCTGAGACTTGCGTGCCGTTTACTTTACAAGTCATATTGAGCTCATAACAGTCGCCAATATGTCCTGCTGCAGGTTGAACCTTATAAGGTTCCAATTCATCCTTTGTCACCAAGTAAGGACCAATTGCTGTTGCAAAATCTTTGCCCTTGGCAGGCCCCAAACTCAATTTCATTTCCTCCATTTGAAGTTTTCTGGCACTAAAATCATTCATAATCATATAGCCAGCAATATACTCATCCGCCTGAGCGGCGGGGATATTGATTCCTGGTTTGTTGATGACTATTGCAATTTCTAGTTCGAAATCCAGTTGATTTAAATGTAAGGGCATGCATCGAACAGGACCAGGTCCCTGTATGGACTGATGGTTGGAGAAATAGAAAACAGGAAATTCATCAAATTCAGGGATCATATCTAATCCGCGGTTTCTTCTCGAGGTTGCGACATGCTGTCGAAAAGCGTAAGCATCACGAAAAGATGTTGGCTGTGGCACGGGGGCGATAAGTTGGATATCGCCTAGTAGACGATAGGGCATGTTCATAGCTCCTTGACGCAAAGCTGTTTCAACGATTTTTAGCTGATTCATGGTATCTTCGCCACCTTTGAGGAAGTCCGACATCGTTGTGGGAAGGTTTTGATCGATGACTGAGCAACTATAAAAGCGGTCGTCTATAACAATGCCCAATTCTTGTTGACCATTTTTAGTGCTAGTGACAATTCTCATATATGAAGTGTTCTATTTGGTTATTCAATGTTGTTAGCATTCGACACAAATATATTGTATAAGATTTGAAAAAAATATTTCTTCTCTTGAAAATAGAAAAATATTCTTACCTTTATTAAAGCATTATAAACTATAAAAAATGATCAATCGTGGTGTACATCGCTTTGCGTCCTCCATGCCCTATGTTGCTTTTAATAAAGCAATCATAGCTGATATCGTTTTTGCACAATACTAATCTTCTCTTTTACTACTTGCCGATAGTTCTATTGGCAATTTGGATATTCATTTAATTTTATAACCGTTTAAATCGTAGAATTATGCCATTTTATGTTAAACAAGGGCAAATTCCAATGCAGCGACATACTGTTTTTAGAAAGCCCGATAACACGCTTTATGCCGAGGAATTAGTATCCACACATGGTTTTTCCAGTCTTTATTCCTTAGTGTACCATTGTCATCCACCCACACTCGTTAAACAAATAAGAGAGCCTTATGATGTGTCTCCCCGGATTGCCCGAGACAAACATCTTAAACATACCAGTCTAAAGGGATTTCAGGTACAGGCAAAAGATGACTACCTCGAAAGCAGGACACCTGTGTTGGTTAATCAGGACTTACATATATCCTTAGCAGCTCCCCGTCGGTCGATGGATGACTATTTTTATAAAAATAGCCAGGCAGATGAGATTGTCTTCATCCATCAGGGGATGGGAAAACTCAAGACTGGATATGGGAGTATCTCCTTCAAGTATGGAGATTATTTGGTAATCCCCCGAGGAACGATTTATCAAATGGAATTTGAACAGGAAGATAATCGACTGTTTATTGTTGAATCATTCTCTCCTGTACGTACGCCCAAACGTTATCGCAATGAATTTGGTCAATTGATGGAACATGCGCCCTTTTTTGAGCGGGACATTCGGGTACCTCAAAATTTAGAAACTTTTGATGAACTGGGTGACTTTGAAGTGAAGATCAAGAAGCAAGGGATGATTTATCCGTATGTTTATGGGAGCCATCCATTTGATTTTGTTGGTTGGGATGGCTATCATTTTCCATGGGCATTTTCGATTCATGATTTCATGCCGATAACAGGTAAATTGCATCAACCACCACCCGTTCACCAGACCTTTGAAACAGATAATTTTGTATTATGCAGTTTTTGCCCTCGTATGTATGATTACCATCCTCATTCGATTCCAGCACCATATAACCATAGTAATGTAGATTCAGATGAAGTCCTATATTATGTGGACGGCGATTTTATGAGTCGAAAATCCGTTGAAAGGGGACAAATAACGTTACATCCGGGTGGTATACCGCATGGACCTCATCCAGGGACGGTGGAAAAAAGCATTGGGCAAGTGAAAACCGAGGAGTTGGCCGTGATGATCGATCCTTTTCGACCATTGATGTTGACGCAAGAAGCACTCGATATAGAAGATCCAGATTATTATAAATCTTGGATGAGTTAGGAAAAATATAAGAATAACCTTTATATAAATTATGGCAAATACATTTGCAGAAAAGATTGCCCAAGCGCAAGATTTTCTACCTATTAATGGCACAGATTATATTGAATTTTATGTTGGCAATGCCAAACAGGCCGCACATTATTACAAAACAGCTTTTGGTTTTCAGTCGGATGCGTATGCCGGACCGGAGACAGGTGTTCGAGACCGTGTATCCTACGTGTTAAAACAAAATAAAATACGTTTAGTGCTTACCACGGCGTTGAAATCTGACCACCCTATAACAGAACATGTTAAAAAACATGGTGATGGTGTCAAAATATTGGCGCTTTGGGTAGATGATGCACGAAAATCATTTGAAGAAACAACAAATAGAGGGGCGAAAATCTATCAGGAACCACAACTTCTGAAGGATGAAAATGGAGAAGTTTGGACAGCAGGCATTTATACCTATGGCGAAACGGTCCACATGTTTGTTGAACGCCGCAATTATTCTGGCCCATTTATGCCAGGATATGAAAAATGGGAAAGCGATTACAATCCAAAGGAAACTGGACTGCTTTATGTTGATCATTGTGTGGGTAATGTTGGGTGGAATAAGATGAATGAAACCGTAAAATGGTACCAGGATGTGATGGGGTTTGTCAATATTTTATCTTTTGATGACAAGCAAATTAATACAGAATATTCGGCTTTGATGAGTAAAGTGATGAGCAATGGAAATGGCTTTGTTAAGTTTCCAATTAATGAGCCTGCCGAAGGAAAGAAAAAATCGCAGATAGAAGAATACCTTGAATTTTATGAGGGTGAAGGTGTTCAGCATGCGGCTCTAGCAACCAAAGATATTGTGGCCACCGTGCGGGAACTTAAAGCAAGGGGAGTAGAATTTTTGGGTGCTCCTCCCGAAGCGTATTACGATATGTTGCCCGAACGAGTTGGAAAAATTGATGAAGAGATACGGATCATCCAAGAACTGGGAATTCTAGTTGATCGTGATGAAGAAGGTTATTTGCTGCAAATTTTTACAAAACCGGTAGAAGATAGACCAACTTTATTTTATGAAATCATCCAACGTAAGGGGGCACAAAGTTTTGGAGCAGGAAATTTTAAGGCTCTTTTTGAAGCAATAGAACGTGAACAAGAACGCCGAGGAAACTTATAGAAGTATGGAAGGGATGAAGGAATTATTGCGGGCTTTTGAGCATAAGAGTCCGGAAATTGTTTTCGAATGGAAGGATAGTGAAACTGATGCTAGGGGATGGATTGTTATCAATTCCTTACGTGGAGGTGCAGCTGGCGGGGGGACCCGAATGCGGGCTGGATTGGATAGGCATGAGGTAGAATCCTTGGCAAAAACAATGGAGGTCAAATTTACGGTATCTGGCCCTGCAATAGGGGGAGCAAAATCTGGAATTGATTTCGACCCACATGACCCAAGGAAAAATGAAGTCTTAGAACGTTGGTTTAAGGTTGTCACACCGCTATTGAAAAACTATTATGGGACAGGTGGAGATTTGAATATCGATGAAATTCATGATGTAATCCCGTTGACGGAAGAATATGGACTATGGCATCCTCAAGAAGGCATTTTGAATGGTCACTTTAAGGTGAATGAAAGCAATCGTATTCATCAAATTGGACAATTGCGTTATGGGGTTTCCAAAGTATTGGAAGATAGCTCCTACAGCCCGGATCTGAAGCGCAAGTACAAAGTGGCAGATATGATCACGGGATATGGCGTGTCAGAGTCAATTCGTCATTATTATGAACTTTTTGGCGAAAATTGCTTTGGGAAACGAGCGGTCATTCAAGGTTGGGGGAATGTTGCTGCCGCAGCAGCATTTTATCTATCTAAACTTGGTGTAAAAATAGTTGGTATAATTGATCGAGTCGGCGGACTGATCAATCCGGAAGGATTTGGAGAGGAAGATATTACACGTTTGTTTTTAGAGCGCAAAGGCAATGAGCTTTGTTCTTCGGACCTGATTCCTTTTGATCAGATACAAAAAGAAATATGGAGCCTGGAAACGGATATTTTTGTGCCTGCTGCGGCCTCCCGCTTAGTGTCAAAAGATCAGATCCAACACATGATAAATCATGGGCTTGAGGTGATTGCTTCAGGTGCCAATGTACCATTTGCTGATCAAGAAATATTTTATGGGCCTGTTATGGAATTCGCAGATCAGCATGTTGCGGTCATACCTGACTTTATTGCTAATTGTGGTATGGCGAGGGTATTTGCTTATTTAATGCAACGTAATATCGAAATTAGTGATGACGCAATTTTTTCGGATGTTTCCAGTGTGATTTTTGAAGCATTAAAGAAAATTAGGGCCGTTTCTTCTAAAAAGACACATATATCATCGAGAGCATATGAAATTGCATTAAAACAGTTGGTGGAAACCGGTAACGAACAATAAGAGGCGAAACTCTAATTTACTTCTGCTATAATGCTATAAAAAAAAAACACTTGAAGCGGGGAACTTCAAGTGTTTTAACTAACCAATTATTAACCTAAATTTATGAATGCTTAAAACAGTGCAATACCTATGCCAAAACTTATTTTCTTAGCATGAACATATTGTCATTTTTTTGTTATTAAAATTTCTGCCTTAAATTTGATTTTGTTGAAGTTTTGTTGAAAGATCAAAACAGCGTAGACTAAAAACAAATTTCATCCTGCAGTTTTCAAATACTGGTCCTCTTGATGAATTTTTTTGATTTTTATTTCTCCTAAAGTGCTGATAAACAAAAACTCCCGAAGCGGGGAGCAACAGGAGTTTTCCTAACCAATTATTAACCTAAATTTATGAAAAGTACCTATATAACGTAGTAAGTTCAAGAAATGTTTCAACTGATTGGAGTTTTTTTTACTTTTTAACATTTTTTTACTATTTGCTATTGATATCCAATAAAATATACTACTATTTATTTTGTTTTCTTTTTAGGGGAAATAAAAAACCTGTTAGCGGGGACTAACAGGTTCTTTATAAACTAACTAAATTATTAACCTAAATTTATGAAACTACAAAATAATATTCAAGAAGGATGCCAATGTACTTAACCCGTTAGCGGTTTAACGATTTTTAACAGCCTCTTTTCGGATAAGAAGGGGAAGCCCTAATTCTTAAGACAATCCAGTTAATTTTCAAACCTTTTGTTGCTCATAAGCGTTTATCTAAACAAAAAGGTCAGCAATCAATGCTGTCTATTTGACGTAAACTGTTTAAAAAAAGGTACATGTCTTTAACATATCGCTATCAATTTGAAAATTACGATAGTCCATTTTGGGCTTTTGCCATTCATGATGGCCATCAGGTCGATGCGCATTTAATGCCCTACATAAATATTTCAGACGAGGAACGATTACGCGAAGAAGATCCTTATACGGCTATTTTGGCCGAATTATCGTGTAATCGATTTGTATCTGGAACTTCCAGGTTTCAACTGGATCTTAATCGAAAACGAGAAGATGCTATTTATCTTACACCAGAGCAATCTTGGGGGATGCAGGTATGGCGAACAGATCTACCCAGTGAACTAAAAGATCAGCTGTATGCAGCCTATGATCGCATATATGAGGAAATAAGCCAAGCGATTCAGCACACGATTGATCATTATGGCTATTTTATCGTGTATGATATTCATAGTTATAATATGCGTCGCGGGGGGGCTGAAACCAGTTTGAACAATGCAGCCGACCCTCAGATCAATATTGGGACACAACATAATCACAAAAAATGGCGAACGCTGACTGATCAGTTTTTGGAAACACTACGGACTGGAAAAGATGGACAAGTTTACGACGTACGTGAGAATGTCAAGTTTAAAGGCGGATTCCTTTCTGCGTATTTGAATGATAAGTTTGGTGATAAAGGCTGTATTTTTTCTATCGAATTTCGGAAAGACTTTATGGACGAATGGACTGGGGAAGTATATCCGCAAAAGCTTCAGGAGTATAAGCAACTTCTCTTGCACAGCATTGGAACACTGGAAAATTATTTTGCCTATGAAAGATAATGCGAAACAACTTGCTGGCATTTTAAAAATGATCAAAAATAAGGAGGTTTTCCACGTACAGATTCCGCCAAAAAACAAACTGGTATTTAATCAAGTTGTTCCTTATCTGTTTTTATACAGACAGTTTTTTAGTCAAGATCCTATGCTGGCAGAGTTGGTTAAATCAGAACCAGCTTACTTTAGGGTAAAAGATCCACAGATGAATGTCTCTGAATGGATCGCTCCAATCCTCAATCAACTTGTCGAAGAGTTTGGTGCTTGTTTGATTATTGAAGCTTGGGCAGCGGATTCAGCACAGGAGGAGGATATCCAAATTCATATTGCGCGGAAAAATGTACAGGCTATCGCTCAGTATCTAGGTAAGCAACTGGCAACAGAAGAATCGATTTCCAAAGTGGAGATACTGACAGATTCCAAAACAAATGCAACGCAAAGCTTATCCCCTTCGAGTGTACAGTTAGATCATCTGAACACCAATATATTTTACATGGGGCTGGAGATAAAACCGAAATATCTTTTAGGCGTAGATCAGCAAATTTTACCGATCGATCTGCGTCATTTCCGTGAAGCCATATCCAGGAGTCTATCGAAAACATTCTTTGAATTCATTCGTATACATACCTTATCTAAACCTACGGCATTTAAAATAAGTCAGCCTAAAAAGATGCTTCCTTTAGCTTGGGAGATTGATCAGAAATTAGCGCGGGAAAGCCAACGATTTGATTTTTTATTATTGGTTACACCAACAAATTCTTATGATGCCTGGCAGCAATTTAAGAAGGGAAATTATCGAAAAACTCCTGTTTTTCGATATAGGCCCATGCCTATTGATCCAGATATTATCAAGAGAAACCTCTATAACTTGCATATCGAAGATTTATTTGATCCATCCATTGCTTATTTGTTTCGTGATAAACGCAAGGAGCTTGATCAGATGATGACCATGTTGAGTGAGCGGGGAAAAGAAGGATTTTTGTTGGGCAGTATGCAGGTTTTTGGTACTGTCAATGAAAAATTACTGGAAAAGGCTCAGGCAATTTTGACCATAACGACAACGGATCGAGAAGTGAGAACGAAAGAAGAGGATATTGTCTATGCCGAAGAGTTCGCTAAGCTCGCCCAGGAAGAATTGGATTATCTGAAAAACCAAGATCCAAGCTTTGGCACCACAGTGAGGCTACGGGATGATATTTATGGTGTGATGGTAAATCAAGGCGTACTCAATATAAGTAAGCAGTATAGTTTGCCTAGGAATAGGGTAAAGGCATTGATTCAGCATGAGGTCGGTACACATATTGTTACTTACTATAATGGGAAGCAACAGCCGTTCAGTCTCTTTAGATTAGGGGTTCCCGGTTATGAAAAACTTCAGGAAGGCCTCGCTGTACTTGCTGAGTATTTGGTGGGGGGCCTGACAAATAATAGACTACGTATTCTGGCAGGCAGAGTTATCGCTGTCCATCATATGCAGCAGGGCAGTTCATTTATTGATACATTTTCAGTATTGGTAGACAAGTACCAATTTTTGACCGAAACAGCGTTTCAAATGACGATGCGGGTCTATCGAAGTGGTGGGCTTACCAAAGATGCATTATACTTGAGTGGTTTAATCGAATTGACTAATTATATCAAGAGTGGACGAGATCTATCCCTGTTGACGATGGGTAAAATCCGCGAAGATTATATACCAATCGTTGAAGAACTCATGTTAAAGGGCGTCTTAAAGGCTCCGGTCCTCACACCAAGGTATCTAATGGATCCATACAAGGATGCCTTGTTACATCTCAAAAAAAGTAATGGAATATTTCAAATGATTCAGTAATCAGATATTTTATATGAAGATAGCATTCGTGATCAACCAAACCCATAAAGAAACTGCTCGTTTCACGACGACTGTTTTGGCATTGAAAGCCCATCAAATGGGACATGAAATTTATTATATTGGCTTGGCCGATTTCTACTATGAGTCGGCCCATATTGCCGCCCATGTGCGAAAAGTACTCCCTGATCAGATGCTTACCTCTACCAATAGCCTCATGGAAGTATTGCGCGCAACAGAAAAAACGAAAGTGATTTTGGAAGATATGGATGTGGTTTGGCTACGATTTGATCCAGTCCTCGATATGGTTAGCCGACCTTGGGCTGCCGCTTCAGCCCTACAATTTGCCGCTCTCCTAAAAGAAAAAGGTGTATTGGTTATCAATGATCCCGATAGCCTTAGTCGGGCCAGTAATAAGTTGTATCTCGAGGGATTTGATGAATCTATTCGACCTAAAACAATTGTAACCCGAAACTATGCCGATGTCATTGAATTTTTTGAACAACAGAATAAGCTTATTATTTTGAAACCCTTGAAGGGGTCCGGCGGTAAAAACGTGTTTTTAATCAATAAGGATAATCAGCAAAACCTCAAGCAAACTGTAGAGGCTATTGCCCGAGATGGTTATGTAATTGGCCAGGAGTATCTTCCGGAAGCTGCCCGCGGTGATATTAGATTCTTTTTACTAAATGGAGAGCCTATTTCGATCAATGGAAAATATGCTGCTGTTCATCGCGTGCAACAAGGGGATGAGATTCGGAGTAATGTGCATCAAGGCGCAAAGACCCAAGCAGCTATTATTTCACCAGAGTTATTGCTTATGGTCGATAAGATCCGGAATAAATTAATTCAAGACGGAATGTATTTTGTGGGTTTGGATGTGGTTGGAGACCGTATTATGGAAATCAATGTATTTAGTCCGGGTGCATTATACCAGACGGAAGAAATTGTAAAAGAGGATTTTTCGGCGCTTATTATTGAAAAATTAGCGGAGAAGGTTGCTTTCAGGGAACGAGGTTGATGACAGTTGTATCGATGAAAATTGATGTTGTTGAAATCGTGCGGGACAGCTAAGCTAACGATTTGTGGTAATTATGAATTTGAAATGAACTACATGGATTAAATTCTCTTTATTTTTGAAAAAAGAAAAATATGCTGATTATCGATTCTCCATCCCACAACGCCTATTTTAACATCGCTTCAGAGGAGTATTTATTGAATAAATTTCCTGAAGAGGATATTTTTTTACTTTATGTAAATGATCCTTCAATTATCGTGGGTAAATTTCAGAATACCTTGGCCGAAATCAATATTGATTATGTCAACGAGCATCAGATTAAGGTTGTGCGACGAATGTTTGGCGGTGGTGCTGTTTATCATGATGCTGGAAACTTAAATTTTTCTTTTCATACCTTATTGGGAAATCATGATTTTATGGATTTTTCGACCTTTACACAGCCGATTGTACATATTTTGAACAAATTGGATATCCCTGCAAAATTGGAAGGAAGAAATGACCTCCTGGTGGATGGAAAGAAGTTTAGTGGAAATGCCAAGCTTGCAAAAAATGGGAAGATGATTCAACATGGTACGATATTGATTGATTCGCAGATGCAGGTATTAAGCGATGCTTTAAAGGTCAATCCATTGAAGTTTGTAGATAAGGCGGTAAAATCGAATCGCGCACGTGTCACAAATTTAATTGAATATCTACCTGCTGGTTTTACGACTGGAGATTTTAAAGAATTGCTGATTGAAGAAATAAAGCTTGAGAATCCGACAGCCAAAATGATTGAGTTTACCGCTTCGGATATTAAAAATATAGAAAAATTGGTCGAAGAGAAGTATGAAACATGGGATTGGAACTTCGGTTTTTCACCAAATTATAACTTTAAAAAAGCAATTAAGATCCCTGCAGGATTCATCGAGTTGCATTTGGATGTACATAAAGGCTACATTGAAAGGGCTAAAATTTTCGGTGATTTTTTTGCTTCCCGATCAATTCATGAACTTGAAAATTTATTGATTGGTGAAAAGCATGAAGTCGGAGAGATTGATACCTTACTGAAATCAATTGATTTGACGACGTATTTTGGTAAAGTAGAACCCGCAGAAATTCTTACCTTGTTTAAATAAAAAATGTAGTATTGCCCGATACGGGTGTTAATTAATAAATATATGCCTTGGAATCCAGATATATACAATCAATTTAAAGATGTCCGTTTTAAACCGTTTTATGATTTATCTGAATTAATTACTGCCGATAAAATGGAACATGCTGTCGATTTAGGTTGCGGTACAGGTGAACAGACAGCTATCTTAAGCGAACAATTTTCTCAAGCGACCTTTCTTGGGGTAGATTCTTCTGCGGAAATGCTTTCTAAAAGCCATAAGTTGGAAACGGAACATCTAAAATTTAGGCAAAGTTCTGTTGAGACCTTTCTTGCAGAGCCAAAAACCTGGGATCTTATATTCAGTAATGCTGCATTACAATGGCTGGAAGATCATCAGGTTCTTTTCCCTCAAATTATTTCTAAGCTTAATGTTGGCGGGCAATTGGCGATACAAATGCCTTATCAGCCCGAAAATATACTCAATAAAATTTTATTTGAATTGGCGACGGAAGAACCCTATCGATCCTATTTAAGGGGCTGGAATAGGCCTTCTTCGGTATTGGATATTGATACTTATGCGCAATTGTTATTTGATAATGGCCTGGATCAATTAAACCTTTCTCTTCGTGTATATCCACTCATTGCTGCGGATGCAGACATGCTTTACAATTTTATCGCTGGGTCTGCTTTGATTCCTTACATTGAACAATTGGAGGAAGATAAGAAGTCTGTGTTTGTAACTGAATTTAAAACACGCATCAAAAAACATTTTACTAAATTTCCAGCGATCTATTCTTTCAAGCGCATTTTATTATATGGGCGTAAAGGGTAATTCACATATCGATCAGATCGGACCAATGGGCAGCTGTGATCGTAACCAGGTCTGTTGGGGCTAAAATAATCTGAAGCCCCCTTTTTCCAGCGCTTACCGAAATAGCTGTCTCCAATTGTGCGGCCTCCTCAATAAAGGTTGGGAACTGTTTTTTCATGCCAATAGGTGAACAGCCACCACGAATATAGCCGGTCACCGTTAAAAGGTCTTTCATCGGGAGCATTTCGCAGTTCTTATTCCCAGAGGCTCTCGCTATTTTTTTTAGGTCGAGCTGTGCATTTCCGGGAACTACGGCGACAATATAAGGATCTTTGTTGCCTTTTAAGACCAAGGTTTTATAAAGTGTCTCGGGCGACAAACCTAGGGTTTCGGCGACATGCTCAGCACTGACGTCCTGTTCGTCTACCTCATATGCTCTGAGTTCATACTTTATTTTTGCTGTGTCCAACAGCCGAACAGCATTTGTTTTACTCGACATACCCTAGCCTTGTTTTTTCTTATTAAAATAGGTCGTTATGGCATCTAGTGCGTATGCATTCAAACAGTTGTTTGCTTGCAGACCACCCTTTTGAGCCACCAATACACCATATTGCATATCGTGCAATCCCTCTGTACGATGGGCATCGGGATTGATGGAAAGTAAAACTCCTTTCTCTACTGCATAACGGTGCCATCTCCAATCCAGATCTAATCGTAAAGGATTTGCATTTATCTCAATGACAACGCCATTTGCCGCACAAGCATCGATTACCCGTTTAAAATCTAACGGATATCCGGCTCTACTTAATAATAGTCTTCCTGTTGGGTGGCCTAAGATTGTTGTATACGGATTTTCGATCGCTTTGATTAGTCTTGTTGTGGCTTTGTCTTCGTCCATTTTCAGATTGGAGTGTACGGAGGCGACAACGAAGTCAAATTTAGCCAATACCTCATCGGGATAGTCTAATGAACCGTCACTTAGAATATCAGATTCAATTCCCCTGAAAATCTTGAATGGAGCCAATTTTTCGTTTAATGTAGCAATCTCATTCCACTGCTGTTCCAATCGCTCAATGGAGAGGCCGTTGGCATAGACAGCAGTTCGCGAGTGATCGCATATACCCAAATATTCTAGCCCCAGGACATCTTTACAATGTAATGCCATTTGCTCGAGGCTATGTACGCCGTCACTATAGGTGGAGTGATTGTGGAGTGTGCCCCTGAGATCTTTGTATTGAATCAGCTTTGGCAGTGTATGCGTTTGAGCCTGTACTATTTCATTCAACCCCTCTCGTAATTCGGGTTCAATATAATCTAAACCCAAGTTACGGTAAATGGCCTCTTCACTGGAAAGTGAAGGAAGATCGGATAGAATATTAAATAGGAGGTCGAGATGTGCAGTGGATCCGGTACTAAGAATCAGGTCGCGATAAAAATCATTGATATTACTACTGAATACTTTGAAAGTAAACCCCAATTCATCGGTTAGTTCTATGGAGTTTTCTGTTTTTTCCACTAAAGTAAATCCATCAAGGAATTTCTCTACGTTGTCTATACTTTCCGATATTAAAAGATCTACGGTACTCAAAACCTCGCATTTTCTTCTGAAATCTCCTGTATATGACAGTAGCGAAGAAGGGAAATGCAATTTCAATTCGTTGAAAAATTTTTCTGCCAGAGGAAGTACTTTTGCATATAAAAACCATCCTTTGTTGGAAATAGAAAACTCAATGGATTTTTTGATGTCTTCCTGCGTTTTAAGACCAAACCCTTTTGCTTCTACGAGACGGTTTTCATTACAGGCGTAAAGTAATTCGCCTATACTTTCAATCTCGAGTTCTTTCCAGATAATTTGAATCTTTTTAGGGCCAAGGCCCTTAATATTTAACATTTCAATAATACCGGATGGTGTGTTTTCAATAAGATCCTCAAGCTCTTTGAAAGTTCCTGTAGCAGCGACTTCTTTGGCTTTTTCAGCAGTGCTTTTTCCTATTCCAGGCTGTGCACTCAAATCTTCAAGACTGGCCTCTTCAATACGGAAAGGTAGCTTGTCCAACTTAAAAGAGGCACTTGCAATGGATTTTGTTCGAAAAGGATTTTCGTTGTGAAGCTCCATCAATTGGCTACATAATTTGAAAATTTTTGAGATCGCTTTATTGTCCATCGTATTTGAATTGTTAAGCTACAAATATCTTAAATTTTAGGTCAAAATAACAATTCAAACGTGGATATTATAGCGTTAAATAATGTAAAAAAGCTACTTTGAATGCCTGTTTTTCTCTATTTCTTGAAATTAACAACAAAGTGACAAATGCATGTGCGCTTAACCAAACATTTTGGCTATGTTTGCCGTTTTTGGGTGTTAAAATTGCGACGATTTTGTGAATATCTTATAAAAACAACCCTATTTAATAGTAAAATATCATGATAGCAGACATTAGTGACAAAGAAATCAGTGGGCTTTATAAAACAGGTATTATTCAACAAACTGCTTACTGGTCTGCAGTAAAAAAAATGCAAGGTATACAATCGAAGGCATTTAATTTTAAATCCAAACAATCCGATCTGTATGTCGGAGTCGACGACGATACCTATTTTATCGGTGATCTATTAATTATTATACAAGCCATAGATCAGGAACATAGCATAGCCTATGTACCTTATGGACCTGAGATTGAACCTTCAGATGAAAACCAGGGCTATTTTTTAGAACAGTTATCGGAGAGTTTACGTTCCCATCTGCCACCAAATTGTATAATGATACGCTATGATCTATCTTGGGAATCACATTGGGCTAAAGAGGATGATTGTTACGATCTTCATGGTAACTGGCTAGGGGTGCCGGAGAAACGTATTCAGGAAATGCGCTTTAATTTTAATACAGAAAACTGGAACTTTCATAAAGCCAATACGGACATACTTCCTTCCAATACTATTTTTATGGATCTTAGAAAGGGGGAGGATATGTTGCTTGGAAATATGAAATCTAAGACGAGATATAATATCAATTTAGCAGAGCGAAAAGGAGTACGTGTGCGTTCGCTGGGGCTTGAAAGTTTGGAGATTTGGTATGAGCTTTATAGGCAGACAGCTCTTCGAAATAACTTTTTCTTACATGATATAAGCTATTTTAAGATCGTTCTTTCTGCAAGGGCAAGTGATACATTATCTCCCGCAGATGTATATCTTTTAGTAGCCGAAGTGGATAACCAGCCTTTGGCCGCTATGTTTTTGGTAATTGCGGCAAATCGCGGGACTTATCTATATGGAGCTTCTGCTTCCGAAAATCGTAATTATATGGCGACATACGCTTTGCAATGGCGTGCGATGCAGCTTGCAAAAGAAAATGGCTGTACAGAATATGATTTCTTTGGAGTATCGCCACAGGCAGATCCTGCACACCCTTTATATGGACTTTATCGTTTCAAAACAGGATTTGGTGGTGAAATCTACCACCGTATGGGCTGTTGGGATTATCCCTTGGACAATAGGAAATACCAGTACTATGCTTCAATGGAGTTTAAAAACCAGAGCTATCATTTAAGTTAGAAATTAGAAGACCTCACCCAAGGTGAGCCTAACGCCGCGGTGATTCTTGCTGATGCCATAGTCGATTCCAATGTTGGTGCCCGAGTTTTTGTTAAATTTAATTCGTGCACCAGCACCAGTGCCGACGTTCCAGTCTTCGAACATGGAATTCTTTGGCCCGTTTAATGTCGTAAAGTTCATAAATGCAACAAATCCAAATAAGCCATTTTGAGTGATATCACGACGATATTCCGTTTCTAAATAGTAAAGTGATTTGCCACGAAAGCGGCTGACTGGAAAGCCTCTTCCCGAACTATTGTATGGATCCCATCCTAAATTAGGAAGATCAAGATAGGGCGCTTTACTATTAAATACAGTCCAGAAGAAACTCCTTATGGCAATCATATTTTGACGATTTCTGTCCTGGGTAAGCCTATGGTATCGTCTAACTTCGAGAAATAGCGATTTCCAATTCTGATCACTTCCTAAAAATGTCGGATTTACACGGAACTGTAAATTGGCATAGTTACCCGACCAAGTATTGATCGAATTGGCGCGCGTATCGTAAATTAAATTGAAGCTGACTCCTGAAGACATGGTATTGTCTTTTAAATCTGTCCCATAAGGGTAGGAAGTGTAATCTTCGAGCTTGGTATTGCTCGTAGACTTAATATTCATTCTATAATCCAGATCATAACCAATTCCCATAAAAAGGCCCCCATGAATTCTTTTTAATGCATGTTGGTATAAACGAAAGTAGGTGTAATCTAAATTAATCTGCTGGTCACCATGATGCTCTTTGCCAATACCCCAAGTTTCGTGCGGATATTTTAATAGGCGGATATCGCCATCAATCACCCATGTATTCTCTTTTAACCAGATGTAAGAACGGATTGGCAGGCCAAATCGTTTTCCAAAATTTGTGTAGGGCGTAAATGTCATTTTGGACATATAGGTATCGGAACGATCTCCTAAATAAAACCCCGCGGTTGTACTTGTAATTAAAGCATGCCCTCCTCCAGGAACATTTGTTGAGAAGGGTAAAAAGGAAAAATAGATTTTCTTTCCTGTACTATCGACATTTTGGGGAGGCTTGATATTTAATATTTCTTTTCCAATATCAATCAGGTCCCGTTGTTTACTTGTATCAGCGAGATGTTTGGTAGTTTCTATTTCATTGACGGGACGTTGTGCAAATACAGTATCGCCAAGTACAAGTAGAACCATCAAAATAGACCATTTAATATAAAAAAGATATGCGCTATCGTAGTGTGTCATGAAAGAATGCAATCTAGCAGGAAATAGACATAATAACAATATTCAAACCAATAATTTATTCATTCTGTCACGTTTTGGCTATAAAGAGAATTGATTGGAAATTTCATTCGCCTAGAAAAAAATATCATTTACCGATTTTAATGTAATGTTAATCTAAATGTAATGAAATCAATATATGAGTTGTCTTAACTTTGAATCAGAAAATAAATAAAAAAAGTACGCAACAAATTTATATTGTAAGCGACAATAAAATAAGAAAATATACTAATACATTATAAAATTGAAAAAGATATGAAAACTTTAGTAAAAACATTTGTAGCAGCGGCAATGATTGCAATCTCTACTTGCTCAATGGCTTCAGTTAAACCAGAAGAACGCAATTTAATTACTGCTGATTTAGCCATCGATGAATACGTTGGAGCAATGACCGAAGGTCAGGTAGCTAATTTGGACAAGCTTTTTACAGCTGATTTTGACCAGAAAATTTGCGGTAAACAAGATTTGAAACATAGCCGTCATGAGATGATTGAATTTTTGAAAAAACAAAAAGGAATCAAGATGAACTGCAGAACAACAACACAGATCGTTGAAGAATTACCTGATTATGCAATAGCGAAAGTTACGATGCAATTTGATGGTTTTGCTAAAACAGATCTGATCACACTTGTTAAAGAAAACGGAACCTGGAAAATTTCTAAATCTGTAAACTCTTATAAATAAGAATTTGCTGTCAAAATTGGTCGATTAAAAATAAGAAAAGGGTACTTAAGTACCCTTTTTTCGTGGAGCATATCAGATTCGAACTGATCACCTCTTCACTGCCAGCGAAGCGCTCTAGCCAAATGAGCTAATGCCCCTGCTTTATTTGGTGTCGCTAAGATAGTACTTTTTTGGATAAACAAAGCCTCTTTTTTATTTTTCTACTGTTTTTTGTAGGTCTGTTATCTAGTTGCTTTTTTTTGACGACCTAAATGCGTTATAATCAATGGTTTTATCTATTTGGTTCCTTACAGATATTTTTATCCTATTGAAAAACAAGAGAGTTTACCGGCGTACTGGGGGATATGAACAATGTATTAGTGTTCTCCTTTAAGCAAAGCTTCGGTTCGCTTTATCTGACCTTTATCTTTCCAGGCATCATGTCCAGGAATAACCATATTAATTTCGGGATATTTTGCCAATAACCTCGCTAGGGATGGCTTCCAGGATTTTATATCCCCATCTGCCGTAAATCCTAGATCTTGGGCTTCGGAGCTTTTTATAAAACAACCACCGTCTAGAATCTTATATTCGGGAAACCAGACAACAACATTGTCCATGGAGTGTCCGGCACCAAAAAAGTTCAAAACAAAAGATTGTCCGCCGACGCTGTAGGTTTTATTGGTGGAAACAAGATGAGTGGCCTGGGCTTTGTGATTTGCCTTTAGCAGGTCGTTCGTCATTTTTGTTGCATAGGTTGGAATTCCAATGCGGTTGTAATAAGCAAAGCCACCTGCCCGGTCTTCGTGCCAGTGTGTTGCGTACACCGCAATGACGGGTAAATTATGTTTCTGTTTGATACTGTCCAATAAGGGTTGATATTGTGTGGAATCCCATGGTGTATCAAAAAGGATAACGCCTTTTTTTGTAATTAGGTATACCGCATTAGCAGCATATTTAGTCCCTTCAAATGTATTAAAGGTCGTGTAAAGATACAGTTGCGGATTTATCTTCTCTATTAAAAGAGGTTTTTCTTGCGCTTGCAGAGATGGGGAAAGACCGAGTAAACCAATGCTCAGGCATACACCAGCAAATGTTGCGCGAATATGAGGAGAAAGAAGTGAGATCATATTTTTGAATGTTATTGCATTAACGTTAGAACAAAATGATTATTATTTTTTCAAGACCTTATTAATACATTTTTTAGGTAGACTGAACAAAGTCTTCGCGATAAGGAGTGAACGAATCGATCAATTCACCCTCCTCAAGACATTCACATCCATGAATTAATTGCGAATAGATGATACAAGAATCACCTGCGGTTAGGATGCGATCAACACCATCAATATGGTATCGGAATTTTCCCGCACTCACATAAGAAATCTGTGTGTGTGGGTGTTGATGAAGTGCACCGATGGCCCCTTTTTTAAAACGAACTTTCATGAGCATGAGTTCATCATTAAAAACGAGTATTTTTCGCATAACGCCTTCGCCCAGGTCTGTCCATTGCTGCTCGCCGTCGTGTAAGAATATTTCGCTCATCTAATTGTTGAATTATGGATGTTTCGATTGGAAAACGCTCTGTTTTCCAATTATAGTAAAAAAAAACGAATTTACGGCTAGATCCATTGCATCTTTTGAAGCATATCAATTTGCTTTATAAAATTTGACAAAATATTGGATGAATTAAAAACCAAATAGTCTAAATACGTGAAAAAACAGTTATTTTGTGCTTGAGCAATATGGATATTACACGATGAATTATTTCGACGAACTTATTACTTTATTACAAGAAGAGCAGCAATTTGATCGATTACAACATGAAAACTTGTTGTTGAAAAGTAGTTTGAATGAACGAAGAATGCAAGGTGTCACCTGGTTTCCGATTCAGATAACAGATACGGAGCTCGGAAGAGGAGACTATTTGTCCGTTAATTTAAATCGAACAAATCATTATGAGGTCGAACATAAGTTTCGCTTTGGTATGCCAGTTTGTCTGTTCTCAAATCACGATCCCGACCGAGATCGAATAGAGGGAATCATATCTTCGATCAATAGGGATGGGATGCGAATTTCATTTCGTGTCGATGAACTTCCAGAATGGAGCAGAAGAGGGAAGCTTGGTGTTGATTTGTTATTTGATGAGTATTCCTATCGGGAGATGTTCAATGCATTGGAGAAAGGAAAGGAATTGAGCCGTGACGCAAAGCAAGGTAGTTTTGTGAGAAGATTAATCGGTGAAGAGGTGATTCCAACTGAATCTATTGGAAAATTCTTTGAGTATCCCAACTTAAATACGGGGCAAAATAATGCGATCCAACAGCTATTGGAAGCAAGTACTGTGGCTCTTTTGCATGGGCCGCCGGGGACAGGGAAAACAACAACATTGGTTCAGGCCGTGAGCGCATTGCTAAAACAATACAACAAGCAAGTATTGGTTGTTGCGCCGAGCAATACGGCCGTAGATCTGTTAACCGAACGTTTAGACGCTGCTGGAATTGCAGTAACAAGAATAGGAAACCCTGTTAAGGTTTCGGAACATCTTCAAGAATTGACACTCGATGCAAAGATTGATCGACATCCCGCAAATAAGGATATTAAAACACTTCAAAAACAAGTGCGGACGTATACAGAGATGGCTCAAAAATATAAACGTAATTTTGGAAAGGCTGAGCGGGAGCAAAGAAAAGCATTGTTTGATGAGGCCCATCGAATCAGAAAAGATGTCGATAAAATTCAAGATTTTATTAGTGCAGATGTTCTGGACAAATCGCAGGTAATCACTGCAACTTTGGTTGGATCGAATCATGAGGTTATTCGCAATCGCAGCTATGAAACAGTCATTATTGATGAGGCCGCACAAGCGTTGGAGCCTGCTTGCTGGATCCCGATATTAAAGGCACATCGAGTTATTTTGGCGGGAGACCACAATCAATTGCCTCCTACTGTAAAATCCAGTAGTGTACCTCACCATGGCCTGAGCTATACATTATTCGAAAAATTGGTGGACCATAATCCGCAATTAGTTTCTTTGCTAGATGTACAGTATCGCATGAATGAACAAATTATGGAATACCCGTCCGCAGCCTTGTATAATGGTTTGTTGAGAGCAGATAGTACAGTGGCACAGTGGAGCTTAGCAGTGGATACTGAGCCGGTCTTATTTATCGATACAGCGGGAGCGGGGTTTGAAGAAACAGAAAGTGACGGCGCAATCTTCAATCTAGGAGAAGCTCATTTTATTAAAGCTCATCTGAACGACCATATTGGGGCTTGGAAAGCTTCCTTGAGCCTAAATGAAAGCCTGAGCATCGGGGTGATTGCACCTTATCGAAAGCAGGCCACTTTATTGAAGGAGGTATTGGATGAGGAAGAAGCGCTACGACCTTTTAACGACTTGATTAAAATACAGACAATAGACAGTTTTCAAGGACAGGAGAAGGATGTTATTTATATCAGTTTGACCAGAAGTAACGCTGAACAGCAGATTGGTTTTTTGTCTGATGTTCGCCGGATGAATGTGGCAATGACTAGGGCTAAGAAGAAATTGGTTGTTATTGGAGATAGTGCTACAATAGGTTCACATCCGTTTTACCGAGAATTTATTGCCTATACCGAGTCGATAGGGCACTATCATAGTGTGTGGGAATGGGATATTTCAGCAATATAACGCAAGATGCCACTTCATAGGAAGTGGCATCTTGCGTTATATTGAAACTTACTGACTAGATTGATTCTGTAGTCACTCCTTATTAAGAAGTGAACTTCATCCAATCCGTGTTATCGTCATAGTTCATAAGTGGTTCGGCATTATTGTTATTTGATAATTGGCCCACCAACATATAAATATCCATGCTTACGTGTTGACGTGTTATTTCTGTCATCTTATCATTGAACCCGGCGTTGTTAATTTGTAAAACATACTGAAAACAAATGACGCGGGCGATTATCTTTCCAAGTGTAACCAGTTCACGTTGTTTCGGCTGTAGCGGAAAGTCAAAATTCAAGATTGATGAGAAAAATGGTGCTGCAAATTCAGTTGAACTATATTTTTTTAAGAAAGACAATAAGTTGCTTTCTTTGGTTTTGCGCATAAGTTTACCGATAGCTTCAGCAACTTGAGAATAAAGCATTTCATTTGACCCTTCAAAGATTTGAAAAGGTCTACTGTCTATGAGACCACGACCGGCAACATGGTCTAACCTGTAGCCATTTGCGCCGGATAATTGCACACATATTTGCGCGGCTTCATGCATTAAGTCTGTCACAAATGCTTTCACACTATTGGCATCTACACCATAGGCTGAAAGGTCATTATGGATAGAGCTGATCGAGACACTGTATGAACACATTGCAGAACACAAGGTAAATGCAGCCTGTATGCGCGACAACTGAAATTTAACAGAGTCTAATTCATTTAAATTAATACCCGCTACACGACGTTCGGAACAATGTGTCATGGCCTCATCCAACATCCGTTTTATAAAACCCATGCCCATTCCAGGGAACTGTAATCTGCTGCGGTGGAGGGTATCTAACATCAATTTAATTCCTGTACTTTCCGGGTTTAGTTTGTGATCCGTGGGTACATTGATGTCGATGTCGTTCACACCATAAGGAATCGCATAGAGCCCAAGGCTATTGTATTTCTTTGTAACAACAATCTTTTGTTCTTCGACGGCATTCTCTGTGACAAAGAAATCTATATCCCGCACCAGTTCTCCATTTTCATTTTTCTTGCGCGCCGTCACGAGCCAAAAGTCTGCAGCTCCAGTAAGACCTTGCCAGTGTTTTTCACCTTTTATATAGTACTTATCGTCCTTTTGTTCGTAAGATGTTCGCATATTGAGTGCATCACTGCCGTAAGCCTGTTCGGTAATCATTAGTCCTCCCATTGCCTGGTTTTCCAAAAATTGATGGAATACCCTCTCTTGAAGTAAGGTGTTACCGTATTTGGCAAAAGGTTCCAAAAATAGTGCAATATTAATCCCGAAGATTAGCGATAAAGATAGTGATTCATAAGAAGCTGCAGCCAATACACCCAAACATTCTTTTACATGAAGTCCCCGGCCACCGTGGTGTTCTGGGATAGCAACCGACAAGGGTTGCATTTTCATGATCTCAGCTAAAAACTCAGGCGGAAGCCCGCGTGTTAAACTGAGCGAGTTGTAATCATACTCTTTATTAAATAAGCTTGATAGCCTAGTTTTAAAATCCGCAATAAACAAATCGAAATCTTGGGTTATATTGTTGTGTTCTGAAACCTTAAGCATCTTTAAATATGTAATTAAATGATGGAACAATGTAAATTGAAACATGAAGAAGAACTGCCCGTTGACCAAAAATTCTCTTTTGCTTCAATCACTTACACAAAAATAACTCCAATCAATTTGATTCTCTTGTGTACTTCAGTATAAAAGATAGGACAAATCGTGCATGTTGAAAATTTAAGTTGTTCTGTTTCGATAAGAAGTAGGAGAAACGCCAACTATTTTTTTGAAAAGCCGTGAGAAATAAGAAGGATCAGAAAAATCCAATTCATAACAGATATCTGCAATGCTTTTAGTGGACTCAAACAATAGAAATTGACTGTGCATAATCAGGACTTCAAGAATGAGTTCCTTCGACGATTTCTTGAATACAGAAAATACGCATCGATTAAGGTAGTTTGTAGATACTGCGAGTTTATCCGCGTAGAATGAAATATTTTTTTGCTTTTTGAAGTTTTTGTGCACAAGCTGTTTGAACATCATAGCAATTTCCTGTCTCCGATTGAGCGCTAGGTTGGATGAAGATAGCTTGATAATTTTTAAAATTGCCGATTTTAATAAATTTTCAAATAGTTCTCGATAAGGTAACTCCGAAAGCAATTCGTCATAAAGTAATCTGAAAAGCTCTTGAAGATCGCTGCTGTCTCGCGCAGTTAAGTTCAGTAAGGGTGAGATATTAAAGATATTCAAAATCTCCTGTTCTCGGAATATGGAAGTCATCGCATTGTCGTTTATTAAAACGCAATGTCCTTTCGCAGATTTATCGACAGACTTTATTGTCGAGATATTGCCGTAATTGCTGATAAGAATTGCCGGAGCCTGAACGACATATTCTTTGGCACCGATCTGATGTTTAAAATAACCTTCCGTTATATGAACGAGGAGGTTATAGCCCAAGAAAATAGGTGGGGTAGGGAATTTAATGTAAGGAGCGATTTCACTGAGCTGAAATATCTTGATTGGCGATTGCTGGTAGCGAAGGTGCTCCAAACTACCTGTCATAAAACGATCTACAAATTCACCCGCATTTACCTGCTTTTCCATTATCAATTATTATTATAAATTTAGTATGCCACAGCTTCTGAATGTCATTTATTGTTTCATGTGCAAATCATGCTCCCAATAATATTCCAAAGGTAGCTGGATAAAACTTGTTTATCAATTTTAACAAATGATTTGCTAAAATAAAGCTTTATCCTTAGCTTAGTTTTTGCAATCGGATAAATAGCCTGATGCTCAGGGGCTATATTTTAATATTATAACCAAATGAATATGAAACTAGTGCTCATTTCTATCTTGACTCTATTCCTGTTCAGAAATGCAACTGCACAGATCTCGTTGAATTATTGTAATGATCGTATACAAACTGGAGCAGAACAAACCGAGCGTTATCTTCCTTATTTAATGAATAAACGTATTGCAATATTGGGAAATCCATCTACGGTTATTAAAGGGAGACACCTTGTTGATAGTCTACTCGCGCGCGGGGTTCAGATTGTGAGAATTTTTGGACCTGAGCACGGATTTCGAGGCAATGCAAGTAATGGAACTGAAGTGGGGGACGAAATCGATCCGACAACCAAAATTCCTATTGTCTCTTTATACGGGAATAAGAAAAAGCCAACAGCGAAGGATCTAAAAGATATCGATCTGTTTATTTATGATGTGCAGGATATGGGGGTGAGATTTTATACCAATATTAATACCCTTCGGGATATTATGGAAGCTTGCGCAGAAAATGATAAAGAGCTCTTGATCTTAGACCGACCCAATCCCAATGCCTATCTAATTGACGGTCCTATTTTGGAGGAAGAATATAAGTCGGGTATTGGGCAATTCCCTGTTCCTATTGCGCATGGGATGACTACCGCTGAATTTGCCCAGATGATCAACGGAGAAGGTTGGATGAATACTAAAACGAAGTGTAAATTGAAGATTATTCCTGTAGCAGATTATGATCATAGTATGCTTTATAAGTTACCAGTCAATCCTTCGCCCAATTTAAATACGGAACAAAGCATACTCTTATATCCAAGTACCTGCCTCTTTGAAGGCGTGAAAGTGAATCATGGCAGAGGCACCGATTATCCCTTTGTTGTGATCGGTAGTCCAATCTATAAGGGTATATATGACTTCTCATTTGTTCCTGTCAGTAAAAAAGGGATGAGTGAATCGCCTCTGTTTATGAATGAAGAATGTTATGGAATAGACCTGCGTAAATATGATCTGCAGCAGCTTGTCGATAGCAAAAAAATAAACCTATCCTGGATGATGGCGCTTTATCGGAATTCTCCGGAAAAAAACAAGTTTTTTGATCAATCATTTTCGAAACAGATTGGCAGTATCGAAAAGCTCGTGGGCGTAGGTTTATTTCGCAAGCAAATTGAAGCCGGTGTTTCGGAAGAAGAAATCCGAAAAAGCTGGGAGCCTGGCCTAAGTAATTATAGAAAGACTAGGGAAAAATACCTTATCTATCAATAATATAACCTGAATAAAAGTACATCGATGTTTGGACTAAAACATGATTGGCGCCCAATTATTATCCTATTTATTGCAGTAGGGTGTTTTTGTCAATTACAGGCGCAGCATCTGGCTAGAGGCCTAGATCGCCAAAATTATACAGCAAAATCCAACATTAGGTTAAATCCCGCGTTGAAATGGAAATTCAAAACAAAGGGAAGGCTGTTTTCTTCGCCCGTCGTTTGGAAGGATATTGTTTTTGTCGGGTCTTGCGACAGTAATCTTTACGCATTGAATAAAACGAGCGGTAATATACTTTGGAAGTATAAAACTACCGGTGAAATTCGGTCGACTGTTGCTCTTGATGGCGGAACAGTATATTTTTTAAGCACTGATGGCTACTTGTATGCCCTGGATGCCCAAACAGGTCGAAAATTATGGCAGTTTTCAACCGATGGTGAAAAGAGTTATGATGTATGGGACTATTTCCTCTCATCTCCTGCCGTTGCAGATGGTGTAGTTTATTTTGGGTCTGGGGATCATCATGTCTATGCCATAGATGCTAAATCGGGAAAACTTGTTTGGAAATTCCTAACTGGAGGCATTGTGCATGCAGCTCCAACGTTGACACAAGAGCGTGTTTTCATTGGTAGTTTTGATGGTTATTTTTATTGTTTGAAAAAAGATGGTACCCTACATTGGAAGTTTAAAACGGTTGGCGAACGTTATTTTCCAAAAGGCGAGATTCAGTTCCATGCAGCAGTCGCCGACAGTACAGTCTATTTTGGTGCTCGTGACTTTAATGTATATGCGCTTAATACCGCGAATGGAAGTGGTTTTTGGGTATATCATCAACCGGGGAGCTGGACGAGTGTTCCTAGTATTTTTGACGATAAGCTTGTCGTAACCATGTCGGATTCCTATAGTATACTTGTTTTAAATAGAATGGACGGTGTGAAAATAGTTGAACCTAAAGTGCCTTTAAATACATTTAGCAGTGCCACTATCGTAGGTAATGAGGCCTTTTTTGGAACGCTGGATGGTGTAATTTATAGATTGGATATAAAAAACGGAGGGGTTGTACCTATTTTTCAAACTGAGTCAAGTAAAAAGAATAGGCAATTGTTTATAAATGATGAAAATGTGCTGCGCGCCGATCTGCAACAAAAATATGAGGATGATATTACAAGACTGTTTGCAGACTACCTGCAGATGGGAAGTATCTTTTCAACAATTTGGATTGATGAAAATCGGCTTTATTTTAGTTCGGCTGATGGTGCCATCTATGCATTGGAATAGTAAGTACGCGCTATTTACAAATCGTAGCAGGGCTTACTTTCTTAAAATTTTTTCCATGGATTTACCTTTGGCCAGTTCATCAATTAATTTATCGAGATAACGAACCTTCTGAACCAGTTGATCTTCAATATCCTCGATGCGATAGCCACAGATTACACCTGTGATCTTCGAAACATTCGGGTTTAAACTTGGTGCTTCTTTAAAGAAATGTTCAAAGTCAATTTTATCGTCAATCGTTTGCTGTAACGATATGGGATTATAGCCGGTAAGCCAGAAAATGATTTCGTCAACCTCTTCTTTTGTGCGTCCTTTTCTTTCGGCCTTTTGTATGTAAAGCGGGTATACACCAGCAAAAGACATGCGATATATTCTTGTATTATCCATTTTTACACGTTGATTTTATTAAAGGTATTCATTTTGAATGAAAATAAAAACAAAGGATAGTTGGCTAATGCCTTAGATTTTGAGCCTTTATAATTCTTCCAGTGGTTTTGTCAAAAATGATTAATCGATTTGGCCCGCCATAAAAAAGAGTGAGCGAAAGCGTTTTGTCCGTTTCTTGATTAAAAATTATGTCTTTTGTAGCACCTAGTCGAAAATCTGTGTTTTCGTCATTGATTTCATTATCTAAACAAATAATAATCCGTTTTTCAAGTAATCCTCTTTTCTCAATTATTTCTAACCAGGGATGTCCTAAAACGCTATATCCGACTATTTGAGCACGGAAGTCTTTATTCAGATCCTTGGAGATTTTAAGTCCCATGGAAGACATCGATAGTAGCATAGTATAAAAGGGAAGCATCATCGGTAAAATGCTCACTATTAGTGCTAGTAGAAAGCCAGACAATAGTATTTTTGCAAAAATCTTTTTCCAATACACAATAATAACAGCTAGGCTCAAAGCAAGCCACATCCAAAATAGGATGGCATCGCTATAGTAGCCGATTAAGCTTATTTTTTTTGTGTAGTAAGCCAATGCGTCCAAGAGCATTAGTAGCGTTGTTATGATGTATGTGTTGAGTAACTTAATTTTCATTCTTGGTGAAATTCTTATTTGAAAATAGGGAAAATTTTGTCGAATTGATACGAGCTGACTGTGAAAAGATGCCTAGCAATTTCTTCAATAACAATATAAATTATAATTCTATCTTTATGCGATACAAACTTATTGAAAGAATATCATATGGATTTGAGGTATATTCGGAATAACATACATATTACAGAAGACGAACAACAGCGTATCAAAGAGTTTTCCGTGTTGATAGGAGGATGTGGAATAGGAAGCTATATTGCTGAATGCTTGTTGCGTATGGGGTTCGAAAATTTGACAATTGCTGATGGTGACATTGTCGAATTGTCAAATCTAAATAGACAAAATTATACAAACAAGGATATTGGTGTAAAGAAAGTAATTGCTTTGCAGGATCGCTTACAGACAATTAATCCGGAAGCCAAAATAACGGTATTTCCAGAATTTATCAACAAAGATAATCTATATGATATCGGTGTTAATCATCAGGTTGCTATCAATGCCTTGGATTTTTCTTCTGATATTCCCTTTGTTTTTGACCAATATATGACCGAAAGAAATATACCAGTAGTACATCCTTATAATTTGGGTTGGGCCGGATTTTTAACGGTGCTTCCGCCCGAAGGTCTCAATCTGCAGTCATTGGAAAAGGCCCATCAGACATTCGAATTAAATGTCGGTAATTTCATTGTGGATAGTTTAAAAGCAAAGGGTATAGAAACGAAATGGTTTGAGGAATTTTTGGAAGAATATGGAAAGATAGCGTTGACGTCACCTCCGCCGCAGCTATCCCTAGGTTTATACCTTCTATCTGGCATGGTAAGTCACATCGTGTTCAATTTGGCAACAGCAAAACCGGTGAAATTCTTTCCCGATTCCTATTATTTATCCATGATTAGCTAACTATAATATAAGATAAAGAATCGATTGTTTTATTACACTTTTGTGTAGTAATTTTAATGCGGAAGGAATTTAGGAGGAAAGTGCTTATTTTTATTGCTCTTGAATACCATCTACATGAATTGGACATCTGATAATTATTATTTCACTAAACTTAAAAAGGAGGAACTTTTTGAACTCATTCATTTTTATTTAAGGACGACAGCTGAATATTATAATTTGGATGATTCTCTTAATGAGGAATATGCGCATCATTATAAAAATTTGTTAGGCGAAGATTTAAGTTTTTTTGATACTTCAATTTATTATGTTTTGCGTGATCGAAAAATGCATAATATCCATGCATCAATTCGCATTACTTATTGGGATAGAGAAACAGTATTACCCATTCAAAAATTATTTTCCGTATCAAAAGAAGAGCTTTTATCGCAAAACGTAAATCACTATTGGCATATCGGACGATTTATTATTTCGAAAAATATTGAAGGCCAACGGATCAGTATTTTGAAAAAGATGCTCTTTGATGCATTTTTTCCACCTCATTTTTTGGATAACGGCTTAATCATCGCCGAGTGTGACAAAAAATTGGTTAATACGCTGCTAAAACTTGGGATACCTTCGTATGAGCTTGGCAGTCCAATCATCTATTTATATTCAGAAACTCTGCCTATTTATATTCGAACCGACTGGCTTGATTACTACATTCAGAAAAATAAAGTCGCTCAATATTGTTTAGCTAATAGTGATGATTCGGATAGCTTTGCTATTAAAGCAAAACATATGAATTTTCATGGTAATAATGGGGGAAAAAATATAGTATCTAATTAGAATAGAGATAGCTCAATAGCTAATGCTGTTGCTTCAGTAATACTCTTTACCTTTAATTTTGAGAATATTTGCTTTTTGTGAAACTTAATGGTATCAATTGAAACGTATAATTTATCGGCAATTTGTTCCATTGTGAATCCCTGGGCTGAAAAAAGAAGAATATCTTTCTCGCGTGGTTTTAGTTTGACATGAGGAGATTCTACCCAAAGATCAGTATCTAAATTATATTCAAATTGTTTGCCCGCATCGTCAGATTTAAACTTAATATTCCCGGCATTGGCGTGTGAAGAAATGGAAACTACACATAGTGCGATCCAGGGGTTTGAAGATTTGTCTAAAAGAATAGGCTTCAGCTTATGGTTTATAAGAAGAGGTTTTCCTTTCGCTTGCTTCAAATGAAAATCATAGGATATTGAATGCGTTAATTTGTCTTCAGTCGGAAGATTTTCGAAAAATTCGAATCCGACCTCATTGATTTTCTTTAAGAGGAGTAAGTCTCCCTCAGGTACATTGTCCAAATAATGCTGATATCCTTTTTTTTGAACTTCGGAAGGAGTGTTTCCACATAAAAATATAGGATTATCAGACACGAACAGAAAGCTTTTTTTTGAATAATCAATTAAATATATACTTTGGTAAGTTAACTTGCTGAGAGCCTTTGCAAAATTAATATAGGCATCTACAATTTCATAGTCATCCTTAGTAAAATTATCTTTAACATATACCGGCTTAAAAAAATCTTCAATCTCAACTTTCATATTGTAAACTACAAAAAGGATTTACTTTAGTATCTAAATAATAAATTAGCGTAAATTTTGCGCTAATTTGTAAGGCAAAAATAATGACTTAAATTCAAATAAAACATGTAAAATAGCCATTTATTAAGTATTTATACGTGTTTTAAGCTTCTCTAGAGCTAAAAAATGACGTATTTCAACACTTTTTGTCTCTCTTTTACTTGATAATAAATGTCCTACACAAATGTGTAGAATATTTATTATATTATAAATCTAATCGTTTTACTGCTTACCTTTGTCTGATATTGCAATTAATTTATATAAATATAACCTATTGAAATCAATTTCCCAATAATAATTTTTAAATAAATAAGATATTTGACAAAGTTTGGAGCAAATATAATAACAATTTCCGCTAATTTTCTATAAAACTATTTCTCTGATTCGCTATTCACTTGACTATATTTTGCTCTTTTTAGCAAAATAAACCTCTTTCTCATCCAAGAATCAAAATCCTTCATCTTCCAAGTTTGTGTCTATTGTATAAAGAAGATTTTTTCCTGTTTTTATTTTATATGTATATACATTTGATTTTATTCATTTGATATTTGTGATTTTTATAGTAATATTGTGATTATTATTTTGTTTATCATAGGTTTTTGGTTAATCTATTATGTATGTACAATTGAATAAGTCTAACGAATAATTTTGACCAATTTATGAAAAATGAAACTGATGTAATTAAAAATTATAAAATCTGACACTTATGAAATTACGTTTCTCACTTTCTTTTGTCGCCGGTCTGTTGTTCATGTGCGCTCAGTCTGTTGTTGGCCAGGAGCACACAATATGGCAATTGGGAAATTCAGACGGTTCAAGTAGCGAATTCGCCTTGTCCCCGAATGGATATAAGAAATTTTTGGAACATGATTTCGGTTATGAAGACAACGCGTTTATCATTGGTCAATCTTCTTTAACAAGGGATTTACCCTATGTATTGCCCGGTCCGGCCAATGAATGGGGCGGGACTGGAGGAACCTCTGGTCTGAGAACACATTTTTTGAATTTATACTATGTGTTAAATAATAGTATAAAAAATGGTCAGTGCACACTTCAGGTTAAATTGGCCAATAGTGACCCTAAAAATAAACCTACACTACAGATGGTAATCAATGGCAAGCCCTATAATTTTGAGGTGGAGCGAGGAGTAGGAAATGGTGAGCCGCTAGAGAATCCATTAAAATCTGGAAATTCTACGATAAATATACCGTTACCAGCTGATCTCATTAAGAAAGGCGGAAATCAGATTACCATGACTGTCATAAAGGGAGGTTGGGTTGAATTTGATTCCTTTAAGCTGCTGGGGCCACAGCAAGTAAAGTTAATAGCCAATCGTTCTGTAATTGTTAAAAATGTACAGCAAGCTGAATTTGAGATCTTAAATGCAGGGAAACCCGTCCAAAATATGCTGGTTGATCTCTTGAAATTGAAAGATGATGAACAGTTGAAAGTAGTCTTAGATGGAAAGAAAATTTATGAGAAAACACTTGAAAAAGGTGCAGCGAAATTGGAAATACCAATGCCTTATGTCGCTAAGGATGTATTGAGCAGGTATGAAGTTTATAGTAATGGGCAATTAATGCAGTCATCAACAATCAAGCGAGGTCCAAAAAGACTAGGTGGAGTTTCGGATTATGTGAACACGATGATGGGTGCAGCACATTCTAGGTGGATGATAGCCCCGGGTCCATGGATGCCTTTTGGCATGGTAAAGATAAGTCCAGATAACCAAAATATTGGCTGGCAGGCAGGTTATGAACCTTCTATCGAATCTATTGGTACTTTTAGCCATATTCACGAATGGACAATGGCTGGATTGGGTACATTTCCGACAGCAGGTCAATTGAAAACTCGGGTCGGAGATCAGTACAGTACAAATTCAGGATATCGATCAGCAATAGATAAAACCAGCGAAAAGGCTCCATTGGGATATTATGCTGTTCATCTCCTTGATCACGATATCGACGTAAAATTAACGGCTGGTACACGTTCCAGTTTTCAACAATATACCTATCATAAGTCGGATACAGGACGTATCATGATTGATCTCAAGGTTAACGGAGAATATGATTATAAAATTAAAGATTTATCGCTGAAAAAGGTTTCTGACTATAAGGTTGTGGGATACAGTAATCAATTATCTGAAAACGTTTGGTCCACGGATGCAAAACAGGATTATGTCGTATACTTTGTGATGGAGTTTGATAAACCTATCATAAACTATGGCACATGGCATAATGATCGGTTGACTGAACGGGCTGATTTGGATGCTGATAGCGCTCAATTTGCAGGAATGTATGTGGAATTTGATGTGCATAAAGATAAGGCTGTACAACTGCGCACAGGGATTTCGTATGTAAGCCTAGCCAATGCAGAGGAGAATTTAAAAACGGAATTGTCGGAGCCATTCGGATGGTCCATTGATCGGGTCGTGGAAAATCAACATAAAGTTTGGGATGAACTTTTAAGTAGATTGGCGATAAAGTCTTCAGACTATTTTGAAAAAGAGAAATTCTACACCAATATGTATCGCACTTTGGCAAGCCGAAATACATTTAGTGATGTGAATGGTCAATGGAGGTCTTCGGATGAAGTGATACGAACTTTGGCGCATAAAGGAGATCTTGCTTTAGGCTGTGATGCATTCTGGAATACTTTTTGGAATTTAAATCAATTCTGGAATTTGGTAACACCCGAATGGTCCAATAAATGGGTTAGATCTCAACTTGCGATGTATGATGCAAATGGTTGGTTGGCGAAAGGACCCGCTGGAATGGAATATATTCCCGTCATGGTTGCAGAACATGAAATACCGTTAATTGTAGGGGCCTATCAGATGGGGATCCGAGATTATGATACTGAAAAGGCATTCGAAGCTGTTAAAAAAATGCAGACGACAAGTCCTTTAAAATTTGAAGGTGGCTTTGCTGGAAATAGGGATTTGGATGCCTATTTAAAGTACAAGTATGTTCCTTATGATTTGGGGCGATTTTCTAATTCAATGGAATATAGTTTTGATGACTGGACAGTTGGCCAGTTTGCGAAATCGTTAGGGAAGGAAAAAGAGTATAATTATTTCAATGATCGGGGAACATGGTGGAAGAATGCGATAGATGTTAGTAGTGGATATGCAAGAATGAAAGATGCTAAAGGTGAATGGTACAAAGATTTTGACCCTTTCAAGTCCGGGGCTAACCATCACTACGTGGAAGGAAATGCATGGCAATTGACATTTTTTGTGCCACAGGATATTCCTGGACTAGCAAAAATGATCGGACAGGATGTGTTTTTAAAACGATTGGAATGGGGATTTCCAGAAAGTGAGAAGTGGCGCTACAATGGCCCTAATGATCAATACTGGGATTATCCTGTGGTTCAGGGAAATCAGCAGTCGATGCATTTTGCCTATATTTTTAATTGGTTGAATAAGCCTTGGTTGACACAAAAATGGAGCCGATCCATAGGTGAACGCTATTATGGCCAAGGGGTTTCAAATGCTTATTTGGGAGATGAAGACCAGGGACAAATGAGTGCTTGGTATATCATGAATGCTATTGGTTTATTTCAGATAGATGGCGGAACAAGGGTCAAACCAATTTATGAAATAGGAAGCCCACTCTTTGAGGAGGTTAAGATTAGATTGGATGGTAAATATGGAAGAGGTGAACAGTTTATTATCAAAGCGAAAAATGCAAATAAGAAAAATATGTATGTGCAACGCGCAACGTTAAATGGAAAACCGCTCAATACCTTTTATTTTGACGCTTCCGAACTTCTAAAAGGAGGAGAGCTCGTCTTAGAAATGGGCGCTACCCCGAATAAACAATGGGGACTGTATCAATAAAAAATATATTTACTGCTAGATCTCAATAGACCGAGTTGAACTATAACAATGATTTGTTAAAATTTGGTTAAACCAAGAGGCCTGATATAAGAAACTCATTTTTGATGACGTTATATCAGTAGTTTCATAATTTAGGTTAATAATTGGTTAGTTAGTAAAAGCCTGAAGTTCCCCACTTCAGGCTTTTGTTGTTATTGACCATCATAAATCTCTTTGCTTAACATGTATAGTTTTGCTAAATCCTATTAACAAACGTAAAATCATCGATATAACCACTTGTAAGATTTGTAAATCTTTGCGATTATCTGTAGTATTGTAGGTACACGCTAAAATGCGCGGCCTATGGTGTTTGCTTGAATGAAAGCAATTAACAATGTCGTCTATCAAGATTATATGATCAAATCTATTCGTTTTTTACTTTTAGGATTATTTCTTTGGGAGAACGTTTCTGCCCAAAAGCTTCCTACAGACTATGTCAACCCGTTTATCGGGACCAGCAATTATGGAACAACTAATCCGGGGGCTCAGGTTCCCAACGGTTTGATGAATGTTTCCCCTTTTAATGTAATGGGATCATCACTTAACGCTGTCGATAAGGATGCAAGATGGTGGTCTACGCCCTACGAACATAGCAATAGTTATTTTACAGGTTTTTCTCATGTCAATTTAAGTGGGGTAGGGTGTCCAGACATGGGAAGTCTGTTGTTAATGCCAACTTCAGGGAAATTGGAGGTTGATTATCATCAATATGGGAGTACCTATACACAGGAGGTTGCCCATCCGGGGTATTATAGCAATGTATTAAAGAAATACGGCATCAAGACGGAGGTTTCAGCAACCACTCGTGTAGGTGTTTCTAAATTTACTTTTCCAAAAGGACAGGCAAATATCCTCCTTAATTTGGGCGAAGGTTTAACAAATGAAACTGGTGCAACAGTTCGTTATGTGAGCGATACTGAAATTGAGGGATCTAAGTTGTTGGGTTCTTTCTGTTACAGCAATAATCAGGCTGTTTACCCAATTTTCTTTGTGATGCGTGTCAATAAAAAGCCTGCGAAAAAAGGATATTGGAAATTCCAGCGTGCTGGAGAAAAATGGGAGAATGATTGGAATAAGGATGCTGGGAAATATAAAATTTTTACGGACTATACAGATCAGCTTTCTGGCGATGACCTTGGTGCCTTTTTTAGTTTTGATGTTCAAGAAAATGAAAGCCTTGAAGTACAACTTGCCGTGTCATTCGTGAGCGTTGAGAATGCTCGTAAAAATCTAGATGCTGAGCAAGCAGACTTTAGCTTTAATAAAACGCAAAAGAATGCAGCTTCGCTTTGGAATAATGCATTGTCAAAGATACAGGTAGAAGGTGGTACAGAGGACCAAAAAACAGTGTTCTATACGGCATTATATCATGCTATGATTCATCCAAATATCTTGCAGGATGTAAACGGAGAATATCCGGCAATGGAAAGTCGGAAAACACTTGTTGCAGATCACAATCGTTACACCGTGTTTTCGCTATGGGATACGTATCGAAATGTTCAGCCTTTAATGTCACTGGTTTATCCTGATAAGCAGGTGGGCATGATACGTTCCATGATCGATATTTATAAGGAAAGTGGTTGGATGCCCAAATGGGAGTTGTATAGCCGAGAAAGCTATACCATGGATGGCGATCCGGCAGTTCCTGTGATCGTTGATGCATGGATGAAAGGTATTCGGGATTTTGATATCAATACAGCTTATGAAGCCTTTTTGAAATCTGCCACTACAACTGATTCAACAAATAGAATTAGGCCTGACAATGCGGATTACATGAAGTATGGGTATGTGCCGTTGCGCGATTCATTTGATAATTCGGTTTCACACGCCATTGAATATTATGTTGCCGATTGGAACCTAGCCCAACTGGCTGGCTCATTGGGAAAAACAAAAGATGCGCAGCTTTTTGCTAAGAGAGCGCAGGGATATAAACATTATTATTCTTCGGAGTACGGGACCTTCAGGCCTATTCTTCCTAACGGCCAGTTTTTAAGCCCATTTAACCCATTAATGGGCGCCAATTTTGAACCCAACCATGGTTTCCATGAAGGTAATGCTTGGAACTACAGCTTTGCCATACCATTTGATATACCTGGTTTAGTGAAGTTGATGGGTGGAAAGCAAAAATTTGTGGATAGACTGCAGGCAACGTTTGACAAAGGATATTTTGATGTTACCAACGAACCAGATATGCTGTATCCACATGTGTTTTCAGAAATCAAAGGAGAAGAATGGCGTACCCAAAAGCTAGTCAAAGAAATTTTAGAAAAGCATTTTACCAACAGCCCGGGGGGGATACCTGGAAATGATGATACAGGTACCATGTCTACATGGGCTTTAATGAACATGATTGGGATCTATCCTTTTTGTCCAGGTAGACCTGATTATACAGTTGTAACACCAGTGTTCGACAAAGTGACCATCCAACTCGATAAAAAATATTATCCAAACGGAGACAAAGTAACGATAAGACGTCAAAAAGATGGTGCTGGTGATTATATCAAAAAGATCGTTATCGATGGAAAACCTTTCAATGGATTTAAAATCAACCATCAGACTTTGGTCAACAGTAAGGATATTCTAATCGTTACTGGAAATAGATAATTAGTCAAACTAAATTGAAAAACTGATCTACACGATGAAATATATTAATTATGCGGCCTGTGCAGGCCTTTTGTCCTTAATTGGTTGTGCTTCACTAAAAAACTCCAATGAGACTTCTTATGTAGGATACGTAAATCCTTTTATCGGAACAGATTTTACGGGCAATACATATCCTGGAGCACAGTCACCTTTTGGAATGGTACAGCTTAGCCCAGATAATGGACTACCCGGCTGGGACCGTATTTCCGGATACTTTTATCCTGACAGTACGATTTCTGGTTTTAGCCATACACATTTAAGTGGAACTGGTGCCGGTGACTTGTACGACATATCTTTTATGCCGGTTACCTTACCATATCATGAAGCCGCGGCTCCCTTAGGTATACATTCCAAATTTTCGCATAAAGACGAAAAGGCTCACGCCGGATACTATCAGGTAAAACTTACTGATTACGATATAAATGTGGAGCTGACAGCAACGGCACGCTGCGGCATTCAACGTTATACCTTTCCAAAAGCCGAGTCTGCTGTATTTTTAGACTTAAAGAAAGCAATGAATTGGGATGCTACCACGGATTCGCACATCGAAGTGGTTGATTCTGTCACTATTCGTGGTTATCGTTTTTCGGAGGGCTGGGCAAGAGGCCAACGCGTGTATTTTGAAACTCGGTTTTCTAAGCCTTTTATGGCCGTTCATATCGATAGTTCAGCAATATTATCCAGTGCTGATACAACGGCAAAAAGTGCAAAACGCATTGGTACAGCATTCAAAGCACGTTTTGATTTCAAGACAGCAGCTGGAGAACAAGTGACTTTAAGTACGGCCCTTTCGGGTGTAAGTATGGAAGGCGCTTCCAAAAACTTAAAAGCTGAGGTTCCAAAAGATGACTTTGATTACTATTTGAAGGAGGCAGAGCAAAATTGGAATAACGAACTGGGAAGGATAGCCATCGAAACCAAAGACGAAGAGGAGCAGGTTAAGTTCTATACAGCACTATATCATTCGATGTTGGCACCAACAATTTTCAGTGATGTTGATGGGGCTTACATGGGGGCTGACCGGAAAGTACATCAGGCCGAAGGTTGGACCAATTATAGCACGTTCTCACTTTGGGACACCTATAGAGCTTCGCATCCATTATTTACCTATATCGACCCTAGTCGAGTAAATGATATGATTAAGTCCTTCATTGCCTTTTATGAACAGCACGGCCGATTACCGGTATGGAATATTTATGGGAGTGAAACGGATATGATGATTGGGAATCATGCCATTCCTGTCATTGTAGATGCATATTTAAAAGGAATCGGTGATTTTGATGCATCAAAAGCGTTAGAAGCTTGTGTTGCCACAGCTAATATTGACAATTACAGGGGTATAGGTCTGTATAAAAAGCTTGGCTATGTGCCTTATGATGTCAAAGATGAATACAATGCCGAAAACTGGTCCCTATCAAGAACACTTGAATATGCCTATGACGATCATTGTATCGCAATGATGGCCGATAAGATGGGAAAGAAAGATATTGCGGGAACATTTTTTGCAAGAGCTCAAAATTATAAAAATGTGTATAATACGGCTACTTCATTTATGCAACCTCGAGATAGTCATGGTAAGTTTATTACACCATTTGATGCGGAGGAATATAGTGCACATATTTGTGAAAGTAATGCATGGCAATATTTTTGGTCTGTACAACATGATATCCCTGGATTGATTAAACTCGTTGGTGGACAAGAGCGCTTTGGACAGAAGTTAGATAGCATGTTTACATTTCATCCTTCTGACACCAGCAAACTGCCAATTTTTAGTACAGGAATGATTGGGCAGTATGCACATGGTAACGAGCCGAGCCATCATGCACTCTATTTATTTAATGCGGTTGGACAGCCTTGGAAAACGCAGCAATATGCGGCAGAGGTAATGAACAAACTTTACTTGAATACACCTTCGGGATTAAGTGGAAATGATGACTGCGGGCAGATGTCGGCTTGGTATGTATTCAGCTCATTGGGATTTTATCCTGTAGATCCCATAAGTGGAAAATACGAAATCGGTACACCTTTATTTGAAAAAGCTGAATTGAAGTTGTCCAATGGAAAGAAATTTACCGTGAAAGCTAACCATGTCAGTAAATCCAATATTTATATACAAGCCATTACGATTGATGGTAAGCCTCTTAAAACAAGTTATATTACACATGAACAAATTATGTCTGGAGCGACATTGGTGTTAGAAATGGGTGAAAAACCAGGGCCAGTATGGTACAAAAATAGATAGGATCTATAGGTATAAGGGATTCTTAAGTGAATCTCTCAAATTATTAAGAAAAGCCTCCAAATGAATGTTTAATCGTTTTGGAGGCTTTTTATTTTGTCTGCTGGAACAATCAGTTTTTTGTAAAAGTATGTCGTGCTGCACAATGTTCCATTCGGGAAGAGCGCATAATTTGGGATATCTCCTACTATCGTCCAGCCACATTTTTGATACATAACATAAGCCGGGCTATCGGTTACAGTATCTAGTACCAGTAGTGTCTTATTTAGATCAATGGCTATATTTTCAATGTGTTGAAGTAAATTTTGTGCAATGCCCATTCTTCGAAAGTCTGTATGGACTAACATTTTGGCTACATCTGCACGATGTGTCTGATTTGATGGGAGGTCGATTTGCAGTTGAACAGTCCCCGCGACTCGATGCGTAAAGGCATCTCTTGCAATAATCAATATTATTTTCTGTTCCTTGACCTTGTTCAGTAGATCAGTCCAAAATTTTTTTGCCTGCTCAACTGTTAGATCTTCCATGAAACCTACGGAGGCACCTCCTTGGACAATATTAAAAGTCAGGTCTACGAGTTCAGAAATTAATTTAATGCTAGATTCTTTGACTTCTTCAATGACAAGATCTGTATGGGAAATAGGTGAGGAACTCATGTGTTTGATTGGGGACGAGATATAGAAAAGGAATTGATCGCGATGTTATGTAAGAAAAAACATCCTGGTAATGATCGGCTTGGCTCTTCTGGTGAGAATCATATTTAAGAAGCGTTACTCGCTGCGGGTGAATGCAAAATAGATGACATATAGCCAGCCAAGTATTCCATGAATTAAAGCCCAAAGTATGGATTTATTGCGATCCCATGAGGTGACAACGGCAATTACAGAACCGAGTCCAATACCCGATTGTGTGATCGTCTGTGTCGTTGATTTACTTATCTCTTGACCAAATACGATATCCGCAATGAAAATAAAGAATACGAATAATGAGAGGTGTTTCATGATGACTTTATTGAGCTCCTCTTATTTTGAGTTCTTCATTGATTTCTTTTATTCTTTTAAAATTCAGAATAACAATGGGAGATAAGGCGAAAGGAATGGCCATCAGTGCACTGAATCCTTTGTTAATTGAGGTATAAATTCCCATACCTAATAGGATAAAAAGCATGGTTGTGAGCATCCAAGTAATTACCAGAGCAGTTTTTTTGTTGGTTTGAAGCTCTTCGTCAGTCATTCCGTTTAAAGGTCTATTATTCATCTTTCGGTGGTTTATAGTCTCTAAGTTCCGTAATTCTTTTTAAGAAACAAAGTTTTCTGCGTTAAATGATGTGTGAATCTTGTTAAATATAATGTTTTTCTTGTTTTTTAAAAAAAAGTTTAATTAAATGGCTAAAATAGTAGGTTTTGAAGGACCTTTTTTCTTAATAATAGAGCAACCTTTTCATCTTTCAGGGTAACGAACAGTTTGTGTAAAGTAGGTATAAGCGTATTGTTTTGAGCAAGTGGATTGTGCGGAAAATAACGAATCTTAAAACAAAGACCACGAATATTAAACGAGACGGAAAGACTGTTTTAAAAAGCTGTTATTTGTAAAAAAAATCAAGAAATGAGAATGCTAGCTTTAATCTTTATGATATTTACCATGTGTTCCTGTAGGGGTAATTTGGAATCGGGGTACAACGAGAAAATGGCTAAGCTCTTTTATAGCTGTCGAGAAAAAATGGATGAGAGTTATGGAAAATTGCTGCAAGGGGAATATGATGTCGATAAATCAGACTATTCCTATCATATGAAATTGAATGAGGCACGCGCTTTGAGTAGTTATATAAAAGGAATAAAATGCGAAGCTTCTCAATTGAAATACAGTAAAACTGCCGAAAGTTTTCACATCGCTACAGTTGATTATATGACAGAGATCGTTGATGGATATGGTGTTTTATTAATTAAATATATTGATGAACAGAAAAAAGGAGCTCGGAAAAGTCTATTGCTGGAAATTACTGATGAAAAAGAGAAAATTGCAGCCTTAGCTGAGTCGTGTTTAGGACATCAAATAGCCTTCTTGAATCAAGCTGGAATAAAAGTAGATAGTCAAAAAGGAAAGTAGTTGAAATATATTTTAATTTTATAACAATGTTAACACTAAAAAATAAGTGGTATTTGCTTATCATTTTACCTATGATGGCATTGTCCTGTAAGAGCAAAATAGCTGCGCATCAGTCAATACCCCCGTATTCATTAGCTGATAGTGTGAAACCCGATTGGTATCGCGAATACTATGGTCAGGTTGTGATGATCGACAATGATTTTGTGACTCAGAAAAATGACAGTTATTTAATAGATCTTCCTTTGCAGATCGTTACCGATTCCACTTACGTTTTCTTTTTGAGTACCAAAATTCCATTGGAGTTAATAAAAAAGTCAAATGAATTCTATCCCGATCTTCAACATTTTGTACTAATTGTCCCCGATTGGAAGTATTATGATGAGGTTGCCAAAGAAGCCTCGAAAAATGGGATGTGCATAGAGCCTGCGACGACCAATTTTTATTATTCCATAAAAAGAGAGGATGGTGCGGTTAAAGTCGACAGTATCCGGCTTTCTGGTGAAGATAACGCGAGGTTCGATTTTGTTAAACCAATTTCCCCAAAAGGCATGCTTACCGTTTATCGAAGAGAAAGTTACGGATCGGTTTGTTGTCCGCGTGACCCCAAATGGGATAACGTCGATAAGGATGAGCTCTTTATACGTGAGTTTGAGCGCCGCAGTCACCTGAACGTGACCAAAGGGAGGTATGTGCAGATGGAAGGGAAAGAAGGCGAAAAAAGTATCTATTATACTTTACCAGGATTATCTTCAGCACAGCGATTGGAATTTTTAGCAGATAAATATACGGAATGGGTTGTCACTAAAGATATGGAAGAAAAGAAGTTGATGCCACAGTTATTTACACCGCAAATTGTACCTATGGTAACCGAAGGTTTTAACAAAATGAAAGAATTACCCTAAAGTTAGCGATACCGCAATTTGGATGTTTCCATAACAATACGCTGTTTTTAAATGGAGATAAAGCTATTCTGTTAGCTTTATCTCGAACATTTTATCCCAGTTTTTACCGGTAACAAAGAAAGTGTTTGATCTCTTATTGTAGGCTATACCATTTAATACATCTAAATCCACATGTTGTGTTACATGTTCACGTAATTTAGATAGGTCGACTAAAGCCTCCACTGCACCTGTTTTAGGGTCGATCCGTCCAATGACATCCTCCATAAAGAAATTTGCATAGATTTTTCCTTTTACCCATTCCATTTCATTGATTTGATCCACCATGGCTGTGTTCGTTGCTGCACGGATATAGTCCATTTTTGAGAAGTCATTTGGATTCAGCGTATAGATATAATCAGAACCATTGGACATGTATAAGTTTTTACCGTCAGAAGTTAAACCCCAGCCTTCCATTGGCTGAAAGTAAGGAAGTGTCTTAATAACAGAAAGGGTGTTTATATCGTATAGGTAGGCTAGATTGTTTTTATAAGTCAATTGATATAATTTTCCATTTAGGACGGTGGCACCTTCGCCGAAAATTGAATCATCCAATTCAATTTTTTTGGTGGGCTGACCTGTTTTTGGATTAACAATACGAACACTCGATTTACCTTTATTTCCGCTCGGACCAACCCCATTCCCGGTACTTTCGATCAAATTATCCCCATAAAATTCCAATCCCTGTGTAAAAGCTTTGATATCATGGGGGTAAATATTCACAATGCTATAGCTTAGCAAAAGCGGAGGAGTGGACGCGAATAGATCGATGTTGACCGAATTTTCTTCTCGTTTTCCAGCACTAAATACGACAGCTTTAATAATCTGCTTGCCAAGTTTCTCCTGTTTTAATGAATAATGGAAAGGTTCATTTCCGATTGCTTGACCAATCTTTTTATCGTTTATAGTGTAAATAACAGAGTCTATTTTGGGCGTTTTTTCGCTGTCCATCTTTAAGATCAGATCCTCGCCCTGCGTATAGCTCTGTTTGATGTTGTCAAAGGTAAATGTCGGATTTTCATCGGCATATTCGGGCTGAGAGCTTGAAGTTGTATTTGTATTGTTACTTTTATTTCTGGTACAACTGCCCAAAATGGTGCCAATAACGAAACAAATGAGGTAAGATTTTTTGTGCATTGATAGAGGGTGCTTGATTAATTATCCGCTAATAAACTAGAAAGCGAGTTGATTATAAATAGCTGTTGCTGTAATACTCGTTTCTCAAACTTAGATAAATTGTTTTTTATATGCAATTCAATTGCTGATCAATACAAAAGATAATTTGTCTGTGAAAGAAAAAAATGAACAATTACGTGCTAGCCGATTGTTATAAAGGTATGGAAAGATTATATTTTACTGGAACGAGCGGTATACTTTTGCCTTATAAGAATAAAAGCTACTATCCTGAGGAGTTTCAGGATAAAAGTCGATTGGCTGTATATAGCTTATTATTTAATTCATTGGAAGTAAACAGTTCTTTTTATAAAATCCCCAGAGAAGAAACCGTCAGAAGATGGTCCGAAGAAACGACCGATAATTTTCGTTTTACGTTTAAACTATGGAAAGGAATTACACATCAAAAAGAACTCAAATTTGATCCACAGGATGTCGCCAGATTTCTATCCGTTATTGACGCTGTCGGCCAAAAGAAAGGATGTTTGCTCATACAATTACCACCATCTTTTAAATTTGCTTCTATTGGGTTGCTTGCTGAATTGCTAGATTGTATTGCTCAGGACAAGAGAAATGAAGGGTGGCCGATCTGTGTAGAATTTAGGGATCCCGTTTGGTATAGGGAAGAAACTTCTGAACTTTTAAAATCTTATAATATGAATCTGGTTTTTCATGATAAGAATATGCAAGGTATGCGTCTTCAATACGCAGATGCAAATGCAAACATAATCTATATGCGATTCCATGGGCCAAATGGTGACTATAAAGGAAGCTATACGGACAACATATTGTTTGAATACAGCACCTATATTAATGACTGGATTGCAGAGGGAAAAGAAGTATATACTTATTTTAATAATACAATCGGAGCGGCACTGTCTAATCTGAACACATTAGCCAAGTATATCACAGCGAGCAAAATATTTCCTGCTTAAAGAGTGTCTTTTTTAAAGTGCACTGCCACGGATATATTCCGTTCCCATGTAGCCGTCCCAGCCTTCATGCTCACGCATAATCCGCTGATAAGCTGCGGTCAATGCCTGAACCTTCGTAAATAAGGGAATACCTCTCCGGATGCAGTCGTGATCAGCGTAAGTCCCGGTATTGTCGTACCATTGTAGCCACGCAAGTAATTCCTGTCTCTTCATAAGCGTTAATTTATCGAATAGCGTCTTATCTTTTAAACTCATGAGCTGATAACGCCAATCCTTGCGATGCGATTCCATGGCTAGAATTTTTGGAAGCTGATGCGCTATGATCTGTTTAATAAGAGATTCCATAATTTGAAATTTTAGTTGTTAAAGATGAGTTGTGCGTGCGTATTCGAAAAGTCATTATATCTTCTTTTCATGTGGATGCGCAGGATTTCTTTATGTATATACGCGACAGCCTTTAATTTGGAAAGCTGCTGTACGCCATTTTCAACACATTTGCGATCTGTATAGTTTCCTTTTGGATCATGCCATTGCAGCCAATCAAGGAGTATTTCTCTTTCTAGTTTCTCGAGCCTCTGTTGTAAGCCGATTAATTCACTTTCCCGAAGTTGTTCTCGCCAGTCAGACCAGATCGGGCCTGACACTATACCTCGCTTCTCTTTGAATTTATTTTCCATATTTTACGTCGAATTTGAAGATCTAAAATTTGTTAGATGACTAGCTTACGGATAATAGCATTACCAAGTTTACTTTTCATAAATAGCTCAATTTGTTTCAGCAATTCTGGACTTATTTCGGGGACTCTTTCTAAATCTCGTATAAACCACTTCTGAATAACAGGCGTTTGTTTGGAACTTTGGTCAAATTTTACGACTTCAGCCCGTGATGATTTTCCTGCAGGATCATAGTATGACCACAGTACAATGAAAATCGTATTCAGATCTTCATCGGGATAAGGAGTATGAAAGCGAACGATGTCACCTACGTGTAAATCCTTATTGTCATATGCTGCGCTGTGTTCCATAAAAAACGTTGTCTAAAACTGATATTCAAATATACTAAAAATATTAGTATTAAAAAGTTTTTGCTAAAAATTTTATATTTTAAATGAAGGGATGTTGTTTTTTTAGGGATAGGGTTTATCTTCTTTATTCTTGTGTAGTATTTTTGCTGTTTTAAGGTGTTTAGATTTGAAACAGAGATTTCTGCTAACTAACAAATGGAAAATCTTGGTTTTTAGTTATTCTAGCTATTATATTAGTAGCTGGTGATTCTTTCCAAATGTTAAGTAGGGTAAAACAATGAATAAAAATTCAATAAATAGAAATAATATGGCAAAAGTATACCTCCTTATATTATTGATATTTTTAACAGTTCCTTGCTTTCCAATTTTTTATGATCATATTCAAGCGATATGCATTTTTATAGTTTTTATTTTGAGTATCAAAAACTACAGGAAAAACATATATTATTTTGATAACTTGTTTTGGATTGGTGCCATTCTCTATCTATTTTTTTACGACCCTAGCCTGAGATTCAATAGGGAAATTTATGATTTTTCAAAACTATATCTGGCGCTAACATTCTTAAACTTTCTGAAATTTCGTACAGTATTCTTACCTATTTCTCTATCAAGCTTTCTATTAAAGGGGGTATTTGCTCTTCATTTACTAGGTAAGCTCTTGGACTCTAGATCTTACTTTTATTATGAATTAAAGATAATTGCAATAGTTTATCTCTTTTATACTTTATTTACGATTGTATTTTATAAGGTGGCTTGTCATGATCGAAATAAAAACATCCTTCAATAAGCTACGCGAAGATTTCCTGTAAAAGTTTTTCAACTTCCTGGGCATGGGTGACCGTTATAAAATGTCCCGCACCCTTAATGATAAAGTTGGGCTTTACATTTTTGATGGGAATAATATGATCGCTACTACCATGTATATGAATTAAATGGTCCGGAACCGAATTGTTTTTCCATTGCAGAATTTGATGTATTGCCCAAGTCATAAAGTTGGGATCTGTATCGTTTAAAATCTGTTTTAGTAAAAGGGAATCTTCTTTCTTGCGTATGCCGAAAAAGTAATCTGATAGAAAACTATGGAACTTTAGTAACGCACCAGGAACTAGTTGATTGAGCTTGAGCCTGCCCGCTAAGCGATATAGTATGGGGAATTCATGCCGTCCTTTGGCCGAAGCAAGCAGAATAACTTGTTTTGTATCGATAATCTTGGCAATTTCTATTGCAAGCATTCCTCCAAAGGAGAGCCCAATGAGGATGGGGTTCTTTGCGGTAATTTTAGTCGATATTCTTTTTGCATAAGTAGATAGTGGTTCGTTAGCGCTTGGTGTAATCCAATTCAGGTAGGTTATATCAAGCGAGCCAAAGTCTATCTTGCTGAATACACGCTGATCTACACCTAATCCGCTAATGATATATATATTGTTATCGGTTATCTTCATTGAATCAAGTGTCTGGATACATTTACTGGGACAGCCGCTGGATTATCGCTATAAATGAATAGGGGCAAAATAATGATTAAAAATCAATTTTCGCCCCTATTTTATATAATGGAGTAACGTAATTTTAGTGCAACGTTTATTGCTCCCCTGTTACGACAGGCTCGCTAAGCTTTTAGCTTCAAAAGTGGACAGTTCGTTGTATTTTTCGGCCTGTACTTTCTTTACCCAATTCGGGTCCTGCAGGATAGCTCTTCCCACGGCGACAAGATCAAAATCGCCACGTTCATAACGACGAACCAGTTCATCCAGTGAAGCGGGAGAGGACTTGAACTCAGAATTTGTAAATACTTCACCAAAATCTTTGTCAAGACCTACAGATCCAACCGTGATTGTAGGTTGTCCTGAAATCTTCTTAAGCCAGCCAGCGAAATTTAGGTCGCTGCCTTCAAACTCCGCTTCCCAATAACGACGTTGGCTTCCATGAAAAATGTCGACACCGGCATCTGTCAAGGGTAGGATCCAATCTTCCATCGCTGCAGGGGTTGAGGCAAGCTTGGCTGTATAGTCTTGCTGTTTCCATTGTGATAATCTCAGGATAATCACAAAATCCGGTCCAACAGCTTTTCGCATTGCTTTTACGACCTCAACAGCGAATTTAGAACGCTCTTTAATTGTTTTTCCACCAAACTCGTCGGTTCTGTGGTTCATTCCTTCCCAGAAAAATTGGTCGATCAGATAGCCATGGGCACCATGGATTTCAAAAGCATCAAAACCGAGGTCTTTTGCAGATTTAGCAGCGTCAGCGTAAGCTTGTATCGTGGCCTCTATATCAGCTAATGTCATCGTATCCGGGCTTTCAAACGCAGCAGGCGGAGTCCATTGCATAGGGGTATAACCCACATGCCATATTTGAGGGGCAATTTTTCCTCCTTTTTCGTGTACAGCATCAACGATATTTTTCCAACCGGCCAATGCTTGATCACCGTAAAAATTGGGAATGTCTTTTAAATTCTTTGAAGAAGGTCTTTCTATCACTGTACCCTCCGTTAAGATTAAGCCGACATCACCAGCAGCACGACGCTCATAATAACCAGCAACAGCGCTGTCGGGAATTCCGTCCGAAGAAAACGCTCTCGTCATTGGTGCCATGACAAAGCGGTTTTTCAGTCTTAAATTTTTATATTCAAAGGGATTAAAAAGTGTTTGTATGCTCATTTTTCTTGTTTTAAATTGTAAATCTTTACAAAGATATTTTAAATAGTGTATATTTGTAACTATTATTGGTATAAACTAGTTACCTTTGCGTAACTATTTTGAATATATTGAAATGAAAAGGACTGAATTTAAAAGTTGTTCCTGTGCCATGCAGCGTTCTATGGCAATTTTAGGTACCCGATGGAAGCCTGTGATTATCTATACTTTGCGCGATCGAAAAGCCCGATTTGGTCAATTGGATGCGCTTATCGAAAACATTTCTCGGAAAGTCCTGACCAGTTCATTAAAAGAATTGGAAGAGGATGGTGTAATTTTGAGAGAAGAGTACAGGGAGCTTCCTCCACGTGTAGAGTATTCTTTGACAGAAAAAGGCAAAGCATTAATACCTATTATGTGCCAATTGGCAAAATGGAATGAATCCTTTTACGAAGAGCCAGAGTTACCAGAATTAATAGCATAAAAAATAGATTCTAAATTTTACCGACCTCGTATATAATTTGCGCTAATCCTGGCCCAGGGGAAAAGATCATATTGCCTTGTTTTTTGCCAATTGCGAGCGTGGGATGGTTGATCACAATAAATGAAATTTTCATATTTATTTAAAATTTAAGTAATATTGAATTGTGAAAAACAAGGTAAACCAAGAATTTAGCAAGCAGGATTTTTTAAAATCTTTTCGAGAGGGCAGAAGGGATGGTTTACAGTTTCTGTACAAAACTTTCTATAGTCCAATGTGCTATTTTTTAGAAAAGATGAATCTTGATAAAGGTGCCATCGAAGAAATAGTGCAGGATGTATTTTTAAAGCTCTGGGAGCGTCGGATAGATTTTGATCATGTTGAATCGATTCGAGGTTTTCTCTACACAAGCTGTAGGAATGCTGCTTTAAACAGGATTCAACAAGAAAATCGGATTCAACAAAAAACGAGTTCTTATACGTCACAGGTTGATCTGGTCGATTTACCCATCAGCCACCAGATGATCTATATGGAAACGCTTCGAACGATCCATGATGCCATTGATACCCTGCCTGAGCAATGTAAGCAAGTGATGCGTAAGTTGATTGTTGAAGATCTAAGCCCTCAGGAAGCAGCGATCTCCTTAGGACTAGCCACTAGTACGATTTACAATCAAAAGAAAAGGGGAGTTGAACTTTTGAGATTAAGACTCAAGCCTGACCAGTTTTTTTGCCTACTTTTGCTTTTACTCTATTATTAGAAAATTTATACTTCTGATATATAGGTTTTTGTGAAAATATCTACCATCTCTTTAGAGAAACGAAATCAAAATATTGTTTTAAGTATATAGAGCAATATGGAGCAGATACCCCAACATATCATTTATTTACTGAGCAAGTCCAAACTGGGAGGATTGTGTGATGACGAAAAATTACAGTTGGACTCCTGGAGATCCGAAACGGATGCAAATAAGGGGCTATGTGATCTGATTGACAATAAAGATCAAATGCAAAGGGATTTAGACGGGATAGCCCGTTATGATTGGGAGGAGTCATTTGCCATCTTTGAACAAGATTACCTCAATACCTCATACACTAAACCTTTTTATAAACGCATGTTACCCTACGGTATCGCTGCGGCGCTGATCGGATTACTCGTGTTGTTTTTTATAGATAATCTTTCGAACACGGTATATCAGGAGATTCCGGATAAAGATATTCAACCCGCGCAAATGACAGGGGTCGTTCGTCTGGGAAATGGAAATTCAATTTCGATGGTTCCGGGAGATACTTTATTATCGTTTGCATCACCCGGTAAAAATAAAGCGGCACGAGTGGGTAATTTATTCGCTGTGACACCCAAAGGAGGGAAAATGACCATGTTATTACCTGATGGAACCAAAGTGTGGATGAATGCCAAAACGCAGTTAGATTACTATGAAGTAGATAGCATACGAGAAGTTCGTCTAGTGGGAGAGGCTTACTTCGAAGTTGCCAAGAAACATTTGCCATGGGGAGGTGAGGTCCCAAAACTGAAACCTTTCGTGGTACAAGCAGGGAAGATCAATATCTCCGTATTGGGGACACATTTTTATGTGAAATCAACCAAGAATCTAGAAGACTTTAGAACGACCTTATACGAAGGTAAAGTTAGGGTTCGACAGGGCGATAGGCAAATTATACTGTTGCCAGGAGAAGAATCTTATATAAAACTCGGTCAGATCGAACGACGGATAATTGATCTTGACGTGCGTAATGCATTGAAAGACGGATATTTTGTATTCAATTCGGAGACTTTAGGGGTTATTATGGAGGAGTTGGCGTCCTGGTATAATGTGGATGTCGTCTATCTCGATAACCAAATAAAATCGGAAAAATTTGAAGCGATGTTGTCGCGTAACAGCAGCCTGAAAGATATCATCAACGTACTGGAGAGTACAGGGAAAATTAAATTTAAATTTAAAGGAAAGACCATTTATGTAGAAAAAACAACCTAAGTGAAAAGAAGAAACCCTAAACGCTTGCAACATTTAGGGCTTCAGATCAAGTAATTCTAACTGTAACAGAATTTTAATTCTTAACCTAAAACAAATGTATAAAAATTATGCACAACTTGGTCGTGCCCTACACGATCAAACGCAACAAATGAAAAACAGCGATCGCCCAGATATTTGGGGTAGGCCGCAATGGAGGGGAAACATTATGCGCATATCGCTTACAACCATCATGATGTCTTGTTGTCTGCTTCATGTTGGAGCTAAAACGTATGGACAGGACATATCGATACATGAGAAATCAGTGTCGTTGAGAAAGGTTTTTTCAGAGATTAATAAGCAGACCGGCTATTCTTATGTATGGGCGGCCACAACTATCGATCCAGATACAAAGGTTAACTTAACTGTTAAAAAGGAATCGTTGGGAAATGCACTTGGGAAGTTATTGGACGATTTGGATCTCGATTTTGAGATCAAGGGGAAAATTATTGTCGTACACGAGAAATCTCAACAAACACAACGATCGATCGCTAATCAGTTGATGACGGTAAAAGGTTTTATTGTCGATTATAACAACAGACCACTTCAAGGTGCAACGATTCGTGTAAAAGGTGTTCCAAAAGGAACCGTTACAGATCTGCATGGTCATTTTGAAATTAACGGTGTTAGTTCAAATAGCTTTTTGGACATTACCATGGTCGGATTTGCTCCGCTGACGATTGCAGCTAAGTCCGATTTGGGTACGATTACCTTAAGAGCCTTGGATGAGCAATTGCAGGAAGTAAATATTACGGTCAATACAGGATACCAAAAAATAAGCAAAGAAAGAGCAGCAGGTTCAATTGCTCAGGTCACTGCGAAAGACATGGAAGGACGGCTCCAGCCTAATTTGCTGGACAGGATCGATGGATTGTTGCCCGGGCTAAATTTGGTGCGAAATACCTCAAGTCCACAGAATAATAAAAATAATTTGGGTATTGAGGTTCGTGGACGCTCCACAATTAATGCGCAGGCTGCACCTTTGATTGTTGTTGACGGTATGCCTTTTGAAGGTGACTTAACAGCTATTAATCCCAATGATATCGCTGCTATAACCGTTTTAAAAGATGCGTCGGCAGCCTCTATCTATGGCGTACGTTCCTCCAATGGTGTCATTGTGATCACAACAAAAATAGGCTCCGCAGGTAAAACAAAGATCGACTATAGCAATACACTTTCTTTTAGGGGACTTCCAAGCCGTAGCTATCTTAATCAGATGAGCAGTGCTGAACTGGTCAACTTTCAAAAAGAAATGTTTAATTATCGTTCGGGCGATTATGCTGTTATTGATCCAAGAAAAGCAATGAATGATGTGTATCGGATTTTGTACGATCGTAAAGGAGGCGTGATCTCGGAAGAAGAGATGGAAAAGCGTCTGGATGTATACCGAAATCGTGACCGCTTCAGTCAGATGGATAAGTTTCTGAACACTACTCGATTCGATCAGCAACATAATCTCGCTGTTTCGGGAGGCTCCGATCGTTATACCTATCATTATTCCCTCAATTATACCCAACCTGGGGATTATAATAAAGGCCGTGCAACAAATAAGGAACTGGGATTCAGTCTGAAAAATAATTTTAAGTTTACCGATTGGTTTAATTTACGCGCAAACGTATTAGGGAAAAATCAAAACAGAGAAGGCGATATTGGCTTCAATTTCTACGATAACTATATGGGGGGTAAGGCATCCTATTATCTTCTTGAAAATGAGGACGGTTCTCCGGCGCAATGGTATAATTCAAAATCTCAATTTGAGATTGATCGTTTGAATGCCTTGGGACTGGAAGATGAAACTTATATTCCTTTAAAGCACGTAGCAGCGATTCATGAAAAGTTTTATAATAAATACCTTAACTTAAATTTTGCTGCGAACTTTAAGCTACTTAAAGGGTTGGACTTCGATCTATCCTATCAAAGTGAAAGAACAGAAGGGTATAATGGCACATTGAATAGGAAAAACGCCCAATCGGTTGTAGGCATGGTCAATGACGCGACCCAAATTGGAAAGGACGGGGCAATCAAGCGCAATATTCCGCAAGGGGGACAATTTGCCGAACAACGTAATGATGTCAATAGCTATACCTTACGTGGCCAATTTAATTATCAAAATAATATTCAGGGAAAACATGAAATTGTCGCTATCGCCGGTGCTGAACGTCGACAGATCAATAACCGATATACGAATATTTACAAGTATGGTTACGATGAAAATAGCCTAGTCTACAAAGGAATTAATGAAGAGCTTTTTGGTATTCAGATCCAAAATACACAGGCACTTTTTAATAGCTATACTATTTCGAAAAAAGAGACTGGATTTAAGGATCTAGTCGATAGATTTGTTTCCTTCTATGCCAATGGATCTTATACCTATGATCGTAAGTTGACTTTGAGTGGAAGCATCCGGATGGATCAATCTAATTTGTTTGGCACAAATATCAAAAATCAATACAAACCTCTTTGGTCCATAGGTGCTTTATATCATCTGCCAAGAATTGATTGGGAACCATTAGATCGCTGGTCGGTACGTGCGACTTATGGTGTAAATGGAAATGTGCCAAAGGATAATGGGCCATATTTGATTTCAAGGGTGAATAACAATCTGAACTACTTTAACGGTGAAATGCAAGCCTACATTGATTCTCCGCCTAATCCATTGTTGCGATGGGAGCGAACAAAAGTATTCAATGTTGGCTTTGATTTCTCACTTTTTAAAGATAGACTTACAGCTACCCTTGATATCTACAATAAGAAAACTTCTGATTTATTGGGGAATACGCCGTTGGATCCAACCTTGGGATGGGATATGGTGTTGCTTAATTATGCTGATATGCAGAATAGAGGGATCGAGTTAGGGCTGAATGGTAAGTTGATTCAACGTGAAAACTTCAGTTGGAACAGCACAATAAATTTTAGCTATAACAAAAATAAGATCACAGACCTCTATGTTGAGCAGAATACACCCTATTACTACTATTATGCTCCTCAAAATCGGGTTGGAATCCCAATGGGTAGTTTATATAGCATAGATTATGCGGGATTAAATGATAAGGGAAGACCTTTGGCACGAAAGGCTGATGGTAGTCTGGTCGAGACCACGCAAAAATTGACTGTCGATGATTTAATCTATGAAGGTACGACAGTACCTCCCTATACTGTTTCTTTCAGAAATGGATTTCGATATAAAGATCTGACGCTTTCCTTTATGTTCATTTTCAATGGTGGTCATGTGATGCGGGGAGTTCATCCAGAGTTCCTGAGTAAATACGCGGAGCTTAACTACAATAGTAACTTCGACAAATTATGGTTGAATTATTGGAGGAACCCTGGTGATGAAAGTAACCCTGATATTGCTCCTGCATTTGTTTCTGCTGCTTCAGGCAATATTTCCGATATTTTCAATGCTGCACATAAATTTGTTCAGAAGGCTGACTATATTAAATTGCGCGATATTTCATTATCCTACAACTTTCCTACACAATGGATTGCACCGACAAAACTTTCTTATGTGCGTCTAACAGGACAGGTCTTGAATGCATGGCGTTGGGTCGCTAACAAGGATAATCTCGATCCCGAGGTTTGGGCTGGGTATAGTACGGTAACGAGTCCAAGTAGAGGTATACAAGCACCAATAATTTACAATTTAGGTGTATCTGTAGGATTTTAATAAGAAAATATCATGAGAAAAATATATATAGGATTGCTATTCGGTTTATTGACATTGAATAGCTGTAGTAAATATCTGGATATCAAACCTAAAGGTTTTACAATTCCAGAGAATCTGAATGATTACAAATTGCTTCTAAACGATCAATCTTTAGTAAGAGCTTCCGCTGTTTATCCGAACTATCTAGTAGATAATTTACAGTCCGGAGACCCTCAGGATGTACAATCAGCAGCAAGCTATGACTATTATGACTATGTAAAAAAACAACTCTATAGCTTTGCCCATGGTACTATATTTGAAGATGGTCAGTATGATCCATACTGGGAATCGGCTTATAGCCAGATATTCACTTACAATGTTGTTATTAATAATGTATTGGCGGCAACGGAGGGCTCCGAGACAGAAAAGAAAAGGGTTTGGGCTGAGGCTAAGGTCGGTCGTGCATTTGAATACCTTAGTCTAGTGAATATCTATGCCGCGCATTATAATCCTGCAAGTGCCACAAAAGATCTAGGGGTACCTTTGGTACTGAAAGAGGATATCAATCAAAAATATGAGCGCATGTCTGTTCAGACGATCTATGATCAGGTAATTAGCGATCTTAATGATGCGCTACCAAATTTGAGTACAGTTCAGTCAAATAGATTTCAAGCTGTACGTTCAGTCGGATTCTCTTTTTTAAGTCGTGTTTATCTCTATCAGGGAAAATACAAAGAGGCCCTTGAGAATGCAAAACAAGCACTGGCGGTCAATAAAACGCTCATCGATTATAGTTTATATACCAATAAGGATAAGACGACTTGGGGACGGGTTTGCCTAAAAACAGATAATTCTGTCCAATTTCCCGACTCCAGAACGAATATGGAGGCCGTATGGTCTCGGTTAGGAACAAGTTCCTTAGGTAGCCCCAATGCCGAGTTTTATGCCTCTAAGGAGCTGATTGACACTTATGTCAAAGATTTGCCTGCAGGTGCAAAGGACAAACGTTATGAATTATTTTTCTGTCGCGATCAGGCTTCTTTAGGTGCTACTATTGTAAAATTTCCAGGACGGGTTCTTTTTGCTCCCTACGTCGAATTTAGTACTGGATTTAATACGCCTGAATTGTTTTTGATTGCTGCGGAAGCAGCTGTTCGAACAGGCAATACTACAGAGGCGCTAAATTACTTGAATACTTTGAGAAATAGTCGGATAGAAAACAACAAAGCACTGACTTCGTCCGATTCAAAAGCTGTTTTGGGGATGGTACTTGACGAAAGACGTCGCGAAATGCCATTTATGGCATCAGATAGGTTAATCGATCTGAAGCGACTCGCTATAGCAGACAATTTTAAAAAGTCAATCCAACATCCATTGGCAGGGAAAGTTTTCGAAATGGAATCCACGGATGCCCGGATGATACTTCCAGTTCCGCCCAAGGTACTTTCGTTGAATCCTGGAATTCCACAATACGAACGATAACAAAATTAGATATAGACCGCTCATCCTAATCAATTTCTATCATCATAGAAATTGATTAGGATCTTAATAAAAAAAATGAAAAAGATACTATTGACAGCACTGGCTTTTTCGCAGTCGATGCTATTACTTGCACAAGAACATATACAGTTTCAGAAGATCACTTTTGATCAGGCAAAGGAATTGGCTAAGCAGGAAAATAAGCTGATTTTCCTGGATGGATTTACTTCTTGGTGTGCTCCTTGTAAATGGATGGAAGGGAATGTGTTTTCGCAGCCTGAAGTAGCCGCTTATTTTAATAGCACATTTATTAATACGAAGTTTGATTGTGAGATCGGAGAGGGGATAGATATTGCTAAATTATATCAAATCAGGAGCTTCCCAACTTATTTGTTTTTAGATGGACAGGGGACATTGATCTATAGAACGCAGTCCCGTATGGAGGCTGATATTTTCCTGAAACAGGCGCAGCAAGCGAATGACCCTAATTTTCAGATCCCCAATTTGCGTAAATCGTATGATTTGGGTATGCGGGAATCGAATTTCCTGATCCGATATATTAAAGTGATGGAACAAACCGATAATCAAGCAGCAAATGTAGCAAAAAAAACATTGGACAGTGTGGCTACCGATGAATTCTTGAAAAGCCCAAATGGATGGGAGACCATAAAAATGATGGCACAAAGCCTGGATGATCGCTACGGTAAATTTTTTGAGTCGAATAAAGCTTATTTTAAAAGTATAGCGACGCCTGCAGATTTTGCAAAAAAGGAGGCCCAGCTGCTACGATATGCGATGTATGGCTATATTAGAGAGCATAAAGTAGATGAATTTAATGCTGGCGTAGCCTACTTTGAAGGGTTAAAAGGTCCAGAACAAAAAATTGAAGCTGCATTGTATAAAGTAGAGTGGACCGCAGCACATGGAACCGATAAGGAGTTTGTTGTCCTTACGAATACATTGAGAAAAGGCCTGCTCAAGAATGAAGATGAACGGTTGAGTTTTATTGCCCGCCGCAATGCCAATGCGAAGGGAACTGTTGCAAATCCAGTTATCCTAAAACAATGCTATGTGCTGGCTAAACAAGCCGTTGTATCGAATCCATCAAGTTATTCCAATCAAGGAACATTGGCCGATATTTGTATCGCATTAAAGAAAAAGAAAGAAGCCATTAAAGCGGCAGAAGCTGCACGTGGCTTGGCTGAACTGGAAACTTCAAAAATTATTAAACTGGCCGATGCTCTTGTGGCGCGTGCTAAAGCACTATAATTATCAACATGAAAAAAATGGCTACATCGTTACTCTTGGTTTTAAGCTGTCTCGGGACAGTATTGGCTCAAGGACAGCGTTTTCAATTAACAATAAAAGGGAAACAATTTCCCGCAAAATCTAAAGCATTTGTTCGCTACATCGTGGACAGAAAATTGACAATTGACTCTATTAATTTGGGACCCACTGAAGTTATCTATAAAGGGGAAATCATGGAACCAACACAAGTCATGTTATTTTACTCCAGAGATGGAGCTTCCTTCTTTAATCGCAAAGGTGGACCGATGGAGCGTCTCACATTTTATGTAGACCCTCAGGAACCCAATACGCAAATCACTGTTCAAAGTCCTTTCGAGTCTTCCCTCGTACAAGGCGGGAAACTGCAGGTAGCCTATAAGCAGTATCAAGATTATCTAAGCTCCTATGAGAAGAAGCTCATGGTTCAGCAATCTAAAAGAGCTGATCTGTATCAAGCAAAAAATCGTGATGAAAATGCACTCAACCAAATTGGGTTAGAAATAGACAAGATCGAAACAGAGCGTAAGAAGGCGCAACGAAATTTTATAGTCAATAATCCAGACAATTACTTCAGTTTATTGGCCTTGCAGGAAGTTGCCGGCTACGATGATAATGTGGTTACCACTGAACCTTTGTTTTTCAATTTGTCATCAAGATTAAGACAGACAGCAATCGGGAAAAAATTAGAAGCAGATATTCAACTGGCAAAAAAGCTAGGAATTGGACAGCCAGCTTTAGACTTTGCACAAGTAACTCCTGAAGGTAAAGAGTTAAAACTCTCAGATTTTAAAGGTAAATACCTGCTATTGGATTTTTGGGCGTCATGGTGTGGTCCGTGCCGTGCTGAGAACCCTAATTTGGTTAAAGCTTATCAAAAGTTTAAGGGATCAAGATTTGAGATACTGGGTGTTTCACTAGATAAACCCGGGAAGAAAGATAACTGGATGAAAGCAATTGAACAAGATGGATTAACCTGGCCTCAGGTGTCGGACCTGAATGGCTGGCAAAATCAAGCCGCTCAATTGTACGGTATTCAGGCTATCCCGCAAAATTACCTCATCTCTCCAGAAGGGAAGATCGTTGGCATTAACTTAAAAGGAGTAAAGTTGATAGAGAAACTCGAAGAGCTACTTAAATAAATTTTAAGGAGGGGCAAATCGCCCCTCTTTAATTATGAACTTTTAATAGCAGCTATAGCTATGGGCTAAGTTTTCTGTTATAGCGCTGCTCTTTGGGGGGCTAATATAACGGCTTGCAGCTTATTCGCTATTTCTCTGCTATTTCTTTGGTATTTCTCTGCTATTTCTTTGGTATTTCTCTGCTATTTCGTTGCTGTTTCTCTGCTATTCCGTTGCCGTTTCTCTGCCGTTTCTTCGCTATTCCTTCGGGATTGCAAGGGGGCTGATTCGCTTCTTCTTTGCTATTTCTTTGTTGTTTTATTGGTGTTTTATTGGTGTTTCTTTGCTTGAAAAGCAAAGAAAAGGTAAGCAAAAGGTCAATAATATGCAAAATAGTATGTACTCAGGACATCTGCATAAGTTATGCAGAATGCACGAAAAGGCAAATAGATTTTTAGCGGAATGCCACTAGGAGGAAATTTGTTGCTTAAAGTCCGCTATTTTTTCCTTCAGACTATTGAGGTGTTCAGGACTGATTACGCCATTATCCTGATCAAAATTTTCGTAAAATTTGGGGAGCGAAAATGTTTCTTTAATGATTGCTCCAAACTGCGGGAAAAACTTTTGGGCTTCGGCCATTACATTTCCACCACCATAACCTCCTGGTGAAGTTGTCATGAGCAACATAGGTTTATCTTGGAAAACTTTCACATTGATCCTAGATGCCCAGTCGAATACATTTTTAAATGCTACGCTGTAAGAGCGATTATTCTCTGCAAGGGAGCAAATGATCATGTCACTGGAGGCTATATGATCCAGGAAAAGCTGTGCTTCCTGTGGGAACCCATTCTTTTCTAGGTCTACAGAAAAGACAGGCATGTTATAGTCATTCAGGTCGATCAAATTAATCTCGTGCCCCTCGAAGCTCTTAAGTACAAATTTGACCAATTGTTTGTTAATCGATGTGGAAGAATTACTCCCGGCGAATGCAAATATTTTCATGTTTTATCCTTTATGATTATCGGTTGCTTAAATTTAGTCAATTTCTCGAAACAATTAGAGATTTAGACTTGACTTGTCGTTTCTGATAGGTTTTGATTATATGACACATGTTTAAATCCTTTCGATATAATCCACCTAAGTTTACTTTAGTAAGTGTATCTCCAGATATTTCGAAGTGCTCAAATCTCCAAACGCCTGTAAATAGGATGAACCCACAGCTCGTTTCCCATATTATTCCTAACAGAGAAATGGAATACTTAGAAATTATTATTGGGAATATAGCAATACAACCAAAAAGAAGAATAAGTATAGGAAATGTATGATCACAGCGCAACTTGATATTCTTTTTATCCATGAGAAATTGCTGTTTTATTTTTCCGTTCTAAAAATAGCGTATAATGGAATATCGTAATACAGTCCATCTTTCTTTAAATGCTGTTTTAACAGGGCTTCTTTTTTCATGCCTATTTTTTCCATGACTTTTCCCGAGGCTGGATTATGTGGGAAGTAGGTCGCAAAGATTTTATTAAAGTTTAATTCTTGAAATCCAAACTCAATGATTGCTTTTGCAGCTTCAGTGACATAACCTTTATTCCAGTAAGGAATAGCTATCCAGTATCCCAACTCGGCCTTATCCGAGCCTTCATCATGCAGACCAATGGCTCCGATTAGTTTTTTATCTTTATTTCGAATAGCAAAAGTGAATCCTTTACGATTGGCAAATGCTTCTTCCGCCAATTTAAGCCAGTATTCGGCATCCTCCTTTCGGTAGGGAAAGGGGATATTTGATGTGAAGTCTGAATAGACCTTGTCTTGCAGATAGTCTACAATCTGTGGAATATCAGTCGGGTCTATTGCGTTAAGAATAAGTCGTTCTGTCTCTAATTGTGGGAAATCTTTCATCTGATTAAGTCTTCAGTATGGCTAAAATGAAATTAGGGGTTACTTAGTTTTTATAAATGTAGGGAAGTTTTATGAGATTCTTTTACTTATATTTTTTCGGGTGTAATAGGTATAAATTCCAGTAATAGTGATTAAGATCAACGTTATCAATAAGCCTACATATAGATTGAAGAACATATGGACCAATGTAAAACCAATGAGTCCAATCAGGATTTCTAAAAAAGCTTCCCTTATGCGGGACGGAGGATTTGAATTTTCAAGGTATCTGGTATACTCGTCTACAATTGGTCGATCGGTATCGGTCCAGTCAAAATGCAATAGCTCTGCGGGGGGAACCCACATTACTTGAACATATTTTTGCGAGGTAACTTCGCCAGAAGAAAAGGTGCAGAGAACAGGATAGAGACAATGTGCCGGACTTTTATGGCCTTGTTGTGTCATTTCTAAGGGCCTTCCGACAAGAATATCTATACTTAGCTCTTCCCTGATTTTGAGCGACAAATTTGCTTTCGTTGGCAGGTGGGACTCGGTTATGCGACCAGGAAATTCCCACTTTAAGGCATGCTTCACCGATGGCAGGCGCTGACATATGAGTACCTTATCGTCCTTCCTTATAATCGCACAAGTCAAATAATGCATAACGGTTTAAAGATAGACATTAGGAACTAGATTCTTTACTTTCAATTTGATGACTTTCAAACAGCTCGATGCGGCCTTCAATAATCAACAAATAAAAGTTTTCAAAACAATCCTGATAGATCTTTTGTTCCAATGATTTTATTTCTTCAAAGAGACGTTCTTTCGCTACTGCGGCGTAACATAGCTCATTTTTTGATGTTGTCATCGTTTCTTGGCAGGGGGTGTCGTGAAGCTGTTTGTACAGGTCGCCTAAATCTGAAATGTCTTCACTGCGGTGGTAGGAGGGATGAAACCATACCCAAAAGTCTTCTTGATTTTTATAGGGATGCGGTAATAATTGAACGCACGTATTTCTGAATAGATCTCCCGGATGCTTTTTATAACGGAAATGAGTGGCTGTGGTCTTTAAACTATTCATAAAGTTAATTTGTTTGTAGGTTTACAAAAAATAATTCAAGAATAAAGATGTCATCTTAAATATAGGTATTTTTTTTAGTATTAAAAATTTACAGTTGACGTTAGCGCTAATTAGATCGCGATAGGATACAGAATACCGCCGTCACAAAGCTGCACTTGAGCTGTTCCGCTAAAAAATGTAAATCGTATTCATTTTATGTTATCATCCCCAGAGCATTTTGATAAGAACGGATATTGTGAATACGAATAATCCGATATAGAATATATTTGTCCCATGTTTTCTGTCATGATCTGAATAGGAAAATATCCGTTCGCCATTCGGTAGGCTCTTTTTGGAACTAAGCAACATATACCCGATTGCAATTCCTAAAAGTCCACCTAGAAATGCTGAAATATAGCCGAAAATAACCCAATACTTCTGCTGCGGTTCCGGTTCCCGCAGTTGCATGAGCCGCTCCTGTTTTAAAAGATCAAGCTTTTCCTGATCAATCTCTTTCCCTCTTTTTAATAAAATTTCTCTAGCCAGTGCGTAGTCTAATTTGTTCCATTCATCGGGTTTTTGAAGAATTTCTAAGAGCTCTTCGTCGGAAAACTGATACAGGTAATGGTCGTCTTCAACCAAAGGGAGAGACTGCATTTCCTGCTCTTCTAAAATAGATTCTGCATTTGCGAAATTGGCAGGGTCTATTTGAATCTCATATTGATATCCAACTGTGTTTCCGGAAATTGTAATATCCACAGGGGGTACATTATCTGCCAACCGCGTTGTTACACCTTTTTCCGAAAGTAGTTTATGACATTCTTGAGCTTCTTCTAAACTAGAGAACCTTTTTAACACGATATATGTATCCATGTGATCAATTATTTTTTAATCCCTATATTTATGATCATTTGACAGTCTAATGCTGTGTGCAATCTTGGCTATTTGCCGTAACACCGCAAAATCGGACGTGAATGTGTAAATCGTGGATTAATTATGTAGTGTCTTTTTTGAATAAAGTTAATAAAGCTGATTTGATACTTTTCAGCTTAAAGATAGTAAAATCAAATTCTATTTTATAGAAACAACAATCGAATCCCAGCTATAAGATGAAGAAACATTTGATTCATCACATTTTTGGTGGTATTCGTCACATTTTTCTGTTTTATGTTTTCATTTCAATTAATATTGCCTCATCAAAACCAATAACATGAAACTGAAAGACGTAAGAAAAATAGAATTTTGGATGGCAACTGTCGTATTTGTCGCAGTTGTTTATGCTTTGCTTGTTGATACAAACAATCGAGATGATAGTGGTATGCATAACTATTTCCTTCACCAAAAAATAAGCTACTCCTATTTCTTTAACTTTTTTGTGCCGAATTTCATCATTGATTTGCTTCTATATGTGTTGTTTCTCCTTTTAAATTTTGTCCTTATTCCTTCCCTCATCAACAGAAAACGGGAGCTGCTGAATTATTCATTACTAGCTGCTCTGATCTTGGTATCCGGACTGATTTTAGGTGTATGCCGGACCTATAGCCACGCCTACGAATTGAAGGATTATGACAGTATTCAAAGAAGCTATAATAGTATATTTTTTAAGGCTTTTGCGCAAGCTATTTTATTAACAATTGTAATTTCTTTATACACCTGCACGCAATATCTGATCAGCTATTTGCTTAAAAGCAAGGCAGAAAATCCGACCCTGCAAAAGCGGCTAAAAATGGATTTATCCTTTGGAATTGGTTTCTGGTTTATTGGATTGTTTTTTTTGATTACATCGCGATCCCATTTACAACTTTCGGTATTATGGACTTTGGTCGTGTTGTCTGCGGTCGGTATTGTAATCTATTCCTTATACTATTTGTTGCCAAAATTACAGGAAAAACAAAAGAAATTCCGTGATTTCTTCTGGACTATCTTTGCTATTAGCTTGGTTTCAGTCCTGCCATTAAGTGTACCGGCGCTATTTTTCTTTAATCAGAAAAACGAAGTGATCTTTATCGTTGCCATGTTTCATTTACCCACGCAATTACTGGTTAGCATTCCGCTGTCCTGGTTTCTCTTTAAAAAACGTCTACTGCATCAAAACGAAATAGCCTCCCTACGTACGGAGCTCGGGCAGTCGGATGCGAATCTTACCTTCCTAAAATCTCAAATAAATCCACATTTTTTATTTAATGCCTTAAATACATTGTATGGCACGGCATTGCAGGAAAATGCAGAACGGACGGGGGAGGGAATTCAACGCTTGGGTGATATGATGCGTTTTATGCTCCATGAAAATACACAAGATAAAATTTCGTTGATGCGTGAAGTTGAATATTTGAATAATTACATCGCCTTACAAACGCTCCGGACTTCAATGTCAGACAAGATTACCCTTATAACCGAAATAGAGGGACAGTTTGAAAATTATCACATTACACCTATGTTGCTTATACCTTTCGTTGAGAATGCATTTAAGCATGGTATAAGCCTTCAGAAATCGTCTTATATTAAAATCTCTTTGCAAGTGCGGGACCAAGTCCTGTTTTTCGATGTAAGCAATAGCATTAATCCAAAAAGTGATAACGATCCCGAAAAACTAAAAAGCGGCGTAGGCTTGGAAAATGTAAGACAACGCCTGTCATTACTGTATCGAGATCGGCATGAATTGATGATACATGAAAATGCCAACGAGTTTTTTGTCCATTTAACATTACATCTTTAGATCAAGATAGTTCCACTATTTTTCAATCCATTATTTATTGGTTCCTTAATTAATAGCAATGAAAAAAATATTTGTTTTTTTGCTTATGACCTTGTTTTGTCTAAGCAGTCATGCTCAGTTTAAATTGAGCGGTAAGATTTGGAATTATGATCCAAACAAGACCTTGGAAATCAATATTCCTCTTGTTTTCGGTTTTTATAAAGAAAATTCGCAACAGATAACCGTTGCCGGCGATGGTACATTTGAGGTCGCGCTGCCAGTAACAGCTCGAAAATCCGCGACACTAATTTACAGCGGTGTATTTCAAACCTTGTTATTAAGCCCCGGTAAGGATCTTATCGCGAATTTAACTGATAGTACGATCGTATTTACATACGGTAGTGCTTTAACAGAAAATAGAACTATTCAGCAAATAAAACTGGATGAAGTGCCGTTTTTTATGAAAGCCCCAGCCTTAAACAATCTTGCTAAACGCTCTTTGGCTGAATTGAGACAGCAGCTGTTAATTCCCTTTTTAGCAGATTGTAATCAAATGAATGAAGTGATCCAAACTACTTCACTGCCCAGCCAACTAAAAGACTATATCCGTACTGAGCTTTACACGAAAAGAATTAACCATCTGAACGATTTTGCCCGTGTAGCTGAATTGCCAAAACCGACCTCAGATAGTTTAGTGCTAGAGCTGTTTGGAAAAGTATCGATTAATTTACAGGATGACTTTGGAGGCCCCTCTTTCTATTCTTTCCTTGACAATTACCTGCGTTATTTGGAAACGAAAGCATTTGTTAAGATTCGGTCGGAGAAGATCCCTTCAAGCGAGCCGATCCCTTATTTCGGGATAAGCCTAGACAGTGCAAATAGATTAATGAATATCTATAGTAAAGATTATTGGCGGTTTATTGGTGCTTTAAATAATTTTCCCAAGCCTATCGTAGAAAAATACAATTTTCAGCAATTGGTCAATTTATATCATGACAGGGACTTACCACATTTAAAAGCATTGGCGGGAGCGCATTGGAAGATATTTCCAACGGATAAGCATAGGGCGCTCGTTGAACGCTATATTGCCGATCTTGACTCTCTTTTGATAGCGAATAAACAGAACAAACAGATCCGGTTGATTGAGGATGATCAACCTATTTCATCGATCTACGACCTGATTGCTAAATTGAAGGGAAAAGTGGTCTATTTGGATGTTTGGGGTACCTGGTGTGGTCCTTGTAAGTTTGAATTGAAATATACACCTGAACTGAAGAAAAGATACATAGATAAAGATATTGCCTTCGTTTATTTGGATATGGATGAAGACCATCGCGATCAGGACTGGAAAGACTTTATACGCGTCAACAATTTAACCGGAATCCATTTACGTAAAAATAGGAAACAGATTGAGCCCTTTTGGAAGGAATTACTGCTAAATGCAAAAGACAAAGCCGAATATTATCCGCAATATTTTATATTTGATAAAACAGGAAAATTAGTTGTGGAAAAGGCTCTTCGACCAAGTAATCGAAAACAACTGTATGACCAAATAGATGAGATTTTAAATCAATAATTGTTATGATAGCCATCGCGATAGATGATGAACCTGTGGCATTGCAGGTTATTGAACACCATATAGCTAAAGTCCCTTTTATTGAGTTAAAAAGTACATTTACGGATGCGTTTATGGCGATTGATTATCTCCAGAAGGAGCAGGTGGACCTTATCTTTTTAGATATAAAAATGCCCGATATTTCAGGTATAGAGTTTCTGCGGAGTTTGAATACTTCGCCAATGGTGATTTTTACGACGGCTTATTCTGAGCATGCGCTATTGAGTTTCGAGCTCGACGCCATCGATTACTTGCTTAAACCATTTTCTATGAGCAGGTTTTTGAAAGCCTGCAACAAGGCGAGCGAATTGTATAGCCTTCGGGCAAAAAAGCTACAGCATAACAAAGACTATCTGTTCGTGAAAGATGGCTATGAACATGTTAAAGTTGAAATTGATCGTATCCTGTATATTGAAGCATCAGGTAATTACACCCAGATACATTTGGGCGATAAATGTGTTAGCTCCAGAATTACCATTAGCGAGCTGCTGGAACTGCTCCCGAAGAGCGAATTTGTTCGTTGCCATAGGGCATTTATCGTCGCACGAAGTAAAATGATTAAGTTCGACAAAACCCAAATTTGGGTAGCAGACCGGGTTATTCCCATTGGATCAACGTATACTGAATTGAAATTATATTAATGCTAAATACGCATTTTTTGATAAGTCAGGGCTGATTAGAAAGTAGGGAAGCGGCTGCGCTGTCAAAAGGTTAAGGGAGCGTGTTTATGTTTTTAGGATAAATTTAATACTTTTGTAGCAATAGATCATTAGTGTTGTCAATTTTTAAAATTTAAAGTCATGTAATGCATTGTCGATATTTAGGAAGAAAGTAAACAACGGGATTTACCCGATTTGTTTACCCTATACCTATGTCTTCAATTTTTTAGTATGGATTTAAATTTTAAAAATGGAATCAACAAAATATGGTCGTACCTATCATTTCCCATTTTCGCCAGGGACAAGCAGCGACGATCGTTTTAATCAACATTATTGGAAGGATATACAATCTTTCCATAAACTGTTATTTACAGAAAAATTAGATGGTGAAAATAATTGCCTTTCACGGCGTGGAGTATTTGCACGATCCCATGCAGCTCCAACCACGTCGCCATGGACGGCTCAGCTTCGGGAGCATTGGTCTAGATTAAAAAACGATCTGGATGATTTAGAGTTTTTTGGTGAAAATCTTTATGCTGTGCATTCTATCGAATATGTGCAACTTGAGCACTATTATTATGTTTTTGCTGCTCGAATTAAAGATCAGTGGCTTTCATGGGAAGAAGTTACTTTTTATGCCAGTTTATTTGATTTGCCTACTGTACCTGTTTTAAAACTCGAAATTGTAAAGGATTTGACTGAGTTAGAACTTCGGCGTTCAGTCGAAAATTTGGCCATGCAGTCTTCTATATTTGGATCGGTTGACCCTAAAACTGAAGAAGCATGTACCATGGAAGGGTTAGTCTGCAGGAATGCTGATGCATATGCCGTCAGCGAATTTGAGCACAATGTTTTTAAATATGTTAGAAAAGGACATGTGCAGACCGACGAACATTGGACAAAATCATGGCGAAGAACAAAAATGATTTGGGAAAGGAGGGATTTCTAATGGAATGGACAATAGCAGTAAATAAGAATTGGTCGGCTTTAGAGAAGCAATTTTCTTGGGTCAGGGATATGGAACAGGTACAACAAGACCCTTTACATCATGCCGAAGGGAATGTCGCGATTCATACCCAAATGGTATTACAGCAGCTGGAGGAATTGCCTGAATATCGGAATCTGGATTACCAAAAGCAGCAGCTCCTCTGGGCTTCCGCTTTATTGCATGATGTCGAGAAGAGATCGACGACAGTTGTCGCTGCAGATGGTCGTATCAGCTCTCCAAATCATGCCAAAAAGGGAGCACAGACCGCACGGGAGATATTATTTCGTGATGTGGAGACCCCTTTTGCATTACGGGAGGAAATTGTCGCATTGGTACGCTATCATGGATTGCCATTGTGGTTGATGGAAAAAGTCGATCCAATGAAGAGCGCCTTGGAGGCGTCACTGAGTGTCAATATGGGCCAACTTAAGTTGTTGGCCGAAGCAGATGCTAAAGGAAGGTACTGTGCCGATTTGGATGCTTTGCTCTACGCATTGGATATGTTCGAACTGTATAGTAAAGAGATTGGCTGCTGGGATGCTACGCGTTCTTTTTTGTCTGAAAATGCACGATTTACATATTTTAATGGAAACAATAACTATGTTGATTATGTGCCTTTTGATACATTCAAATCCACGGTGACTGTACTTTCAGGTTTGCCGGGAATGGGCAAAGATTATCAGATTTTAGCAATGAATACCGACCTTCCTGTTATTAGTTTGGATGACATCAGACGCAAATATCGCATTGATCCTACTGATAAAAAGAGAAACGGATGGGTTGTACAGGAAGCAAAAGAGCAGGCAAAAAAATACTTACGCTGTGGACAGGATTTTATCTGGAATGCCACCAATATAACTTCCCAGATGCGAAAACAATTGATCGATCTCTTCGTAAGCTATCAAGCTTATGTGAAATTGTTGTACGTTGAAAAACCCTATAAGATTTGGCGCGCGCAGAATAGCGATAGGGAGTACCCACTGCCAGAAGTTGTCTTGGATAAAATGCTTCATAATTTGGAAGTTCCGCAGTTGACAGAGGCGCATGAGGTTCACTACATTACGGCATAGCGGAAACTTTTAAGTAGGGGGGGGGGATTTGCTGCATCTTTGATTGATTTTGCGAATCAGCCCACTTATTTGGATAGGGGGCTGATTTTCTTTTATAGTATTTTTTTTCGGAGAGAGATGCAATTTTTAGTTACTTTTTCAATCGCTGTAGCAACATAGATATAAGCTCCTTTTCCTTGATATCGATGACATCCATGTCGATCCAAAAAGATGCAGGTTTTGTTGATAGATTGCGGTCAATAAAGCTTAATAAATAAATTAGACCGCTTGTTTTTTCTTTTTTTAGCGATGAAAGGTCATTTAATTTAATAAAAATAGAATTTGTCCGATATAAACCATTAACAAAATAATCGATATCCGTCCAAGGGATTTGCTGCGGTTTCAATACGCTGTTGTTTAGTAATATATGCTCATCTATCGTGAGTGCGGCCTCTCCTCTTCGATAGCGGTTCAACTGTTTTAGTCGAAGATAAAAAACCGTTGCCGCAACGAGTATCCATATCGTCGAGGTTAGCTTAAAAATGAGATCATAGTATAACCAAGCATAAAACCCAATGACTACTGGAAGAAAACATAGCAGCATGCTGATGATAATTTTTCCTTTGCTAAAATTAATTTTGATCATTGCTTTCTCTTTTTTCAAAAAGTACAAACTCTGCAAAAAATGGAGCCTGCCATTTTCATCATAGCTCCAATTTGTTAATCATATTATTGGAGCACCTGTTATAAAGATAGGGGGTAAAAGCCATTGAAACTATTCCGATTTATAATTCGTGCTTGTTGAATGATTATTCGTATTACTTGAATTTATCTTGCCATCCCTTCCGTATTGAGCTTATTTGAAATGGGACCGCGTGTCTTTTTTTTGATAAAAGGAATGAGTAGCTTTGTTTGTATAATAAAGTGATGGACTGTTGGAAAAACTTAAACAACATTTAAAGAAATTTATCGATGTCGATCCGGTCGAATTAGAAGAAATATTGCTTTACTTTAAGACGAAAACGGTCGCGAAAAAAGAAAATATACTGGAGGAGGGCCAAGTGTGCAGATACCATTTTTTTGTATTGAAAGGTATTCTCCGTAAATTCTTTGTTAATGAAAAGGGAGTCGAACAAACGACTGAATTCGCAATAGAAAATTGGTGGATTACAGACAATATGGCTTTCGAACATAAGCTTGTAACGTCATTTTATATTCAGGCTGTAGAGAAGTCAGATTTAGTTTATATCAGTCAAGAAAATCAAGAAAAATTGGTTGCTGCATTTCCGATCATGGAGCGTTATTTTCGCTTTGTTTATCAAAGGGCTTATGCAGCAGCGCAAATGCGGGTTAAATATCTATTCTCTAAATCTAAAGAGGAATTCTACCAGGATATGCTCCGTAAATATCCTCAGTTTGTACAACGTGTTCCGCAATACTTAATTGCTTCATATCTGGGATTTACTCCAGAATATTTAAGTGAAATCCGTAAAAAAATACTTCCCTGAATCTGCTGCTATAATCTCGTTGCAATTGAAGGCTAGTAGCATTGGTCCGAATCTGCAATGCGAAAGGGGTTAATTTGAAATTGAAGCTTGTGTTCTTTTGCATAGTCTTGTGCTAATTTTTCGAATTTTTCCATTGCCTTTTCCTCAGAAGCAGCAAAACAGTGCAGGTTTAATTCCAAAGGTTTCTCTGAGGTGGCAGGATCGATACGCAATTGTTCAACTTCGGAGAGGACAACAGCAAAAGAAGTTTTACAGATCTCAACTTCTAAATGTGGCCCCATTAATTGAGATGAAATACTATAATAAGAATCGTTATTTTGGATTTCTTCCTGAAAGGGGTCTAAATAGGTCGTAACAATAGATCGATAACCATATTTAGCATTACCAAAAAAGTGATCAATATATTCCTGTGCTTTTTCATATGTTGAGAAGACACCTTCCAGATTGGTGAATAAATCTGGATCTTCTTTTACTTCTTTTGAAACTACTGTATATACCTTAATGGGGTTGGTTGTCATATTTTGTATGCTACTGTTTGTACATTAAGTAAAAGTAAGTTTTTCTGCAAAAAAACTAATTTAGACTTTTGTCTATGAACGATTCTAAGATAAAATCCTCGTTTTAAAATAAAAAATTTCCTTTGTTAACTTGTAGCCTGTTTAGAGCAGGTGTTTGTGCTTTAAAGTTGTATATAATTTTCGTATTCTCCAAATTTTTTACTGATTGTTTTTATTTGCTTTTCTAAAATAATACGGATTGAACATATAATCCTCTTGTAGAGCTCGCTTTATTACCAACCTACTACCAAGCTCCTCCTGCAAGTAGCCTAAGCCCAGGTTGAGTCTAATTTTTTTAGTTGATTTCAATGTCGAGCCACCTTGATTACACGGTTGAGGCATGGCGATGAAGGACAAGAGCAATAAACCAATTTCTTCTGACGCCGAATGATGGACACCTGTTTTGACTAACTCATCAGAAATATGGTTTTGTTCCCAAGTCAGATTCTTTCATTTGACCGAACGTAAATCAGGCAACCTTTGCTTTCTTTGCCGAGGAAAAATTCTTGATCCTGTTTTTTAATTCGGTTAATTGTGTGTTGTTTGTTTTATTAAATTTTACAAAATTTATATTTATTTTAATTTAAAAAATAGTGAAATTACAATTAAAAAACGTGTCATTTTGTATCAAAACTATGCGCTTTTATCTCGATTTATTTTTAAATATCATTTTTCTTGAAGTGTATGAAAGGCTTTTTTGTTTACTATATGATGCTTTTTGACCTTAGTCACCATCTATTCTCACTGTTTTGTTGGAACGCGGTGATTTGTTTTTTATGGTCATTCAAACGTTTTCGTAAATAAATGGATTAAAAAGATTTGATTGTGTTTTCTTAATTAATACTATTGTTTTGTGTTGATTAAATAATAACCAATTGATATAAATGACTAAAGAGCCTTTTTTTTAGACTTTTTATAGTTTTATTTATTAATAACCAATAAATCTTAATCTATGAGAAAATTTAATCGTTTAATTTTTATTAGTTTTTCTTTTTTGTGTATGCTATTGCTGTCTACAGGAATTGTTCATTCACAAGGAAGTGGAAAAGAACTAAAGGGTATCGTCAAAACTAATGATGGACGTTTCTTGGAAAAAGTTACCGTGTTAGTAAAAGGAACTTCCGCGGGTACTGTAACAGATAGCGACGGTCGCTTTAGTTTAAAATTGCAGCATAGTACTGCTAAGGTTACTTTAAGTTTTACCCATACGGGATACTCGTCCAAAGAACTTGAAGTAGAAGTGGGTAAGGAAATAGAGATTACCCTTTTTGAATCTACTGAAAATCTAGATGAAGTTGTCGTGATTGGGTACGGAACTGCCAAACGGAAGGATGTGACTGGTGCAATTGTTTCTGTGCAAACCGAAAAGCTCGAAAAGGAGGCGCCAAGATCAGTTCAAGATCTCCTGCGGGGAAATGCCGCCGGATTAGTGATTGGACAGGGTAATTCCGCTAAGGGTGATGCCGATTTGCTTGTAAGGGGTAAGGGAACATTGAAAGCTGGCAGTAGCCCTTTAAATGTTGTGGATGGCGTTATTTTTGACGGAACCTTTGCAGATATTAACCCCAATGATATTCAGTCGATCGATATTTTGAAAGATGCGAGTGCAACAGCAGTGTACGGTGCAAAAGCAGCCAATGGTGTTATCCTAATTACAACAAAAAGAGGAAAAAAAGGGAAGCCTACCATCACATTCAATGGTAATTTCGGAATGGTGGAAAATGCAGGTATGCCAAGGGTGATGCGTGCAGATGAGTTTTTGAAATATCGCTATGATTTTGAAGTAGGTCGTAGAACAGCTGATTATCTTCAGGCGCATCCCGAAATGTTCGTGGACCCAAGATTGCTCAATGGAACCAACCAATTGGACTGGTATAATTACGATCAAAAAACTCCTGTTACAAGTGTTACGGAAGACCAGTTGATTAGGTCCTGGCTCTCTCGATTGGAGCTTAAGACACCGGAAATTGAAAATTACATGAACAATAAGATTACGGATTGGCAGGGCTTGGTTTTTCAAAAGGGGATCCAGCAGGATTATTCCGTTGCTGTATCGAATAGTAATGAGGTGTCAAATTATTATTTCTCGTTGAATCATGTTGATCGGGAGGGGATTATAGTGGGAAATCGATTTAGAAATTTTCGTACTAGATTAAATTTGGAAACAAAGATTACACCCTACTTAAAGGTCGGTGCGAATTCCAATTTCGCGGTTAGAAATGAAGGCTTTTTACAGGCGGATTGGAAGCAGTCTGCAGTGATCTCCCCCTACGGGTCAAATAATATTGATGATCCTACAAGTATTTACCAAAGGCTTCCTACGGGTGATGTTACACCGGTAAATCCTTTTTTCGATAATCAGTTTAGGGACCGAAAAGATCACTATAATACATTGAATTCTAGCTTGTATGGTGTGGTTACACTTCCTTTTGGTATCGAATTGCAATCCAATTTTACCCCATCGTTTATCTGGCACGAATATTATAACCATGACTCTTCAAAAAATCCCGAGTGGAAGGCAAAAGGAGGAAGTAGTGAGCGCTCCTTTGAAAAAACATATAATTGGCAGTTAGATAACGTATTGCGTTGGAAGCGGCGGTTTGATGAGCATAATTTCGAAGTAACATTGCTTCAAAATGCAGAGAAAGGGCAGTATTGGCAGACCAAAGCTACATCTTCACAATTTGTACCTTCTGATGTCTTAGGTTGGCATCGGTTGCAAGCTGGGACAATTCCATTAAATGAAAGTAATGATACTTACCGGACTGGGGATGCGCTGATGGCCCGCTTGTTTTATTCCTTTAAAGATCGGTATATGTTGACTGCTTCGGTACGACGTGATGGGTATTCAGCTTTTGGTGCTCAAAATCCAAGAGCAACTTTTCCCGCATTGGCTTTTGCCTGGGATTTTACCGCGGAAGAATTTATGAAAAGGACCAAATCTTGGCTAGACTATGGTAAGCTGCGGCTTTCTTGGGGAAGAAACGGAAATCGAGATATCGGAATGTACGAAGCACTTTCGGATATGACCTCCGGATTGCATCCTTATATTGATGCGAGTGGCAAGGTTTATCTTTCTTCTCAACTATATGTGAATAGAATGGCCAATTTGGGCTTAAGATGGGAGAACAAAAGCTCGTATAATGCCGGTTTGGACTTTTCGATCTTCCATGGCCGTCTGAGTGGCGCACTGGATTTTTATACAGCAACAACTCAGGATTTATTGGTAGATCGTGCATTGCCAGAAATTATCGGATTTAACAGTGTTGCCGCCAATCTAGGTGAGCTCTCAAATAAAGGTTTTGATATTACCTTAAATAGTAACATCATGAATAGGGGAGATTTTAGTTGGAATGCGACAGCAATCTTTATGTTGAATCGGAGAAAAATTATGAAGTTGTATGGCGATATGGTGGATGTGAAAGATAGTGAGGGAAATATCGTCGGCCAGAAGGAAGCGGATGATGTTAAAAATAGATGGTTTATTGGACAGGATCCCGACCGGATATGGGCCTACAAACGAAATGGGATTTGGCAATTAGGAGAAGAAGAAATGGCAGCAAAATACGGTAATCAACCTGGTGACTTTAAATATGTAGATCAAAATGGAGATGGGGTATTAACGGATGCTGATCGTATCTTTCAGGGGTATACGACACCACGTTTTCGCTGGTCGTTTCGAAATGAATTGCGATATAAAGATTTGAGCTTCTCTTTCTTTATGTACTCCAATTGGGGACATTTTGCAGAATTCAATAGGGCTGCAAACAATAGTAATTTTGCAGATCGGAGTACAGATTATGCACTACCTCGCTGGACCCTAGAAAATCCGATTAATGATTATGCCCGAATTGGTTCAAAAAATAACGGGACTAATTACATCAACAAGTCTTATATCAGATTGGAAAATATCGTATTATCATACTCCGTTCCTAAAACACTCTTGCAGGCATTGAAAATTCAGCAGTTACGTGTGGCGGCATCTGTGAGAAATGTAGCCTATTTTACAAAAGATTGGAAATTTGGTGATCCTGAAGCTTCAGGTGACCCAACCCCCCGCACGTATAACTTGAGTTTAAACCTTACCCTTTAATTTTTAGATCATGAAATTGAAAAATATAATATTTAGTTTATGTATTGGTTCAGTGGCTGTTTTTACATTTTCGTGTAGTAAGGATTGGCTTAAACCGAAACCCTTGTCTTTCTATGAGCCAGATGTTGCACTAGCAGATGCCCAGGGAATGTACTCTGCGCTTACCGCCTGTGAAAGAAATATGCGGCATGAGTTTTTTGGCGATGCTGCACCAATTTTGACAGAGATCATTCAATCTGAAGTAGCTGTAGAGGGTACAACAGATAAAGCGGGGCCACAGATGGATATGGATATTGCACTGCTTCCCGATGCAGATCTCAATAACAACGATAGAACCAAAGTCGGTTGGTATTGGTATGAAGGATTTAAGGGGATAAAATATGCCAATCTTATTATTTCAAGAATAGGAGCAGGGACAGGGACATTTAAAGATGAAAATGAAAAAAATGCGATTTTAGGAGCTGCTTATTTTCAACGCGCCTATCGTTATTTTAAATTGGTGCATCAATTTGGCGATGTTCCTTTTATTGATAAAGAAATCAACGAACCGAAGTATGATTTCTTTAGTTACGATCGCTGGAGTATTCTCGAAAAACTAAGGAAAGATCTGGAATTTGCCTATCAATGGGTGCCCGAAAAAGTGGATCGAGGACGTACCTCCAAATCTGCCTGTGGTATATTGCTGATGAAGGTCTGCATGGCCTTGGCAGATTTTGATAGGGCTATTGTCGTTGGAAAAGAGATTGTTGCACTGCATCCGCTGATGAAAAGCAGATTTACAGTGAATAAAACCAGATCAAATACCAACCTCATGTTTGATCTTCATAGTGTTGAAGCAAAGTTAGATGGTGCCAATACCGAAGGTTTAATGTATGTAGTTTCTTATCCTGGAGTTGATGGTTCTGATCGTATCAGAACGATGCGTAATGGCGTTCCTTTCTGGAACAACGGCGGTATAAAAACACCAGACGGAAAAACGGGGACAGGATTATCATTGGCAGCGGATGAAACTGATCTTTCATTGGATTTAAATAAGAACTATGGTCGTGGTATAGGACGATTGCGTCCAACTTGGTATTTTACAAATCAGATTTGGAGACCCGGGAAAGAAGATCATGATTTGCGGGGGATCTTTAATCCGGATAGTTGGAGAAAGATGGAAGATTTGAAATATAATGAGCCTAACTTAAAAAAGAACGGTAATCCCTGGTATGGAAAAAATTTGGTTAAACCGGCAGGGATGAGTGTGGAGGATTCAATTCGCCTATGGTTCTCTTGGCCACATTACAAATTATTTGTACCGGATCCATTACAAACACAATGGGAGGGTGGGGAAACCCCATGGTATATTTATCGTTCTGCGGAAGTCTATTTATTATTGGCAGAGAGTTATTATTGGAAAAATGATCTTGGTCAGTCTGCCATTGCAATTAATGAAGTCCGTCAACGCGCAGGTGCATCACAGCTGACAGCAGACGAGATCAATATTGGTGAAATATTAGATGAGCGTGCACGTGAGTTGTATTATGAAGAAAACAGACATATCGAGCTCGTCAGGATTGCCTATATCTATGCAAAGACCAGAAAACCATGTGAGATTTTCGGCGGGCGTGTTTATGATTTAAAACAGATTAGTGGCCCGGGCGGGACAAATTCGAATATCAAGCAGACTGGAGTTAATTTCTGGTACGATAGAGTGGTTGCTAAAAGTAATTTCTATAATAAAGGGGTCAAACATAAGTGGGCCGAATATAAAATTAGCGTGCATCATATATTATGGCCTGTTCCTGCTAATGCGATTAATACCAATATTAAAGGGATTATCAATCAAAATATAGGTTATCCGGGAGCAGAGAAAAATAAAACGCCGTTATTGGTTGAAGATAAGTGACAAGTGTTTTCAAACGTTTTCGTAAATAAATCACATCATTTGATTCATTTCACTTATATTAATTGATATATTGTTTTGCTAAGTCAATTGAAACCATGACCGATGATTAAATGGGAGCCAGTCTGACTCGAAGGTTAAAAGTGGCATCGTCACTGGGCTTTCGACAGTACAGCTGCAGTCTTGTTAGGGTTGATGAACCAATAATGAATAAATAAACCGGGTCGATAGACTCAAGATCAAATTTTACAATGAAAAGAAATACACTATTTAAATCTGTTTTAATGGCGGCAATGGTAAGCAATGCTATATTGTCATATGCCCAAACAGATAAGAGTAATGAAAAAGGTTGGACAAATCTTTTTGATGGAAAAACACTAAATGGCTGGAAATCTGTGGGAGGAAAAGCCCCTTATTCTATCGAGGGTGATGCTATCGTTGGTCGAATGACAAAAGGTACGCCCAATTCTTTTTTGATTACTGAAAAAGAATATGGTGATTTCATATTGGAACTGGATGTTAAACTTGAAGGCAACGAAACAAACTCAGGTATCCAGACACGGAGCCACCTTGATCCGAAGGCCAATGATGGGCGCGGACGCGTATATGGAAGGCAAGTTGAAATTGACCCCTCTTCACGTGCATGGACAGGTGGAATATATGACGAGGCACGCCGTGGATGGATTTATCCACTCGATTTGAATGAAAATGCAAAAAAAGCCTATAAAGTAGAGGAATTCAATCATATCCGAATAGAAGCAGTCGGCGATGAGTTGCGTACCTGGGTCAATGATATTCCTGTAGCTTATGTCGTTGACACGATTGATAGAACAGGTTTTATCGGGTTGCAGGTGCATGGTATTCCACCACAGTTGGATGGGAAGAAAGTATATTTTAAGAATATTAAAATAAAAACAACCGACCTGAAATCAAAAGGTTTTCCAAAAGATAAATATATCGTCAACCTGAAGCCCAACGATTTAGCAGATGCTGAAAAGAAAAAGGGAGTTAAGCTCCTGTTTGACGGTAAAACCAATAAGGGCTGGCGGAGCATCCACGGTGATAAATTCCCTGAACGTGGCTGGGAAGTTAAAGATGGACAAATGACCGTTCTAAAATCTGATGGTGGGGAGTCGACCAATGGTGGTGATATCGTCACGAAAGATAAATACGCTGTGTTTGATCTTTCTTTTGAATTTAAACTTAGTCCGGGTGCCAATAGCGGTGTTAAGTACTTTGTGACTTTAAAGGAAAAATCAAAAGGATCGGCTATTGGTTTAGAATATCAGGTGCTGGATGATGCTTTGCATCCTGATGCAAAACTGGGACGGGATGGAAATCGCACCTTGGCATCTCTTTATGATCTTATTACCTCCAATCGTGATGACCGTGCACGCAGACCGATAGGCGAATGGAACAGAGGTCGAGTTGTTGTTACAGCAGATAACAAGGTTGAACATTATTTAAATGGGATTAAAATGTTGTCTTATGAGCGGGGCTCAAAAGCGTTTAAAGACTTGGTTCAGATCAGCAAATATAAAGACTGGGAGAATTTTGGAGAAGCGAAGGAAGGCTTTATTCTTTTACAGGACCATGGTGATCGGGTTTCCTTTCGCAGTATAAAAATCAATACACCCAATTAAGCCCACTCATTATGAATCATTATTTATCGCGCAGAAGCTTTGTTAAACAGTCTGTTATTGCTGCAGGAGCTGTTATGCTGTCCAATAGTGTCTTGGGAAAGGTCAATCTGGCCAAACCCAATGAGCGTGTCAATTTAGCCTGTGTAGGCTTGGGCAATAGGGCGGCAGACATCATTAAAGAACTCTATAAGACCGGGCTCTGTAATATCGTAGCCTTATGTGATGTGGATCTTGGCGCTAAACATACACAGGAGATTTTGGGCTTGTTCCCCGATGCACCTAAATTTAAGGATTTTAGGGTGATGTTTGACAAAATGGGAAATCAGATCGATGCTGTAAGTGTCGGAACTCCCGATTTCTCACACTTTGCCATAACAATGCTTGCACTGGATTTGGGTAAACATGTTTACGTGGAAAAACCAATGGCGAGAACATTCCTTGAAGTTGAACTGATGGCAAATAAAGCTCGGAAAAACCCTAAACTTGCTACCCAAATGGGAAATCAAGGACACTCCGAAGCAAATTATTTTCAGTTTAAAGCCTGGAAAGAGGCCGGCATCATTAAGGATGTGACGCGCATCGATGCGCATATGAATATGCCGCGCAGATGGCATGGCTGGGACGTGAATATGAAGAGCTTTCCTGCCGCAGAGATGATACCCGGAACATTAGATTGGGATCTTTGGCAAATGCAGACCATAGGCCACAATTATAATAAGGATTTTGTAAATGGCCAATGGCGTTGCTGGTATGATTTCGGAATGGGGGCCTTAGGCGATTGGGGAGCGCATATCTTGGATACAGCACATGAATTTTTAGATTTGGGGCTGCCTACAGAAGTATCCGCGGTGAAGCTCGATGGGCATAATTCGTATTTCTTTCCGATGTCTTCGACCTTAAAGTTTCATTTCCCAAAAAGGAAAAAAATGCCGGCATTAGATATCAATTGGTATGACGGATTGGATAATTTGCCGCCTATACCAGAAGGCTATGGTGTATCTGGACTGGATCCTAATATTCCTGCACCAAGTACAGGGAAATTAGAACCCGCTAAATTAAATCCCGGAAAAATTATCTATAGCAAGGATTTGATATTTAAAGGTGGCTCCCACGCCAGTACGCTTCAGATTATTCCAGAAGCCAAGGCTAAAGAAATGGAGTCTCGGTTACCGGAAGTGCCAAAATCACCATCAAACCACTTCGCTAATTTCTTAAAAGGATGTAAAGGTGAAGAAAAGACCCGCTCGGCTTTTGAAATTGCAGGTCCTCTGAGCCAAGTATTTTGCTTGGGTGTAATTGCACAACGCTTAAACAGTAAGTTGATCTTGAATACACATACAAAAGAAGTGACTAATGATAAGTTTGCCAATGCACTCTTAGCTGGACCTCCACCTGCGAGAGGCTGGGAGCAGTATTATAAGATGTAGTACACCAGTAACTGGGCATAGAAAGTAAAGGGCAATGTGAACATTGCCCTTTTTGTTTTTAAAATGAAAAGTTTTTCCTGAAATATACGATTTGCTTGCTCATTATATAAAAGAGCTGGAAAGGTGGAAAAAGCATAATAATCCCAAACAAATTGAGACAAATCGGCGCTATTTTGATCAGTCTTAGTGGAAAGTAATTATCTTCCCTTAGGTATATTTGTGATGCAGCAATTCAATTTTTAAACCTTAACGTCATGTATAAAGTATCCCTGCTCTTTATAGGCATTGTAGCATTGGTCCTTAATGCCAATGGTCAAAATTCATCAAGCCAATCTTTTCAGGCAACCCATCGGTATCTTAAAATTCCAATTAAAAATGGTGCTTCCAAACGTAATGTGGAGTTATGGCTGGGAAATGATAAAGTAAGGTGGTTTGATGCCGAACTGGCTGATAGTACCTATGATTGGATAGCCTATCTTGATATAGGGAAATGGAAAGGACAGCAGCTCAAAATAGTCACAAATGCCTCTAATAAAGAAATCCGTCTATTCAATCCGCTTACCCAGAGTGATACGGATGATAATGCTAAGGTTTATGCCGAAGATCGAAGAGGACAATTTCATTTTTCGGCCAAACGAGGTTGGCTGAACGATCCGAATGGTCTGGTCTTTTTTAATGGACAATATCACCTGTTTTTTCAACATAATCCCTATGGAACCAATTGGGGCAATATGCATTGGGGGCATGCCGTGTCCTCCGATCTGTTACATTGGAAGGAATTGGGAGAGGCTTTATATCCGGACGAATCTGGCGTCATGTTTAGCGGTGGAGCTGTAGTGGATAGTAACAATACGGCTGGTTTTGGAAAAAATGGTGTAACAAACCCCATGATCCTGTTTTATACGGCTGCGGAGAAATCATGGGGACAGGGATTGGCATACAGCTTGGATGGTCAGAAATTTGAGAAAATGCCAAACTATATTTTGGATAAAATAACAGCAGGAAACCGAGATCCGAAGGTAATTTGGCATGGCCCCTCAAAGCAATGGGTTCTTGTACTTTATGTTGAAGAGGAACAGGAACAACACACGATGCAAATTTTTACCTCAAAAGATTTAAAAATGTGGACATTTGCGAGCAAAGTAAAAGGTGGGCGGGGTAATGACCGTTATTTATTTGAGTGTCCCGAATTCTTTGAATTGGCAGTCGACGGTAACCCGAACAATAAAAAATGGGTTTTAACAGGGGCTAATAGTCAATATGCGATCGGAGAGTTTGATGGAAAATCCTTTCATCCTGAGATCGAGCGCCTGTTTAGTCAATATGGTCGTGATTACTATGCCGCGCAAACTTTTAGCAATGAGCCAACGAAGCGACGCATTGAAATCGGCTGGTGGCGCACACATACAAATCAAGGGAACTCCGCTTTTAATCAATCCATGAGTATTCCAATGGAACTCAAATTGAAAAGTACAGAAAAGGGTATTCGCCTTTTTCGGGAGCCAGTGACAGAATTGCAAAAATTAAGAAAAGAAAAACTCAGCATCAGCCGAAAGAAAATGAGTTCGAACGATTCAAGTTTGTTTCAACATTTTAAGGCTGAACTTGCTGAAATGGATTTCGTCATAGATCCACAGCATGCTAAAAATATTCAGATCAATGTGAGAGGCTTGGCAATTAATTATAACGTTTCGACCGAAGAGCTGCTCGTTGACAATGTAAGGGCTCAGGTACCGTTGCGAAATAAAAAATTAGCATTCAAGCTGTTTGTCGATCGGACAGGACTTGAGCTTTTCGCACAAAATGGCGAAGTTTATATGCCTATAAATTATAATTTTGATCGGAATAATTTAACCTATCAGCTTGTAGCTTTTAATGGAGAAGCCGTTTTGGAATCTGCTGACCTCTATACCCTTGACGGTATATGGATTAAATAACACTTTTATGATATAGCAATAATGGAGAGCTTGTTTTTGTTAATTCGGGAGGATGATAAAAATAGTGCTGGAAGACTATAATTTTTTTGTCATTTATAAAAAAAAAAGGTTTTCAAACGGGGAGAATGAAAACCTTAAATAACCAATTATAAACCTAAATTATGATGATACAAATATAAGTGTATTTTCTACACTATGCAAATTTATTTTAAAAAATAATTTAATCTTCTTTAAAAAAGCTATAGGAAGTACCTATTTTTATAAGAGTAAACTGTGTTTCTTTATGAAAACGGACTGCTCTCTGCATTCTTTTTGCACGCTTTGGCTTCGGGGACTTTAATTCGTGGACTTTAAAAAGCATCAGTTGTAGATAGTTAGCTATTTTAGAAGCATGGAAAATTTAGAAGTATGGATGCGTGGACCTATTGAAGGGATTCCCGCTCTTCTCCAACCTGTTGCTCATGCGCTCTTGCAAGTTGATGAGGATGTTTTAAAGTATACTAAGCAGCTGTCCTCAGCGTATCTCTGGACAAAACCGGGGGGCAATGCCAGTATAGGTTTTCACCTGCAACATATTCGTGGGGTGATCGATCGCATGTTTACTTATGCCGAAAATAAACCCTTGTCGGATGAGCAATTTGACGACCTCTATAAGGAGGGGATAGAAAATAGCGATCTGAGCATAACAGCGCTTGTAGAAAACTTACACCAACAGATTCAGCAATCCGTGCAAAAACTAGCGTTAATCGATCCGGAAACCTTGACGGAAGTACGTTTGTTGGGTAGAAAACAGATCCCTACGACCTTGATTGGTTTGTTGTTCCACGCTGCTGAGCATGCACAGCGCCATGTTGGCCAATTACTGGTAACAGCACGATGTATCAATTAAAAACAAACTATATTTTTGTCCGCTAGAGACTATGATTTTTGAACTTGTTGTAACTTTTCTCCCCATTTCCCAAGTTCTTGAATAATTGGTTTGAGTTCATAACCCAGCGTAGTCAGCTCATAGAGTACGCGTGCCGGTACCTCTGCATATACAGTACGTTTTATAATGTTATCCTCTTCCAGCTTTCGCAATTGTAGGGTGAGCATACGTTCAGTGATACCCGGTAAACATCTTTTGATTTCAGAATAACGTAGCGCGCCATTGATGAGATAACAACAAATGGCTAGAGCCCATTGACCGCCAATGACATTAGCGGCAAAGACTTCGGGGCAATTATGCTCAAGTTGCTTTTTATTTGAAAAGTTGGTGGAACTCGTCTTGATTTTAGTCATACGCACATTTTTTATAGTACCTAACATTGGGTTACTGATAGGACAAAATAAGAATTATGTCGCTACTTTTAAATCACAGTCATGTCGTTTATTAAAATTGCCGCAATGAATTGGCTAGACCTGGTGACTTGTGCATATATACATAGATAAAAATATGAAAACATTAATAGTCGTTATTCACCCTAATTTTGCCACCTCCCTCGTGAATAAAAGTTGGGTTGAGGCATTGGAAAACCAATTCGATCGTTATGATATCCATCACTTGCACCAAGTCTATGCGGATGGTAAAATTGATGTCGTAGCAGAACAGCAGCTGATGGAGAAATATGATAAAATTGTATTTCAATTCCCCTTTTATTGGTTTAACTGCCCGCCTTTTTTTAAGCAGTGGTTGGATGAGGTGCTTACCTACGGGTGGGCTTACGGTAAAAAAAGTGGGTATAAACTGGAAGGAAAGAAAATCGCATTAGCGATTTCGGCTGGGATAGACGAGCAGGAGTATAGTGGTACGGGTAAGTATAAATATAGCATGGAGCAATTAACAAGTCCTTTTGAAATTACTTTTGACTATGTTAAAGCGAATTATCAAAAGCCTTTCGTCTTTTACGGAATAGAAAAAGAGTCATCCAAAGAATGGATAGCGCAAAGTGTTTCGCAGTATCTCAGTTTTCTGCAGCAGTTATAGTCAATAAATATGAAGGCAAAATTATCATTATTGGCGATTCTTCAAAAATATGTTAATCTAGAAAGCATCCTGAAAAGGATGCTTTCTCTTTGTTGTTCTACCGTGTTGTATAACCACCATTGGCAAATATTGTTTGCCCTGTTATCCACCAGCCATCGGTGACCAAGAATTCCACCAAGGGTGCAATGTCTTTTATGTCTGTTAGTCCGCCCAATGCTGATGCAGATTTGTGGTAAGCTACGGCATCCGCACTTTCCTGTCCGTAGAAAAATGGCGTATCCATTGGCCCCGGGGCCACAGCTGTAACCGAAATACCTCGTTCACCGAATTCTTTTGATGCCGCTCTCGTAAAATGCTCTACAGGGGCTTTCAGTCCCTCATAGGTCGAGTAGAACCCTGTATAAGCTGCCAATAGCGAGGTAACAATGGTGCAGATCTTACCATCTTTATTCAGTTTTTTCCCTGCCTCCTGAATAAAGAAATAGGCAACTTTTGAATTGATATCGCTCATGGTATCGTATTCTTCTACTGTTGTTTCCACAATTGGTTTTTTTAATACTTTTCCAACGGTGTTAATGGCGATATCCACGCCTCCGAATCGGTCGATGGCTGCATCAAAAAGTTCCGTGATATGCTCAATTTTTGTCAGGTCCGCTTGCACTAAAATTGCTTCTGCACCAGTAGCTTCTACTGCGGCCAATGTTTTTTCTGCATTCGTTTTGGTGTTTTCACTGTTATAATGGATCACCAGTTTTGCCCCTTTAGCCGCAAAATCCCGGCTTAATAATCCACCCAGATTTTTTGCACCACCAGCAATAAGGACAACTTTTCCTTTTACATCATTTCTTGCCATAATAATTTAAATTTTGATTATAGCAAATTTCATAAATGTTAAGGGCTCTGTTATGGTGAACTTTTCGCTTTTTGCAATTGACGAAATTGCGAAGGGGACATGCCTTCATATTTTTTAAAAAATTTGGTGAAGTTGGATGGGTCGTAAGTCAGCCTTTGTGCGATCTCCGAAATGGTCAACTCGCTATTGGTGAGCAGGCTCTTGGTACAGGTCAATATTTTTTGTACATAAAAATGACAGGGGTGATTCCCTGACGTTTCCTGTATTATCTTGATAAGATGCTTTTGTGAGACACAAAGTATGTTTGCGATGTCCTGAAGCTCCAGCATTTCTATGCTGACTCCGCTGATCAATTCTGCGAGATGACGATCCAGGAACTCAAAATATTGAATCGTAATTTCTTCACTTCTTTTCCTATTGGGAGGCAATGCTGTATTCATTTTAATCCTTTTCGAATTGTGAGATTAAATATAAGCAATTTAGACTACACGCAATATTTTATGCCAGAATCGATTAATGTTGATTGGATGTATCCCTAAAAATCAGCGGACAGGATTTGTGAAGAAAAGGGGGGATGGATTACCGGACGATTAAATTGTAAATTCGTATACTTGTATGATTCCAAGGGGAATTCATCATTTTTATAATCCCGCATAAAAATAAACAGCGTATTATATGCAGATACTTTTAGTAGAGGACGATCGCCGGATTAGCAGCTTTGTTGTGAAAGGTCTGGAAGAAATGGGGCATCAGGTCATTTTAGTTGAATCTGCGGAAGCAGCACGTGAATGGATCAATGCAGATTCTTTGGATATTATTGTACTCGATATTATGCTGCCCGGAATAGATGGTATCCAGTTTACGAAGATGGTCAGGTATCGAAAAAATCATATTCCGATATTGATTTTAAGTGCTTTAGGAGAGATTGAAGATAAGGTGGAGGCCTTGGAAAGTGGTGCTGATGACTATCTCGTCAAGCCGTTTTCCTTTAAGGAATTGGTGAGTCGTATCAAAGCATTGGTACGCCGTGACAATTATAAAAACGTAGCAAAGGACAGCAGCGTGGAAATTCGTGATTTAAAAGTGGATCTTGAACGTTATGAAGTCCATAAGAATGGTAAAAATGTCGATCTCTCTCCCAAAGAATTTAAACTATTCAAGTATCTGATCGAAAATCGGAATAAAACACTCTCACGGACCGCTATCCTGCAGGCTGTTTGGGGAATCGATTTTGATAACAACACCAATGTCGTCGATGTGTACGTTTCTTATCTGAGAGGGAAGGTTGATGAGGGAAGCGATACCTCCATTATCAAAACGGTGAAGGGAGTCGGTTACATGCTTACAACGGACTGACAATGAATTTAAAGACTCGCCTTACACTCTTTTCTACGCTGGTATTCACCATCATTTTTGGGCTTGCAACGCTGGTCATCTACTGGATATTTTATAATTCTTCTGAACGGCATCTGATCAGTTCCCTCGAAAAAAATGCAAAGATAGCCGGCATTTATTACCTCGAGGCAGATGAACAGAGCCCACTAAAGCATCTGGAATCTAAAAATCAATATGAAAGCCTGGTCAAACGTGCCATGGTAGCCGTTTATAACGCCGAAGGAAAAGTAAGTTATGGCGGTATGCGGTTTGATAGTCAAATTAATAAGGATTTGCTACGCCAGCTGAAAACAGACAAAACGGTTTATTTTAAAACAGAAGATAGTTTTTATTTTGGGTTGTATTATCCAGATAATCAGGGCGATTTCTTTGTTTTTGTCAAAGAGTCGAGCGCAGACTTTGATCATCAGTTGAATCGTTTGCTCATTACACTTGTCTTTGTTTTTCTCGTGGCATTGATCAGTATCGCCTTATTGTCGGTTTGGCTGAGTAAATATGCCTATCTCCCCATTCGTAAAGTGATCAAGGAAATTCAGCATAAGGATTTAAGCACCATTCAGGAACCTCTGACGACTATAAAAACGAAGGACGAACTACAGGATCTTATTGAAAGTTATAATGCGCTACTACGGCGGATCAGCGAAAATATGATTATTAGAAAGAACTTTGTAAGTTATGTTTCACACGAGTTTCGAACGCCTTTGGCGGGAATCCTGGGCTCCATGGAGGTCTTCGGTACGAAAGTCAGAAGTGAAGAAGAGTACCATGAATTGGCCGAAATCATTACTGAACATGTGAATTTTCTGAATCAGCTTATCGGTAATTTTCTATTGCTGACCGAAGATCAGCCCCTGACGCGTTCCCTGGAAACCTTTCGCATAGATGAGATCGTATGGGATCTTGTCCCTAAGTTTTCGAGGTCATTTGCCGTGCCCTTAAAAGTCGATATACAGGTCGATGAACCGCAATACTTCAATTTTCGGGGCAATAAGATGCTCCTCGGCTTGTCTATTTCCAATCTGATCGAAAATGCACTTAAATATGCAAATGGACAGGAAGTTGTTGTCCGGATGACTGCTGCAAATGACAGGCTGTCTTTGCAAATTATAGACCATGGTATTGGCATCCCACAAGCTGAACTGGAGTCTGTGAAACAGACTTTTTATAGGGGGTCAAATGTCGGTAAAGTGAAGGGCAGCGGTATCGGTCTCTCTTTTGCACAGATTGTATGTAAGGATCAGGGGGTCGACTTTGATATTCGTTCAAATGATCTGGGTACAACGGTATCGTTATTATTCCCTAAATTCTAATCATTTTCTAATCCCTTCTAATCAAACTTTAATTTGCCTTAAAGTTGCCTATAATGCTTGTCATTTAGTTTTGAGGAAATTCAAAATTAAGTGAGAAAACTACGTATTACATTATTTTTACTTCTTGGCCTGAATAGCAAGTTATTTTCGCAGGAGGCGGCGGAAAACCGTCTGCGAAAGTCAGAGATCGAACAGGTATTCCTCGCTCATAACCTGACCTTAATGGCGCAGCGTTTTCAAATGCAGCAGGCCGAAGCTGCTGTGCTTCAGGCAAAGCTATGGCCCAATCCAACGATTTCCATCTCCGAAGTCAATCTTTGGAAAAACCCTTCCAGCGAATCCTTCCCAGCACTGATCGGAAATTACGGCAAGTACCAGCAGGTGGCGATCGAATTGGAACAGACCATTGAAATGGTTGGTAAACGAAAAAAAAGGGTGCAATTGCAGCTCCTGGAAAAAGAGAATGCGCGGCTTCAATTTGAAGAATTGCTGCGGAACCTGAAATATGATCTCCGAAGCCAATGTATCGAATTACAGATCCTACAGGAGAAAGAACGGTTATACGGCAACCAAGTCAACATCTTTCAGACATTGGCACAATCCTATCAAAATCAGTGGAAAGAAGGCAATGTAAGTGAGATGGACTACCTCAGGATTCAAAGCGAGTCTATCGCATTTGGAAACAAACTGAATGAAATCCAACAGGAAAAAATCACAAAAATGAATGAGGTTGCGCGCTACCTCGGTGACAAAGGTACCGCACTCACGATATCAGATACGATCGGCATGCCGCATTTTCTCCCGGGGAAAAAACAGGAGTGGAAAATGATGGCCCTCGATAATCGCAGCGATTATAAAATCATCCACAACGAATTGAAAAAAAATGATGTTCAGCTGAAAATAGAAAAGGCCGAACGTATACCAGATTTGCAGGTCTCCATGAATTATGATCGCGGCGGAAATATTATGCGCGATTTTATAGGCCTGGGTGTTGCCATGGATCTTCCTTTATTTAATCGAAACCAGGGGAATATCAAAATCGCTAAACTGGAGGTGGAGAAAAATAAAGTAGAAATCGAGCAATTCCGTATCGACATCGAACGCGAGATCGACTTTCTTTCGGAACGGCTCAACAACCTTGAAACGAGTTTGAAGACAACGGATATGGGCTTTGACGGTAAATTGGACGTAGCACTTGAACGCTATGTGCGCAATTTTCAAGAACGACGGTTGACCATCGTTGAATTTATAGACTTTATCAATAATTATATGGAAAACAAAGAATCAATATTAGAGCGCAGGGCGAAATATCTTCAGTATAAAGAAGAATTAACGTATTTAATTGGAAAGGATATTGTTTCATGAAAGGGAACTTTTTAATGCCATTGACACTTATGTCCGTCTGTTTATTGTGGGGCTGTCAATCAACGAAAAATGAAGAGCAAGCGCTGCCGGCAACCAAAGGTTTTTGCCTTAGCGCAGATTTCAAAAACCAAATTAAAATTGATTCGATACAGAAGCGGACCGTATTTGAACAGATCGCTTTAAATGGCGTCATCCAATACGATCAGGATGAACTTGCAGCGCTAAAGAGTCCGATACCCGGTATAGTACAGTCTGTTTCAGTTAAAATGGGCGATTATGTAGAAAAAGGACAGATTCTGGTATCGCTTAAAGGTACCTCCGTCAATGATTTAGGAAAAGAGCTGCGGGAACTGGAAAATAGCAAGCGGCTGACGGAGAGTAAATTGCTTAGCCTGCGTAGTCTGCTGAAAGATGGTATGGCTTCCCAGCGGGAACTGGAAGAGATGGAAAGTGAATTGAAAGCCGTGCAGATTGGAATCCGCCATGTCAAAGCGAACATGAGTTTGCTGAATGGCTCCTCAGAAAATGGTGTCTTTTACATCCGTGCGCCCAAAGCGGGTTATATCGTGGATAAAAAGGTGAGTCCCGGCATGACTGTTGGCGATGACGCCGATTTGCTGTCGGTCAGTAAGTTGAATGAGGTGTGGGTTTCGGTCAATATCTATGCTAATAATTTACCTTTTGTCAAAAATGGCGCTCCTGTCAAGATCACCACACTGGCTTATAAAGGTGAATCTTTTGATGGCTATATTGATCAGGTAGCCAATTTCTTTGATCCTGAAGAACGTGTGGTCAAGGCGCGTGTAAAGTTGTTAAACAAAGACCTACGATTAAAGCCGGGCATGAGTGTGGATGTATTGGTCGAAAAAGCTGTTTCGGGACAAGAAAATCAGATGTTGGCTATTCCCAAAGATGCCATTATCCTGCATAATAACCAGAATTTCGTGGTGATTTACAAAAATGACTGTGATCTGGCGGTAAAGCCTGTGGATATTGTTGCTGAGAATGAAACCTATGCTTTTGTCAAAACAGGAATAGCCGAGGGAGATCAGGTGCTGACAGAAAATGAGCTGATTGTATTTGATGAATTGATAAATAGATAGGATGAAGAAAGTTGTACAAAATATTGTTTCATTTTCATTGAAACACTCCTTGGTTGTCCTGTTTTTTACGTTGGCTTTATTATTCGGCGGGATATACGCTTACCTGCATACACCTATTGAAGCTTTCCCCGATGTGACCAATACACGGGTCCGGATTATCACACAATGGCCCGGGCGTAGTGCTGAAGAAATCGAGAAGTTCGTTACATTACCGGTAACCAAGGAAATGAACACCATTCCAAAGAAAACGGACGTTCGTTCGATCTCCTTGTTTGGCTTATCTGTTGTGACGATTCAATTTGAGGATGGAGTAGCGGACTTTTATGCCCAGCAGTATGCGGGTAATAAAATGCGCTCAATTGAGCTGCCGGAAGGTGCTGAAAGCTCCATAGAACCACCTTCGGGTGCTACCGGAGAAATTTTCCGTTATGTGCTGAAGAGCAATCTTCCGATTAAAGAAGTCTCCGCTATTCAAGATTGGGTGATCGAAAGGGAACTTGTGGGGGTGCCCGGCGTGGCGGATGTCGTCAGCTTTGGAGGTGAAGAAAAGATCTATGAAATAAAGATCAATCCAACAGAGTTGGCCAATTATAACCTGTCGCCACTGGATGTTTATGAAGCCGTATCGCGTTCGAATATCAATGTCGGTGGCGATGTGATCCAAAAAGGAAATCAAGCCTATGTTGTGCGTGGGGTAGGCCTATTGGATGAGATCGATGATATTGGTAATATTTTGATCAAGGTGGTCGGCAATACACCGATTTTAGTCAAGCATGTCGCAGAAATAGAATTGGGCGCAAAACCGCGACTCGGGCAGGTGGGACTCAATCAGGAAGATGACCTTGTCCAGGGAATTGTCATTATGCTGAGGGGAGAAAATCCCTCTGCTGTTGTCACAAGGTTAAAGGCAAAAATTGAAGAGCTAAACCAACGTATTTTACCCGAAAATGTCAAGATTGAAGCCGTTATAGATCGCACAAAACTGGTAAATAATACCGTGCATACAGTTTCCAAAAACCTGATAGAAGGGGTTCTTCTGGTTTCGATTATTGTCTTTATCTTTTTGAACAACTGGAAGACAACCTTTATCGTTGCATCGGTGATTCCATTGGCCTTCCTATTTGCGATTATTTGTTTGAAAATACAGGGGCTCCCTGCAAATTTGATTTCCATGGGGGCATTGGACTTTGGACTGTTGCTCGAAGGAACGCTGGTGATTGTGGAGACTGTTTTTGTCTCGTTGGAAAAAGAGGCCCATCGGCTCGGGACGGAACGCTTTAATAAAATCTCCAAACTAGGGATCATTAAGAAAAGTGCTGGCTCTGTAGCGGGGTATATCTTTTTTGCACTATTGATTTTAATTGTCGCACTGACTCCTATTTTCTCTTTTCAAAAGGTGGAAGGAAAAATGTTCTCACCATTAGCCTTTACCCTCGGTTACGCCTTATTGGGATCCTTGATCCTAAGTTTGACCTATGTGCCCGCAATGTGTAAATACTTATTGAAAAAGAATATCAAAGAAGATGAAAATAAGATTACTAAAGTTAGCCGTAATGCCATTTTTAAAGGTTTTAAGAAAGCTTTCGATCATCCAAAATGGACATTGTCTATTTTTATCCTAGCCTTGCTCGTCTGTATGTTCCGGTTTAGCCATTATGGCTCCGAGTTTCTTCCAAAATTGAACGAGGGTGCAATTTATGTCCGCGCAACCTTACCCAATAGTGTCAATCTCGAAGAATCCGTGAAGTTGACCAAAACCATGAAAGCAAAATTAATGAAGCAGTTTGACGAGATTGATTTTATCATGACGCAAACGGGCCGTCCAAATGATGGTACAGATCCAACAGGTTTTTTCAATATTGAATTCAATATTGAACTGAAACCCGAAGACGAGTGGAAAAGAAAACTGTCAAAAGAGCAATTGATCGGTCAGATGCGGGATAGCCTACAGACTTTTCCCGGAATAAATTTTGGTTTTAGCCAGCCGATCCAGGATAATGTAGAGGAGTATGTAGCCGGAGTGAAAAGTCCGTTGGTCATCAAAATTTTTGGTGAGAATTTACAGGATTTAGAGAATAAGGCCAATAAGTTTGCCGAATCACTTAAAAAGGTAAATGGGATAACGGATATTAATGTTTTCAAAAATATCGGTTTGCCTGAACTAAGGATCCAGTTGCATGATTCAAAGATGGCTAAATATGGCGTTTCGACCAAGGACGTGCAGTCGGTGATTGAAATGACTATCGGCGGGCAATCCGTGACACATTTCTATGAAAATGAACGGATCTTTGATGTTCGTCTACGCTTCCAAAAATCATATCGCGACAACCCCGAGAAGATCGGAAATATCATCATTCCGACGATGACTGATCAGAAAGTGCCCCTACGGGAGATCGCAACTATAGATTATCATACGGGGCCGGCATTTATTTACAGAGAAGGAAATTCCCGTTATATTGGTGTTGGCTTCAATATTGAAGGCCGAGATTTGGGAAGTACAATTGCCGATGCAAAAAAACAGATAGCGAAAGATATTAACTTATCTAAATCCTATAAGGTTGTCTGGGCTGGTGAATTTGAAAGTAAGGAACGGGCAACAAAACAACTGATGAATGTTGTGCCAATTTCGTTGATTTTGATCTTACTCTTGCTGTATGCCAATTTTGGCAACGTCAAAGATACGTTGATTTCTTCGCTGACACTGGCATTTGCATTTATAGGCGGTTTTGTATCGCTGTGGGTTACTGGGACGACATTTGGAATTTCGGCAGGTATCGGATTTATTATTCTCTTTGGAGTAGCCACGATCGATGGTATTGTTTTAATAGGGATAATGAAAGAAAATCTGTTGAGTAAAATGAGCTTGAAATCCGCTATTTATGAAGCTGTAAAAAGTCGGATCAGACCTATCCTCATGATTGCGTTAATGGGAGCAATGGGACTATTGCCGGCAGCACTTTCAAACGGAATGGGATCTGAAATCCAAAAACCCTTGGCTATTATGATTGTCGGCGGATTGATTATTTGTATGATTCTATCGTTTTCCGTACTGCCAATTGTTTTTTACTTCTCTTATAAAAAGGAGAGCCGCGATTAGTTACCCATTTTTAATTATTATATACGATACAAAGGTTGCCTGTCAGACAGTGCAACCTTTGTTATTTCTAATCTGCAGCTATACATTCCATAATAGCTGTCAAAATTTTACGCTGATAAACATGTATATATATCTTTTACATGCTATTTTTTGTAAATCTTGTTATAAATGTTGAACTTACATTTAAGTTGCTGAAATCAAATTTCAACTTTAAAAGCACTAATCTGAAGTTTTGCTGAAATAAGTTATAAATCTGTATTTAAAATTAGAAAGCCATTCTTCTGCTTCTTCATGAGTTGTATTTACTAGAAAAGGTCAATATTAGGTCAGTGTTGATTAATTCATAAGAAGATTGACCTCGCTATTCCAAATAGATTTGTGATAAAGAAATATTAAAATAATACGATATGGCACAATTTAAATGGGAAGGAATTTATCCTGCAATGTTATCACCATTTGATGAAAATGGGAATTTGGATTTTGATATGTTTGGTAAAAACATTGAAGCACAATTGGATGGAGGTGTTCACGGTTTGATTATCGCCGGATCATTGGGTGAAGCAAGTGTTTTGAGTACGGAAGAAAAGTATGATTTATTGACATATGCGTTGAAGGTTGTCGTTGGGCGTGTACCTGTGTTGTTGAATATTGCAGAAAATACAACTGCTGCAGCGATCAAAGTAGCTCAGACCAGTGAAGAATTAGGTGCAGATGGTTTGATGTTATTGCCACCGATGCGCTATAGAGCTGATGATAGAGAAGCGGTCGCTTATTTTCGTGCTGTTGCACAAAATACCAAATTGCCAATCTTAATCTATAACAACCCTGTTGACTATAGTACTTATGTATCGCTTGATATGTTTGAGGAACTCTTATTAGAACCAAATATTCAGGCGGTGAAAGAGTCTACACGAGATTTAACAAATATCACGCGTTTGAAAAATCGTTTTGGTGATCGATTAAAGATTATGGCTGGCGTAGATACCTTAGGGCTTGAGTCTTTGATGTTAGGGGCTGATGGTTTAGTTGCTGGGCTGGTCGACGCATTTCCAAGAGAAACTGTGGCCATGTATGATCTTGTAAAGGCTGGCGAGTATAGCAAAGCTGTAGAAATATACCGTTGGTTTATGCCTTTATTGGAATTGGATATTCATCCTAAATTGGTCCAATATATTAAATTGGCGGCGACAGCAGAAGGAATTTCAACACCTTATACACGCGCTCCCAGATTGCCATTGATCGGCGAGGAAGAACAACGCGTTAAAAAAATTATTGCAGATTCAATCGCAACTAGACCACAATTATAGGAATGCTTCTGAACTTTCTGGACGAAGGTTCAGAAAATTTCCTTTTTAGGACCGGGTAAAAATAGGCAAAAAGGACCTTCTTGTTATATGTAAAGCCGCAAGGAATGAAGATATCGGGAAGGTTTTTATTGATTTTTGAAGATAGATACTTACAATAAAAACAAAAGGAATGGATAGAAACGAAAATGAGATTGATTACGTCGTAAAACAGGCGGAGGCTGGATTTCAGTTTCTCCAAAAAACTGATGTCATTGAACGAGCGGAATTGATGTATGCCATTGCCGCTGAAATTGAGGAATTGGGCGAAATATTGATTGAAACTGCTCATCTGGAAACTGCACTACCTTTGGGAAGATTGCAGGGTGAAAAAGCGAGAACAGTCAATCAATGGCGACGATATGCCGATGCCGTTCGTACTGGTTTATACAGTGAAGCACGCATTGATCGAGACCCAAATGGCCAATTTGATTTACGGAAGTATAATAAAGGGCTTGGTCCTGTTGTGGTTTTTGGCGCAAGTAATTTCCCTTTCGCTTTTTCAACAGCAGGTGGGGATACAGCCAGTGCCATTGGTGCGGGCTGTTCAGTTATCGTAAAAGCGCATCCCGCTCATCTTAAAACCTCGCAATTAATGGCTGACGCTATTGATCGGGCGATTTCAAAACAAGGAGCTCCAACTGGGGTTTTTAATCATGTGCTGTCGGATTCATTTGCTGCTGGGCAACAATTGGTCCGCCACAGATTTGTAAAAGCAGTCGCATTTACAGGTTCTTTCCGTGGCGGGAAAGCTTTATTTGACCTGGGCCAGTCAAGACCCGATCCTATTCCGGTATTTGCCGAAATGGGGAGCGTAAATCCGGTTTTTCTTTTACCAGACTATCTCGCTAATCATCTGGAAGTATTTGCAAAACAGTATATTGGATCATTACTCCTCGGTGTTGGTCAATTTTGTACCAATCCAGGTGTTTTAGTAAGTGTCGGCGGCGAACAGCTGGATCGACTTAAAGCGGAGTTGAAGAAGGAACTTCAAGCTGCCGCTACCGGCAAAATGCTACACGCAGGAATATTGGATAGCTACAACCGTTTAAAAGGGGAAATGGTTCAATACGATGGTGTCAGTATAGTGGAAGAAGGGCAGGATAATACAGCGCAAGATTTTGCTCAGGCCCTGCTTGCTGAGGCGGAAGCAAGCCAAGTTTTGGCTAATCCTAAGTTATTGGAAGAGGTTTTTGGACCTTTTGGGCTAATTATAACCTGTGCGGACCTCAATGAAATGAAAAATGTAATGGAGCAGCTCGAAGGACAGATAACCATCACTTTTGCGGCATCGGCGCAGGACATCCACGAATGCAAGGCACTCTTTTCAATTGCACAGGACAAATGCGGAAGGCTTTTGTTTCAGGGAATGCCAACTGGGGTTGAAGTACAGTATGCTATGCATCATGGCGGACCTTATCCGGCAACCACAGATGCGCGTTTCACTTCTGTAGGGCCCGATGCGGTAAAGCGCTTTATTCGCCCCATTAGTTTTCAAAATTGGCCAAATGAATTTTTGCCTAAAGAATTGCAAGACGGAAACCCATTACAAATTGACCGCTTGGTCAATCAGCAATGGACGAAAGCATAATAGAAACAAATGACCATATAAACAAGTGATCAGAAATGAAGAAGACTTTTTTTTGCATTGATTCGCATACCTGTGGTTGTCCCGTGCGATTGGTGGCAGGAGGAGCCCCATTATTACAGGGGAATTCCATGATGGAGCGCAGGTTGCATTTTATACGTGAGTACGATTGGATCCGTATGGGATTGATGTTTGAACCAAGAGGGCATGACATGATGAGCGGTAGTATGCTTTATCCGCCCTTTGATCCGCAAAATGATATTGGTGTCCTTTACATTGAAACCAGTGGCTGTCTGCCGATGTGTGGACATGGAACGATCGGTACGGTGACGATTGCCATTGAGGAAGGGCTCGTTCAACCTAAAGTTCCCGGAAAATTAAGGCTGGAAACTCCGGCTGGACTTGTACATATCGACTATGTTCAAGAGGGGCCCAAGGTGAAAAGTGTCAAGCTAACCAATGTAAAATCCTTTTTATACGCCGAAGGTTTAACGGTCGATTGCCCAGATTTGGGCATCATCAGCGTCGATGTTGCCTACGGTGGGAATTTCTATGGTATTATTGATCCGCAAACTAATTTTGACGATATCAGTTCGTACTCTGCGAGCCAATTGATCCATTATGGTAAAATAATCCGTCAGTTGCTAAACGAAAAATATTCTTTTGTTCATCCAGAAGATGTCAATATTCATGGGTTGACGCACATCCAATGGACAGGGGATCCTAAACTCCCTAACTCGTCGGGACGCAATGCCGTACTGGTTGGCGATAATGCCTTGGATCGTTCTCCTTGTGGTACAGGGACCTCGGCGCGTATGGCGCAGTGGTACGCAAAAGGGAAGCTTAAAAAAGGAACAGAATTTATACATGAAAGTTATATTGGTTCACAATTTACCGGCAAAATCGAGGCGGAAACAACCGTAGATGGTAAGCCTGCTATTGTGCCGTCCATCGAAGGCTGGGCACGGATAACAGGCTATAATACCATTTTTTTGGATGATGAAGATCCCTATTTTGGAGGTTTTCAGGTGATTTAATAGTTCAGGTGATTTAAAAAATTAATAAGAGAAGAGCAACGTGAAAGAAAATAATAGAGGTACAGTTGTCGTCGTTGGAGCAGGAATTGCAGGACTTGCTTCCGCTTATTACCTCGTAAGAGACGGATGGGATGTGAAAATCCTCGAAAAAAATACCCTGGACAATAACTGTTCTTATGGCAATGCCGGCATGATTGTTCCCAGTCATTTTACGCCCTTGGCTGCCCCCGGTATTGTAGCGCAGGGGATAAAGTGGATGTTCAATCGTAAAAGCCCTTTTTATGTACGGCCTTCGCTCAATCTGCGAATGATCAATTGGGGGCTGAAGTTTTTGAAACATGCTAATCGAACACATGTAGAACAGCATGCGGCTGCAATACGTGACTTGAACCTCTATAGTAGTCGGTTGTATGATGAACTAGCTTTGCAAGATGGCTTTGATTTTGAACTGAAACAGAACGGTATCCTGATGATGTACAAATCTAAGGAAATGCAGCACGAAGAAATTGAACTTGCGCATCGTGCACAGGACCTCGGACTCGATGTCGATATCCTGGAAGGAAATACCGTGCAAGAATTGGAACCCAACCTGAAACTGGATGTATTGGGTGCTATTCTTTATCGCTGCGATGGAAAACTATATCCCCCCAAGTTAATGCGGCAATTGATTCAATATTTGAAAGCCGCAGGGGTCGCTTTTTTCGAAGAAACTGAGGTCAGTAAATTTATAACAGCCGGAAATAAGGTGAAAGAGGCGGTCAGCAACAAAGGAAGTTTTCAGGCGGATGCTTTTGTTTTGACTGGTGGCGCTTATTTACCGCAGCTCACATCAAAGTTGCACGTAAATACACCGCTTATGCCAGGAAAAGGGTATTCTTTTATGTATCAGCCAGAGAAAGAGAATACATTGAATCATGCAGCATTGTTACTCGAGGCTCGTGTTGCTGTAACACCCATGAATGGCCAGATCAGATTCAGTGGAACGATGGAATTGGGACCAGCAAATGACAAAATTTATGAAAATCGTGTCCGCGGAATTGTAGAATCCATTCCAAAATATTATCCGGAATTGAAAGTTGATTATCCAAGCGAAAAAATATGGTATGGTTACAGACCCTGCTCGCCTGATGGATTGCCCTATCTGGGAAGATTGAAAAAATTTGATAATGTCTTAGTTGCCGGTGGGGGTGGTATGATGGGCTTGAGCTTGGGCCCTGCCTATGGGAAAGTTGTTGCGGATTTATTGGCAGGACAGAAAATAGAGTCTGAAATTGCTGGTTTTAGGCCTGATCGTTTCGACTGATAAAATTAGGATATAAACCAACACCCGAATTATGAATCGTTCTTTTTCTTTTAAAGCTCCCAAAACATTGTTTTATGGATTGCTATTTCTATTTCCGGTCTCCATGCATGCACAAAAGATGAAATTATACGACCATACAACTCCTATAGAGCCTTATATTGTACAATATGGGCATGATGTTGAGGCGATCAACTATTTTTATGGCCCTATGCCCAAAGGCTGGGGCAATCAGCGGGCTGCCGCTTCGCCCGAACAGTTAGCACGTCTTCAGCGTTTGGATAACGAATATTTGAACAAGCTGGACAAGTTTCCTTATGAAGAACTCGAAACATCGGGGCAGGTAGATTTTATCTTACTGAAGCGCAAACTAAAAAGTGATCTCCTTTCATTGAAAGAAGATGAGTCGAATTACAACCGGTTATCCGTGTATTTACCTTTCGCACGACGAATTTTTGCACTTGAAAAGGAACGCCGTAGGGGGAAGCGTCTGGCAGGAGAAGATGTCGCAAAAGAGCTGACGCTGGTTTCCGGTGAAATCGATCGGTCAATAGCTGCGCTTCAGGAAAAGACCAACATTCCTTATTCAGATGTTAACTTTCTGGTTGACTTATTAAATTCACTGGACTTAAGGATCTCCAGCACCTTCGATTTCTATAATGGATACGACCCTGAATTTACATGGTGGGTACCCACCATATTTCAACAAGTGAAAAGCAAGCTGTCGGATTATAAGGAGAAATTGGCTGCAAAAAGTGATTGGAAAGTGTTTGATGACGGTAGTCAGATTGCAGGTTGGCCTATTGGGGAAAAAGAGATAAACCGAAGGCTCAAAGCTGAAATGATCAGTTATACAGCCACGGATCTTCTAAAATTTGCGGATCAAGAGTTTAAATGGTGTGAGGCGGAGTTATTTAAAGCGAGTCGTGAAATGGGGTTTGGCGACGACTGGCGGGCTGCACAGGAAAAGGTTAAAAACTCCTACGTACCCATTGGACAACAGCCGGAGCTCATCATGAGATTGTACAACGATGCACAGCAATTTATTGAACAAAATAAACTCATGAATATTCCTGAGCTGGCAGACGAGACTTGGGGAATGATTATGATGACCCCAGAACGGCAGCGGGTCAATCCCTTTTTTACAGGCGGACGGGAAATTAGCATATCCTATCCGACAAACACGATGGATCAGCAGGCGAAATTGATGAGTATGCGTGGCAATAATCCTTATTTCTCCCGAGGCACAGTCCAGCATGAATTGATTCCTGGTCATCATCTGCAATATTTTATGAATAGACGTTACAAGCCTTATCGCGAGGAAGCGTTTAATACCCCCTTTTGGACAGAAGGATGGACACTTTATTGGGAATTATTATTGTATAGCAAGGGATTTGCAAAAACTCCAGAGGAGCGGATCGGGATGTTATTTTGGCGCATGCACCGCTGTGCGCGAATAACTTTTAGTATTAAATTTCATTTAGGTGAATGGACACCGCAGCAATGCATAGATTACTTGGTAAATAGGGTGGGATTTGAGTCGGCTAATGCCCATGGTGAAGTGAAGAGATCGTTTGAAGGTTCCTATGATCCTCTATATCAGCTGGCCTATCTCGTAGGCGGTTTGCAATTGATGCGCATTAAAGAGGAGGTGGTCGATCAAGGGAAAATGTCATTTGCGGAATTCCATGACCGTGTGATCAAAGAAAATTATCTGCCCATGGAAATGCTAAGAGCGATTATCAAGGGTGAGAAATTAAAACCAGACTATGAGACAAATTGGAAATTCTATCATTTTAACAACTAGGTGTTTATGAGTGAGTCGAAACAAACTTTTCAAAAGTCTCTTGGGTTATTGGATGCCACTATGCTGGTGGTTGGGAGTATGATCGGTTCCGGGATTTTTATTGTATCTGCGGATATCGCACGTAACACGGGATCTGCGGGCTGGATGATGGTCGTATGGCTGATCTGTGGATTTATGACTTTAACAGCAGCATTGAGCTATGGTGAATTGAGTGCGATGTTTCCAAAGGCAGGGGGACAATACATCTACCTTCGGGAGGCTTATGGGCCAGTGTTGAGTTTTGTATTTGGCTGGACATTTTTTGCCGTTATACAAACTGCGACAATAGCTGCTGTGGGGGTAGCTTTTGCGAAATTTACAGCCTATCTCTTCCCTTCTATGGATGAAGATGTTTACCTGCTAGAATGGTCAGATTATCGGGTATCGGCAGCGCAGCTGCTGGCAATTGCCGTCATTATTGTATTAACCTATATTAATTCAAGAGGTGTAAATAGCGGAAAGCGCGTACAGACATCCATCACATTGATCAAGATCGGGAGCCTGTTGCTCTTGTTGCTCTTTGGATTCCTGGCTTTGAAACACGAAGTTTGGACTTGGAACTGGGAAAATATATCACTTTGGTCCATGCGCCGTTTAAATACGGATGGAACGTACACATCTTATGATGGATTTTCAGCAATGGGCGCTTTTTCTGCGGCTATGGTCGGTGCGCTCTTCAGCAGCGATTCCTGGCACTCATCTTCCGCTGTAGCCGGCGAAATTAAAAATCCACAACGTAATATCGGGTTGAGTCTTGCATTAGGGACTTTACTGGTTACCATAATCTATCTTCTGACTAATTTGATGTATACCGGCATATTGCCTTTGGAAGCTATGGTCAATGCGCCAAAAGATCGTGTAGCCATGAGTGTCGCACAAGAAGTTTTTGGCCCATTTGGAATTACTATTATAGCTATTATGATCATGATCAGCACCTTTGGCTGTAATAATGGGATTATCCTGGCAGGAGCGAGGGTGTATTATTCTATGGCCAAAGATGGTTTGTTTTTTAAAAGGGCGGGTAAGCTCAATGCGCATGCGGTACCTGCCTGGGCGCTCTGGATACAATGTGTCGCTGCGTCAATATGGTGTTTAAGCGGAAAATATGGTGATTTATTGGACATGATTACCTGTGTGGTCGTTATATTTTATGTACTCGCGATTGCCGGTATTATTAGGCTCCGTATCACGCGCCCAGATTTGAACAGGCCCTATAAAGCATTTGGATATCCTTTTCTTCCTGTTCTTTATATCCTGATGGGACTTGCCTTTATCGGACTGATGGTTATTTTTAAGCCAAATTATACCTGGCCGGGTATTATCATTGCACTATTAGGCATTCCTATCTATTATTTAATCAATCCTAAACGAAGAAAGCATGAAGTTTCTTAGTACAGCGGTTTTGTTGTTGTCGGCACAGTTTCTGTTTGGTCAAGGAACTTTGGCAGATTATACACGTGCACAAAACCTAAAAAAACAATTGACCAACAAAATTGAAAATCTACCGGGCCAGTTTAATTGGAATGATAAGGGGGATCTCTTTTGGTATGATCGAAATACGTTGCAAGGAAAAGAGTATATTCTGGTCAATCCCCAGGCAAAAACAAAAGAACAGCTGTTTGATCTGAAGAAGGTATTTTCCTTGGTGGATGAAAAGCTGGGACGAAAAGTCGAAAATCGCGTTATTTCCAATGATCAGATAAAATTGATGGACCAGGATCAGGTTTCGCTCGATATCGCGGGCTACTTTTGGATTTGGAACCGCCGTTCCTCGCAATTGAGCCAGGGCGCTGCAAGTGGAAATAAAGATCGCAATCCGCGATATTGGGGTCAACGTGAACAAGGAAATACGTATAGGGAAGTTGAATCTCCAGATAAAATACATGTTGCTTTTATCCGAAACAACAATGTCTTCCTAGCAAAGAAGGGTAATTTAAATGAGGCGCGACAAATTACGTTTGATGGCAATACGGCAAACTATTATAGTAATGATATTCAATGGGCACCGGATAGCCGGAAATTAGCTACAGTAAAAACACAAAAAATAGAGATCAGACAACTGACGCTGATCGAATCTTCCCCTAAAGATCAATTACAGCCAAAGATTCAGACACGCGATTATGTCAAACCTGGTGATGAATTAGCGCAAAAACTACCCGTTTTATATGATCTCGAAAAAGACCGACTGTCGGTGTTTGATGCTGCGCTCATACCAAATCAATTTTACCTTTCGGATCTTTCCTGGCGCGATGACAGCAGAGCATTTACCTTCGAGTATAACAAACGGGGGCATCAAGTCTATGGCGTTCTGCAAATGGATGCAAATAGTGGTACCTCGAGTTTTCTGATTCAAGAGCAGAATAAGACCTTTATTGATTATAGCGGCAAGAAATACCGGGAGGATCTGGCCGATGGAAGGGAGATTGTATGGGCCTCTGAGCGTGATGGATGGAACCACCTGTATCTCTATGATGGAATTACTGGTAAAGTAAAGAACCAGATAACGAAAGGAAACTGGGTTGTTCGGAAAGTTGTACATGTCGACACGGACAAACGAACGGTCATTTTTGAAGGTAGTGGCATGAATGCCGTGGAAGATCCCTATTTGATCCATTATTATTCAATCGGTTTAGATGGAAAGGGCTTAAAACTGCTGACCGAAGAAAATGCAAATCATCAAGCTTTTTTCAATAAAGACTATTCCCAATTTGTGGATACATATTCCCGAGTCGATCAGCCGCCAATTTCAGTATTGCGCGACAACAATGGCCGTCTTATCATGGAACTGGAGAAAACAAACAGTAATCTACTAGAAACGGTAGGCTGGCGTGCTCCGGAAGTCTTTAAAGCCAAGGGACGTGATGGTGCAACAGATATCTGGGGAATTATTATTCGGCCGACGAATTTTGATCCCGCTAAAAGCTACCCTGTCATCGAATACATTTATGCAGGCCCGCATAGTTCTTTCGTACCAAAATCATTTTACAGCAACCCGAGCGGGATGTACGAACTCGCTGAATTGGGCTTTATTGTGGTGCAGATCGACGGGATGGGGACCTCAAATCGTTCGAAGGCTTTCCATGATGTCTGTTGGAAAAATCTGAAAGATGCGGGCTTTCCGGATCGAATTGCCTGGATGCAGGCTGCGTCAAAGCAATATAAATACATGGATATAGGCAGGGTAGGGATCTATGGCACATCTGCTGGGGGACAAAGTTCAACCGGCGCGCTGTTATTCCATCCCGAGTTTTACAAAGTTGGCGTTTCCTCCTGTGGCTGTCACGATAACCGAATGGATAAAATATGGTGGAACGAGCAATGGATGGGCTGGCCTGTAGGTCCTGAATATGTGGCTAGCTCCAATATTGAAAATGCCGCTAAGCTGGAAGGAAATCTTTTATTGATTGTAGGTGAATTGGATGATAATGTGGACCCTTCATCCACTTTACAATTGGTTGATGCCTTGATCAAAGCGCGTAAGAATCATGATTTTATTATGGTTCCTGGGATGGGACATTCTTCCGGGGGAGATTATGGCGAGCGAAAAAGAAGGGATTATTTTGTAAAACATCTTCTTGGCGTAGATCCGCCTGCCTGGAATCAGTATTGATCTTTCATCAGGACAATAATCCGCTAATGTAGGTCTATTTCCTGTTTTTTCTGAAAGTGTCAGCTCTTATTGGCCAGAAAGAACCTTCAGTTTGCGTTCATTGCTGTCGGTGTTTGCGAAGTCATAAAGGTTTTATTCCAATTGTGAATACAGATGAAGTGATAAGAATGCTTCAATGAATACAGCGCCCCGGAAAGTTACTTACTTTCCGGGGCGCTGTATTTATTGTATGTCTGTAACCTTGAAACCGTTTTTATTCGACTAACACGCCGACATAATAGTTAAACGTATCGATATCAATATTATCTTTCGTTAAACCGGCTATTTTAATCGGTCTGAAACGTTGATCCAATTGGATAAGTTCTCTTTTTTGACCTTTTACCCCAATATGTATAGGCATATGGAAGCCTTTGACTTCACTGACCCAGCGGCCCAATATTCTGCCGGAAGGATCTTGTTTGATTTCCAGTGTAGGAATGGCGGTATGCTGTACATACTGCTCAAATACTTTTAACAAGTCTAAACCGGATTGCTGGTTTACGTAGTTGACAATATCATTATAATCGACTTGCTGATGATAAAATTTGCTGTTTAATCCCCGGAGAATATTTCGCCACTTTTCATCGTTGTCAATCATCGTACGGATCATGTTGAGCATAACACCGCCTTTGGGGTACATATCGCCAGATCCTTCTTTATTAACGTGGTAGGGGCCCTGAATTGGGCTGTCATTTTGGATTCCACTTCGGATACCATGAGCGTACGCTTGGCTGGCTTCCTTGCCATAGAAATAGTCGATAAATAAACCTTCAGAATAGTTCGTGAAGCTTTCATGGATCCACATATCGGCCAGATCAGCTGAAGTAATATTGTTGCCAAACCATTCATGACCAGATTCATGGACCACAATAAAATCCCATTTATGTCCCCAGCCGGTTCCCGACGCATCCCCGCCACGATAGCCATTTTGGTAATGGTTACCGTAGGCGATGGCGCTCTGGTGTTCCATGCCGGTATGGTAGGTTTCAACAAGTTTATAGCCATCTTCATAGAATGGATATGGACCAAACCAATGTTCAAAGGCTTCTAACGTCTGGTTGGCGTTTTTTTGAAGATGGGCTTTTTTTTCTGCTGTATCGTTTTCGCGCAAAATATAGTAGTCTATATCCAATGGCCCTTTTTCACCTTTGTGTTTTTCCTTAAAATGAACGTAGTCGCCGATGTTGATGGCGACATTATAGTTGTTGATTGGATTGGCAACTTTCCAGTGGTATTTGGTATAACCATCCTTCATCTTTTCTACCTTGACCAAACGTCCATTGGATACATTCATCACCTCTTTTGGGACAGCGATGGAAATCAGCATACTATCCACTTCATCAGATTGATGGTCTTTGTTTGGCCACCAGACACTCGCACCCATACCCTGGCAGGCCGTGGCCACCCATGGCTTTCCATTGCTATCTTTTTTCCAGTCAAAGCCGCCGTCCCAGGGAGCTTTGACCGCTTCTGTAGGATGGCCTTCGTAATATACCGTAAACTCTTCCTGTGTTCCTTTTTTTATAGCCGACGGAAATTCGACAAAGACAGCATTGTGTTCTCTGGTAAAGGAAAGTTCTTTCCCCTTATATACGACTTTGTCTACTTTGAGATTTGCAAAAAGATCAAATTGCAGGCGATTAAAATCAGTTGTGGCCTTGAAACGGAAAAGGTTTGAACCCGAAATAAACTTATTGTCTATATCCACCTTAACATCCAAATGATAGTATTGGATGTCGTAGCAGGTTCGCAGCGGTGACAGGTATCCGCGCAGTGAATCCGCTCTTGTGAATTCATTTTTTTCTTTCATCAGCTGGGCTGCTGATTGCTGTATGCCTGCGGTCAGTAGACCGCAGGTTCCCAATGCATATAATAGTATTCTTTTCATCTGTAAATGATAACTATTCGGTCTATCTTCCACCCGGAGGGCAATGTAATTTTAGATAGTTTGTAAATAATGTTTTTAAATGTTCATGTGTACCTTGTCCCTCGCTAATTGAATGGCTTCGGTTGGGGTAAGACATCAGCTGGAACTGCACGTTATTTTTGATCAGTTCATTGATCAGGACTTCCGCATTTTGATAATGTACATTGTCGTCTCCGGTTCCATGGATATAGAGTAAATTACCTTTGATGTTTTTTGCATATTTCAGCGGCGAGCCGTTTTCAAAGTCTGCCAGATTTTCTTGGGGGAGGCCCATGTAGCGTTCTTGGTATACGTTGTCGTAAAGGAGTTGATTTGCTACAGCTGCAATGGCGATACCCGTATTATAGATTTGAGGATATTGTCCCAGTAGGTTAAGCGTACTCGATCCGCCGCCGCTCCAGCCCCAGACGGCAACACGTGAATTGTCAACAAAAGGCCATTTCAGAATTTCTTGTGTTGCTAAAGCCTGGTCGCGAATATTGAGCTTTCCAATATTGCGGTAGATGCTTTTTCGCCACAAGCTGCCTTTAGGAGCAGGAGTTCCGCGATTATCCAACGAAATATAAATGTAGCCATCCTGTGCCATATTTCCTTTATATAAACTGTTATAACCTGCACCGAAATTGTCTAATACAGTTTGCGATGCTGGTTCGCCGTAGACCATAAAGACGACGGGATATTTTTTATTGGGATCGAAATCAAGTGGTTTTACCATCCAGCCGTCTAACTCAATACCGTCGGTTGTTTTAACTTTAAAAAACTCGGCAATACCATCGCTGACTTTCTTTTCACGTTTAAAATCAAAGTCTACGAGTATTTTGTGTGTCGGTAACTCAATAACGGCATTGTGTTTTAATGTTGCCCGGTTGCTAAAGCTGAAGATGGCAATTTTACCGTCTTTTGAAATATCATAATCGCAGGTGCCTTCGTATGAGGCTGGGGTCAGTCTTTTTGGAACTCCGCCTTTCGTCGATACACTATACAGATACTTCTGCGTTGCATTGCTTGGAGAGGCGGTAAAATAAATCGTTTCATTTTTCGGATCGAAAAAGTCAAGATTGATCATATCATAGTCCGCTTTCATAACCAGCTTCTCGTTGCCCGATAAATCAATCTGATAGATTTTGCGCCAGCCGTCCTTTTCCGAAACCCAGATGAAGGCCTTGCCACTTTGAACCCAGTCCCATCCCGAAGGATCGTTGTTGTTCCATCGTGCTTTGATATCAATCCACGAGTCGCTTTGCTCCTGATGTATATTTTGCGCTTTATTATCGGAGAGAGCGACGGTATAGATTTTACTCTCATTTTGTTTTCTGTTGAGCTGCTCTAGGATAACCTGCTTGCTATCAAGACACCATTCCATGCGGGGAATATAGTGCTGGTTGGGATCTCCCGGGATATTCAGCATGGTATTTTTTCCAGTGGCGATTTCATAGGTCCATATCGAACAGGCACTCGGTGACTGTCCAACTTTAGGATATTCAACGGGAATAGTGTAAGAGTAGAGACTATCCGTATTGTTGATCATCAGAAAATTACGGATGTTGCGGGCATCAAGCTTCCAATAAGCAATGGAGGTACCGTCCGGCGACCAGCGGAAACCATCTTTACAGCCAAATTCTTCCTCGTATACCCAGTCGAAAGTACCATTGATTAGACGGTCCGTACCATCTTTGGTAACGGCAACAATGCTGCCATTGGCGAGATCTTCCACGTAAACATTGTGGTCGGCTTTATTGACGTAGGCTACTTTATCTGCTTGCGGGTTAAACTTCGCAAACATCAGTTGTGATGCCGAGAATTTTTTGCCCAGCTGCTGCAACTGATTGGTCTTCTTGTTGTAAACCCAATAATCACCTCTTGTATTCTCGCGCCATACTCTTTTGCTATTGGTATAGATCAATATAAGCTCCTTGTTTTTGGAAATGGAAAAATTTTCGACTTTCAAGGCGACCGTTGCGCCTTTCGGAATAAGCGATTGTTGTGAAAGGAAGATGGAGCGCACCCCATTTTTGGGGTTGACCATTTCTATTCCCTTGTCGGAAAATTCATAATATTGATCACCATGATCTGTCCAGAGTCGCTGCGCAAAAAGGGAAGCTGGAACCTGAAAAATCAGTATTAGAATAATAAAGATCGACTGTTTAATGCTGTTCATTTGTTTATCTGTTTGAGTTGACCCTAAAAGAATTTAAGTTTACTTTTTGGGTTTATCATTATGTTAGTTGTTCGTTAATTAATCAATCAATTGGATTGTCTTTTAGCTGATAGATTTCTTGAATTTCGCGTTCAAGGTATTTTCCTAGACGACGGTATCCATCTGTTTCAATAAGATAATTATCTTCAATACGAACCCCGCCGAAATCGAGATGTTTTTTTAAGAAATCATAATTGATAAAGTCCTTGTGTAAATTTTGCTGTTCCCAAAGCTGCGTTAATTCAGGAATAATATAGATGCCGGGTTCAACGGTTAGCACATTGCCAGCCTCCAATTTCTTACCTAGCCGAAGCGATTTGATACCAAAAGTCTTGGTATCTTTTGGCTCAGCTTCGGTATAGCCTACATATTGTTCACCAAGATCCTCCATATCGTGCACATCAAGACCGAGCATATGGCCTAGTCCGCATTGAAAGAAAAGCGCATGCGCGTGATTCATGACCGCATCTTGCGCGTTACCTTTCATAAATCCTGTTTGTATTAGTCCGTCTACAAGCGCTTCACAGGCTTTTAAATGTATTTCTTTAAAACGTATTCCGGATGTCAGCAGCTGTTCTGCTGATTTAAACGCATGTAAGACAATCTGGTAAATTTCCTCTTGTAAAGCCGTAAAACGTTTTCCTACGGGAAAGGTTCTGGTCAGGTCCGAAGCATAGCCCATGGCCGTTTCTACGCCTGAATCATTGAGCAGGAGATCACCTTCATAAAGCTGGTGAAATTGCATATGATTGTGCAGAATTTCACCTCGTTTTGTGACTATCGGCGGATAGGAGAAGGACGTTCTCTGATCTTGCGCAAAATGTTGCATGGCATTGCTGATCTGATATTCGTAAAGATCAGGTTTTGTCATTCGCATAGCAATGCGGTGCATATCAACAGCAATATCTACGGCTTTCTCTAATTCGATAATTTCTTCGGCCGATTTGATGCTCCGTTGTGCCACGACAGCTTCAATTAATGCGACGGAAGGCTGTAGCTGATTGGTAGAACGGCCGGTCAGCTGCTCAAGTAATAATTTATTATGGGATTGATAAGGAGGAAGGTAGTGAACCTCTTCCTGTTTTCCTTTGCTAAGGTAGTCGAAGAGTTGATTGAAAGGCAGGATTTTGCTGATACCCGAAAGGTCAGCCTTTTCAGCTAAAGTCTGCTGTTGACCCATCCACACAATATCGTCAATGGTCATTTCATCGCCAAATAGTATGGTCTCGTTTTTTTCAGAGTCCAGTACAGCCGCCAAGCGTGGACTTTTGATACCGATATAATATAAAAAGCTGCTGTCTTGGCGAAATGGATAGGTATTGTGCTCAAAATTGATTGGATTTTCAATGCTGCCTAGCAAAAGAATTTTGCCAGTGGTGATCTTTGATAATAGATTATTTCGGCGATTAAGATATATTTCTTTTTTGAACATAAGTTTTGGGAATTAATTGAAGTTGGATTGTCTAATTAGGTGCCTATTGTGTAATACGAATATCGTAAAATTTATGCGCTTCAAAATGATTTATTTAAAAGGTCTTTCTTTAATTGTGTAGTGTTTGTTCTTGTTACAAATGATATGCTTTCCGTTTTTTATACTTAAAAGTGCCAAAAACGAAATTTAATAAAGTTCAATCTTTCTATTGAATAATAATTATCACAATTTATCAAAGTCTAATTGTATTTTAACCCATTTTTCCACTATAAATGGATTTTTATTGTCAATTCTTTGTTTTGTGCGTGGTATTATTAGAGGATTATTAAATATTGTCGAATACTAAACATATTTTAGTATAGTATTTTTATGTTTTATTTCCAAGTCGTGTTGTTGCCTTGGAGTTATTATATTTATGTTACTAAACAGTAAACATAAAACTAAACAAACCTATATGAAAACGCTCCAATTTAATGTGCCGACCATGCGAGGACAAAGTCTAACAATACAAGAAGATGTTTTGGAAACTTTTTATCCTCATTTCCATCGACATCAAGAAGCTCAATTAATGTGGATAAAAAAAGGTACGGGAGTTTTGATTGTGGAAGATACCCTACATCCTTTTAAAGAAAATGATATTTTCTTTTTAGGTGCGAATCAGCCACATGTATTTAAGTCGGCCTCTCAGGACGGGTTTTCAAATGAGTCGCGTTCTGTTTCTATCTTTTTTGATCCTAATGGTAAGCTGAAATCCTTATTTTCTTTGGAAGAATTTGAATCGCTGAATCAATTTATCTATAATAACGCTAGAGGATTTAAGGTGCCGGAAACTTATTTTGAGCAGATATCGGAACGGGTTTGTCAATTGAAGTCTGCTGATCAGATGGATAAGTTAATGCACTTTTTCTATTTATTAAGAGCATTGGCAAATATTTCACGGGAGGCGGAAGCACTTTGTAACGAACGGGTGGAAGTTGCCTTTGATACGATGCACGGATCAAATCGCATTAATTTCATCTGCAATTATATTAAGGAGCACTATAAAGACGAAATTACGTTGGAAGATGTTGCTGATCATGCCAATCTTACTCCGCAAGCATTTTGCCGTTATTTTAAAAAGCATTGCGGTGTTACTTTTGTTACCTATCTCAATAGAATACGAGTCAAGGAAGTATGTAGCCAGTTAAATGAGGATCACTTGGATAGTGTTTCTTTTATTGCCTATAACTGTGGATTTAACAGCATCACTAATTTTAATCGGGTTTTTAAACAAATTGTAGGCTGCAATCCTAAGGAGTATGTACAGCAATATAAACAAACGCTCTACTCTGTGATTTAGAATATGGAAGCGAAATAACGATTTAGGCTTGCTGGTAAAGTACAACAAGGCTACTACCGATTTGAAAGCTGGTAAAGTGAAAGACCAGGTTTGCAGCGAGGCAACTTCGGTTGTCTCGCTGTTTCTTTTATAAATCTTCCCATTTCATCATTAAAATCGGGACGAACTTATCCAGGAAGATTTTAATGATCATACTAACTCTACTCCGTAAGCATTTTGCCATTATTTTAGAAAGTATTACGGTGTTATTTGACCACGGGTTACCCCAAAAACCAAGCTTAGGAATACCAAAGGGATTCTGTAGCTTCCTCTGTTTTTCGCCTTAGTTTTTCGAAGCAACTATGGATCAAGTAGGTACTAACTTATCTCTTTTAACAGTTCTTGTTCAGTGCTCGTTCAGTGCTCGTTCAGTGCTTGCTCAGTGATGACTCAGTAGAAACTGAATAATTAGCGACTAATTACTGTCTAAACATTGATTACAAATTGTGATTAGCTATAAGTTTGTATGTGGATGTGACGCTAATTGTATAGCCATTCGACTTCTGGAAATAAACTTAAAGACCTTCGGACATCAACAGGAATGGCGATTCAAAAAAGCAGATCTAAACTTGCGATATGATGAAAAGAAATAGGCAAAAAAAAGGTTTTCAAACGGGGAGAATGAAAACCTTAAATAACCAATTATAAACCTAAATTATGATAGTACAAAGATAGTGTGTTTATTACACTTTGTCAAGAATTATTTCAAAAAAAATTAAATCTTTTTGAAGATGATACTCGAATTGTGCCCACCGAAGCCAAAGGCATTGCTCATTGCTGTCTGAACTGTTTTTTCAAGCGGCTGATTGACGACAATCTGAATTCCTTCGGGAATATCAGGATCGATATTTTCGATATTAATAGTTGCGGGAATTACATTATTGTTAATGGATTTTATGGCAATGATTGCTTCGATAGCGCCAGCCGCCCCAAGTAAATGTCCTGTCATTGATTTGGTGGAGCTGACCCATAGATTATTTGGGTTTCCAAAAGCCCGTTGCACAGCGTTAAGTTCGGCTATATCTCCAACTGGTGTCGAAGTCGCGTGTAGATTTAAATAGTCGAGCTGGCTGGTATTGATTTTTGCTTCCTCCAGGGCCAATGACATGGCTTTGGCTGCCGCTATTCCTTCGGGATCGGGCGAGGTCATATGGTAAGCATCTGCGGTCATTGAAGCCCCAACAAGCTCTGCATAAATTTTTGCGCCTCTTTGCTTTGCATGTTCATATTCTTCCAGGATGAGTGCGCCGGCTCCTTCACCCATGACAAAACCGTCACGATCGCGGTCAAATGGTCTGCTCGCAGTCTGTGGACTATCATGCCGGCTCGACATGGCTTTCATAGCAGAAAAGCCGCCAACTGATGCCGGTGTGATAGGGGCTTCGGAACCGCCGCTAATAAAAACTTTGGCTTTGCCAAGCCTAATGTAATTAAAAGCGTCCATAAAGGCCGTATTGGATGTGGCGCAAGCCGATACGGTGGTGTAATTAATTCCTTTTAAGCCATACTTCATTGAAATCATGCCTGAAGCCATATTGACGATAAGTCTAGGTACAAAGAAAGGGCTGAATCTCGGTTTATAGTCTCCAGTTACATACGCCTCTACTTCATTTTCGAAAGTTTCCATTCCACCCTGACCAACACCCCAGATCACACCGATATCAAACGGATCCATGGCATCGAGATCTAGTCCTGAATCTTCCATCGCCTGCGCTGCACTGTATAAAGCATATTGCGTAAAGCGATCACTTCGTTTAATCTCATTTCTATCTAGGTATTTTTCGGGTTGAAAGTGCTTAATTTCACTTGCAATCTGTGTTCGAAACAGCGAGGCATCAAAACGGCTAATCATCGTTGTGTGGTTTTCGCCCCGTAAAATGTTATCCCAAAATATGTCTATGTTTTCTCCCAGCGGGTTAATTGTTCCCATGCCAGTTATTACAACTCTTTTCATCTCTTTTTATTTTAATATAAATCTATAAATATACCAATTGGTATTTGTTTTTGTAAAAAAATTAAGCCTTGATCTCCCGATCCACCATTTCCTTCATTTTGTCCAATACAATGGCAAGATCTTTTCCTCGGCCGGAAATCTTGGAAAGGAGGATTCCGCCTTCGATCATAGCCATAAACGTAATGGCATAATTTTCAGCAGAAATATGCTGTTTAAATTCGCCGCTGGCGACTCCTTCTTCAAGTATTAGAATTAACCGTTGTCTCCATAAGTCAAAGGAACGTTTGACTTTGGGCGTTAGAAAAGATAGCGAATCATCCGCCTCTACGGCCGCATTCATCATGGGACATCCTCCTGAAGCTGCAATGTTTTTGAAATTTTCCTTGTAGAAATCTAAAAAAGACAAGAGCTTCTTTAGCGCTGTTTTTTGCTGTATAATTTGCTGATTAACGGCTTCGGCTATTTTTTTGCTCTGATAGGTATAGACATGAGTAGCTAGGTCATCTTTGTCTTTGAAATTACCATAAATACTTCCTTTGGTTAAGCCTGTCGCTGTCGTGATGTCCGAGAGCGAAGTTGCAAAGTAGCCTTTTTTATTAAAGATGGGCGCGGTCTTTTCAATGATATATTGCCGTGTCTGTTCTGCTTTTGACATGTTATTCCTGTTCTTTAAATGCAAATATAAAAAATACTTTTTGGTATATTAATAATTTATGCAGGAATGCCTTAGAAATTGGATTTATTTTGCCTTGGAGATGCGATAGGTACAGCGTGGTGCATTTTCGATGATGTATTCTGTTCTACAGATACGATATGCCGGACCGATAAGTTGCTGGAAATTATTTAGTTCTGAACGGCAAAATCCCTGACATTCGGTCGCTGCTGCACATATGGGGCAATGATTTTCAATGAGAAGATAATCGTCAGCTTCTTTCCTCCATTCAGCCATATAGCCTTCCTCTGTTCTTTTGGCGGCTATAACTTCAAGTTTTTTTTCGATGGATTCAATATCCGATAGTGCGTCAGTATATTTCTGATATACTTTAGATTCCCGATCACTAATAAGTAGATCCAATGCATTCTCGCCAAGCACTTGTTTAATCGACTGCAACAATTGTACTGTAATGTCGGCGTGACTATCTGGGAATTTTGCCATGCCCTGCGGTGACAGACTGTAGTAAGTCGAAGGACGGCCTATACCTTCGCTCCGGGCATTGGAGACGATCAGGTTTTGATTCGCAAGGTTCAATAAATGTTTACGGGCGCCTTCTTTTGTTATCGCCAACTCTGTTGCAATTACGGCTGCAGTGGCTTCTCGGCGCATTTTTAATAACATTAATATTCGATCAGCTGGACTCTTCTGCATTTGGCAATAAAAAAGTTGTTTTATAGACTATCAACAAAGGTAGTGTTTTTATTTTTTGTCTTAAAATGTGTTTCAAACATAGGTTTATCCTTTTTGATTTACTTTTATGACTTTAATAAAACAACTATTTAGTTGTTTTATTAAGTTTGATTCCCTAGTTTTGACTTATCATAAAAACAATAAAACTATGCACAAATTTCAATTACCCCAGTTACCATATGCCTATGCGGCGCTTGAACCATATTTTGATGGCGAGACCATGACGATTCATCATCAAAAGCATCATCAAGCTTATGTTGACAATCTAAATAAGGCCTTGGAAGGAACGGAAAGCGAAGCTGACGGGCTATTGGATATACTAACAAGTGTAAGTAAATATAGCCCAGCGGTCCGCAATAACGGCGGCGGTCACTTTAACCATACGCTATTTTGGGAAATTTTATCGCCGAATCCAAAAACGGTACCCACAGGGAAGTTAGCCGATGAGATAAATGCCGCCTTTGGTTCTTTGGAAGAGCTCAAAGCCAAGATCAAAAATGCGGGTCTTGGGCAATTTGGTTCGGGCTGGTCCTGGCTTTATGTGAAGCACTCCGGTGCGTTGGATGTAGCAGCAACTCCAAATCAGGATAATCCGTTGATGGATACCCAATTGACCAGCAGAGGTTTCCCTATTTTGGGGATCGATGTTTGGGAGCATGCTTACTATTTGAAATATCAGAATAAAAGGGCCGATTATCTAGATGCATTTTGGTCACTTTTGGATTGGTCTGTTGTGGAACAAAAATATGAGGCGGTAATCGCTAGTTTGGTGTAAAGACGACATGTTTATAAATAAAGTTGAAAACACGGGCATATTGGCCTTAGATCTGATCGATTTTAAGACCAATCTGACGATCGAAAGCTTTGATATCAAAGTATTACTTTATCAAGAGGCTATCGTCAGAGAAAAGGAATTTAGAGAAGCTTTGGTGGCGTTGGACTGGTCAGCTTTTCGAAATAAGGCGGTTGCCATTAGCTGTTCTGTGGACGCAATTATCCCGCCTTGGGTCTATATGGCCCTGGCGGAAAAACTTCATCCTGTTGCAGCGTATTACGATTTTAAGGCGATGGAGGATTTGGAAATAGACCTTTGGATGCAGGCTTTGCAAGCGATGGATTTGTCGCATTTTCAGCAACAAAAAGTTGTCATACGGGCCCGCCCGAATATCCCCGCGTCACTTTATATGTTGGCTACGGAACGTTTGATTCCTATTGTGCAGACATTGATGTATGGTGAGGTGGGTATGCCAAAAGTTATTTTTAAAAAAGGGAAAGTATAATGAAAGCATTAATATTCAATGGCGCCTTGGAAAGAAGGCAAGAATCTACATCGGGAAAATTGTCACAGTATTTTTCCGACCAACTGAACCAACGAGGTGTTGGAAATACGATTTTTAATCTGGCCGATAGCGGAATACCCTTATTTGATTTGAGTCTCAATCGGGTGCCCAATGCCGTCAAGATTATGAATAACCTGTTTCTAGAAGCAGATATACATTTTTGGTTATCTCCGCTTTATCATGGAAGTGTCCCCGGTGTCATGAAAAATTGTTTGGATTGGCTTGAAGTCAGTGCTAAAAATAAACCGGCTTACCTGACGGATAAACATATCGGACTGGTTTGTTGGGCCGATGGTGTGCATGCACTACAGGGCATTAATGCAATGGATGCTATCGCGAAGTCGCTCCGTGCCTGGACATTGCCTTTTAGCGTGCCCATTATGAAATCGACGCTTTTTGAGCCCGATAATCCAAATGTGCTGTCTTCGACTTACCAATGCAAGCTGGACTTGCTGATTGATATTGCCACGAAAAAGAGCAGCGAATATCGTTGATAAAAAAGCCTCTCGATAGCTCGAGAGGCTTTTTTATCAACGGGAGAGGTTTTAGTCTATATTTAAATTGATTAGTCGAACCCTATATTGGTAATTAATTTCAAAAAAGTAGAAGAATGTCTTTAGCAATTCATCGCGGAGATATATCTTTGTTTTTGGACCCGCCATTTGACTATGCGGTTTTCCGACCTATATTTTCTATTGTCGACTTTGACGAAGTCTAATCGATCTCAAATTTAGACATAGAGAGAAGTCTTGAACCACTATCAGACTTTCTTGTTACATATTATGAAACCATTGGCTGAAAAGTCCCCATTTAGTTTAATTGTTTAAATGATTAAGATATTGGATTAATGATGTTTCAGTTGAAAGAGTTAACGAAGATAATTGCCTTTTTTATAGTATACTTTACTGTACATGCTGTAGCTGCACAGAGTTTTCTGCCATTGGATGAAAACAAATATCGATCTGACGCGGAAAAGTTATTGCTGTCGAGTTCGGATGACAGCGTGAAAGCAATGCAGTATTTTTATTTGGCAGATTACTATAGATTTAGGGATACGTCCAAATTTTGGGATCATATGCGGGAGGGGGAGCGTTTAGCCAAACCGTTCCGGAGCCTACAGGCGATGGGCGCGCTCTACAAAAGCTTTTATTATGGGCAATTTCTGGATAGTAAAAATGCAGGAGTTGAAGCTCAACGATGTGTAGACCTCCTTGGAAATGCGCAAAAGCATTTTCAGCAGGGTCTTTTGGCCAAAGCTTGGTATAATTTAGGCTTGATTCGATTCCCCAAAAAAGGATTTGCTGATTTTCTGGATATCCTTAACGGGAAGTGCTTACCTTATGCAAAAGCACATGACCCCATCATGGAAGGTAGTATAAATACGATGATCGGCATGACGTTTATGTCGTCCAATCAGCTTGCAAAAGCTGATGAATACCATCAATTGGCCATAAAGCAGCTCGAGCAGCAACCGCCGAGTGCTGCACTTGTGGTGGCTTATCTCAACACCGTCAGCAATTATTGCTATCAGGTGAAATCCAAAGAAGCAAGAGTACTATTGGACAAAGTCAAACAGCTCTTGAAAGATTATCCAAATTCTTCGCAATTACCCAATTACTATTACAATGAGGCGCTTTATTTTACGACAAAACAACAGACTGATGAAGCCCTCCGCCTGTTGGATATCGGGTTGGATTGGTCTGTGAAAATGAACAATTGGAAATTATTCCAGATGATGCTATTCAGAAAGTTTAATGTGTATCTCCTGCAGAAAAAGTATGCTGATGCTAAACTGCAGTTGGAAGAAATCGTAAAAAATGGATTATTAACGCGAGATCTTTACAACAGTAAAATTGTGTACAGTCAACTGGCGGCCGTAAATGAGCTGATGGGTAATTATCAGGAAGCACTGAAGATGTCCAATAAGGCAAATACACTATCCGACAGCATCCAGAAGGTCCAATTGTTGGAAAAAATGAACGAGATGGAGGCAAAATATAAGACCGTTGAAAAAGAAAAAGAGATTCTGAATCTGCGCGCAGAAAAGGACCGTAACCAATTTCGGATTTTTCTAGTTTTGGGTATTGCCGTTTTGCTTTTCTTTATTGTGCTTTTTGTTACTTTTTTCTATCGAAAACAACGGAAGCTCAATACACAGATAAAGCTCAACCACGAAATCGTATTGGACAAATTGGAAAAGGAAAAGCAACTACAAATTTCGGAATCTATGCTCAAGGGAGAGGAGCAGGAGCGTCAGCGTATTGCCCAAGATCTGCATGATAGCATAGGTGGTATGTTGACAGGTTTAAAATTTAAGATTGCAGGCGACGTGGCAAAGAGTACACTCTTGACAGATGAAGTGCCGCAAAAGTTAAACGATATCTTAGGCGAAGTAAGGCGGATATCACATAATCTGATGCCCGAATCATTGCGTCAGTTTGGATTGATAGCAGCCTTGGAGCAGTTGTGTATGGCAATGAAAAATAGTCATGTTTCGATTCAGTTTGAGAATTACGAACCAGAATTGAATGTGGATTTTCAAAAAGGATTGGCCCTGTATCGAATTGTTCAAGAGGCTATTTCAAATGCATTAAAGTATGCAAACGCGGATGCAATTATCGTTCAGGTAAGTAAATCGGACGACGTATTGCATATCCTCGTAGAGGATAATGGCAAAGGCTTCGATTCTGCTGTGTTAAATTATGGATTGGGATTAAATAATATGGTAAATAGGGTTAAGTGGATCAATGGATCAATTGACATTCAGAGTAAGCTTGGATCCGGAACTCAAATCGAGATTGGTGTAACTGTTTAAATAGGCGGAGTCATGAAGATAATTACAGTGTTAGACGATCATCCCTTATTGTTGGAAGGAGTTGTTTCTTTTCTCAATAACCAGGATGGATATCAGGTATATCCATTTTTGGAAGAGGTATCATTGATTGAATTTCTAAATACAACGAAAGCTGACCTGTTGCTGATGGATATGCAGCTTTTGAATACCAGCGGAGTGGAGGTCTGTGCACAAGTAAGGAAGCTGTTCCCTTTGATTCCTATTGTCGCGTTAAGTAACCTGGCCGATGGCAATCTTATTTTTCAGTTTATGCAGGCTGGCGGAAATGGCTATATTTTAAAGGACGTGTCCAACGGGGAGTTTTTGGACTGTGTGCAGCTGGGGCTCGAGGGCAGAGAAGCCATCTGTGATCGTGCAAAAGAATTATATACTGGTGCAGTTGCTACGATGAAGAGCCTTCCCCGGCTTACACAGCGTGAAAAGGAGATTTTGATCCTGATCTCAAATGGTCTTACGACGAATCAGATCGCTGAACAGCTGTTTTTAAGCCCAGTTACCGTGGAAACACATCGACGCAATCTATTGACTAAATTTAAAGTAAAAAACATGATAGAACTTGTTCAGCTTGCACTGAAACATAAACTATTGGGACTGTAATAAGAAACGATTACTTAGTGTTCGCCATAACCTACGTCATCCAGTTTACCTTTGAATACCCTGAATTGGATGATGAAATACGCTACCACCAAAATAGCTGCAAACATAAACCAACCTAAACCGACCGAAAGACCATATTCATGTGCCGCGGCATTTTGAATAGTCAAGGAAGGATTTACGCCATTTGTCGAAGGTAACAGTATGGGGAACATGGACGCAACAGTGGTCGCAAAACTACCTAGTATAAAAAGTGATGAAAATAAAAATCCAGTACCATCTCTTTTAAATGTTCGGATCCAAAATTGGCCAAGCAATCCGACTGTTGCGATAAGCGGAAATATCCACAGCCAATAATGATTTTGAAGATTGTTTAAGGAGATGGGTTTTACATAGTGCCATACGTAGGCCGATAGCATGACGAGAATAAGCAAGACAAAGTTGAGTTTAAAAATAATATTTTTTAATCTAGCGTTGAGTGTGCTGGATGTTTTCAGGATTACCCATCCTGCACCGTGAATTGTTAAGGTAACTACGGCAACCAGACCTAATATAATGGTGAACCAGTCTATAATGCCTTGATGCTGGGCTAAAGGGTCAAATGTCGGATTCCAAAGTGCTAAGAAGAAATAATGTGGTTCTTGCGTCGATACACCATTTTCTACCATACCCAGGTTGACTCCCCGGACGACATTTCCGAGGGCAGCGCCAAAGAAAAGTGCCAGCAACAGGCTTGCTAGACCAAAAGCTTTATCCCATAAAGCTTCCCAAAGACGATGGTGAACCTGACCTCTGAGTTCAAGACTTATTGCTCTAAAAATAAGCAGCCATAATACAAGCATGAGCGGTAGGTAAAACCCACTGAACGAAGAAGCGTAGAGTGTAGGAAAAGCAAAAAATAATACCCCTCCGGAAGCAATGAGCCATACTTCATTGGCATCCCAAAATGGTCCAATGGAATTTGTTACAGCTTTTTTTTCCTGTTCGGTCTTAGCGAAGAACAGATGGACAATTCCCGCCCCAAAATCGTACCCATCGAGTACGATATAAATTCCCAGCATGAAAGTTAATACGATAAACCAGAATATTTCCATAGCTAATTAGGTTAATTCAACTGTCGTTTCAGGACCTTTTCTAATAATTTTTAGGACTAACATCAAGAATAGCAATCCCAGCAGGATATATAATCCGACGAAACCCAGAAAGGTAAATAAGGTGTTGCCAGAAGATACGGTAGGTGAGACCCCGTCGACCATCCGCATTAAATTATAAACGAGCCAGGGCTGCCGTCCGAGCTCTGCCGTATACCATCCGGCGGTATTGGCGATGTAGGGGAAAGGGATCATAAACATGATGATCCATAATAACCACTTGGTTTGATAGAGCTTATTCCGCCAGAGTAATAGAGCCCCAAGAACCATAATTCCAATAAATATCGTACCCAGACCGACCATGATGTGATAACTGTAATACAACCCCGGCACGTTGGTTGGATGCAAAGACTGATCAAATTCATTTAATCCTTTAATTTCCGCATCCCAACGCTGATAAGTGAGGAAACTTAATACATTCGGCACAGCTATTTTATTGTCTAATTTTTTATTTTCCATGTCCGGCTGGCCAATCAGAATAATCTCTGACCCACCTTTTTCGGTTTTGAAAATCCCTTCCATACCAGCGAATGCTGCGGGCTGATATTTAACCACATTTTTGGCGGCAAGGTCTCCCGTTGGAAATGCAAGCATCACCGAGGAGATCGCACCAAAGATGACACCGCTTTTAACGAATATCTTTCCAAATTTGCTATGCCTGTCACTGAGCAGATAAAACGCGCCTATAGAGGCAACGAAAAAGGAGCTGGTCACCAACGACGCGGCTTGATTGTGGAGATAGGAGGGCCATAACCAAGGATTGCTAAATAGTGAACTGAAGTTGTTGAGGACAAACTTGCCATTTTCGAGTATTTCATACCCAACGGGATGCTGCATCCAGGAGTGGGTAGCAATAATCAGAAAGCCGCTAGCCCAAGATCCAATAAAGACCATGAGTCCAGATAAAAAATGGAGCTTATGCCCGAGCAGCTTCTCTCCAAACAGAAACATCCCCAGAAATGATGACTCCAGGAAAAAGGAAAACATGCCTTCCATAGCTAAAGTCTGTCCAATAATCCCACCCGTAAGTTCAGAAAACTTGGCCCAGTTGGTGCCAAATTGAAACTCCATGGGAATGCCCGTTACAACGCCCATGGTGAAATTAAGCGCAAAGATTTTCATCCAAAATTTGGATGCATGGTTGTAATCTTCATTTTTTGTTTGCAGAAATTTCCATTTGAAATAAACGATCATGAGGGATAAACCCATGGTCAATTGGGGGAATAAATAATGGAATGTAATTGTAAAAGCGAACTGAAGTCGATTATAGAGAATCATATCTTCCATGTAGCCGAAGTTTTGGTTAAAAGACAGCTAAATATAGCCATTTTATTTGCGTATATATCCATGAAACTATTTTATTTTTTGATAAAATAACTGGTTTTTTATTGTTTTCTGTATGCATTGTAAAATCTGAAAGTCAACAGAAGGCATCAATCAGCGTAATCTCTTTTTTATCTTATCTTCGTGCGAATTTAAGGCGGTCTTGAACGGGAGAAAAGAGCATTAGGGAAATGAAGAAAGTGCTAATTTTGATGGGTGTTTTATTGATACCTATACTTTTTATTGTATTGAATAATACAGGGCGGGGAACAGTCGCGAAAGATAATATCGTATTTAGGGATAAATTATCTGATTATAATTTATTCAAAGGCAAAATCGCTGATCTTGTTCCAAACGACCTGGGAGTTTCCTATGAATTAGCCTCGGCCTTATTTACAGACTATACCGATAAAAAGCGCGTCATCTTTCTTCCCAAGGGAAAAAAAATGATCGCCTCAGATGATGGTTTGCCCAGCTTCCCCGATGGTACCATCATTGCCAAAACTTTTTTTTATCCCCCGAGAGATGCGGTAGGAGACTCGAGACAGCGGCTGCTTGAAACGCGGCTTTTGATTCATAAAGACGGACAGTGGAATGCCGCTACCTATCAATGGAATGCGTCCCAGGATGAAGCGTTTCTGTTGATGGACAGTGCTTCCGTACCAGTTTCGTTTTTGGACGACAAGGGTGTCGAGCGAAAAACAAATTATATTATTCCTTCACGCAACGATTGTATGGCATGCCATCGGCAAGGAAATCATCTGCTTCCAATAGGTCCGAAGATCAGAAACCTGAACCGGATCATCGTTCACGATCGTGACAGCATCCAGCAACTGGTCCGGTTGACCCAAATGGAGGCTCTTGATCTGAATTCCCTGAAAGGCTTCAGTCATTTGCCGGCTTATGATGATGCTGGTCAATCGACCGTAGAACGCGCCCGAGCTTATCTGGAGATCAATTGTGCCCATTGTCATAACCCTAAAGGAACCGCATATATGACCATGCTGGATCTGAGGTATGAAAGCCCGTTGAATGAAACTGGAATTTGGTTGAAACAAGCGAAGATTATTGGACGGATGTCTACATTGGGAGAGATGCATATGCCTCAAAAGGGAACCACCGTACTGCATGATGAAGGCATTCTGCTGATTAAAACCTATCTAAAAACATTAAAATAAGATCTTCTTACTTATCCCTAATCGACAATCTTTTAAGCTGCCTCATGTGTATTTATAGCCCCTCTGCACGCTCTGTTTATTTATTTTAACAAAATCTATAGAATTAGTAGATTATATTAAATTTACTCCTATATTTGTGAGAAGATAACAGGTCGCAAATGAAAACATGTATCACTTTTCAGCGCGGCGAATTAATACATTATTATGGAACATATCAATATTAGTAAAAGCACATTTTTCGTAAGTATTACTGCAAAGTCTTTGAAGGCTAAATCCCCAGATGTAAGAAAGATGAGAATGTGCCATATAGGATAATTTCCCTTATCTTTTCTCAAACTGACAGCAGGGGAGGCGCTCGCTTCCCCCCATGTCTTCAAAATAAAAACAAGTTTTCGATTGGCGTTGGCACTTGTTCGTATTCACCATTAACACTTTATCTATGAAAAATCTTAGGGTACTTCGGTATTCTACCTTGTCGCTATGTTTACTACTATCTGGCGTTGGGCATCAGGTATATGCGCAAACAGATGTTAGACCGATTATCAATGCATCCTTATCAGGATATGTATATGATAGCGAGCTTAAACAACCTCTTGAAGGCGTAACCATTCAACTCGAAGCTGTAACTCACGTTGTTACAACAGATCAAAAAGGTTTTTTTCAAATTGTAACGGGACAGAAATTACCCTTTTCGATTACACTCTCGCGCATTGGTTACAAAAAAAAGACCGTGTTAGTTTCCGAATCTCCCACGAAAATTGAATTAGATCCAGTTACACAGGACCTTGATGAGGTGGTTGTTGTTGGCTATGGAATACAGAAAAAAATATCGTTGACCAATTCAATCGCCAGTATTGATGGTGATAAACTGACGAAAAGACCTGTTTCTAATACGCAGCAAGCTTTACAGGGCCTATTGCCGGGGGTAACTGTGCAAGACCTTGGCGGAAAACCAGGACAATCAGCTGCCAATATTCGAATCAGAGGGTTGACGACATTTAATACCAATTCGAGCAGCACAAGTGGATATGATCTCAGCAAGAATAATGCTTTGGTCATCGTGGATGGAATTGAACAGCCCTGGTCCAAACTCAACCCGAATGATATCGCTTCAATTTCAGTACTGAAGGATGCCGCTTCCACGGCGATATATGGATCACGCGCGACCAACGGTGTAATTATTGTAACCACCAAAAGTGCAAAATCTGGACATGTTGTGATTGATTATAATGGCTATTACGCTTTACAGAAATCAATTAATAAGCCCAAGCAAATGGATGCCGTATCCTACCTTCAATTGCAACAGGACGCCTACCGTAATGCGGGACTGGCGGTACCAGCGCGATTTAGTGACGAATCAATAACGGCTTATCGAACTGCTACGGACCGTGAGAAATATCCACTGCCCAATACATGGTTTGACACGCTGTTGAAAACAGCTACTCAACAAGACCATGCCTTGTCATTCGCTGGTGGAAATGAGATCCTGCGCTCGAGATTGGCGGTTCGTTATAACAAGCAGGATGGTATTATTGAGCATTATGGTGCTGAATTGGCGGATATCCGGCTAAACAACGATTACAAAGCAACCTCTTGGCTTAATTTTACGGGAAGTATAAACTATCGATATAGCAAAGCCGCTGAGCCCGGACGTGATCCAATCAATAACTTTCTCCATGGCTCGATGTGGGTGGTGCCTAAATATGATGATGGTACCTACGGATTAAGTACACAAGGAAATAATCCTTTAATGTTGATTGAAAAAAGTGGTTTTAAAAAGGTAAATGAAAATTACCTAAGCTCCATCGTTAAAACGGACATTCAATTAGTGAAAAATTTGTTGTTTACTTCCCAATTTGGTGTTAGGGTAAACTTCAACAACAGCAAAACCTTTTTGAACGCTTTTGACAATAAGGACCGAAATACAGGTATTATAAAGAGTTTTCCGATCAATTCGTTAACCGAAATTCGTGATAATAACAGCGAGTATACATGGAACAATCTGTTGACCTATCAGTTGACGACCGGGCCAAATCATATCAAGGCATTAGCTGGATATTCACAGATTCACAATTACCAAAATTATCTTACGGCCTATCGTGAACGATTCTACAACAATGACATTACCTCTATTGGACAGGGCGCTGACGACGCTACAAAAAATAATAGCGGCTATGATGTGCAGTATGGTTTGCGCTCTTTCTTTGGGCGGGTAAATTACGATTGGAAGGGCAAGTACCTGCTTGAAGTGAATGGTCGCTATGATGGTTCATCCCGTTTTACAGGAGACAAACAATATGGTTTCTTTCCTTCTGCATCAGCAGGATGGCTACTATCCAAGGAAGAGTTTTGGAAACCCATAGGGAATTGGTTGAACGAATTCAAGTTGCGCGCTTCCTGGGGAAAGACGGGAAATCAATCTGTCGATTTGTATAGTTATTATTCGGCCTTAATTGCTGCAGGATATGATTTTGGGGGTAAATCTGTACAGGGTTATCGGCTGGACAGTTATGCCAATCAGCAATTGGGTTGGGAGTCTACGACACAGTATGACCTGGGTTTGGATGCCGCTTTCCTAAACAATCGCTTAACGTTTACCTTGGATTATTATAACAAGGTAACCGACGATATTTTACTGAATCTGGATATTCCTGCCGTTTTGGGATTAAAACCTTCACCCCAAAATGCTGGTACGGTACTGAATCGTGGCTGGGAATTCAGTGCAAATTATCAGCAAAGACCAAGCACTCCCGGGGCTTTTGCGTACCAATTAAATGCAAACTTTAGTATCAACCATAATGAAGTAACAGATCTAAAAGGTACAGGACCCTATATCGCAGGGTCGGATATTGACCCAAGGTATATCATTGCCAAAGGGCTCCCTATCAATACCCTTTGGGGATATAAGACCGACGGTATCTTTCAGTCTGCGGAGGAAATTAAAGCTTATGGTGCTACGTATGCCACCAATACGAAGCCCGGAGATGTGAAATATGTGGATTTGAATGGCGACGGTATTATCAATGCAAATGACATGGCCGCCATCGGGAATTCCTTCCCCAAATATACCTTCGGAATTAATGGGAGTTTCAGTTTTAAAAATTTTGATCTTGATCTCCTTTTTCAAGGAGCAGCGAAAGTTGATACGCGATTGTCCGGTGCATTGGCGGAGATGGGAAATCAGGAAGGGTTTACTCATGAAATATTTACCGGCAATTATTGGACACCAACACATACCGATGCACGCTTTCCACGTGTGGTCAAATATGATTTGCGCAATGTCGCAACGTCGGACCGTTTAGTGGTTGATGGTTCTTATCTCCGTTTGAAAAATATACAGGTTGGGTATACAATACCCTTAGATGCAATCGGAAAGACAGCAATCAACAAACTACGGGTATACGTATCCGCGACAAATTTATGGACAATTTCAAAATTGAACGAGTGGAATCTGGATCCTGAAGCGGAATCCGGACGAGCAGTATATTATCCGCAAACTGGACTTTATACACTGGGTGTGAATTTGACCCTATAGTGTGATTGTTACTATAATATTTAATTGAAACTCATGAATTTTTACAAATATCTACATCAAAAAGGAAACTGGATTTTCAGTTTCGGACTGTTTTCGCTTATGCTGATGGGCTGTGATAAGAATCTGTTGGATGCTGTACCAACTGATCGCCTGTCAGAAAATATATTTTGGAAAAGCCAAGCCGATGCGGAGCTTGCTGTAAATGCGCTCTACAATGATCTTGATGGAGCGGAAATCTTCTATTCGGATGCATTGACGGACATAGTGCATGTCAATCAGCCTTTCGCTGTGGATGCGTATATCGAGCTTGGTACTTATGACGCTTCAAGCTCCCGATTGTACAATACCTGGAGTAGTGCCTATAAAGGAATCGGGGCGGCCAATTACTTTTTGGCGAATGTTGATAAGATCGAGGGCAGCCGGGATGAAGCACTAATCGCCAGATTTATCGGCGAAGCTCGTGTGTTAAGAGCCTATCAATATATCAAATTGGCCTATTTATTTGGCGGGGTACCTTTGGTAAAAGCGCCGCTGACTTTGGAAGAAGGAAGGGCTGTACAACGCGCTGACCTTAAAGAAATTTACGATTTTATTGACACCGAATTGGAACTGGCTGCGGCAAGTTTGCCTGAAAGTTACTCCAGTAACGATGTAGGGCGTATAACCCGTTGGGCCGCATTGGGCCTGAAAGCACGGTCAGATTTATATGCAGGGCGATTTGAAGCAGCAGCAAAAGCCGCAAAAACGATTATCGATAGCAAACGATTCGAGCTTTACCCCCTGTATGCAAATCTGTTTACGTATGCGGCTGAAAATAACAAAGAGGTGCTGTTGGATAAGCAATTTCTGGAAAATATATACACACAAAGTGTTTTTAACCTCTTAGCCCCCTATAGCCAGCAAAATGGGCAGAGTACCTATGTGCCTACCAAAGCCTTGATAGATAGCTATGAAACTTCCAATGGGCTTGTAATTAACGATGCCAATAGCGGTTATGACCCCAAAAATCCTTATAAAAATCGGGATTCTAGGCTTGCTCTTTCAATTTTTTTGGATGGCGATCCGCTTCCAAATGGGGCTATTTTTCATCCTGCACCGAATAGTGGGACTGCCGATGCTGTGGGAAGTACTTATCTTGCTTCCACAACAGGTTTCAATATAAAGAAGTATATCGATAAAAAAGATTTGGCAAACCCCTCAAAAAGTGGGTTGAATATCATGCTATTGCGTTATGCCGAGATATTATTGACCTATGCGGAAGCAAAGATTGAACTCGGCGAAATTGATGGCAGTGTTTACGATGCCATCAACCAAATTAGAAATTCACGAACAGATGTAAAACTTCCAATAATAAGTAATCAAGTAAATCGTGAACAACTTCGCCAGTTGGTTCGTCGCGAGCGTACGGTTGAATTGGCATTTGAGGGATTGCATCTCGCGGATATAAGACGATGGAAAACTGCTGAAAAGGTTGTTCCTGGTAAAGTGTATGGCATCACCTATCAAAATAACAACGGAGAGGCAGTTGTCGTTGAAGCGGCCTCCGAAAGCCGTGTTTTTGATGCGAAAAAGCATTATCTTTGGCCCATTCCACAACGGGAAATTAACCTCAATCCGAATCTAAAACAGAATCCAAATTGGTAAAAATTGTTATCTTGTGGCACGATTCCAATTAACTCATACAAATATGATGCGATACACTAAACTTATGACCTCTATGGCTTTATTTTTACTGGTGGCTTTTGCCAATGCCCAGCAAAAAAAGCCTAATATTATCTTGATTCTGACCGATGATCTTGGTTATAGCGACATTGGTTGTTATGGAAGTCCGAATATCTCCACCCCTTTTTTGGACTCGATCGCCAGTAAGGGCGTGAGAGCAACAAACTTTATGGTTTCTACGCCCTCGTGTACACCGTCAAGAGCGTCTTTATTAACCGGAAGATATGCTTCCCGTTATAATGTTCCCGCACCGATCGGTCCAGGATCCAATTTAGGCTTGCCTGACGATGAGGAAACGATTGCCGAATTATTAAAAAAGGTAGGCTATAGAACTGCGTTAATCGGGAAGTGGCATTTAGGGGATAAACAGACTTACCATCATCCTAATCAGCAAGGCTTCGATTCTTTTTATGGCATGCTGTATAGTCATGATTACCGCGATCCCTATGTAAAAACAGACTCTGTCATTAAGATCTTCAGGAATCGGAAACCCGAAGTCGTTGCGCCCGATGATTCGGACCTGAGCTCACTTTATCACAAAGAAACAGTGAAGTTTATAGAAGACCAAGATAAAGATCATCCGTTCTTTTTATACTATGCGCACAATTTTCCGCATCTTCCTTTGGCATTTGCCAATAAAAAGAACCGATTTGCAGATCAACAAAATGCAGGCCCACTGGGTGCGGTGATGCAAGAGTTGGATCATAATTTTTCGGAGCTTTGGAAAGCGGTTGAGCGAAAAGGCCTCGCTGATAATACCATTTTGATTTTTTCAAGTGATAATGGTCCTTGGATATCTTATCCATCTCGGATGTCTGACGATCATGCCACAAAAAATTGGCATGTGGGTACTGCTGGAGTCTTCAAAGGTTCGAAAGCCGAAACAACAGAAGGTGGTGTCCGCGTACCTTTCATTGTATATGGCAAAGGCTATGCCCAAGAAGGAAAAGTTATTCGACAGGCAATAAGCAACTTGGATGTGTTGCCTACTATCGCCAAATGGACTGGTGCATCATTACCGAAGAAATCCATTGATGGCCAAGCTATCGATTCTTTGTTGAATGGTAAATCGGAAGATTTAAAAACAGCACACAGACCGATATTTTTGGTGAATTATGGACATGTTGAGGCTGTTCGGTCAGGCGACTGGAAGTATCGTCGAATAGCAGGTGGGGTCAATCAAATTTCGGGTAAACCCTATGACGCTATTGAAGAATTACATAATATTGCCTGGGATCCGAGTGAAAGAACCAATATTTTAAAGGATTATCCCGAAAAAGCGGCGGAATTGCGCGTATTGTTTGAAAGCTTTGATGGGAATATGAAATAGATCGAACTAACAATCATGAACCATAAACAAGGCGGCACTTAGGAATAAGTGCCGCCTTGTGTTTTATACAGATGCAAAAGATTTAAAGCAATTCAAATTCTTTTTCTTTTACATCGCGACTGTTCGGACCAATATAGACTTTGAAATTTCCGGGTTCGGCAACATAATTGAGGTTGTTGTCGAAAAATTTAAGATCGTCTACTTTGATGTTAAAGTTTACGGTTTTTTGTTCTCCTTTTTTGAGAAATATTTTTTGAAACCCTTTTAATTCTTTTACGGGACGCGTAACAGAGCCAACTAAGTCCTGTATATAGAGTTGAACTGTTTCTTCTGCATCATAATTTCCTGTATTACTGATGTTGATACTTGCTTGCAGCGTACCTTTTTCATCGATTGTATTTCGGTCAAGGCGAATGTCGCTATAGGCAAAAGTTGTATAGCTCAGTCCATAACCAAAAGGGTAGAGCGGTGAATTGCTTACATCCAGGTAATTTGATTTGAATTTTTCAAAATCACCCGAGTTTCCGTAAGGTCTGCCGGTATTTTTGTGTGCATAATAGATCGGAATCTGACCAACATTGCGAGGGAAAGTGGCCGTAATCTTTCCTGAAGGAACGACATCCCCGAATAAGACATCGGCTACTGCTTTTCCGGTTTCTGTTCCCCCAAACCAGACATTTAATATCGCCGGCACGTGGGCATCTTCCCAGGTGAGCGTTAGCGGTCTACCTGTAAATAATACAAGTACAACTGGTTTTCCTGTGGCCAACAATGCTTTTAACAGATTTTGTTGATTTTTTGGAATGTCCAGTTCTGAGCGACTGGAGCTTTCACCTGACATTTCAGACGATTCACCAAGTGCAGCAACGACCACATCGGACTGTTGGGCGACTTTCACGGCATCTGCAATGATCTCTTCTTCTTTTCGGGAATCACGTGGGATCGTACGGCCGAACATTGTTGCGTGGTTTTGGTAAATAGGATCTTCCATCAGATTGCTTCCTAGGTGGGTGAGTATATTTACCTTATTACCCAACACGGCTTTCATTCCCTCCACTAAAGAGGCCGTTTTGTCCAATTCAGCACTGACACTCCAGGTTCCGGGCATATTTGGGCCTGAATTGGCTAATGGGCCAATGACAGCAACTGTTCCTGTTTTTTTTAATGGAAGCACTTGGTTTTCGTTTTTCAACAAAACAAATGACTTTGCTGCAATTTCTCTGGCTTTGGCATGATTGGCAGCCGATCCGATCACAGTTTTTGCACGTTTTTCGTCACAATAGCGATAAGGATCGTCAAATAAACCTAATTTATACTTGGCCTCCAAAACAAAACGGCAAGCCCTGTCAATATCTGCAATCTTGACTTTTCCAGCATCCAAAGATTTTTTTAGCGTCGTCAGAAATCCTTCACCGACCATATCCATATCAACGCCAGCATTAAGGCTTAAGGCAGAAACCTGCTGGAGGTCACCGAGGCCGTGTGCCGTTAATTCGTTTACCGCAGTGTAATCGGTTACGACCAATCCTTTAAAGCCCCATTGCTTCCGTAAGACATCAGTCATTAACCATTTGTTTGCCGAGGCAGGGACTCCATTGATATCATTAAAAGAAGTCATAATACTTCCCGCTCCAGCATCTAATGCCGCTTTGTAAGGCGGTAAATATTCATTGTACATGCGGTGGAGACTCATATCTGTGCTATTGTAGTCACGGCCGCCTTCAGCGGCACCATATAAGGCGAAATGTTTAACACAGGCCATCATGGTATTGTGTGCTGCCAGGTTATCCCCTTGGAAGCCATGGACGATGGCTTCGGCTACCCGAGAACTTAGATAGGTATCTTCACCTGCACCTTCGGAAATACGGCCCCAGCGTGGATCGCGCGAGATATCTACCATGGGCGAAAATGCCCAATTAATTCCATCGGCGGTCGCTTCTTCGGCTGCGATACGCGCAGATTGTTGAATCAAGTTCATGTCCCAGGTAGCGGCAAGACCTAAAGGAATTGGGAACACCGTACGATACCCGTGAATAACATCCATCCCAAAAATGATGGGTATTTTTAACCGGGATTGCTTGATCGCTATTTCCTGTGTTTTGCGGATTTTCGCTGGTGTACTCATGCTGAAAATCCCGCCGATTTGACCATTTTTAATTTTCGCTTCTACTCCCGTGGATACTGTGGTTCCGGTCGTCGCTTCACCACCGGTGACCAAATTAAGTTGTCCAATCTTTTCCTCGACAGTCATCTTAGCCATAAGCTGATCAATGAACGTGTCCATTTTCTGATTGGATTGGGCTGGACTGGTATGCCAGGCGAGCATTGCAAGAAGGAGAGTACCTACTACTTTTTTCATCGTATTATATTTTTGTGCGCATGGATTTTGCTTCCCTGGCTACATGGTAAGTTTATGTAAAGCGCTCAAGATGACTCTTGAACCTCTTTGATGGGATGTCCTGTTGTTTTCGTGGAAGGAACCATTTTCAACGTGTGACGGATTGAAAATGATTCCACAGACCACTATTTTAAATAAGGACTGGTAAAACCGAGTTTCTTTAGTCCTTGTTGAATTTCTGGGGCCTGCATAAATAGCTCCCAGATTTTACCTGTTCTATAGTTTTCGATCATCACAATAATAGGCCCCTGATCGATGGCTAGATAACGTTGTGGATACCAATTTGCGGTTTCACTGTAGGCATCATAGTAACCATATTTACCCCAGACTTTATTGCCGAGTTGTTTATCTAGGTATTGCGCAAACTGAATGCTTTCATGTGGGGTATAGGGCATAGACGATAAAGCTGCTGTAGGCGAGATCACCCCAGGGTCGTTGTCTGGATGATGTGCATCGTAACCGTTTATGGAATAGCTGGCCGTCCAGCCCCAGCCTTTATCCGAACCATAACCTTTATAACCTTTTGGGTTCAGATCAGCATAGGCCAAATTTATCTTGGCATGGTTGCTTGTCGCTTCCCAATAATCTGCATATTGGTCTTTTAATCCTTTGGGACTCAATCCTAAATAGGAGTAATGTTCCCAGAATAGAGGACCCACTTCACCTTCTTTGGCATTGTGCTTCAGTACAAGTGGAATGTCATATTTTTTAGCGGAGCTTTTAATTGCACCAGATCTTGCCCAGCCCTCATGATACACTTGGGGTGCAATAGGGTAGGTAGGTGAGGATGCTGCTAAAATATAGGTAATCAGACATTCGTCGTATCCTCTGACCGGGTGATTTTGCTGGAAATTAAATTTTGGACTCCAATGCCAATAAATAACATTTTGTCCGTTTGTATAGTGATTCCAATTGATTTCTTTCCATAGTTTATCTGCTTTTTGGGCAACCAGTTGGGCAGAATCACCTTTATCTTTTAGATATTCCCGAATGGCGATTAGGCCTTGGGCTAAGAATGCAGTTTCAACGATGTCACCGCCATTATCTTTTTCACTGAACGGTTTCGCTGTACCCAGTTCTCCATCGTACCAGTGCGCCCAGGCTCCTTTAAACCGTTCGATTTTGCCTAGATAATTCATGATGTGATCCAGCTTTTGAACGCCTTGTTCCTGACTGATAAACCCGCGTTCCATGGCGACAATCATACCCATGAGTCCGAAGCCACTACCACCTATGGTCACGATATTACGATCATTTTGGGTATAAACACCATCCATATGGATGCGTTCTCTGGCGAGACCAGAAGTAGGTTCGGCACCTTCCCAAAAATATTGAAATGTATGTTGCTGAATATTGGTCAATAGCGAATCTTTATTGATCTTGCTTCCGCTGGTTGAATCAATTTTTGAGGGACTGTCTGGACTGCTATTAGTAGCATTTTGGCACGAACTGCTGAGAATAAGCGCCAAAGCGATACCGCTAAGTGCTGGATATGCTATTCGTTTTCTCATGGATATGTTGTTTAATTCTTGAAAAAATGTTCAAACGACCTATGGTCGTTTGAACGGAGTTATTTTGTATAAATGATTACCAACCGGTATTTTGAGGCATTTCTGGCGTTTGGATACGTTGATTCTCTGGAATCGGAAAAAGCATCATTTTATCCTGGAAAGTTTTTCCATTGGCTGCCATGGCAGTTTTTCCCTGTTTTGTACGAATTAAATCAAACCAACGGTCATGCTCAAAAGCCAATTCAAGGCGTCTTTCTTTCCAGATCAACTGGCGGAGCTGTGCTTGGTCGGTTGTCGTTACATTGGCTAATTTTACACGTGTCCGTACCATATTCAATGCGTTCAGCGCTTCGCTGCTATTGCCAACCTCATTAGCCGCTTCGGCCAGGATAAGATAAATTTCACCCAGACGGAGGTAACGTACGTTTTTATCACCATCAGCGGCACCTCCATTTGCAGATGAATACGCTTTTTCATTGTACATTGGATTTTCTACACCATTGTCAATCAGACGGCCATCGTACAGGGTTTCGCCTCTGAAAATAATCGTTGCATCGCGACGGATATTGTCTTTTTCGGCATTGAAGGCATCCAATAAGTTTTGGCTTGGGATATTAAAACCCCAGCCTAAGTTGACCGCTCCTCCACGAGGTGCCTGTACTTGACTATATTGTTGAATACCATGTGCGATAGAGGTACCCCTTGCTTGAAATTCAAATAATGATTCGGGGCCATTTTCCCCAGCTAAACGCCAAATTGTTGCGTAATCCGGTTCGAGACTGTATCCTCCAGATGTGATGACAGTTTTCGCCATATCAGCAGCTTGTTGCCATTTACTTTGATACAAATAGACTTTTGACATTAATCCTTGTGCAGCACCTTTGGTTGCTCTACCTAAATCTTTTGCAGCATAAGCAGATTTGACTGGAAGATTGTCGATAGCAAATTGTAAATCCGCTTCAATATAGGCGTAAACTTCAGCTGCGGGTTCTCTTTTTATTAAATCACGTTCTTGAATAGGAACATCGCCCCATCCACGCACGAGATAGAAGTAGTTTAATGCACGTAGAAAACGGGCTTCGGCAATCAATCTGTTTTTATAAGCTTCGTCTGTCAATCCAAATTTTTCTGTATATGCAATAGCTTGCGTAGCCCGCCCAATGGATTTATACCAACGTGTCCACATGGAAAGAAAGGAACCTGTTGTTGAAGTGTAAGTCAACTCGTCTAAACTTAGTTTATCACCACCGGCATCTGTAGCTGAACTACCTTTATCCGCATTATCGGAAAGCATGTCCGTGATACCAATGTAAGAGAAAGAATAATCCCAGTCAGTAAACATTCCATATACACCATTGACAAATTGCTCGGGTGTGTAGATTTCTTCACTGTCTTCGGCTTCAACATATTCTTTAGAAGGTACATCTAAGAAGTTGTTGTCTTTGCAGCCTTGCAATGCAATGCCCCCACTAAGAAGAATTGCTATATAAAGTTTGTTAATTTTCATTGTCTTCAAAACTAAGGTGATTAAAATTGCATGTTAAGTCCAAATAAGAAATTACGTGTCGTTGGATAAGCAGAAAGCTCAATACCAGAAGTTAAATTTGGACTACCGTCGCCTGCAAGTTCAGGAGAGAAACCACTATAATTCGTAAATATAAATGGATTCTGAGCAGTAACATATAATCTTAGTTTAGATCTCGAGCTATATAAGTTGTTGAAAGTGTATCCTACGGTGATATTATTGATACGGAAATAAGCACCCGATTCAAGGAAATAACTCGAAGCCCAATATGCTCTTTCTGCACCAGGATGCTCATTGGTTGAACCTGCGCCAGTCCAGCGATTTTCAAAAGTTGACAACGCGATATTCTCACCTGCATTGGAACGAACACTATTTAAACCATTGTAAACCTTATTGCCTGCAACACCATATCCGGAGACATTAAAATCAATAGCTTTGTAATTAACACCAACATTGATACCATATGTTGAAGTCGGTAAAAATGATCCAAAGAAAACCTTGTCGCGGGAATCGATGACACCATCTTCATTTTGATCCTTGTACTTCAGATAGCCAGGTTTTGCAGCGCCAAACGATGGGTAATTTTTTACATCTTCAGCGTCTTGGAAGACACCATTTGCTTCAAACATCCACCAGCCATAGATCGGTTGTCCAACGCGAAGCTGTTTGGTAATCTCCCCATTATTTAAACTACCTCCAGTGGCACGGTCATAGGCAGGAACCACTTCTGTTACTTTGTTTTTGTTGTAGGCATAATTGACGCCGACGGTATAACTGAATTCAGGATTAATGCTTTTGTTCCAATTTAAAGCTACTTCAACTCCTTGGTTTAGCACTTTGGCACCATGCGCATAGAAATTTTTCTCTGAAGGAGAAGTGTAAGTTGGCGTTACATCGAGAATAGTATTGGTATTCAGCTTATGATAATAGTCAATGGATCCTGAAAGCTGATTGTTTAGAAACGCAAAGTCTACGCCAGCGCCTGTTTCTCTGGTTACTTCCCAGGTTAGATTCACGGCAGGAGTACCATAAGCACTACCATAGACCATATTCTGTTCAGGACCAAAAACGTAGTTGTAATTTGAACTTTCTGGACTTGTTAAAATTGTGGATACATTTAACGGGATATCTTGGTTACCTAATTTACCCCAGTTTCCGCGCACTTTCAATAAATTAATCCAGTTGGCATCTTTCATAAAGCTTTCGTTGGTTACCGTCCAGCCTAATCCCACCGATGGGAAGGTACCCCAGTATTTTCCTGTATTACGGAAAACACTTGATCCATCTCTACGCAATGTTGCCGTTAAATAATACTTGCTATCGTAATTGTACTGTAATCGTCCAAAATAAGAAGCTAAGGCCCTTGGAGTATAAGACGTTTGCAGCGCAACAATACCATAATTGGTTGTTCCTTTTGCAAGATTAATATTCCAGTATTGCTCTTGTTCAGGCACATTATAGCCCGTTTGGCTGCTCATGCTGTTAATGTCGTATTTCTCACGTGACATCCCCACAACCGCCTCAATATGATGCTTGTCAAAATTCTTATTGAAGGTCAAGAAATTCTCGATAGACCAGCGGAATTGTTCCAGGTTTTCATATTTCAGACTATTGTCTACATAGTCAAGGGCTTTTGGATTGTTTTCCTTTAATTTGATGAAATCAGATTCATTCAATAACGTATTTGCATTTAACCATTGATCTTTTACATTATTAAAAATCCGTTGTTTCGAATAGAATTTATTCCCGCCTATACGCGAATTGATTTTCAGATAATCGGTTATTTTGAATTCTCCTTCAAAACTTCCCTGTAGGCGGAGCGTATTTGTTCTTTCATTTTGACGTAAAACCTCATACACTGGATTTCCAATGGAATTTAAGTTTCCGATGGCTTGCCCAGGAGCTGCCTCAATACCGGCAACACCAGTTGTTGTATTTACACGACCTAAACCATAACGGCCATTATCAAACATTACGGGAGCCAGCGGTGACTGTCGATAAGCCGTGGTGAAAGCACTATAGGGCTTGGGCGTTGCGTTTGTTAATGTAAGATTTAAATTTTGACTGAACTTTAGGCGATTGTTTAAAAATTTATATACGTTGTTATTGCGTATGGTATTTCTTACAAATTTGGAGCCATCAAGAATACCATTTTCGGTATAATTGTTTGCTGATACAAAGTAATCAACTTTCTCAGTTCCGCCAGAAATATTAACAGCATTATTAAATACAGAACCTGTACGTAATAATTCGTCATACCAATCTGTATTATATTTTTGATTCTCTGCTAAACGGTACGATCCATTGGTCGAGGTTAGGTATTCATTGGCAAATGTTCTAAACTGGTCAGCGTTTGCCATTTTCACACGATTGAGGACATTTTTTATGCCTGCAAAGCTTTCATAATTGATGTTTGTCGTTCCAGTTTTACCTTTCTTCGTGGTCACGATAATAACACCATTTGCAGCCCGAAGACCGTAAATAGATGCGGAGGATGCATCCTTCAAAACATCCATAGATTCAATGTCGGATGGGTTGATATTATTAATATCTGTTTGTGCAATTCCGTCGACAATATAGAGTGGGTTCCGTCCTGATAATGCCGTTCCTAAGCCCCTGATAATTACATTGGGTGAGGAACCGGGTGCTTCATTGGCAATAATATTGATACCGGCAGCTTTACCCTGGATGGATTGCATCGCCGACATGGCAGGTTGCTTCGTGATATCGGATGATTTCAAGGAGCTGATCGATCCGGTCAGATCCGCTTTCTTTTGCGTACCGTAACCGATTACCACAACCTCTTCCAATGCTTGATTTTGATTTTCTAAGAATACATTGAGTTGCGTTTGATTACCAATGTATACGGTTTGTGTGCGATAACCCAGAAAGTTAAAGACCAATGAGTCGGTAGGAGAGGCGTTGATTTGAAATTTCCCCGTTGCGTCGGTTTTTGTAGATACTGCTTTTCCTTTGATACTGATGGTGACGCCTGGCATGGAGATCATGCTTGAGCCATCTTTGACCACTCCTTGTATGGAAGTTTGTCCATAGGCAACCGATACGACCATGGATGTCAAAAATAATGCGGATAGATTCCTCATATCGTTAATTTTTGGTGTTTGTTTAAAATACGTTGGTTATTTCCCTGAAGCAAATATGTTGATGTAGTACAACTTTGCCAAAATTTAACATTTTCACATCACTACTACATGAAATTTTAGCTTGCTCAGGTTGCCTTTTTTTGTATTTTATATTTTTGGTAATCAGTTTTTTATGTTGTGTTTTTTACTGAAATAACACGAGCTTTAGTGTGTTTTATACACTAAAGCTCGTGTGTGGTAATGATGTAGTGTCTGTGATGGAAATTTAACGTTCCATCAGGAATTCAGAGAGGTTTTTGTCTGTTGGAATGCCTAACTTTTTGCGTAATCGATAGCGTCTGATCTCGACACCGCGTGTGCTAATGTTAAGTAATGAGGCAATTTCCTTGCTCGACATATTGAGTCTTAAATAGGCACATAATTTCAGATCATTGGGGACTAGATCAGGAAACTCTTGTTTCAATTTCTTGAAAAAATTCTCATGTGATTCGTTAAAGCTTGTTTCAAAAATATGCCAATCACGGTCGTCGTTATGGGCATCATCGATAAGCTTGTTTATTTTTTTCAATTCATCCGAACTCAGCTTGTTGCCATCTGCATCTTTAAGCTGTTTGAGCTCGTCGTGTAAATTGTTCAACATCTCATTTTTGTAAACGATATTGAGTGCCGCATTAGCGAGTTCTTTATTTTTTAATTGAAGTTGATCTTCTAATTGCTGGTTTTTAAGTTTAATCCAGTCCTTTTCTTTTTGCTCTGTTTCGCGTTCCAGGGCAATCTTTTTCTCTTCTAGCCATTTTCGCCTTATCTGAAACTGACGCTTGCGCTCCCGTTGAAGATTAAACTTATAAGCTAAATAGATAAGCGCCAGCAAAGCTAGTGCATAAAATGCCTTTGCCCACCAGGAGAGGTACCATGGATACCGAATGGTAAAGGAAAATGTTTGGATTTCCGAAACCAAGCCCATATTGTCCCTGGCCCTGATTTTAATTTGAAATTTTCCATAAGGTAGATTCGTGAAATCTTGATAGGCAGTTTCACTCCATTCGGACCAATTGTCTGAGTAGCCTTCGAGGTAATATTGGTATTGAAGTGGTGAAGATGAATAATATGGACTTGAAAAGCTAATTCTAAGATTATTGTCCGATGATGATAGTTTAAATGCTGAATCTGGGATAATAGCCTGGCCTGTTGTCAAGTTGACGAGTTGTGCTATTTGCGGAAGTGGCAACGTGTATTTTTGTGATTTATCGGCATGACGGTAGATCGCAAATCCATCATCTAAGCCGATGAGATAGTATTGGTTTTCAATAGGAAGGATATTTTCATAGTTATTCATCATTCGATCCTGTAAGGGGCTGAGCAGATTGGAGTCAATATGCAGTTTGCCTTTACTGTCAAAATCTACTTTAGCAATTTTAGTCTTCTGAATAAACCAGTAGCTGTTTGTATTGATCGGTATGACCTTATTTGAATTTTTATAGCTGCCTAAAGCTGTGTTTAATTCATCGGCATAGCTGAATCTTTTTACAATATTGTCGAATTGGAGAAATCCGCTGTCCGTCGCAAATACAAGATTATTTTCTAAGGTGTAAATTCCTGTAAATTGCCTCTTTGAAGCGATACTGTCCTGTTTGGAGGAAAATAAAATGTCTGCCTGCTGGAAATTTGCATCAAATCCGAGTAGTTGTATCTGCCCCCAATCGCCAATCCAAAAGGCATGATTATCTTTTTGTGCCAAAAATCGAACCGGTTCTTTAACGCCCGCGAACTGCTGAACAAATGCTAGGTGTATACCATCGAACGTAAATTTCGATAAGCCTGTGTAGTTCCCTTGAAGAATATTCTTTGTTCCAAAAATAGGTTTGAAAACCCATCCGCCAGTAATCTGTGAAATTTTCTCAAGTCGGCCATCAACGAGCTTAAAGGTCCCGTCATTGTGTCCACAGATCAACTCATCACCAAATTGTGCTAATGTCCAAACCTGACCATTTGAATTTGGAATTTGGGAGAAATTTAATGAATTGTAATTGGTCAATCCCTTCCATTCACTTGAAAATAAGCCCTTATTCGTTCCGAGATAGATTTTTCCCTGGTAGATAATCGATGTATAAACAGTACCGATTTTTCCGACAAAATCGGTGTAAAATGATAATGGGGAATTGATTTCAATGCGGTCTATACCATTATCCAGTCCCACCCAGATATTCTTCTGATTGTCCTTGACAATACTGAGTACAGTATTGTTTTGAAGACCATTGTTTTTATTGATATGCTGAATGACTTGCCCATTTTTATTGATGATAATAACGCCGTTTTGGATGGTGCCAAAAGCATATTGTCCGTCGTAGAGGTATAAACCATTGTTTATTTGTGATTGGCTTAAGAGCTGGTTTGCCGGAACAGGCCAGGGTAGGATGGAACCATCCTCTTTCATCAGGTAAAGGCCGTTTCGCGAAGTAGCAATAAGCGAGGTCGTTGCGTCGAAAGGTAAGATGGCAAGTACATTTTTGTCTTTCAAGACATCTTTTCCTTTTACAGGGATAAGTTTATCCTGTTTAAATTCATGCAGACCACTTGGCAGCTGTTCGAAAAATAACTTGTTATCGAGCTGATGCGGAAATAAAAAGGGTTCACCTTTGGCGGTTAGCTGCCGTATACGATTGTTTTCCCAAATATAGGATTTGGAAAATGTATGAAAAAATACCCGTTGGTCTTCGACAATGATTTTCCAGATTTCTTCGTTTGGGAAATAGGTCTTGTCCTGTACAAGTTTCGAGAGACTATGATAGCTCAAGTTCCCAAAAGGTTTGGAAGTCCAATAGCCAAATTCACCTCTTCCGCCTGTATATATCTTTCCGTCTTTACCAATTGCAACACTTCGGACAGTGGAGTGATTTGGCAATGGAAAGATACGCCAGTATTGCCCGTCAAATTGTAACAGCCCCTCGGTATTTGCACTATAAACACGTCCTTCTTTATCGACTGCCAAAGACCAGTTCTGATTTCCAGCCTTGTATTGGTCTTTTTTGTATTGTTTTACAAAAGGTGTTCCTGTAGGTATGATTGTCTGGCAATAGCCATCGTGCATTAAAAAAAATAAAATGCTGCAAAACCAAAAGATATAGACGTTACTATATTTTTTTGTTGTCATCGACTCCCTCACTTTAAACTGATTTTGGGGACAATATATCGATTTTATCGCAGAATTGATAATCTCCCTCGTCGTATGGAGTTCTAGGAGCTCCGGCAGATCTCCTTCTTATTTTGGAGCTCAACCGATGGATTGATGGAAGAAAAATTAAAAGAAGCCAGGATGTTTATTTTTTTGGTTTTAAAAAACCATTTAATCGTGTTGAAAATCAGGAATGAAGCTATTTATTCCACCTATTTGAACAAAAAATACTCCTTTTGCTGTGAACGATTTTTGATATTTGAGTTCATTTACTTCGTTAAATAACCAAATAAACCAAAACAACTATGATAACACCGATAACCAAAACGGTAGGGAAGGGGTTACTTTTATTTTCGTTGATGAGCATGTCTGCCCCCATGGTACTTGCCCAGTCGCAAATAAAGATATCCGGAAAAGTAAGCTCCTCAACAGGCGAGCCTCTTGCGGGCGTCACAGTACAGATAAAGGGGGTGAAAAACGGCACTGTAACCGATGGGGCCGGCAATTATCAGATTCTTGCGCGGGATATTGATGTCCTGATATTTTCATTGGTAGGTAAAGAGAAGGCCGAAGTCCAAGTCGATAAGAAAGATCACATTAATCTGGTGCTCCAGGAGTCCAGTAGCCTGATTGATGAAGTGGTGGTTGTAGGCTATGGTACCCAGAAAAAAAGTAATCTAACCGGTGCTGTTGCAGCTGTCGACGGAAAGGTGCTTAACAAACGTATCGCTACAAATCCAACACAATTACTTCAAGGTCGCATGCCCGGCCTTCGTGTTACCCAAGGATCGGGAGAAGCTGGGAATGAAAATGTGAATCTCCAGGTACGTGGATTGGGTTCCTATGGTGCCTCTTCTGCTCCACTGGTTATCGTAGATGGTATCCCCGGGAGTTTGGAAAATTTAAATCCTCAAGCAATCGAGAATATCACTGTATTAAAAGATGCTGCATCGGCTGCTATCTATGGGGCAAGAGCAGCAAATGGAGTTATTCTCGTAACGACAAAGCAAGGCAAGGCTGGAAAGACACAACTGAGCTATGATTACAATGTTGGGATTACCAAAGCCTCAGCTCTTCCAGACCTCGTGTATAATTCCGTTGATTACATGACCTTGTATAATCAGGCAAATAAAAACTCGGGTGTCACAAATCCAAATGCTTCTTTTAGCCAGGAGATGATTGATGCCTACAAAAATGCAACAGATAAAACATTATATCCCGATTTTAACTGGTTAGATGCTGTCTTTAGAACAGTCCCGGTACAGACACACAATTTAAGCTTAAGCGGTGGTGCGGGGGGGACAAATTACAACGTTATATTGGGCTATGTCAATCAACCTGATATTATGATCGGGACTTCCTTTAAAAAGTATAATCTGCAGCTGAATCTGGGTTCTAAAATCAATGACCGGATCAGTTTTGGGTCAAGTATTACCTTGAACTATGGCGATCGGAAATATCCTAGAAATGGCAGTGAAGATCAATTTTTGTCAACCATTAGTCAATCACCGTTATATGGACCTGTACTACCCGATGGTAGTGGTCGTTATACGTCTAGGGCATATCCTTTTCAATCCCCAAATAAAAACCCTGTTGCAGTCGCTGAAAATGCATTTACCAGACTGAACAATTATTTTATGCAGGGCAATATCTTCCTAAATGTGAAAATATTGGAAGGACTGGATTGGAAGACAAGCGGTGGGTTGACGTATGGTTTTACAAAAAACTATACCAACAAACCTGTGATTAATCAATACATGTGGTTTGCTAAACCTGATGACCTACCTGCCAGACAACTTGATGTCGGCGGTCAGGGGCTTGAAGTAACGGACGACAACAATGTGTATCCGGTCGGGTATACCCAACTGACTTACGATAAGTCCTTCGGAAATCATAACATCAAAGTGCTGGCAGGAACCCAGGCAGAATATAATAAAACACAAAAACTGTTCGGAAGCAGATTGCAATTTCCTAATAATGACTTGCTTGAGCTCGATGGTGGTGGAGCCGGACAACAGTCAAATAACGGTGTCACCAATGAGTGGTCATTGAGGTCTTATTATGGTCGATTAAACTATGACTATAAAGGCAAGTATCTACTGGAAGGCAATGCGCGTTATGACGCCTCTTCACGTTTTCCTGAAAATAGAAAATGGGCATTTTTCCCTTCACTATCTGGAGGTTGGAAAGTCTCGGATGAAAACTTTTTTGGTCCGAAATTAAAAGAAGTTGTTAATGAACTAAAGTTAAGAGCCTCCATTGGAACATTGGGTAATCAGAATATTGGTAACTATCCGTATCAGATTGTTTATAATTCCTCTTTTGCTTATCCTTTTGATGAAACACTCCAACAGGGAGCTCGTCAGGTAGCCATGGCCAACGACCGGATCAAATGGGAGAGTACCAAAGTCTTGGATTTTGGTGTAGATATTGGTTTATGGAACAACAAATTGACCGCTTCTTTCGATTGGTATAACAAAGTAACATCAGATATTTTATCCGCATCGACGGCTTTCCCTTCTTATATTGGGCTGACTGCACCGACCGTCAATTATGGTGAATTGCGTAACAGAGGTATAGAGCTCGGTCTTCAGTACCGTGATAAAATTGGAGAGGTATCGCTGACCCTCAATGGAAATATTCAGGCCAATCGCAACAAGGTGATGAAATATGGTGCCGAACGTATCTCGGGCAATACCATTATCCGGGAAGGTTTACCTTATGGTAGTTTTTATCTTTTGGAGAACACGGGCATATTCCGTTCGAAGGAAGAGGTAGCAGCTTCTCCAGTGCAACAGATTCCAGCACAACCGGGTTATCTGAAATTTGCCGACGTTAATGGCGATAAAGTTGTGGACAATAATGATCGTATTGTCGTGCCGGGCGCTTATCCAGATTTCGATTACTCCTTTAATGCGACGGCTGTTTGGAAGAACTTTGATTTTACAGCCTTTTTCTTCGGTTCCCAGGGACAAAAAATATTTGTAAGTGAATGGGGAATAGTGCCCTTTAGGCAAGGCGGAACGTTCACTCGCGACTGGATGAACGCTTGGACTCCCGAGAATCCGAATGCATCGCTTCCAATAGTGGGTGCTGAAAATACCCCTGCGGCAAATAATGTACGGACTGCATCGACTTTCTTTTTAAAAGATGGATCCTTCCTGCGTCTTAAAAATATTCAGGTAGGTTATGCTATTCCACAAAGCACCTTGTCCAAAGCTGGTATTTCTGGCCTTCGCATTTATTTTGCGGCAGATAACCTGGTCACATTCTCCAAGTTCCCCGGTTTAGATCCCGAACGTGGCGTTTCATCAAGCGGTGGTGCAACATCAGGACGTTATGTGACTCATCCGCAGAATAAAGTATTCGCATTTGGAGCGAGCATCACATTCTAATCGAGTGGTAACTAAAAAAAATTAAAGATGAAAAATAGCGTAAAAAAAACATATCTATACCTAAGCTTAGCTGCCCTAGCTTCACTAGGTAGTTGCACAAAAGATTTTTTAAATAAAAATCCAACAGATAAAATTTCAGAATCAACCTTTTGGAAAACGCAGACTGATGCTGATTTGGCACTATCGGGCTGTTATGAATTTCTTTGCCGAGGATACAATTCAACGTCTTCATCCAATGCACGCAGTGGTTGGGGGGGAGCAAGTATGTTTTGGGATGGGCTTTCAGACGATGCTTTTGTGTCCAGTACCTCCAATAACTTCAATATTATTTCGCGATCCGGAATCACTTCGACAACTGGCGGTATGCAATCTGAGGGCTATGAGATTTCGTATCAGGCCATTGCTGCATGCAATAAATTGATTGCCAATATTGACCGCATTACAAGCATGAGCCAGCAGGACCGTGACCGATATAAAGCAGAGGCTCGTTTTATCCGCGCCCATTACTACTTTTTGTTGACCAATCTGTACGGTGATGTGCCATTGACTTTAGAACCTCTGGGCATGGACGATGCGAGTATTCGGCTCGGTAGAACACCTAAAACCAACATTATCGAAGCGATTTTGGCAGATTTAGATTATGCGAGTGAAAAACTGCCAAATACAGGATATAAGGGACATGCTGTGCGGGGATCTGCACTGGGGTACAAAACAAAGGTATTGTTGACGGTGAAAAAATGGGCTGAGGCAGCTGCAACAGCGAAGATTGTTATGGATGAAAACAAGTTTTCGATCTATCAGGGTGGATACCGCGATCTGTTCCGAAAACCTGGACAAAATAACAATCCCGAAATCATGTTCTCCGCTCGATTTTTACCACCCAATATGTATAGCCCGGCAGATATGATGTATTCTTATCTGAAGACCATACAACCGTTGGGTTATCTGGTTGATTCATATTATGCCATCGATGGAAAGGATATTAAAGAATCGACAGTTTACGATGCTAAAAACCCTTACGAAAATAGGGATCCACGGTTGAAGTCAACAATCATGTACCGCGGTGTATGGCGCGGAACTACAGCATCTTCCGCTTTTGATCCCGTTGCTGAAGGAGTGTTGGGTGGTTTTTTACCGAGAAAATATATCAACGAATCGAAATGGCCAACAAGCTACGCGACACAAAGCGATCAGGATTGGGTATTCTTACGCTATGCAGATATTTTATTGATGTACGCAGAAGCGAAAAATGAAAGTGCAGGGCCTGATCAAACAGCTGTGGATGCATTAAATAAGGTAAGATCTAGGGCTGATGTGAAAATGCCGCTTGTACAGTTTAGCGGTTCTCTGACAAAAAATGAATTCCGCGATATTATCCGTCATGAACGGCGGATTGAATTGGCTTTGGAAGGGCAACGTTATTTTGACTTGAAACGCTGGGGGATGATCAAAGAGGTGATGGATAAAACCAAGGATCCAGATGGAGCTTCACGGTTATTTATGGCAAGAGATACCTTATGGCCAGTACCTCAATCTGAGGTAGACATGGCCAAGAGTTTAGGTAATGACAATTTTAAACAAACACCAGGTTTCTAAATTAAGAACTGTGAAAAATTAAGGTATGAAAGCTATATATAAAATGTTGCTGGCATTTATCCTCATCATGGGAATGAGTAAGGGATTATTGTATGCGCAAGTAAACCGCTTGCCCGATAGTGCACGCATGAAATGGTGGGAGGAAGCCCGGTTTGGCATGTTTATCCATTGGGGAGTATATGCACAGTTTGGCGGTGTTTATAAGGGGCACGAACAGGCACGCGGTGGAGCAGAATGGATTATGAACCGCTCTAAAATTCCGGTTGATGAATATCAGGCGATGGCAAAGCAATTTAATCCCACGCAGTATAATGCAGACGAATGGGTACGCATGGCGAAAGATGCTGGGATGAAATACTTGATTATCACGGCCAAACACCACGATGGTTTTGCTCTCTTTGAAACAAAAGCGAGTAAGTGGAATATGGTGGACGCGACGCCCTACGGTAAAGATGTTTTGAAACCTTTGGCCGAAGCTTGCCGAAAATATGGCCTGAAACTTGGCTTTTATTACTCCCAGGCGCAGGATTGGAATAACCCTGGTGGATCGGCTGCTCGTAAATTAATGCGGGAAGGTTGGCCTAACCCAGATTCAACCCGTATTGATGACTACACGCTAACACATCATGGCCATTGGGACCCCAAACAAGAAACAGCGAGTTTTAGTGATTATATCAAAAATGTATCTGTGCCCCAGGTCAAAGAATTGTTGAGTAACTATGGGGATATTGCTGTGCTATGGTGGGATACGCCAACCAATATGACCGACGACGCTGCAAATATGCTTCAGGAGCAATTGGCACTTCAACCCAATATTATCACAAATGATCGATTGAAACGACCTAATTTCCCCGGCGATACAAAAACGCCGGAGCAAAAAATTCCAGATTGGAGTGAACTCGAAGGCAAACATTGGGAAACTTGTATGACCATGAATGGCACTTGGGGCTACCGCACATCGGATCACAAATGGAAGTCTGCCGAAACCTTGATCCGTAATCTTGTTGATATTGCTTCCAAAGGTGGAAATTACCTGTTGAACGTTGGCCCAAAACCCGATGGATCGTTCCCCCAGGAGAGCATAGAACGTCTGGCTGTAATTGGCAAATGGATGAAAGTCAATAGTGAAGCAATCTACGCAACCAAGAGCAGTCCCTTACAACCATTTGAATGGGGGAGGTGTACCCTGAAGGAAGATGGAAAGCGAACTTATTTGTATATCTCGGTATTTGACTGGCCAAAAAATGGCCTAGTTGAACTTCCGATTGAAAATAAAGTCGTAAAAGCGAGCCTTTTAGCCAATAATCAAGTGTTAAAGGTAAAATCGAATTCCAATGGTATTCAGATTGGTGTACCTGAGCAGGCCATTGATCCTGTTGCTACGGTGATTAAAATCGAAGTAGCAGGCAAATTCAAGCGCGACAAAGTGTCTAGAGCAAAGAAAATGAAAACCGGAGCTTTGGACGAGTAAGGCCGATAAGATAAAAAGCAGATACTAAAATAGCATAATGAAGAAAAGTAGATTGAATAAAATAGTTGCGTTGTTGTTAACTCTTGGAGTTGCTCAGCTTCACGCTCAGGAAGTTAAGCGGATTGATCAAGGCTGGGATTTCTTAAAGAGCGATCTGGGGGGAATCTGGGAAGCTGTAAGACCGGTGGTAGCCGGTAATCCCGAGTCTGTTCCATTGTGGCAGCAGGTGGATCTGCCACATTGTTATAATGCACTGGACGCTGTTGATCCAGCTATCAATTATTATCAGGGGCCAAGCTGGTATAGAAAATCACTGGCTATAGACAATCCCTATTTAGATGGTCGTACCCTGCTTCATTTTGAAGGAGCCGGACAAAAGACAGCTGTTTATATCCATACAATTAAAGTTGGGGAGCACGTTGGCGGATACGACGAATGGACTGTGGACATTACAGATGCGGTTGAAAAGTTTAAAAAAACAGATGCTTTCAAAAAACAATTTAAGGGCAAAATACCGCTTTCAATTCGTGTGGATAATTCACGTGATCTCGAAATGATCCCTTCTGATCTGTCTGATTTTAACGTCTATGGAGGTATTTACAGACATCTAAACCTAAAATATGTTCCGCAGACAGCCTTGGAACGTGTATTTGTTGAGGCGTCGGTAGGGGCCGATGGAAAGCAGGGGGTAGCCAACGTCCGTGGACGACTGATGCCATTTTCGACTCAGACAAATTTTGAAGTCGAAACGCAACTCTATGATCCCGCTGGAAAAATCGTGCAAACCCAGCAACCACAGGTAAATAAGGGGGCATTGAATCTTGAATTTGGACAATTCCTGGTCAAGAAGCCACAGCTTTGGAGCCCTGATCAACCGGCTTTGTACCGTTTGGTTACCACAATCAAAAGCAATGGACAAGTATTTAAAGAAGAGACTGTCTTTGGCTTTAGACATGTAGCGTTTAAAGAAAAAGGTCCTTTTCTGCTGAACGGGAAAAGGCTTTTGCTTCGCGGCACCCATCGTCATGAAGACCATGCCGGCGTTGCTGCCGCAATGACTGACGATCAGATCTTGCAAGAGATGACTCTGATGAAAGAGATGGGCGTAAACTTTATTCGTTTGGGACATTATCAGCAGAGTCGTAAAGTGCTTGAGGCCTGTGATAGTCTGGGTATTTTGGTTTGGGAAGAGATTCCATGGTGTAGAGGTGGATTAGGTGGTGAGGTCTATCAGCTTCAGGGAAAACGGATGTTAACCAATATGATTGAACAGCATTATAATCATCCATCGGTCATTATTTGGGGCCTCGGCAACGAAAATGATTGGCCGGGGGATTTTACGGAGTTTGATCAGGCGAAGATAAGAGCTTATATGAGTGAACTGAATACCTTATCTCATCAATTGGATCCGAGCCGGAAAACAGCGATACGGCGTTGTGATTTCTGTAAAGATATTGTTGATGTTTATTCGCCATCCATTTGGGCCGGTTGGTATAGAGGTGTTTATACCGACTATAAAACAGCCTCAGAAGAAGAAATGAAAAAGGTAAAACATTTCCTTCATGTGGAGTGGGGCGGGGATAGTCATGCTAGACGACATGCAGAGGACCCTGATCGTGCTTTAGCTAAAATCAAAGGTGATGGAACAACAGATGAACGAGCGGGCGATGCGTCGCTCATTGGTGGGGCAGCACGCGTTTCTAAAGATGGCGATTGGAGTGAAAGCTACATTTGTAATCTCATCGATTGGCACTTAAAGGAACAGGAAACAATGCCTTGGCTCACGGGAACAGCCTATTGGCCATTTAAAGATTTTTCAACTCCGGTACGGCCAGACAATCCTGTGCCTTATGTCAATCAGAAGGGTGTTGTTGAACGGGATTTTACCAAAAAAGAATCTTACTACGTATTCCAGTCGTATTGGACAACGAAGCCAATGCTGCATATTTATGGCCATACCTGGCCGATCCGTTGGGGTGAAAAGGAGGAGTCAAAAATGATAAAGGTGTATTCCAATGCAAAGGAGGTTGAGCTTTTTGTCAATGGAGTAAGTCAAGGGGTAAAAAAAAGAAACAGTCAGGATTTTCCAGCCGCGGGGCTAAGGTGGATGGTGAAACTGAACGAAGGAAACAATCAGATTAAAGCTGTAGCGAAAAACGGCCAGGAAATTCTCGTGGATGAAATTGAACAGCAGTATCAGACAAAAAAGTGGGGCAAACCTGCCAAATTACTTGTCGAAAAGATTGCCACGGAAGGGGAAATGATCACTGTGCAAGCTCAAATTGTGGATAATACCAATACCCCTTGTCTCGATGCAAAGGATTGGATCTATTTTGGTTCAACCGGCGACGGTCAGTTGATCGTCGATCAAGGTACTTCTACAGGGTCGAAAAAAGTACAGGCCTACAATGGTCGCGCATTGATTAAACTTCGACTGCCTTCGGGAAGCGCTGTAGTATCCGGCCGGATGGAAGGATCAAAGAGTACCTTATTAACAATAGAAAAATAGCACAAGATGTTAAAAGCAACGAATCATTTGAACCTCTTTGTACTGCTCGGTTTCCTAGGGGCGATTGCCCCATGCCATGCACAAAGAAGTTCCCCGAAGCTCAAGCTTTGGTATAATCAACCGGCCACGCTCTGGGAAGAGGCACTACCGCTTGGCAATGGCACGACAGGAGCGATGGTCTTTGGTGGGCTAAGTAAAGATAGGTTTCAAATTAACGATAATACCCTGTGGTCGGGTGAACCAGATGCGGGCAATAATCCCAATGGCCCGCAGATTCTCCCCCAGGTACGCCAAGCCATCTTTGCTGGAAAATATGAAGATGCTGCAGTTCTTTGGAAGAAAATGCAGGGACCTTACTCTGCCCGGTATCTACCGATGGGCGATTTATGGTTGGATTTTCACCAAGACGAGAAAAAGGTCAAAGATTATAAACGGGAGCTAGATCTTGAGCGAGCGATCAATCAGGTCAGTTATTCCTATCAAGGTGTCCAATACCTAAGAGAAAGTTTTGTCAGCTTTCCGGATAAAGCATTGGTTGTTCGACTGAAGGCAGACAAGAAAAAATCAATTACATTAGACCTTTCCTTGACCAGTAAACTCAGGTATCGAGTTTCGACCCAAGGGGATAATCAATTAACTCTTCAGGGGAAAGCGCCAAGTTTTGTCGCCAATAGGGATTATGAACCTCAACAAGTTGTGTACGACAGTATTGGCGGAAAAGGGATGACTTTTGCGATACAGGTAAGCGTAAAAACTACCGGTGGTGTGGTAAAAAAAGAGGGGGGTAAGCTTAAAATTATAGGCGCTGATGAGGTGACTTTATTCTTGACGGAAGCGACAAGCTTTAACGGTTTCGATAAGTCGCCGAGTCGGGAAGGTAAAGATGCCACATTGTTGGCGAAAAATCGCTTGAAAAATGTCTCAAAAAAGAATTTTCAGACCTTATTCTCTGATCATCAAAAAGATTATCAAGCGCTATTCAATCGTGTAGCCTTTGAGCTGGCAGGTACTTCTGCGCATGATAAATTACCTACAGATCAACGTATCATGCAGTTTTCCAAAGGACCAGCCGATTTGGGACTGCTGACACTGTATTATCATTTTGGACGGTACTTGTTGATTGCTAGTTCCAGACAAGGTGGAAGACCGGCAAATTTACAAGGCATCTGGAATGATCATGTGCAGCCACCTTGGGGGAGTAATTATACGACCAATATCAATACAGAAATGAATTATTGGCTTGCGGAAAATACCAATCTTGCGGAATGTCATCAGCCTTTGTTTGATTTTATGGATGAGTTGGCTATTAATGGGGCCAAAACAGCATCGATAAATTATCATATAGATAAGGGCTGGGTTGTTCATCATAACTCCGATCTATGGGCCAAAACTTCCCCTCCGGGCGGATACGATTGGGATCCAAAAGGAATGCCACGCTGGTCGGCATGGCCTATGGCAGGTGCTTGGTTGTGTACACATCTATGGGAACACTATCGTTTTACGGGTGACAAAACTTTCTTAAAGGAGAAAGCTTACCCCTTGATGAAAGGCGCAGCCCAATTTATGTTGCAATGGCTGATTGCGGATCCTGGAAATAAATACCTTGTTACCAATCCGTCCACTTCACCTGAAAATACAATCAAAATAGCAGGTAAAGAATATCAATTGACCATGGCATCTACCATGGATATGGCGATCATTCGGGAGCTTTTCACAGCTGTTATTCACTCCTGTATGATACTCAACGTTGATCCTGAATTTAAATCAGCACTAGAACAAGCGAAGGAAAAGCTTTATCCCTATCAGGTGGGCCAATATGGGCAATTGCAGGAATGGTTTAAAGATTGGGATGATCCAAAGGATCAGCATCGTCATATTTCCCATTTATTTGGATTATACCCGGGCAATCAGATCAGTTTTGCAGAAAACAAGGCTTTGGCTGCGGCATCCAAGCGTTCATTGCTTTTAAGGGGCGATGTCAGTACCGGCTGGTCGATGGCCTGGAAGACAAATTGGTGGGCGAGGCTTCAGGATGGAAATCATGCCTATAAAATCCTCAAGGATGCCTTAAATTTTATTGATCCTAAATTGGACCGTGCGCAGATGAGCGGTGGTGGAGCCTATCCGAATCTATTTGATGCACATCCACCTTTTCAAATTGACGGTAATTTTGGTGCTACGGCTGGAATGACCGAAATGTTACTGCAAAGTCATGACGGAGCTGTCCATTTGTTGCCAGCCCTACCTGATGAATGGTCTGCTGGGACGATAAAAGGAATTAAGGCCAGGGGAAACTTTACCGTGGATATAGCCTGGAAAAATAACCTGTTGAACGAAGCAATGATCGTATCTAATATTGGTGGTGTTTGCCGTTTGCGTACTCCTTTACCCGTTAAAGTTGTCGGCATCGAATCAAATCAGGCAGTTGTCACTGACAACACGCTATTATATAAACCGGAACAGCTTCCGTATACGGTAGCGGATTCTTCCAAATTGCCATCGTTAGCATCTACGAAAACATTCGAAGTTCAATTTGAGACCATAAAAGGTAAACAGTATCGTGTTGTTCCAATGTAATTCAAAAACCAGGAAAAATGAAATCTACATCAATTGTTCGCGTCATGGGCTGTCTTCTTGGGATCGCAATTTTCCCCTTATTCTTGAGGGCAAAAATGAAGGAAGGTATTTTTGAGCAGGAGATCATCCAGACGCTGCGTCCTGTTATCCTCGAGCAGTCCAAATGGGCGATGAAGCAGAAGCCAGTGACTGTGACAGCTTATAAGGCAGTTCGGAGTTCCGGGGGTATTCATGATTTTTATTCTGAAGGCGATTATTGGTGGCCTGATCCCAAAGATCCCGCTGCGCCCTATATCCAACGGGATGGGATGACTAATCCAGCCAATTTCGTTGAACATCGTAAAGCGATGATCCGTTTCAGCCGAATCGTGGGGGCACTGGCCTCAGCTTATCGTTTGAATCCGGATAAAAAATACGTACAGCAGGCCCTTCGTCATTTAAAGGCTTGGTTTGTTGATGCAGAAACGATGATGAACCCTAATCTTCTTTATGCACAGGCCATACAAGGGCGTTTTACAGGGCGAGGGATAGGCATTATTGATACCATTCATCTGATGGAAGTTGCACAGGCTGTCAAGATCTTTGAAAACGACCCTAATTTTCCACAGGATGCTAAGGATGCCATACATCGCTGGTTTGCGGGCTATTTACGTTGGCTTACAACGCATCAATATGGTATCGATGAAATGAATGCTGCTAATAACCATGGTACGTGTTGGGTGATGCAGGTCGCTGCATTTTCGAGTTTAGTACAAGACTCTATATTACTCCAAAAATGTGCAGATCGTTATACGCAGGTGTTGTTGCCGAATCAAATGGAGGCTAATGGTAGTTTCCCGAGAGAATTGCAGCGTACAAAACCTTATGGCTATGCGTTGTTTAATCTCGATGCGATGACCATGATATGCCAGATTTTGTCCAAGACCAATACCTCCCTTTGGCAGTATACATTGCCTGATGGGCGGACAATAAAAAAGGGGGTTGATTTTATGGTTCCCTATATTGCTGATAAAGAAAAATGGCCTTATCTGAAAGATGTCATGTATTGGGATCAATGGCCGATTGCGCATCCGGCACTTGTGTTTTCGGCCACGGCTTTCCAAAATAGAGCATACCTGCAGCTTTGGAAAAAGCTTGATCATGCACCCGAACAAGAAGAGGTTGTTCGAAATTTACCCATTCGCAACCCGATTATATGGCTGTGAATTTCCTGGCCTCCTTATAAAATAACTTAACCATTTCACCTTAAAAACCTACAGATAACATGAATGTTAATGCGACGTCTTTGCGAAGATATGCCCTCTTTTTGTGCTTTCGAAATTTAAAAAAGCCATCCATTGCCAAAGTAATTTTTTTGACGGGAATTTTGTGTTCTTTTCAACACGTTGAGGCACAGAGTACCAAGCAGCTGCAAAAAGCTTGGAATCTAGCAGATCAACAGGCTCAACTGCTTTATAAAGAATTGCAGCTCTTGAAAAAAAGTGATTCATCCTTGGTTTCGCCACGTACGCTTTCCACAGATAACGAACTGGTTGCCGTGAAAAGGGGCGACTGGACCAGTGGTTTTTTTCCTGGCGTCCTGTGGTTTCTCTACGAAAAGTCGGGAAAACAGAAATGGAAGGCTCTCGCTTCAGAAACAACAAGTTCCATCGAAGCGGAGCAATTTAATGGAAAGACCCATGATATGGGCTTTAAGGTCTACTGTAGTGTTGGAAATGGTTATCGGTTAACTGCAAATCCAAAGTACCGGGAGGTGCTTGTACAGGCAGCCAAAACGCTGTCAAGCCGTTTCAATCCAACAGTTGGCTGTATACGTTCGTGGGATCACAATAGTCACCGCTGGGACTTTCCAGTTATCATTGATAATATGCTTAATTTGGAATTACTATTTGAAGCAACCAAACTCACTGGAGATTCTACTTATTATCATATTGCAGTGAGCCATGCCAATACGACAATGAAAAATCATTTCAGACCGGATTACAGCACCTATCATGTGATAGACTACAATCCGAAAACGGGAGCTGTACAGCATAAAAACACCCATCAGGGCTTAAGTGACGAGTCAACATGGTCGCGGGGTGAGGCCTGGGCATTGTATGGTTATACAATGTGTTACAGAGAAACGGGAGATCCGAAATATTTGCAGCAAGCTGAAAAAGTCGCGCAGTGGCTGTTTACACATCCCAATATGCCGAAAGACTTGATCCCTTATTGGGATTTCGATGCGCCTAATATTCCAAATGAACCCAGGGATGTGTCGGCAGCGACAGTCATCGCATCGGGGCTGTTGGAATTAAGTACGTATAGCAATCAAGGGAAAGATTATCGTGTAAAAGCACAGACTATATTGGCTAATCTGATAGACAATTACATGTCGCCAGCAAATAAAAGTAGAGGTTTTATATTATTACACAGCACCGGATCGAAACCTTCCAATACCGAAGTGGATAAACCCTTGAGTTATGCCGATTATTATTTTTTGGAAGCACTGCATCGGCAAGCAGAGCTACAGTCCGGAAAAGTTCAATCGGATCTAGTCCGGAAAAATCCAGCGGGACAATTGATCTATTTTCCAGATGCACAGGGAAACGTCATCCCCGACTTTAGTCGCGTGGGCTATCATCAAGGTGATCAAAAGTTGCCCAATGTTCCTGTCGTGATTACGGTAAAACCCAGCGTAAATGGTGATGATCAGCAAATTATACAGCAGGCCATCGATGCCGTATCAGCAAAACCGCGTGATAAAAACGGTTATAGAGGTGCTGTTTTGTTAAAAAAAGGCCTGTATACTATACCTGGAAGTTTGGAAATTCATGCCAGCGGTGTCGTGTTGAGAGGTGAGGGGGATGCCGAGGGACAAACCCTGCTTAAAGCAGCAGGGCAGCATCAACGGAGCTTATTGAAAGTTTCCGGTACGGGCAGCTATACAGTGGACCAGGCTAGAAAACAGTTCGTTAAGGATGGCTATGGACCTGTAGGCGCTAACTATGTCCTAGTCGATCATACGAACGAATGGAAAGTTGGCGAGCAGGTCCTGCTCTCGTATGAGATGAACGACGCCTGGATCGAAGCGCTTCGAATGAACCAGATTGAAAAGAGAGAAGGGACGAAACAGTGGACGGCGCGGGAATACAAGCTAAATTTTGAACGTACTATTTTAGCTATTCGAGGTGACTCGGTATTTTTTGATAATCCCCTGGTGATGGCGATCGATCCGAGGTACGGAAAAGTGGCGATCATTCCTTACACCTTTGACGGACGTATAAGCGAAGTTGGAATCGAAAATATACGTTTCGAATCTGATTTTGTAGATAATGAGGACGAAAATCACGGCTGGATTGCAATTGATATGGATAAAATAGCGAATGGTTGGGTGCGTAATATCACCGCGCGTTATTTTGGCTATGCGGCGGTGAGTCTTGGTGCTTTTGCCAAACAGATTACAGTAATGAAGTCGCGGTGTCTGGATGGAAAATCTCAAATTACAGGCGGAAGGCGGTATTCATTCAATAATGACGGTCAGCTTAATTTATTTAAAGAACTTTATACCACGGAAGGACGCCATGATTACGTAACAGGGGCCAGAACCCTCGGTCCAAACGTTTTTAGCCTTTCTAGCGCGGAGCGAACACATGCGGATATCGGTCCACATCATCGATGGGCTGTTGGAACCTTATACGATCAAATCGTAACGGATGGTGAAATTAATGTTCAAGACCGGGGTAACTGGGGAAGTGGACATGGTTGGGCTGGGGTGACACAGGTCTTATGGAATTGTACGGTCAAAAGTGCTGCAGTACAAAAGCCCTGGGCTTCCGGGCAAAATTTTGCCATAGGAGTAAAGGGAGAAAAAGTAGCTGGAAGATTGAAAAATAGAAATGCTGGTTACTGGGAAAATCAAAACAGAATAATGTCGATCGGCTCACTTTATGAGCAACAATTAAAAGATCGATTAAAGTGATTCTTGTTCGTGTTTATTCAATGGAATGATTATTTTTATCATCCATTTCAATTATATACCTTATGATGCCATTACGTGTTTTTATGCGCTATTTTTGCTGTGTACTAGCGTTAATTTCTGTTTTGCATGCGCAGGAAAAAAACTATCGTTTTTTACACTTAGATGTCAACGAAGGTTTGTCTCAGGGCAGCGTTTTCGCTATAGCTCAAGATTATTTGGGTTTTATGTGGATCGGTACCCGTGATGGCTTAAATAAATACGACGCGCGGAAGTTTACGATTTATCGCAGTAATCCGCAAGATAGCCTTTCCTTAGAGCACAACTTTATTCAAGCGATTACGGAAGATAACAAAAAGCGCCTTTGGATAGGGACAATGACAGGTCTGAATTTATATAATCGTGCGTCAGACAATTTCATCCGTATACCTTTACCTACTGTGGAGAGTAGTAATGGAAAAAGGGATGTTAACGTTCACCAGATTTTTCAGGATTCCAATGGTAAGATTTGGATTGCGACAAATATAGGCTTGTATAAGATTAAAGAGGGCCGGCATCTCGAAGCGGAATTGGTTTTCAATGAGATTACCGTTGAAAGAAGCCAGGGAAAAGAATATTATCGTAATTTTCGAACCCTATATGAGGACCGCAGAAAGCGATTATGGTTTTGTACTGATGATGCCATTGTACTCATGCAGGCCGCATCGAAAGATGGAAATAGCTTAAAGGTTCTACGGACTTACTTCAAGGAGAAATCGGTAGATAATAAGGTTAATCAACGGTTTCAAGCAGTATTGGAAGTTAGTCCAGGTATATTTTGTGTAGGAACGAAATATAATGGTATTCGGATTATCAATGAAAATACAGGCGAAATATCCTCGTTAACCGAAGAGGGCAATCATACCGGTTTGGCCAGTCAAGATGTGCGCTCCTTAAAAAAAACAGATGATGGAAAGATTTGGATCGGAACATTCAATGGCCTCTACGTTTATCAAAATGGAAAATTGCTTTTTATTCAGGCAGACGATGGAAATCCCAATAGTTTAAGCAATAATTCCATTCGCCCTATATTTCAGGATAAAAGGGGATCTATTTGGATCGGAACCTACTTTGGAGGGGTCAATATCTATGACAAGGATATTCCTAATTTTCAGAATTTTACCCATCAATCTAAACGCAATAGCTTAAGTTACAATGTGGTGAGTGCTTTTGTTGAAAATGCTATGGGAGAACTCGTGATTGGAACTGAGGGGGGAGGACTGAATTATTTTAATCGGCATACGAATTCGTTTTTTAGTGAACGTTACGATAAAAATAACCTGCATGGCCTAAGTCATAACAATGTGAAGTCCATCTGTTTAGATAAGGAAGGGAATTTATGGGTAGGTACCTATGATGGTGGATTGAATTTAAGACGAAAGGGGCAACAAGGCTATGAACATTTTCGTTTCGATCCCAATGTAAGTAATGGCCTAGCAAACAATAATGTCTATGCGATCTTAGAGGATCGCAATGGCGATATTTGGATAGGCACGTTCGGTGGCGGACTACAGGTCCTTCGTAAAAACCAGAAAGCTGGATCTTTCCAAACATTTGATGTTGCAGGAAAGCAGTTAAGTTCCAATATGGTACGCGCTTTACTGGAGGATTCAAAAGGTAATCTATGGATCGGGACTTCAAATGGTTTAAATCTAAAATTAGCGGGGACCGATAAATTTGTTTCCTTTTTAAATGACAAGAAAGACTCTCTTTCAATTAGTGGAAATGATATTGTGAGTATCCATGAAGATCGAAAAGGACAGATTTGGATCGGTACCTATATGGGCGGGCTCAATCGCTATCTTCCGGAGAAGAAAGCGTTCAAAAGGTTTAATGAGCGAAATGGATTGCCGATCAACAATGTTTTTGCGATGCTGAGTGATCTGAAAAACAAATTGTGGTTGAGCACAAATACAGGGATTTCTTGTTTCGATCCCCAATCTGGTCATGTACGAACCTACACGAAGACCGATGGTCTTCCTGGCAACGAATATATTCAAAATGCAGCAGCAATGTTGCGGGACGGAAAACTCGCCTTTGGCAGTTTCTCAGGCTTCACCCTATTTAATCCAGATAGTTTAAGTGTCAATAATTACATTCCCCCCATTCAGTTTACGGAGTTGAAATTATTCAATAAAACAGTTCTCCCGGGCCTTGATGGTGTTATTCCTAAAGATATATCGATGATGAATGAATTGATACTTGATCACAATCAAAATGTTTTTAGTTTGGAATTCAGTGTATTGAATTATGTTCATCCGGAGAAAAATCAATATGCTTATTATCTAAAAGGCTTTGATCAAGACTGGAATTATGTGAGCAATCCCGTGGCTACTTATACCAATTTAGACCCTGGTACCTACGAGCTTTGGGTAAAGGGGGCCAACAACGACGGGGTATGGAACGAAAAGGCAACGGTCTTGAAGATTAAAGTGCTGCCAGCACCATGGAAGACATGGTGGGCCTATAGCGGCTATTTTCTTCTTTTTGCTGGGGCCAGTTTTTTGGTTATCCGATTTTTCCACGGTCGGAATAAATTGAAACAGGACCTTTTGATTCGGCAAATAGATTCGGAAAAACAGGAGGAGCTCCATGAAGCAAAACTGAATTTCTTTACCAGTATCTCCCATGAATTCCGTACGCCATTGTCATTAATTATCGGACCGTTAAATCAATTAAAAGGCGATCGATCGCTTTCAGCATATGCACAGGAGCACCTCGGTTATGCAACGAGAAATGCCGATCGCTTGATGAATCTGGTCAATCAGCTGCTTGATTTCAGAAAACATGAAGGCGGAAAGATGAAATTGTTTTGCCAAAAGGTTCATCTTGCTACGTATTTGGAAAACATTCGCCAGAATTTTTACTTTATTGCCGAGAAAAATAATATTCAGTTTTTCCTGGATAATAAGGTAAGTCCTGATTATGTTGCAGGTTTAGATCCGGAACAATTTGAAAAAGTCCTTGTCAATTTGATTTATAATGCTTTTAAATTTACGGACAATGAGGGTAAAATAAAGATTCAGGTTGAGCTAGAAGGGGAAGGTGAGTTGGAGAAACTGCTTGTTTCCGTTTGGGATTCCGGGCGTGGAATCCCGGCAAAAGATATACCTTTTGTATTTGAACAATTTTACCAAGCCAATGCGAAAGGACTGTCAGCGACCAATGGAGGAATAGGTTTGGCGCTTTCCCGTTCGATTATACAGTTGCACGGTGGAAAACTCACTGTTGAAAGTAATATGGCACAGGAGCCGGCAGACTTCAATACGGTATTTCGGATCAGCCTGCCCCAGGGGGCTGTTGTTATCGAAGAGCTAATGGTCTTAGCGGATACGGCAGGGACAATGTGCTCTGACCCAGCAGATGCCGATACGCCAGAGGTGGATGTTACAAAAACAGAAATTGAGCGTCCTGCAGCAGATGAAGATAAACCCATCATACTTGTTGCCGAGGACAATGTGGAACTGCGTTGTTTTCTATGTGAAAATTTACGGAAAAAATATATTGTTTTAGAAGCTAATGATGGAATTGAGGCCTTGGAATTGGTACAAACAAGACAGCCCGATATTATCATTTCGGATGTAACGATGCCCAACTGCGACGGAATCACACTTTTGCAGCAGATTAAAAATGATAGCAGTTCAAATCATATTCCTGTGATTCTTTTGACAGCCCGTACAGCTGATCCTTATATCACGGAGGCGTTTGAAATCGGTACAGATGATTACATTACCAAGCCCTTCAGTATGCCACACCTCATTCAGAAAATTTCTAATATCATACAGACGCGGAAACGACTGGAGGAAAAATTTGTACAGAATTATCTTCTTGGAGCGCAGGGAACAGATCTGCCCGAAAGAACTCGTTTTTTGGATCAGGTATTGAAGATTGTCGAAGAAAATCTGGGCTGTGAAGACTTTGGGGTACAGGATCTTACCAAAGCCATCGGTGTGAGCCGTTCTGTTTTGTACCGCAAGATTAAGCAACAAACGGGACTGAATTTGGTTGAATTTATTAATATGGTACGTCTTAAGAAAGCAGCCTATATTTTGGTGAACGATACGGGTTTGAGTATCAGTGAGGTGGCTTATCAGGTCGGGTTCAATGATCCAAAGTATTTTAGCAAAACATTTAAGAAATTCTATAAGGAGAGTCCACGTACCTATGTTGAAAAATTCGGTATCAAGGAAGGCAGCAATTAAAAAATAAGCGAAGGCCTTCATAATTTGGTCAGCATCAGCAGCTAGGAAAGCAGACTGAAGGTTTTTTTCGGTCAAAAAAAAGGTTTTCAAACGGGGAGAATGAAAACCTTCAATAACCAATTATAAACCTAAATTATGATAGAACAAATATAGTTGTTTTTAATACTATTTTAAAAATAATTCACCTTTTAAAAACTGTTTTGTGGCTGGTCAGCTACAGGCTGTTGTTGCCCTGTCGCTGGAAGAACCAGCGCATAGCTTATACGCTTTTGACCAGCTTATGAATAACGTATAAAATGGTCAATCCTAACAGCGCAAATATCCCATATCCTAATCCAATCTGAAACTGCGAAGAAGGGTTTACTAGGCTTACGGTGATGTAACTGAGTGAAGAGGTAAGGAGGTAGGTAATTCCGCCAACCAATCCACCGGCGATACCTGCCGACAATGGAAACCTACCCAAACAGTAGCTGAAATAATTATTAAAGATAAATCCTGCAGTACAATGTACGGCAAATGCGAAAAATGTTAATGTATATAGGTTTGATAAGTAAGGTGAAACAATTAGCATACATACAATCAGGCTGATCTGAATAAAGTTGGCGATTCTCAACTTTGGAACCAAGGCTCTTTTAATAAGGGCTTTACCAATAAAACCACCACACATCCAAGCTAAGCCCATAATAAGTGAGGTATAACCGGTTGTAATCGCACTATAGCCCAATTGATGTTCAATAAAAAAAGGACCACTGAGATTGTAGAACATGACAAGACCATAGGATATACCGCACATGACTATACCGAACGTAAAATCATTGCTTTTAAGCATCATTTTAAATTCGCCGATCAGGTAGTTGATATGGAGTGGTTTCTTCTGTTTGATTGTTTCGCCAGAAAAGATCAGTTCAAGGATGAAAAGTACGGCACTGTAAACGGCGAGAACAATAAAGTTAGAACGCCAACCAAATTGTGTTTGGAGGTAGCCGCCAATAAAAGGAGCGACAATCGGTCCGATCGACCAGACGATGGTCATAATGCTGAGGTAGTGCTTGCGCTGTTCGCCTTCGTAGACATCTACAAAATAGGCTCTTTTTGAGATGACCACAAATGCCGATAAGATGCCCTGTAGGATACGCATCAGGTAAATAACCCAAATATCTTGCGTGCTTGCTGTGATCCAGAAACTGACAATGAAAAGGAAAAGTGATATCAGGTTGATGCGATACCTTCCCCAAGCGTCAACCAATGCTCCTGTAAAGAATTGAGCAACACCATAGCTGATTAGAAAAAGCGAAAGTGTTAGCTGAATTTTGCTTTCGTTCAAGCCAAGCTCCAGGGCCATTTGTGGCATCGATGGAAGATAAATATCAGTGGCAAGTCCCGTAATCGGAACAAGTGCAAATGCTAGTATCGTCGGGATAAAAGATTGCTGTGGTTTAGTGTTTTTTTCCATCTTGTCATTTTTTTAATTTCCCGTCTCTATGGACGTTTATGCTGTCGGCCACTTTTTTCTCTTTGACCCGCTAAATATGATGGGGACAAAAGTAGCTCCATTGCTTGTTTCGAAAGATATAGAATTCAAACAAATTATTGTGAAAATCAAACAGGCTTATTGCGGAAGGCTAAAGGTGGTACACCAGCATGTTTTTTGAAATAATTACTGAAGTTTGCCGGTTCTTCGAAACCTAAGGCATAAGCGATTTCATTGATATTCCAGCTGCTATGTTGAAGGAGGGCTTTTGCTTCCTGTGTGATGCGCAGTGAGATGAGTTCTTGTGTGGTTTTTCCTGTATTTTGTTTCAAAGCCCTGTTTAGCGAATTGACATGGATGTTGAGCTGTTGCGCGTAATCCGTTGCATTTTTAAAACGAAGTAAATTTTCGGTGTCAATCGGAAATTGGCGTTCCAATAGTTCTAGAAAAAGATGAGAAATACGCTGATTGGCGTTTTGGTAAGGTGATATTCCCTCATTTGGCGCTAGTTTTAATGTTTCTAAAACGAGTAACTGCAACTGATTCCGGATAATTTCATATTTGAACGAAAAATCAGATCGTAGTTCCGTATTCATCCGCTGAAAAATGTGATCGAAAAGATCGACCTGTTCATTCGTTAAGAAATAGACGGGACTACCACCCGGATTGAAAAAATGACTTTCTAGAATGTTATGGTTATAATGTTTGTCTTCTTGAATGAATTTTTGCGTAAAGAGACAGAACCATCCCTTTTGATCGGGATTGTCTGTTTCCCAAGAGTAGGGAACGAGCGGACTTGAAAATACAAGTGCGGGACGGTCAATGGGGATCCATTGATCGCCATAATGCAATTGACCCTCGCCGATCATAAGGGATATTTTGAAATAATCTTTTCTATTGTAAGGTGATTTTAAGGGACAATGCTCACGTGAAAATACGTTAAAATGAGAAATTTGTTCGGGTGAGGAACCTATTGGGTAATTGGATTCTCGAAATACCCGTTGATAGAAATCAATTATATTTTCAGAAGTTGTCATGTCGCAAAGTTATAAAAATCAAACATTTCATGCTGCGCACTATTGCTCTTAGTCGGTCATTGATTCGTAAAATATGAATTGGAACAAAAAGAAAGGTCCCATCACGTCGTCAGCCATGACTAGCCCGGGTGATGAGACCTTATAAAAGGAAGCGATTATTAGGATCTCGATTTTAAAAATTCCTTGACAAATTCGTCGTCGTTTAAGTCCGGGTAGTCTTTATATACACGATCAATTTCTTCTTGCTGTCCGATGGATAGATTTTCGTCGGGATTCAGACACCAGATACCTTCCATCAAACCTTGTCTACGGAGCACCTCATGTAAGCCTGGTATACAGCCATGGAATGCATTTGCTGGGTCAAAAAATGCTGCATTACTGTCTGTTACAGCAATCGCTTTGCTCAGAAGGTGGCTCGCATGGAAGTTGTTGGGGTTCTGTTTGTATGTTTTTATTTCCCGAAGGAGTTCAACGGCTTTTGCCGTCCAAACAGCCCAATGGCCTAGTAATCCGCCTTTAAATTCTATGGAGACGTTTTCTCCAGCTACAGGGAAATTATACACGCTCATCAGATCGTTGACAATGTTGTCATCATTGCCCGTGTATAGGGCAATTTGGTTTCGCCGGCTGGAGTTGGCTATTGCGCGCATGACGTCTAATGTCTGGTACCGGTTGAACGAGGCGCACTTGATAGCGACGACGTTGTCGATTTCGGCAAACTGCTGCCAAAAAGAATACGAGAAAATGCGGCCACCAACAGCGGGTTGAAGATAGAATCCAAAAACAGGAATAATGGCTGCTATTGCTCTAACTCGATCTAATATGGCATTTTCGGTCCAGCTTTGAAGTCCGCCCATACTCAAAAGTCCGATATCATAACCGTATTTAAGTGCCGTGTTTGCCTCCTGTATCGCTTGTTCTGTGGCACCGCAGATGCCCGCAATTTTGATAAATGGTCGTTGGAGCTCAGCTTTATCGACTTCTTCGCTAGCCAATCTCAATACGGTTTCAAAAAGGTTGATCTCAGGGTCCCGAATTTCAAACTGGGTTGAATGTACTGCGACAGCGATTCCGCCCGCTCCACTGGCTATGTAGTACTGGGTCAGGAGCCGTTGATGTACTTTGTCAATGCTGCGGTCCTCATTTAAGGCAAGGGGGTGTGCCGGAATAACCGTCCCTTCCCAAAGTAACTGTTGTAATTTGTTGTCTAAAGTTTTCATTAGAATTTTCCTTTTCGTTCTTGAAAGTGCGTGTCTTTATTCCATAGTTCGCCACCTTGGTTCAACCATTTGGCTGTAATGTCTATCGCTTCCCGTATGGTTGTTTTAGGATAGCCAAATAAACGATGGCATTCGGACGCGTTGTTTAGTAAAGCGGTTCCGGCGGGTTCATTCACAAAGATCGGCTTTGTGCTGAAATGCTCAGCAAAACGCTCTGCGATCCATCGTGTAGAAAGGATTTCAGGCCCTGTGACATTTAGTATTTTGGCTGGTGACTGACAATGCAGTAATGATCTTAAGGCAATTTCGTTGGCATCTCCCTGCCAGATAACATTGACGTTTTCGGTTGTCAAATCTATTGGGAGTTGCCCTTTGACCGATTTAGCAATTTCTACGAGCACGCCGTAGCGAAAATCCACCGCATAATTCAATCGGTAGATCAGGGTAGGTGTACCATTTTTCTTCGAAAAATACTCGAATATGCGCTCTCTTCCCAAACAGGATTGTGCGTATTCACCGACAGGCTCGGGAGTTCTTTCCTCGGAAACGCCGGCATTGCTTATCGGCACAAATGGCAGTACGTTACCCGAAGAAAAAGCAACAATGTTGGAGTCTCGAAAATGAGAAGCCACCATTCCTGGAAGATAGGTATTCATCGCCCAGGTGAAATCTTCATTTCCTGTGGTGCCGAATTTATGTCCTGCAAGGTAAATGACATTCGGAACCTGCGGAATCTTTTTGAGTTCTTCCTCATTCAGTAGGTCACAAGCGATGGTCTTTATGCCTAGATCTTCCAGTTCCTGTTGAAGTTCCTTGGTGGAAAAACGCGAAACACCAATGACCTTTTTGTCTATTCCTGCAGCTTGGATAGCCCTCATGGCTAGTTTTGCCATGCTTGGCCCCATTTTTCCGCCAATACCTAAGAAAAGGATATCACCTGTTATCTTTTTTATATCTTCAATTAGATCTAATGATGGTGCAAGTATTTGCTGTTCCAATTCCGCTAAATTGTTATGGTCCATGTCTGAATTATTTGATTAAATTATAGAAATTACTAAAAGCTAAAAAAACGAGTAATAGGAGTCCGAGGATAGCCCATAACCGCGTTAAGGGGCTGTTTCTGAGCGCGCCCATAATTTCTTTGTCGTTTGCGATCAGAAAGAGGATAATACCAATAAAGGGAACTAAAAAAATGGTGATGCTTTGCGCAAAAACAATAAGCTCCAAGGGAAGATTTCCGAAGATCAGTGCGATGGCAGATCCAAAAATCATGACCAGCGAAATAAAGAGCTTCACTTTAGGGTGATTGAGATTGTTGCCGAAGCCAAAGGTATCGCCCAGTAACGAACCGCCTAATACGGCATTGCCAATCAAGGAAGAAAAGGAGGCGCCGAAAAGACCGATAAAAAAGAGGTGCGAGGCATAGGTTCCCAAAAGTGGTTCCAGTGCACGGCCCATCTCAGCGGCAGAATTTAATTTGATCCCTTGGGGGTGAAGCGTATTTGCGGCGCAGACCATAACGGCTGCGCTCATGATCCCAAGAATAATGATCCCTATCCGGCTTCCGATAATCTGCCGATCTGATATTTGTCCATTGGCGGATAATTTTCTTCTTGACTGAACGAGATAACTTTGATAAAAAGCACCCACAATTGAAAAGCAGGAAGCTGTGAAAGCGATGATTAAGCCAACTGAAGAGGGAGGAATGCTCGGAATAAAGCCTAAGAAAAAGTCCTGTGCCGGTGTCTTTATCATAATCGCGGTGGAAAGAAAAGCAAATAACATCAGGATGATAAGTCCAAGCATGAGCTTTTCCAATAGTGCATAGAAGGACTTGAAGAACAGCAGTAAAATGCCGATGACATTAAAAACGATGATCCATATTTTGGGATTTGTCCCCGTTGCTTCCGAAACAGAAATGGAGACCCCAGTGGCATTTCCAGATTGAAAACAGGTTGCAACAAGGAAGATTCCGAGGCCGATGATGATGGCCGTTGTTTTACCAAATTTCTGGCGAATTAAAGTAAGTAAAGATTCGTCTCTCGCGATGCCGATACGTGCCGCCATATTGGTGAAAACCATCATAAAAAAGATCGCGACGACGACAACCCATAACAGGGAGAAGCCATAATCTGCACCCATTTTTGATGTGATGGTCATTTTGCTGGGCCCGAAAACCAGGGCGGCGGTAATGATGCCGGGACCCAAGATGGATAGCCAATTTTTAAATAAGGATGGTTTTGGCTCGAGGTTGTTTTCCATGAGATTTATCGTAATGAAGTTAAATGCTGTTGGTTAATTTTAGGGGCAGAATTTCCAAAGTGTGCACGGATATAATTGGTGATTTCAATGACCTCTTCATTTTTTAGGAATGAAAAAGATGGCATTGCGCTCTCGTATTTGACCTTGGCTATTGTTTTGTCTTTCAGTCCATGGAGGATAACCTGCAATAAAGGTGCTGGGTCGCCGTTGACAAGAGCTGAGTTGGCTAAGGGGGGGAAGGTATTTGTAAGCCCCATTCCATCTGCTTTATGACAAGAAGCGCAATAGGCTTCGTATAAGGCTTGACCACTTTTGGCAGGAGAGTTGACCGCATTGGCAGCGACGGGTTTAATCATTGGCGCAGCGGCTTTATCGGTAATACGGAGACGATAGATCACGTCGTCATCGGGCTTTGGAAATCCCTTTTGCGGATTCCAGTCACGGTTGCTTGAACAGAAATAAATGTCCCCATTGGGTAAGGTCAATACGGATCTTAGCCGGCCAAGTTGATCTTTGAATAGGATCTTCTCATCGACGATCTGCTGCCCGTTGGCAGATAATTTTAGGATACGTAAGGACTGATTTTTTAAAGTCGCGAGCAATAAACTGTGTTTCCATTCGGGGATAACGTTAGAACTGTAATACGCCATACCGGATGGTGCGACGACTGGAGTCCACGATTTAATGGGTTCCTGTCTTGGGGAGCTTTTGGCAATAGCTTTTTCCTTTTCCGTATCAATCATACCTTCGATCTGTGGCCAGCCATAATTTTTTAGCGGTTGGATCAGGTTGATTTCATCTTCGATGGCATCGCCATGTTCAGATGTGTAAATTAAGCCTTTCGCATCATGGGTAAGTCCTTGCATGTTTCGAAATCCCCATGCATATACATAGCTGTTTGCAATTGGATTGTCTTTTGGGATGCTTCCGTCGAGATTGAGGCGTAAGATTTTGCCATTTAATGAGGTGCTGTCTTGCGCAAAGGTATCACTTGCTGCATCACCTGTAGCCCAATACACTTTTTTGTCTGTCGAAACAATAACTCGGGAGCCGTTGTGTCCGGTGTTTCCAGGAATCTGTAAAAGCAATTTTGGGTTTGACAACTTGCCTGCCGTATTATAATCGTAGCGATATAAGTTGGAGAAAATGAGGCTGTCTTTTTTACTGGTGTAAGAAAGGTAAAGATAGGCTTGTTGCTGTTCGGGTTGATACAGTGCCATCCCTAATAGTCCCAGAGTGCGCTGGTGGTAAACGTCGGTCAGGCTGTCCACCAAAGTAACAACTTTTGTTTTCGTATCCAGCCTTCGTATACTTCCTCCGATTTCAGAAAACAGAATAGCGTCGTTGACCCGGTCATATTGTAAATCCCATGGCACATGGAGTTTTGTAGCTTCTTTGGTTAGCGATAGTATGCTGTGCTCCAGTTGGATGTTGATTATTGGTTTACTTTCTCTTTCTGTCTCGGAAGAACAGGAAGATAGTAGCGGGATCAGCGATACAAGCCAAATATAGGTTTGTTTTTTCATATAGGATCTACGGTTATTCCTTTGATTTATTTGGTTAGTCAAATGTAGTTGAATAAAAATAAATATACAAAAAATAAGTTAAATTGTATACAAAAATATTTTATCAGTCTACAGTAAATACGATTTAGTTTATAATTACACAGCTAAAAGAGCGGCGTTGTGGAATTGTCGAGAACTTGTTAGCCGCCCTATTTTTGTAAAAAAGTAAAAAAAATATTGAATTGTATACAAAAAATATATATTATTGTATTCACTATGATAATTATGGAAATGCAATTTAGACCATATTAGGGTCGAGCGTTATGTTTCCTGAAAAAATACCAATAAACTAAAGAGCTTATAAATCATTTATTTAACCACTTTAACCTGAGTATTCATGATACTAAAGCAGATTAAAATCCGGGATGTAATAAACAGGAGTTGCCTTTTGGTGGGGCTACCTTTTATTTCGATGGCTGCATTGGCAAATGTACCTTCTTCCCTTAATAATGGAAAGATTCCGATCTCGGATGTTTTAAACCCTTCACCGGGTTTAGCAAAATTTCAGCAGCAGCTTGTCGGGCAAGTGCTGGACGCCAAAGGGCAGCCACTGTCCGGTGTGGAAGTGCGTAACCTTAAAAATGCAACTGTTACCGTTACGGATCAAGAGGGTCGTTTTAAATTAACGGGTTCCGTTTCAGATCAGATTCAATTTCGGTTAATCGGTTTCAATACAAAAGTGGTGTCGGGCAAAGATGTGCAGGCTTTGGTGCTTGATGCGAGCGAAAATGCGCTGGATGAAGTGGTTGTGGTGGGGTATGGTAAGCAGAAAAAAGGCAACTTGACCGGCGCAGTGGCCAGCGTCAATTTTGACCAATCGACTTCAAGTCGGGGTCTTTCCAATGCTTCCCAGGCATTGCAGGGTGTTATCCCCGGCCTGGCGGTGAGTCAGAACTCGGGGATGGCCGGAAATAATGCAGCGGATCTTTTGATCCGGGGTTTGGGGACGGTCAATAGTGCTGGACCGCTTATCGTGGTCGATGGGATGCCTGATGTGAATATGAACCGTGTGAATGTGAATGATATTGAAAGTGTGACCGTGCTAAAAGATGCCTCTTCGGGTGCTGTATACGGTTCCAGAGCGGCCAATGGGGTTGTATTGATTACGACAAAGTCTGGTAAAAGAAACAGTAAGACGGCTATTTCCTTTAGTGCCAACAAATCGCTGGTGAAACCTACGCGCTCTTTTGATTTTGTCAATAATTATGCAAAAGCAATGACGGCGACTCAAAGGGCCCAGGCTTATAATACCGCCGCATCTGCATTCAATTTTAAAAATGGAACGATCGATGAATGGTTGGCTTTAAGTATGATCGACCCGAGATTGTATCCAAGTACCGATTGGTGGGATGTTATTCTCCGCAATGGTCAAAGTGGAAATTATAATGTTTCCATTAATGGGGGGACTGAAAATAATAATTACTATTTATCTGTGGGTATGCTGGATGAGAAGGGGATACAGATTAATAATGATTTTAAACGTTATAATGCTGCATTTAACTTCGAAACAAAAGTAACCAATACCATTGGTGCTGGGGTCCGGTTCTCTGGAAACTGGTCCGATTATCGGTATAACTACGAGGATGGTATGACTGCTAACTCGACAAGTGGGATGGATTTGTTTACCTCACCAGCAGGTATATTGCCTTATGATCCTATTACCGGTTTTTATGGCGGTGCAATGTCTTACAATGAAAGTCCGCAGGCCAATAATATTTATGCGGATTACATGACGCGCAACCAAAACCACATGAATCAAAAGCAGGCTTTGGTGAATGGTTATTTAAACTGGAAGCCGTTTAAAGGGTTTGAGGCTAAAGTGGATTATGCCCTAAATTATGACACGCGTTTTCAATGGAAGGCAGATATGCCGACAAAATTATATAACATCCGGACGGGATTGTCTATCCGGGATCTTGTGCCGACAAATGATGGGATATATAATACAGACCGGAACAATTACAAAACACAGCTGAACTTCAAGCTGAGTTACGACCATAAGTTCGGCGCCAATCATGATTTCTCTGCTTTGGCGGTGTATTCGGAAGAATATTGGAACAATCGCGTTTTGGCGGGTAGTCGCTTAGATCGTTTACATCCGAGCTTACATGAAATCGATGGTGCTTCGGAGGATGTACAAAATGTATCGGGATCATCATCAGCAGAAGGTTTGCGTTCTTATATCGGACGACTGAATTATACGGCTTTTGGAAGGTATATGTTTGAAGGGAACTTCAGGGTAGATGGTTCGTCACGCTTCTTGCCGGGTGATCAATATGGATTCTTTCCTTCTGCCGCGGTAGGCTGGCGCATCTCGGACGAGGCATTTATGACAGCCTTCAAGGATAAGATCAGCATGAGTTCGGCTAAATTTAGAGCTTCCTATGGTTCTTTGGGTAATAATAGCGGTGTGGGCCTGTATGAGCAAAAGCAATCTTTGGTCTCCAGTCCTTATTATTTGATCGATAATAGTACAGGGACAGGTTCCGTGGTAAAAGGCCTGATCAATAAAAAACTGATCAACTATGATCTTACATGGGAAAAAACACGTGTGTTTAACCTGGGGTTGGATCTTGGGTTCTTTAAAAATAAACTGACGGCCGAGTTGGATTACTACGAAAGAAAGACGATCGGTATGAACAGGCCTTCGGATGTATCCATGCATCTGACGGGTTTATTCGCTGCTCCCCGACGTAATATTGGTGATATGATGAATAAAGGGCTGGAAGCAAATGTTACCTGGAATGACCGAAAGGGGGATGTGGGTTACATGCTGAACTTCAATGTAGGGTATAACAAGAACAAGCTGCTGTCTTGGAATGAGCAGTTGCAAAGGGGGTCGGTATTTATTGATATGCCTTATAATTTTATCTATGCTTTCGAATCGTTGGGCATTGCTCAGTCTTGGCAGGATGTCTATAATGCTGTTCCTCAGGGCGCTTCTCCGGGAGATATTTTGTTGAAAGATGTCAATGGTGATGGCAAATTGGATGCGAATGACCGTGTGGCATATCCAGCTTATCAGTTGGGCAGGCCAAAGGTGAATTATGGATTTAGGGGTTCGGTGGATTACAAAGGTTTTGATTTTTCTTTCCTGTTGCAGGCTGCCACAGGAAGAAAGGAATTTTGGATGAACAAAGCGAATTCGAACTTTTTAGGAACTGCAAATCAGGCTATTACGGAAGATCAGTGGAATAATATGTGGAGCCTGGACAATCGCGATGCTGATTATCCTAAGTTACTTCCAAGTACATTAGGATCGACGAGTCCAAATGCGTATTTGAGCACATTTTGGCTGCAAAACATGTCTTATTTAAGGGTGAAAAATCTGCAGCTTGGCTATACTTTTAAGAAAGAATTACTGATGAAGCTGGGTATCCAGAAGTTGCGTGTATTTGGTTCGGTAGATAATTTGGCGGTCTTGACGAGTTTTAAAGGCTTAGATCCGGAGAAAAGTACCTATACCAATGATGCATATCCGATGACGAAGAGTTTTGTGGTTGGACTGAATGTAGACTTATAATATTTGAACTTATGAAATCGATATATAACATATTGTTTATTTCTTCTTTGCTGCTTCTTGGTTTGTCCGCGTGTCGCAAAGATTTGTTGAATCAGAATCCAACAACAACGCCAAGCTCTGAAACGTTCTGGGTGGACGAAAATGACGCGCTTGCTGCATTAATGGCGAACTATTCCATATTTAGACCTTGTTTTGATCGCGACTATCATTTTGATGGACATGGAGATTTCCTTAAAATGTACAATACTGGTGCGGCGCCTATTTCATTAACGGTCAATAGTCCGATGAATTATGGCTCCGGTGCATCGGCAATGTATAGAGCATTGTATGGATCTATATTCAGTTCTAACTTTGTGATCGAAAATACCAATGCGCGTTTGTTGCCCGTAGCAAAAACTGATGCTGTAAAACAAACCCTAGAAACTATCGTGGCGGAGGCCAAGTTGTTGCGCGCCATTGCATACTTTCGATTAATTTCCCTATGGGGTGATGTACCTTATTTTTATAAATCGGCGCCGGCGCCCATAGAGGCTGATACAGTGCGGAGAATGCCTGTTGCACAGTTGAAAGATTCCATTATGGCTGATTTGAATTATGCTGTGGACAAATTGCCGAATAAGGGTTCTGCAATTGGACGTGCCGGTAAGCCTGCAGCGTTGGCCTTCCGTGGTAAGTTTCAATTGTACTGGGGTTCGTGGAAGAAAAATGGATGGCCCGAATTGGATGGGTTTGTGCAATCTGCTGCAGACGCTAAAACGGCCTATACTGCGGCTGCCGCGGATTTTAAGCGTGTGATCAATGATTTTGGTATCAAAATGTTTAGAAATGGTGATCCAGGTTCATGGGGTGAATTGGGGAAGGCTGATGTGCTCCCAAACTATTACTATATGTTTATACCTTCTACGGGCAACCTGAGCCAGGATGAAGAGATGGTCATGGTGCTGACACATGGCGGTGTGGGGACAAAACAGAGCGAGGAATACCAGCGGGTATGGACCGGGCCATTGGTGTCTTTGGGACAGAACCAAGCTATTCCGCGTTATGAATTGGCCGACCGTTACCAATCTACCATTACGGGAGATTTCTTGCCAAAGATGGTTCAGCTAGATCCAGTGAAAAATCCGGCAGCACGTACTACGGCAAATTCAGCGGTGAACCCTGAGTCGTACCGTAATCGCGATTATCGCATGAAAGCGACTTTGTTGTGGGATTACGAATTGATTATGAGTATGAGCCCTACGGAAACGACAGGTTATATTCCTTTTGTCTACAAAACTTGGGGCGCTGCAGTGACGGTTAACGGTGTATCTTACAAAACTTCCTTTACCGATAATACCACAAATCTCTCGGGATTACAATCGCGTAAATTTGTGCGCAATTATGGTGGTGTGGCACGTAGTGATGGAAATTACAATTGGCCTTTGATGCGTATTGCAGATGTGTACCTGATGTATGCTGAAGCAACCAATGAGATCGGTGGTCCACAGGCGGATGCGATTGATTTGGTTAATAAAGTCAGACGCCGTGGTAACCTGCCTGCGCTTGCGGGTGCTAAAACCTCGTCTCGTGATGCCTTTTTTGACGCCATAGAACAGGAAAGGATTGTAGAGTTGTTTGGTGAAGGGCAGCGTGCGTTTGATCTGAGGAGATGGCGTAAACTGGAAACAGTATTTGGTAAACCTTACGGTGATGGGAAATGGTTCCAGGATAGTTTTGGGAATAATTGGGAGCGCTTTTTCTTCAATGAGTCTGAGTTGACTTATCAAAAGTGTTATATCTATCAAATCCCGGAAACAGAACGTTCGAGGAATCCGAATTTAACACAAAATATACCTTGGAAATAATATGGTAACACTTGACTGTAATAAGATGAAATATACATTATTTTTAATCGGGATGCTGTTCGTTAGCTTGTCCGGTTGTAAGGATGATTATCCAATGGATGAGGATGGTTTGTTGATCACGACCAGGTCGGAATGTTATGTCAGTAGTTTTGAACTGTTGGGCGCCGATTTTCAGACGGTACGGACAAAAGCTGCATTAGTGGATACCGTTGAGCAAACCGTAAAAGTGGAGGTGCTCTTTGGTACGGATTTGAAAAATCTATACCCACAGTTTTCATTGGTCACCGATGCGGTGTTAGATCCTAAGATTTTAGGAAAACAAGATTTTTCCAATTTGGATACGCCACGTGAATGGACTGTCGTGTCTGGAAATAGAAAGGTTCGTAAGACATATAAAGTTTATTTGACAGTACAAAAGTAAGTGAGCTGATGAAAACAAATTATTTAAAAATAGGGCTACTGTCCATCGGATTCGGGCTCTTGCTGTTAGGTTCTTGTAAAGAAGAAGCTTATGAAATTCCAAAAGCAAAGGATGGTTTGCAAAACGATATTATTAAGCGCTCTTTAGGGCCAAATGTGGTTGGGGCTACCATAGACTTTGCTTATGCTGCGGCGATATTGCCAGATCAGGGGAAGCTCACATCGATTGCTGTGGAAGCCAGCATTGCGGGTGATGAGGGAACTGTGCTTGAAAACAAATCGTATTACACCAGTAGTACAGGGGCAGATGTAGGTGTCGTCGTTGGTGATCCTGCGACAGTAAATGGGAATAACATGGAGGTGAAATTTACAAAAGATACCTCCGCTTCAACGCTGCGTTATAGCTACAAAATACCGGCAGCAGCGAAAGGTAAATCGGTCACTTTTACGTTCAGGGCGAGGTCCAGTAATGGGCAGGAAATTGCGTTGAAGACCGAAGCTTATGCGATTCGTAATATGGATATGGCTTTGGACTTGATCGGGAAAGACGGCGCGGCCTGCTTTTTTTCTGTGGCCGACCTAAAATGGTATACTGCTACCGAAGCGGCAGCAAACCCGGATAAGATTGATTTGGTCTATTTGTACCGGGCATTGCCAACGGTGACTTATGCACATTCTTTGGTTGCTCCCACGACGGATGCCAGTTATTTGCCGAGTTTCACCTTACCTGTGGGGTTGACAAATAAAACGAAGATTGTGAAGGCTTGGACCGTGCGCGATCAACAATTAGCGCGATTGCAATACAGTGTATTTGTGGACGATGTGGATTTGAAAGATAAATCGTTCGTAGATGCGCCGGATTTTGCGATTAATTTAAAAGCTGAATCAGGAATATGGCTGCAAACGGCTGATGGTAAATACAATGCTTATGTATTTGTCAATAGCGTAAATAATACAACGAAAGAAATGAAGATCAGTGTAAAAAGGTTGCAAGTAAAATAAAGATATGGGTGCAAGGATATGGCTAAAAGTTAAAGGTACTATGCTGGGGGTCGCTTTTATGGCGATCCTTGGAACGTCCTATGGGCAGCAGGCAAAGGTTACTTCGATAAAGGGAAATGGACAACGCCTGCAGGTTCAGGTGGATGTTCCGACGGCCGGTGTCTATACCTTGGTTTCTGAAGGCGAGGTTACCGATTTGGATAAAATTAAGGCGGCAGATAAAACAGGTATGATGACGCTGTATGCGATGATTGATGTTCGCGCTGCACGATCGACCAAACGGATCGTATTTGACAGCTTTAAAGGCGCGAAGCAAGATCTTGGTAAATTTTATTTTGAGAAAGGGAAGCAGATGATCGGCATGCAATTGCCAGCTTATTTTAAGATTAAAGCTGTTTCGATCAATGCCTTTGTGCCTCCAGTTGCGCCAGCTGCGGCAGAAAATTATAAACCAAAGATTGTTCCGCCTGCAGGTCACCCGAGACTATGGGTTAACAAAGAATCTTTGCCGGTCGTTAAGGCGCGGTTGGAAGAAGCGGAGCATCTAGAAGCTTGGGGGAAAGTGAAAACACTTGCGCAACAACCTGTTCAATTTATTTTTGATCCGAATAAGGAAATGTTTTACGATGAAAAGCTCGAACGTGCCATTGAATCAAAAGCGTTTTATTACCTCATGTCCGGTGACGAAAAAATAGGTAGGGAAGCGGTCAGGCTGGCAGATCAATACTTGACGATGTTGGAATTTGGGAATGTTTCCTATGGTGATATTACACGCGAGTTGGGTCGTGCAATTTATACGGGAGCATTGGTGTATGACTGGTGCTTCTCGTTGTTGGATGTACGCGTTAAGACCAATCTGCATAAAAATATGATGCGTCTGGCGCAGGATATGGAGATTGGCTGGCCTCCTTTTTTTGGTATCGAAAGTATTATCAATGGACATGGGAATGAGGCGCAGGTGTCGCGCGATTTGCTAGCAATGAGTATTGCGTTATATGATGAGGATCCTGTACCTTACAAGTATACTTCGTATTCTATTTTGGAAGAGTTGGTGCCGATGCGCAAGTTTGAGTATCAGTCGCCGCGCCATAATCAAGGTGTTGATTATGGTGGCTATCGCTTTGGATGGGAAATGCATGGGGCATGGTTGTATTATCGCATGCTTGGCTATCCGGTTTTTGACGATAACATCAAAAATATGCCGTATTACTGGTTGTATATGCGAACGCCTGACGGAAAAATGTTACGCGATGGGGATATGTTTAATGTAAAGTACAACAGCAGTGCTGATTTTTATTGGAAAAATCCGCAGACCATGTTGCTTTGTTACGCCTATTCAGGCAACCCGGTAATCAAGGCTGAGTTTGTCAAGCAGGGCGGTTTGCCTGACAATCCAATCTTGTATCTCCTCTTGGATGATCCAAAATTGAAGCCGGATTTTGACCGGGAGAAAATGCCGTTGACGAAGGATTTTGGACCCATCTTAGGATCTATGGTTGCCCGGACAGGCTGGAGCGAAGAAAATGGAAGTTCAGATGTGGTTGCAGAAATTAAAGGTGGCGGTTATCATTTCGGCAATCATCAGCATGCTGATGCAGGGGCTTTACAGATTTATCATCATGGTATTCAGGTTGGTGATCTTGGTTTGTATCTTTCTTATGGCTCCCCTTATGATTTTAACTTTAATAAGCGATCGGTTGCGCATAGTATGCTTTTAGTGCGTGATCCTGCTGAGCCGCTGTTATTTAGGACGAAAACAAACGATGGTGGGACTCGGTTTAGCCAGCGTTTTCCACGCACGGTTGAGGAGGTGTTAAGTGACTCCTGGTACCATACCGGAGAGATCAGGGCATCGGCATTTGGCAAGGATCCCATTCAGCCGAGCTATAGCTATTTCAATATGGATCTAACGGCCGCATATACTGCTAAAGTAAAATCCTATGCAAAAAGCTTCCTGTTTTTGAATTTGAAGCGGAAGGATGTGCCTGCTGTCATTGTCTTATTGGACGAGCTTAAGACCAATGATAAAAAATTCGAACCCTACTGGCAAATCAATACGCTTGAAAAGCCTGTACGAAGTGAAACAGGTTTTGTGTTGACCAGTAAATTTAAAAATGTTGCTGGTGCTACCTATGTTGATCTGCTGAAGCCGCAATTAAAAGACTGTGCAGTGAAATTGTATTCGGGTGATTCTACTGCTTTTGTTTTTGGTGATCTTTATCAGGTCAAGTCTCCTTGGCCTGAGGCTAGGGGAACACGGATTATGGTTTCGCCTAAACAGGAAAGTGATCAGGCTAGTTACGCTTCGGTTTTTCAGATGACGGAGAGTGGCTCATCAAAATTACCGGTGTATGCTGAGGAAAAAGCGAATTATTACCTCATAAGAGTGGCTGATCGTTTACTGGTGGTGGTCAAACCAAATCAATATCTTAATGAACCCATTGAATTTGCTGTGCCGGGAGATCAATCGTATGAGGTTGTTGTGGTGGGTTTGAAAGATGGTTTCTGGAATATGAAAAGTTCATTAAAAAATAGTAGCTTTAATATAAATGTCCTGAAAGGGAATCATACAACCAGTTGGAAATCTAAAGCCGAAACTATTTATTTATCGCCAGGGAGACAGTATGGTGCCCAAGAAGGAAAGAATAATTAAAGAATACATTGTTTAAATTTTTTTAATGATTTTGTATTCTTATTTTTGCATAAAATTGTATACAATATGAAAGAGGATTCGCTTGCCTATAAAGTTTATTTAGAAGTACGTAAGAAAATTTTGTCCAGTCAGCTAGCTGGAGGGGCAAGATTGGTAGAGAGTGCTTGGGCGGATAAGATGACGGTGAGTCGAGTGGCTGTTCGTGAGGCTTTTATGCGGTTAGCAGGTGAGAGTCTGGTTGAGTTTGGTGAAAAAGGCGGCTGCTTTGTGAAGAAAATGACGGTCGAAGATGTGAAGGATATTCGTGAGCTGCGTGAGTTGTTGGAAATAGGTGCATTAAAGATTCTGTTTTCAAAGAAAAGTAAAGAGCTTATCGAAGATTTGGAGCTGATCTGCAACGATTTTTCTGACATGGTCAGCAAGGGGTATTATGGTGGAGCTTGTGAGGCGGATGTTCGTTTTCATGAGCGGATTATTGAGGGGACCTGCAATTCAAGATTAATTTCTATTTACAAGAATAGTAACATCCCCTTATTTCATATGAAACTCGGGGCTATTATGGGGCAGATGGAAGATTACCTGGATACGGAGAAGGAGCATCGCGCTATTGTTGATGCGCTGAAAGCGGATGATTGGAATAAAGCCTATACAACCTTAGTTCATCATTTGGATCGCGGAGAGCAGGAAGCCTTGGAACTGGTTTAATATTTTTTGGATTTTTATAGTGGGTCTATTGTTTACAATAGACCCTTTTTTGTGCTATTCCACTGTAATAATTGTCCTTTTTCAGCTTCTGTAATCATAAGTCCCTGAATGCCTTTTGGGTCTAAAGCACAATTTGTTGGATTCTTCCCCGGTGTAGGTATTTTCTCGGTCGTCTTGTTTTTGGTATTAATGGATAGGATGTGTTGTGATCCATAGATAGCGGCATAAAGCTGGTTGTCCTGATCGAAAGCGATTCCATCTGGGCCAATAAGACCTCCTGTTTCTATGAATTTTTCGATGTTTTCCACCTGTTGTGTCAAGCTGTTCCAGTGCATTTTCCAGATCCATTTTGTGCCTGTTTCAGCGACAAAAAGCGTGCGCTTGTCTGCCGCAAAGGCCAATCCGTTTGGGTAAAAAAGGCCTGTGTGGATTTTCGTAAGCTCATCCTGTTTATTTAGACAGCATAGGTAGCCTGTGCCATCTTCCAGGTCATTTCCAGGACAGGTGAATAGTAGGTTTCCGTCGGTGTCAAAACATAAGTCGTTGGGCATTTTTAATGGCTTTCCTGCGATTTCTGTAACTATTGTCGTTGTGGTTTTGTCGAAGGGATCATAGCGACGGATGCTGTTTTGTTGTGAATCGCAAAACCAAATCACTCCTTTCTTATCGATTGCAATGCCGTTGGGATGTCCGCCCACAGTTATCCTGCTATGCTGATTGTCTTTGTAATAAACTAAGTTTCCTGCTTCTTTCTCCACAAGCCATATGCTACCCGCTCGGTCGAAAGCGGGGCCTTCTGGGAAAAGAAGTCCTTCAATGAGAATGTTCATTTTTAAAAATTTTAAAATTTATTTTAAATGTATACAAAAATATTGTAATTTGGTATACATAAAGTAATAGGTATTGAAATACATATTACTGATGACTGCAGCATGTTTAGCAGTCATCGTCCAATTATAACAATAACAAATAGCAAAACTTTTAATAGGCATGCAAGAAAATGAAAAATCAGCCGCAATACTGCGGGAGAATGCAAGATGGATACCTGGTGGAGTGGTATCGTTAAATCGAAAGTCAGATCCGAATATCTGCTTCGTCAAAGGAAATGGTAGTTTGGTCGAAGATATTGACGGGAACAGCTACATAGATTATCAAGCCGGATTTGCCGCATCCTTTTTGGGGCATAATGACCCGGATGTCAATGCCGCCGTGTTACAGACATTGCAGGAACAGCAGGTATTGATGGGGGCTGGGCCAACTTTACTGGAAGGTGAGTTTGCGGAGCTTTTTTGTCAGTCTGTTCCTTCGGTGGAGAGTGTTCAGATTACAACGACAGGATCGGAAGCGACTTACCATGCGATCCGTATTGCCCGTGCGGTAACAGGGCGTGACCACGTGATCGTTATGCAGGGGGGCTACAATGGTTGGCATAACGATGTGGCCTGCAATGTGATCAGTCAACGTGCAGATGTGGGTTCATATCAAAGTCCGGGGGAATATCCATTCGATTCATTAAGTGCTGGCGTTCCCAAAAATCACAGCGATTTAGTACACATTGTCAACTACAACGATTTGGAAAGTGTGCTGTATGTGGTTCAAAAATATGATGTTGCCTGTATTTTGTTGGAGCCTATTCTGCAGAATATCGGTATTGTAAAGCCGAAGGAAGGTTACTTGGAAGGCTTACGCAAGATGGCGGACGAGCATGGATTTCTGTTGATCTTTGATGAAGTGAAAACTGGATTTAGACATGCGCTGGGGGGCTATCAGTCGATCTGTGGTATTCAGCCAGATCTTTCAACTTTCGGAAAGGCGGTTGCAAACGGCTACCCATTGGGTGTTATTGCAGGAAAGAAAAAATATATGGATTACTTTGTCGATCCTGATAAGTCGAAGCGCGTTATGATTGCCGGTACTTTTAATGCTTTTCCTTTAACGACTGCGGCGGCGATCGCGACCCTGAAAAAACTAGGAAGCGCCGAGCATCGTGTTTATGAGCACGTAGAAGCACTTGGTGCGCGTTTGGAGCAGGGATATAACGAAATATTTCCTAAATTAGGCGTACCATTTTATGTTGCACGTCAAGGATCTGCCTTCTGTACATATTTTATGGACCATGCGCCAGTCAATTTTCATGATATTTTGGATAACCACAACTTTGAACTGGATACCCAATATCGTAAAAAGCTTATTAAAGAAGGGATTTTCAATTTCCCGGCACCAATTAAACAAGGAAGTATCTCCTTTGCGCATACGGAGGATGATATAGACAGAACGTTGGAGGCAACTGAACGCGTAATAAAAAGTTTGTAAACCCTAACTATGAAAATAACCGCTATTGAAACCTTTGTATGCCATGCGCGCATGCGAAATTGGATTTTTGTCAAAATTATGACCGATCAGCCCGGACTTTGGGGCTGGGGCGAAGCCACCTTGGAATGGCATACGCAAAGTGTGGTCGGAGCAATCAAAGATATTTCTCAATTGTTGATCGGTGAAGATCCGCGTCGTATTGAATACCTGTGGCAGATGATGTACAGACAGCACTTCTGGCATGGAAACGGGATCGTTCGCGGTACGGCCATCAGTGGTATCGACATCGCTTTATGGGATATCTTAGGAAAAATTCACAATGTCCCTTGTCACGAGTTGTGGGGAGGTCGTGTACGTGATTATATCCGTTTGTATTGTCATTTAGGTGGAGGTCGCATGGAGGATTTTTATGAGACTGCTCCGGATGATGCCAAACGATTTGGTGATCTTGCACTAAAAGCTGTTGATGAGGGTTTTACCGCTTTTAAATCGATGGCTGTTCCAGAGACAATGTCCTTAGAAGGTCTACGCCCAATTAAATATGCTGAAGCTTGCGTGAAGGCGATGCGTGACGCTGTTGGCGATGATATTGATATTATGGTGGATTGCCATGCGCGGCCAAGCCCACGAATGGGGATGCAATTTGCGAAAGCATTGGAGCCGTATGGTCTGTATTTCTTTGAAGAGCCATGCTGGCCAGAGACCATGGAAGATATTGCCTTGATCCAACGTGCTGTCTCAACACCAATTGCTTCTGGAGAGCGTTTGATTGGTGTACATGCATTCCGGGATATGCTCGAAAAGCGTGCTGTAAGTGTTATACAGCCAGATATTACCCATTGTGGCGGTCTGACTGAAGCGCGTAAAATTGGAGCCTTGGCCGATGCGTATCGGGTATCTATGGCACCACATAATCCACAGGGACCCGTGAGTACGGCAGCTTCCATTGAACTGGGGTTTGCAACACCATCCTATATTATTTGTGAAAGTGTGCATAAGGACGTCGAATGGCGTCAGGATGTGGTTACCGAAGGATTTACGGTGCAAGAGAAAGGGCGGATTGTTCGTCCGAATACGCGCGCTGGTTTGGGCATTGAAATCAATGAAGCAGAGGTAAAGAAGCACCCTTTTCAACAGGAAATATTACAGCGAACCTTCTATAAAGACGGTAGTGTAGGGGATTGGTAGTCTAAAAATAGCGATAATGGAGGAATATAAGAATAAAGTCGTATTGATCAGTGGGGGGCTTGGTGATATCGGAAGGGCTATGGCTGAAGCATTTTTGACCCAGCAGGCCATTGTATGTATCTCGGATCGGTTTGAACCCCATGTGGCTAGAGCGCGGTGGCCCTTGTTGGATGACGCTGGAGCGAGCCTATTTTATGATCAGGTCGATGTGGCGGATGGTAGACAGGTGGACGCTTGGGTGACACGGATAAGGCAGGAGCTGGGGGCAATTTCCATCTGTATCGCGAATGCCGCATGTGTCACGATTAAAAATTTCAGCTCGTTAAGCAATGAGGAATGGAAGAATGAAATGGCCGTTAATCTCGACGGTTCATTCTTCTTGGCGAATGCCTGTGCGAAGTCATTTGTGGAGACTGAGCTTGCAGGTTCGATCGTTTTTATGGGTAGCTGGGCCGCACATGCCGTACATCAAAATTTACCGGCCTATAGTGTCTCTAAGGCTGGCCTGCGTATGCTTTGCCAGGCCATGGCTCTTGAATATGCAGCATATGGAATTCGTGTCAACGAGATTGCGCCTGGCTATGTCAATGCCGGCTTGAGTAAAGTTGTCTGGTCATCGAATACTGAACTTCAAATGAAAGCAAAGGCTGTGGTGCCGCTCGGGCAGATTATTGAAGCTGAAGAGGTTGCAAAACAGGTGCTTTGGATCTGTTCAGACAATTGTAAACATATGACTGGTACCGCAATTGTGATGGATGGTGGACTGTCTTTGATTAGACCCTAATTTATGAAACAGAAAGACCTCTTGAAAGAAACGATAGGTAGCTTGTGCGCACGATTTGGACTTAGCCAATGTGATATTACTCCACCGGTCGGCATCTATTCCCGTAATTGGGGGGCGGCTGCATTTGATCAGGCAACGGCTGTTCATCAGCCTTTGATGATGCATTGTCTATATATGCAATCCTGCGATGGCTTGCCCGCAATTCTGCTAACAGCTGATTTAGGCTGGTGGAAAAATGCAGCTGATGAACAAAATTTGCGATTAGCATTGCTCAGTCATTTTAATCTGGCGGAATCGCAGCTGATTTTTGCGCTATCGCATACTCATGCCGGGCCTAGTATCTGTTCGACAGATTCAGCGCAACCTGGAGGTGAACTGATTTCGCCCTACCTTGAATTCCTCAAACAACAGGCGATATCTTGTGTTGAAATGGCACAAAGTGGGCTGTTTAACGGAAGTCTAACCTGGAGTTATGGTGTATGTGATTTGGCCAGTAATCGCGATCTGGAAGTGGACTCTCATTATCTGATTGGTTATAACCCCCTGAAAGAAGCGGATACAACCTTGTTGGTCGGACGGTTATATGATGAAACTGAAAGCTTAAAAGCTATTATTTGTAATTATGCCTGTCATCCAACCAGCTTTGCTCACGAGAACAATTTGCTCTCACCCGATTTTGTTGGCGAAATGCGGAATACAGTAGAGCGCTCGTTATCCGTGCCTTGTCTTTTTTTACAGGGTGCATCAGGTGATTTGGCTCCACGGAGACAGTATGTAAAAGATCCGGCACTGGTCGAAGCCAACGGGAAGCAGTTGGGCTATGCTGTGCTTGCGACGCTGGCCCAGGAACAGCGTAGTCATAAAAACTGGGTTTTTAAGGAATCCTTGATTTCGGGAGCTCCACTGGCCTGTTGGGGATTTCGGGAACAGCGCGCTTCAACCGATTTTAAGCAAAAGGTATTATCGATCAAAGTGCCTTACAAAAAGCTGCCTAGTCCCGAAGCAATTTTGAGTGAATACGAACGCTGTACGGACCGTGTTATGAAAGATCGCCTTTGGCGGAAATATAATACCCGCAAATCTATCGGCGATCAAGAGGATGCTATTATTCCGGTGTGGATCTGGAAAATGGGGGATGCTGTCTTAGTGGCGCAGGCCAACGAAGCTTATTCCTGTTATCAAATCGAAGTGAGAGCCGAATTTCCAGATCATACAATCGTTTTTATCAATATCGCGAATGGTTATGTGGGTTACCTCGCACCGAAGGAGCTTTATGATAAGGATATTTATGCCGTGTGGCAAAGCCCCTATGCCAGCGGTGGTCTTGAAATACTTATTGAACAAACTAAATTAGGAATTCAAACATTATTGACCGATGAAACTCGATTGGATTGATGTCGTTATTTTTGCCGTATATATTATTGGTATAGTGGTATTGGGCTTATACGCTTCGAAAAAAAACTCCGCCTCGAAGCGGGACTATTTTCTTGCAGGCGATAAGCTGCCCTGGTGGATGATTGGGGGGAGTATCATCGCTGCAAATATCAGCAGCCACCATCTTGTTGGTGCTATGGGCGCTGCATATAGTCGTGGTTTTGTCGCGATTACGCTAGAATGGGGGGCGATTCTAATCGGTTTTAATGCATTATTATGGATATTTCTCCCTTTTTATATCCGTAACGGTTTCTATACGATACCTGAGTACCTCGAAAAGAGATATGGCAACGCTACCCGGGTGCTTTATGCTATCTTGATCTTGTTTACTTATGTATTTGTGGAGATTGGGGCAGTTCTTTATTTGGGCGGTCTGTCGCTGCACGCCTTATTCGGCATTCCAATTTTATACAGCATTTTTGGAATGGCTATTTTGACCGGTTTATATACCGTATTAGGTGGGTTAAAAGCGGTGATATGGACGGAGATGGTGCAGCTTGTCATTTTGGTGCTGGGGGGAATCGTATTAACTTTTGCCACCATAGATGCTGCAGGAGGTTTTCAGTCTGTAGTAGAATCCTCCAAGGATTGGAAAATGTTTTATCCCGCTTCTGATCCTGACTTTCCTTGGACCATGTATTTAGGCGGATTGTTGTGTATCAGCGTGTTCTATTGTGCTACGAACCAGTTTATTGTGCAACGCGTATTGGCGGCAAAAAATGAATGGCATGGGCGTATGGGAGTTATCTTTGGTGACTATCTTAAATTTTTGGTTCCATTGATTATTACTATTCCAGCATTGGTGGCTCCAAAATTCCTGCCGCATCTCGATCAGCCCGATTTGCTGTTTGCAACACTGGTGGAAACCTTATTGCCCAAAGGTCTGGTAGGGTTGGTGATGGCTGGATTAATTTCGGCGATCATGTCCCATATTTCAGGAGCGATCAATTCCTGTACAACAATTCTGACCGTGGATATCTATAGCCAGTATATTAATAAAAATGCAAGCGACTACGAAGCCGTCCGTTTTGGTAAGCGTGCCGGAGTCGCTATTATCGTGCTCGGAATCATGAGCGCGGTCGTGCTGATCAGTTATTCGGATAAACCGGTTTTCCTTTATTTGATGAATCTGTATGGTCTTTTTACGCCAGGCATTGCAACGATGTTTTTAATGGGGGTTTTTTGGAAAAGAACCACATCGCAAGGTGCTTTGACAGCAGGTTTATTGACAATTCCCCTTTCTTTACTTTTGGAATATACATTGCCTGAAATGCCGTTTTTTAATAGAACAGGCATTGTATTCTGGACTTGTATGCTTGCTTGCACAGTGGTCAGTTTGTTGACACCTGCGGTCTCCGAAGCAAGGTTGAAAAATCTGGTGTTGACGGGCGATTCTTTTCAGGTGCCAGATCAGGATAAAGCCGCTTACCGTGGATTTCGAAATCCGACCTTATGGTGGATCATTATAACGGTGTTGGTGCTCTATTTTTATGTACGTTATTTTTAGCTTAACTTGTTGACTTGTTAGACTCTTAAAACTTATCCAGATGATCGACCCAATACTGAAAGAATTAAATGCCAAGATAGCGGCTGTTTTTCCAAAAATCGTTTCAATACGCCGACATATCCATCAGCATCCTGAATTGTCTTTTCAAGAATACGAGACAAGTGCCTATATTCAGCAACAACTCCGGGAATTGGGTATACCATTTGAGGTTGTCGCTCAAACAGGCGTTGTGGCTGTATTGACCGGCCAGAAATCTGCGAGTGATGATATTGTGGTATTACGGGCTGATATTGATGCGTTGCCGATAGATGAGCAAAATGATGTGGACTATAAATCGAAGAATAGCGGTGTCATGCATGCTTGTGGTCATGATTTTCATACGGCTAATCTGTTGGGGGCGGCATCCCTATTAAATGATTATAAAGCTGAGTTTTCCGGTAAAATTGTACTGCTATTTCAGCCTGCTGAGGAAAAGATTCCCGGGGGAGCGATTCAGGTTTTGGAATCCGGGATTCTGGAATCTTTTGGTGGAACAATTAAAGCTGTGCTGGGTTTACATGTGAGTCCTCGTGTTTCGGTAGGAAAAGTCGGTTTACGTTCCGGCCGGTTTATGGCCTCGAGCGACGAATTCTATTTCACCATTAAGGGACGTGGTGGCCATGCTGCGGAGCCACATCGTGCTGTTGACCCCATTATGATCGGTGCGCAGTTACTCACCACATTACAGCAAGTTGTCAGTCGGAAAGCCAACCCTGATGTACCATCTGTATTGACCTTTGGTCGTTTTATTGGAGATGGCGCGGCCAATGTTATTCCCGAGGAAGTCAAATTAGCGGGAACATTTCGTACCATGGATGAGGTATGGCGCAAGGAGGCGCTGGAAATGGTTGCTGAAATAGCCGCAACGCTTCCCGTATCGCTTGGTGCAAAGGTAGAAGTTGAAGTACGCCATGGTTATCCCGCACTTTATAATGATCCCGCATTAACACAAAAAGTCAAAACAATTATCGCGGAAACGATGGGCAATAGCGTGCCACAAGACCTCGAAATCTGGATGGCAGCCGAGGATTTTGCTTATTATTCTTATCGTTATCCCTCGTTATTCATGTTAATAGGGACAAATAACGACGATTCTACCACCCAATATGGCCTTCACAATCCACAGTTTAATCTGGATGAAAAGGCTTTCGAAACATCCATAGCTGTTTTGGTCAATGCAGCTATTTCTCTTTTGAATGAATCAAATGAATAGAAAAAAATTCCTGATGTCCTCTTTTGCATTTGGACTATCCTATGCCGTTAATGCGAATAACAAGGTGTTCTCGAGGCAAGAGAACGTAAAAAAAATAGGAATCATCGGACTGGACATTACACACGCCGTTGCTTTTACAAGAGCGATTAATACGGCTGCTAGCAATCATCCCTATGGAAAATTCAGGGTTGTTGCGGCTTATCCCTATGGAAGCAAAACAATCCCTTTAAGTATCGAGCGTATTCCGAAAATTACAGCGGAAGTGCAACAGCTCGGGGTTTCGATTGTATCAAGTATTGCCGAACTATTGAAGAAAGTAGATTATGTGCTTTTGGAGACAAATAATGGAAATCTACATTTGGAACAGGCACTTCAAGTAATCAAAGCTAAAAAACCTTTATTTATCGATAAACCAATAGCGAATTCCTATGCGGACGCTTTCAAAATTTTTGAAGCAGCAAAAAACTACGATTGTCCTGTTTTTTCCTCAAGCTCATTGCGTTACATTAATGGGCTTCAGGAATTGGATCGAGCCAATATTATTGGGGCTGATGTCTATTGTCCGGCGGTAACGGAACCTTCACATAAGGATCTCTATTGGTATGGCATCCATGGGGTTGAAATGTTATTTGCGTTGATGGGACCGGGATGTCGTTCGGTAAGGACTGTTCAGGAAGAGGGTACTTCGTTTTATGTTGGGGACTGGGCGGATGGAAGAATTGCCTCACTTCGGGGCATTCGCGAGGGGAAGGATGATTTTGGTGGTACGGTTTTTTTAAAAGATCGGATTGTGCATTTGGGACAATTTATGGGCTACGGCCCCTTGTTGGATAAGATCCTTCCGTTTTTCGAAACGGGCGTAAGTCCGGTGGACGAAAAGGAAACCTTGGCAATATGCGCATTTATTGACGCCGCCGAAGAAAGTAAATTAAACGGTGGCAAGGCAGTTCTGCTTCAAAAATAGAGGCGGCGGTTTCAAAAATAAAGGAGAGAGCCTGCTTAATAATTACTCGTCACCGTAATCAACAATGGACTATTAAAGATTGAAGCGGGGGATATGACGGTTTCGTTCAGGGGAACAGTATTGCCATAACGCTCTTTCAATTTAGCTTTTACTTCGGGACTGCTTAAATCAAAATCTTTCAGCTTTTCCAGCTTCCCAATTTCGATGTCTGCTCCACGTTGGTATATTTTCCAGATCAATTCCGAGCAATAGATCTTATCGTCTGACCATTCGAATGTCGCGTCGTAATTTTTGCCGATAAAATCTTTGCCGATTGCTTTCATTTTGGCTATTGTTGAGCTGTTTAGTACATTGTTGGCATTTTTGAGGCGTTTGACGGCGTAATGCTGCTTTTCGCCACGCGCAATCCAGTGTTCCAGCTTCATTACAGTTACAGGCTGTACGGCTTCCAACACGTAAGGTTTGCCTTGCTCGTAAAAAATAATGCCACAATGGGAATAGGGAGAACGCGTTGCTAATTGGATGGCCTTGCATTGCGGTGAAATAGAAGACTGAAAGATCATATCGCCATCGTTGAACTGGGGTAGTTTTGAATTAGCCTTCGATTGCTTGGGAACCATCGGCTTTTTTTGCGCATGGACTGGTAGCGTCAGCGCTGTAGTGATCATAAGATAACTAACAAGAGATATCAGGTAAATAAGTGTCTTTTTCATTGTTTTATTGATGAAGTTACTGAAATAGTTTCATGATTTTCTTTGACTTGGTCCTTTCGGCGAGTTGAAAAGCAGATAATACGTCGGATTCATATTGATATACTTTCTCCGTGCTGGCACCTTTCTGCAAAAGATAATCTATGGCTATGTTGTTTTTCATTAATATGGCTTTTCCAAGTAATGTGCATTGTGTGAAGCTATAGTCCGCTTTAACTTCATCTATACCCAGACGGTTTAGACTATTTAAAGAGGTTTTACGGATAAAATCTATGTCGTTTTTTTCTATTGCCGCCTTCAGTACTTCGAAATCATCGACTTTTCTGTTTCTCGTCAGAAATAAGTGATGAAATTGTTTGGCAATAGCATACTGATCCTTTTCTAAAATCCGATGAAGGGCATTGCTGCTAAATTCCTCTACTGTGGAAAATCCATGCAGCTGACTAAAAAATAAAAGTATATTTTCAAAAGGGAGCATGGTCGTTTCGAGTTGCAGGAGGCCATGGAGGTCATTCGTGTCAAACAGCGCCTCTATGTGCTTCAGACTATCCAATGTCATCGTGCGAACTGCCGGCTGCATGCTAGGTAGCCAATTTGAGGATTTGGATACAACAAATTTGTGATCGGTAATCTTATAACTGGCGGAAATGGGAGGAGTATCAAAGCTAATGATCGTTATTGTTGTATCGGATAGCTCATAGTGCTTTGATCGAAGATGCTCTACCGTTGAATTTGTAAATACCGCGTTTAAATCAACCTGAATTGTGTTGATTTGATTCTCCGCAGCCGACAAATTGTAACAAAGTATTCCTTGGTCGCTGATGTAAAAGGGCAGTCTGTCGCCTGTCTGTTGCTGTATATCAAACACCATCCTGCTTTGAGAAGAAAAAAGTACCGTTGGCAGGAATGATAGCCAACAAAGTAAGTAAAGACCTGTTTTGAACCCTAAGCGATTCATCGTATAAAATGATCGCATGACTAATCGTGGTATTGTTCTAAAAACTGATTGATCTGATTGGTTAATCCAAACGATTCGGATTCCAATAAATTGATTTCAGCTTGTATCTCCATTGTAGTCGGTGACGAGGTGAGTTTTCGATAGACCTGAATGTCCAATTCCAAAACGGCTAATTGTAGTGCTAAAAGCTGTTTGCCTTCCGTTGTGTGGAGCTGTAGTTCATTAAAAGCATGTTTTAATCGTTCCAATTCAGCGATTGATTTTTGGACGTCATTTTCATCTGCTTTACCAAAGTTTGGATAAGCTTCACTTAAGGTTCGAAAAGCATCGAGGTACTCTTCCTCAGACATTTCGTAAATATTTGAATAGAGCATATTGTACGCATCAATAGCGTCATAGGTTTCCGAATCCATTAAGTCTTCGCGATAGTCCTCGACCAATTGTTTGATGTCTTGAGATTCAATTTGTAAGATTGACTCAATATCCTGTTTTATAAGATTGGCTAATTCCATGCTTTATGCTTAAGTAATTCAAAATCTCGCTCAGCCCACAAATGTGCTGACAAAGAATTTTGTGACTATGGTATAGACAAAGATCATGTTTTATCGTAAAATTTCCATCCCTATAATCAGCTAATTTTTATTGTAACTGTCTTTCCGTATTTTTTTATCATCTAAACATCTCCTATAAGCGTATGCAGTAGATGTTTCCGTTGCTTTTTTTTTCTTGCAGTCGGGATTTTTCTTTCTGTCCGTTAATCAAACGAAGAGTGGGAAGCTATAGCAGCAAACGGAGATCATATAGGAGACAAATTCCGTCTTTTGTCGGTGCTTGTTCAGTGATCGCTCAGTGATTGTTCAGTGCTTGTTCAGTGATGACTCAGTGTAGATTGTATAAACACTGACTGATAACTGTCTAAATATTGATTAAAAATTGTTATTAGATACTAGATGGTATGCGTGTGTTTCGGTTTTATATCTATCTTGATTATCCATACGCGAATCAGGAAATCAGATTTATGTCCGATATTTAGAAATGTTGGGTGAATAGTTGAATTACACGATCTTTATTAAATTATTTGGCTGATTTTCAGTTTTATATGTGTTGTTTTGGTATTTGTGAGTAAAAAGTACTCAATATGTTTTGCAGGCTTAAATTTAATCCCCATATTTGTTGAGTAAAAAGTACTCAATGGTAGAAAGCAAAATATAAAGCTATGATTGTATTAAATAAGCATCAGATAGTCACAGAGCAGTTTCCAAATGGGGAGACAAAAGTGAAAGATTTTGATCAGTTGATCTTCAAGAACAACCTTATTGAATTTACTTATCAGGAGGATGGGGATTTAATCCGCTTGCTTTTTGTCAAGAAGCGATTGGACGAAGTGCCCACTGAATCCTGCCGCTTACTGATCCATTATATGCCTTATAGCCGTATGGATCGGAAGATTGAAGGCGATTTGTTTACCTTACAGTATGTGGCTGATTTTATAAATAGTTTACACTTTGATACGGTATCTGTTGTCGAGCCGCATTCCAATGTGACGCTGGAGCTACTGGCGAACAGTGTAGGGATTTATCCGGCATTGGACTGGTTGCCACAATTAATGGAAAAACTTGATTTTTCGGATCAAGATCGGATTGTTTTTCCAGATAAAGGGGCTGCGACACGTTATGTTAATAGCGGCTATGAAAAGAGCTGTGTTTTTGAGAAGAAGCGGAACCCGCAAACAGGCCGAATCGAGGGGATGGAACTTAAGGCCGGAGATATTCCACTCGGGGCAAAATGCATTATTGTCGATGACCTGTGTTCTGCAGGTGGGACTTTTCTTTGGGCAGGGAAAATTTTGAAAGAAATGGGTGCCAGTGCGGTCTATCTTTTGGTCACACATTGTGAACCTCGCATTTTTAAAGGCACATTACTGGATGATGATTCACCGATAGCCTGTGTCTTTACCACCAATTCCATGATGGATACCAAGCACCCCAAAATAAATTACATCAACTTAACGACTGAAAGCTATGTTTAAATCAATGAACAAGAATCCAATACTTTGGACGGATGGTTATAAATTGTGCCATAAGGATCAATATCCAGCACATACGGAATGGGTTTATGAGACTTGGACGCCACGCATGTCTCGCCTGGAAGGCATCAGTCATGTTGTTTTCTTTGGACTGCAGGGCGCGCTGGCCGAAATCACCAATTCATTTGATGAGAACTTTTTTGCTCAACCGGAAGAAGAGGTTGTGGCGGCTTACGAAGAGGCGATAGCAGCTGTTTTTGAAAATACAAATGCGAAGTTTGCGGCGACGCATGAATCTAAACATATTCGCGACTTACATCGGCTGGGCTATCTTCCAATCAAGGTAAATGCGTTGCAGGAAGGGAGCTTGGTGCCTATTGGCGTACCGATGTTTACGATTGAAAATACACATCCCGATTTTTTCTGGCTTCCGGGTTATCTGGAAACACAATTATCGGCTTATATCTGGTCTCCGATGACAGCTGCGACAATCGCAGATCGCTATAAAAGATTATTGACGGGTTTCGCCGAGAAAACGGGGGACGTCAATAAAGTCTTTACCCAAGCAGGTGATTTTTCTATGCGTGGCATGGGCTCCCCTGAAACGGCTTATCGTACAGCTGGGGGGCATCTGTTGAGCTTCGGTGTCTCCGCTACATTGTCTGTTCGGGAGTATCTGAAATCCTACTATCAAGCAAAAAGTGATGTGATGATGTATACCCCGTCTACGGAGCACAGCGTGATGTGTTCGTACGGAGAAGATGAGGTGGAAGCATTTCGACATTTAATTACAACGGTGTATCCAAAGGGTAATATCTCCATCGTATCGGATACCTATGACCTCTGGAATGTAGTTGACAATGTATTGCCACAATTGAAAGATCTTATTATGGCTAGGGAGGGGAAGGTTGTTATTCGTCCCGATAGTGGAGATCCCGTGAAGATTATATGTGGCGATGCGGCATCTGATCGCAGTACTGTGCAGAAAGGTATCGTCGAACGTTTGTATGAACTTTTTGGAGGTACAACTAACAACAAAGGCTTTAAGGAGCTGGATCCCCATATTGGCGTAGTGTACGGTGATTCCATTACAGTCGATCGAGCGGATAAGATCTGTCAAGGTTTGCTGGAGAAGGGTTTTGCTTCTACGAATACCATATTGGGAATAGGTTCGTATACCTATCAGTATGTCACACGTGACACCTTCGGTTTTGCATTAAAAGGGACTGCCGAAATTGTCAATGGAGAATTTAAAGCAATTCAGAAACGTCCGGCTACCGATACTGGAAACTTTAAGAAGTCACAAAAAGGTATGGTGGCTGTGGTATTCGAAAATGATGAATTTCGTTTAGTAGACAATCTGAATCCACAAACTGTAGCTGAACTGGAAAATAGAAACTTGCTGCAAGAGTGTTATTTGAATGGTGAATTCATTCGTACATGCAGCTTTGAAGAAATCAGAAATCGATTAAAAACTGAAACAATTCGAGTATATGGAAAATAGCGTAAACAAACCGTTTTTCATCCAGGATGAAAACGTAGCACAGTATGCACAATTGATGGCATCCTGGATTGCTCAGCAAGTGAAATCGGCCGGCCGTAAAGGACTTGTATTGGGAATGAGCGGTGGTATCGACTGCAGTGTTGTGGCCTGCTTATGTCGGTTAGCACAAGTAGATGTGCACTTGGTCATGATGCCCTATGGCAGCGATATGGATAATAGTAAAAGCCATCAGCATGCGATGGAGCTTATTCAGAAGTTTGATTTTCCATTTCATGTGTTTGACATTCAGTCTGCTGTGGATGCGTTGGCAATTCATCAAGAACAATTTGTCACGGAAGCCACAGCCGCTAACCGTGCCTTGAGCCTTGCAAATATTCGCCCACGTGTTCGCATGACGTATTTGTATCAATTTGCGCAACTGGGCAGCAGATTTGTGATTGGTACGGGGAATATGGCTGAAGCTACCGTAGGTTATTTTACGAAATGGGGCGACGGCGCCTATGACCTGAATCCGTTGGCAATGGTTACCAAACAGGAAGTGTATACCCTGGCTAAATATTTGGGTGTACCCGAATCCATTCAGTATAAAAGTCCGTCTGCTGGTCTTTGGGAAGGGCAGACAGATGAAGATGAACTGGGAATGACTTATGCGCAAATCGATGGATTTATTTTAAAAGGTACATCGGGCAACCCGGTTATAGATGAACTTATTCGTAAACGTGTACAACAGTCTGCACACAAGTTTGCAGCGGTACCTACGTTCAAAGGTTAATTTAAATAGTTAGGGAAGTCTACCCAAGCACTCCATAGCAGGCAACTAGGGACGAAAACAGTGCTTTAAGGAAGATGATTTTTCTGGAAGAAAAAAATTAAGGGCTTCATCGTTCTGCATCATAAATGCTGCGTTGAAATAAATATGGATGTTAAGAAACTGAATAGTATGAAAACACAATTTGATCAGATTGTCGAAGTTCAATATATTGCTACGGGCAAAAAGGATAATATTCCAAACATGTTGACATTGGCGCAGGAAGAAAACATACAGCCGGCAGTCTTGGATAAAAGACGGACATTGCTATTGGCGATCGATGTCCAGAATGATTTTATGGAATCCATCGGTAGCCTTGCGGTCAATGGTTCCAAAGGAGATGTTCAGCGTTTAACGCAGTGGATGTACCGTAATTTAGGCTCCCTGACACAAGTGATGTGCAGTCTTGATTGTCATTCGATGATGCAGGTTTTTCATGCCGACTGGTGGTTGGATACGGAAGGAAATCATCCGGCCCCTTTTACCATCATTCGCTACGCTGATGTCCGCGACGGTATCTGGCGTGCTGCCAATGGTCATATGGCCTTAGCGCTGGATTATCTCCAGCATCTGGAATCGGAAGGGAAAAAACAATTGTGTATCTGGCCATACCATTGCCTGGAGGGAACCTCGGGGGCACAGCTCGAAAGTCAATTTACCAATATGGTTTATTTTCACAGCGCAGCCCGCCAAGTCAAACCGATATTGGTTTATAAGGGGCAAGATCCAAATACGGAAATGTACGGTATTATCAAAGCGGAATATGACGATAATAAATTCGTAAACCATGCTGTGCTCGATGCAATTCGTGATTACGATGCGATATACATCGCCGGTGAAGCTTCCAGTCATTGTGTTTTAGCATCGGCCGTGCAGATTTTGGAATATTTTGAACAAGACCGAGCAATTACCTCCCGTATTACTTTATTGATAGACTGCATGTCGCCAATCGCTGGATTTGAAGTACAGACTTTACAGCAGTTTGAGGCTTTAAAGGAGAAGTATGGAATCCAAATTAAATTGTCAACCGAAGTAACTCTGTAGCAGATGACAGCCTCTGAAAAAAAATACACCTATGATTACCCAAGGCCTGCTGTCACGGTGGACTGTGTGATCTTTGGTTTTGATAAAAACCAGCTCAAGGTATTATTGACCAAACGGGCAATAGAACCTTTCTTGGGGAAATGGGCGTTTCCTGGCGGTTTTATCCAGGAAGAAGAAACAGCTGACGACTGTGCGCTTCGTAAGCTGCGGGAGGAGGCCGGTCTTAAGAGTATTTTCCTTGAACAACTTTATACGTTTTCAGATCTAGCACGTGATCCGCGCGGAAGAGTGATCAGCATTGCTTATTATGCGCTTGTCAAGCCTGAAACGTATATCTTGGAGGCTGGGGGGGGTATTGAAGCTGTAAAGTGGTTTGGCATTGATGAAAACAAAGATCTCGCTTTTGACCATAAACAGATCTTGAACACCGCCATCGAAAGACTGAAGGGGAAGATACGTTATCAGCCGATCGGTTTTGAGCTCTTGCCTGAACAGTTTACTTTGCCCGATTTGCACAATTTGTATGAGACCGTTTTGCAGCGGTCAATTGATCGGGGAAACTTTCGAAAAAAAATCCTCAGCATGGGTTTATTAATCGACCACAGCGATAAGCAAAAAGATCGTCATGCCAGGGCTGCAAAGATCTATAGTTTTGACAAGGTGAAATATAAGGCCCTTACTGAATCGGGGTTTTATTTTGAAGTATAAGTAGAACAGGTGGAGCAGGCAGAAATGAAATACTGCCTGTTCTTATCCTGTCTAATTCGTGTAAGGTCATCTATTAACAATCGGTATTGTTTTATTCTCTTGATCTGTTGCTATTCGTGAACACCAACGAAATCAAGCCGGTGCTAACCCTGAAAATCACCACAATCATGTACTTCAAATTGATCGATCAAAGATTTCTGGGTGTAGTATTTTGCGATTCGTTTATTCTTTAGCAACAACGAATCCCCCTTGATTTGTAATTCGAAAATAGGCTCTTTCTCTATTTTCTTGAAGGAAAACTCATTATTTTTGGTCTTAATTGTGAGACTACTATCACGAACATTATAAGTAAAATCTTTAATTTGATAGATTTCATTGGAATCACAAACATTGACCAAATGCAGCTGTTTTTTATTTATTTTTATTTCTGCAAGATCGCAGGCATAACATATTCCTGAAAATTCGATACCATATTTCTTGAAACTATTTTTGCTCTCCGGCTGAAGAATATCAATCGGATAAAGCTGATTAAAAAGAGCCAGGTCATCATTGGATGTGGATTTCATCGCCTCCTTTTTCTGTAAAGTGTCTATACTGGTGGAGGTACTAACTGCAATGGCTGTTTTTTTAGCCTCATTCTTTTGTTGGCAGCTAAAAAGCAATGCTATACAGAGTAGAAAAATAGTTTTTATAGTGAACTTCATGGTTGTTTGAGGTTAGTTGTACTTTTTTGAAATTGGTTATACTTGTTTTTTTATTCGACCTCGACCCATTTTTTTTCGAAATAGATCCTGCATACCGGTATATCGGTCGAATCGATGAATTTAGCTTGCACAAAATCACCCTTTGTGCCCACATATTTTAGTTTTGAGCCCTTACTACCTAAACCAGAGGTATCGTAATATGCACCCAGTTTAAGTTGATAAGGGTTGTCTTCAACATCGTTGGTAAAGATGGAAAATAAAAGTATTTTTTTTGAGCCTATATCAGCCTGCTCATAGCCAAAGAAACGGTGATCTATACGTATATTGGAATGCAGGTGTATGATACTGTCTTTAGCAGTCAATTTTACGTAAGCTTTGGTGACTTCGTCAGATTCCAGTACACTTTGCGCATTGGCGTGGTCAATACTATCCAGTTTGGAGCGTTTTGGCGAGATACGTTCTTTTAGGACAGTATCTTGGATAGGCTTTTCTATAGCTTTGCCTGAGCTTACAGGTGTTTCCCTTTGTTTTGATTTTTTCTGACAGGCAATTTGCAATGAAAGAAGTATCAATGCGCCGATATAGTAACTGTATTTGAAATGATTCATTGTTCTTTCTGTTACAAAATCCAAACCAAAGTTGCCTAAAATATGCTGAGAAAAAAATCCCTATTTTCCGCTAATCGAAAAAAACGATAAATACGGTATTTTTACAGCATTCGCATGATTCTTGTCGTATAGCATGAATCAACACCATACAACAACAAACAGAAAAATTAGCGCATGGCACATCGTATTTATATTTATAATGTAAATCTCAGGACCAAAGAAACATATCCCACTTACCTGGCGGAATGGAATTATGAAATTCCTATTCTAATGCTACCCTTGTTTTCTGCTCATGTTCGTTCCAGGGGTTCTCAGCTTTATGCCAATAAGGAAGACGGGATTGCACGACTGCGCTATTTTTATGCACTATTGGCTGATCGGTATCAATTGCATTATAAAAAAAGCTATTATGAACCTGTCAACAGCATGTTTGAATTTTTGGAAGCGCTACCTTTTGATACCTTTCAGATCGATGGACGCGATGTTTTTACCATGAATGAGGAAAAGGACACGGAGCAAGCCAAAGATTGGGTGGGGGACATAAAAATGAAGGCTGCTTTGTACGAACAGGCTGTTGATGAACAGCGTTTAGATCCATTGAATGGACTTTTGCAAGAATCTGGTTACGATTCATTTTTAGAGACCCTTCAGACCGATTGGATAGACTATGGATTGGGCTTATGGGAAGAAGAGGTTTTGAAAGGGGCAGGAGCGGAAGTCTTTGAAGAAGGGGAAAAGCAGGGATTAAAGAATGCCAAGGGGGAAATTATTGTTTCGGCGATTTATGATGAAATATTCGAATTCAATGAGCAGGGTATTGCAGTTGTTGAACGTGATGGCCTGTATGGCTATATTCATGCTAACGGCTCCGAGTTGGTGTCCTGTCAATATAAAGACGCTTACGATGCCAGGCATATCAACGGAAACAATTACGCAGAAGTGGAAGTTTCAGGAAAACGTGGGGTACTGCATATTGATACCAAACAGCTGATTATACCGGCAATCTATGATGAACTCGACTGGATCACTTATGGCTTTTTAAACGCAAGACAGGGGGATGGCCACATTCTCCTTTCGGCTGAAGGACGAGTGATTATTTCAGATACTGCAGCCGAGCCGTTTATGTATGACTATAATAAGCTGTTCTATAGCCGGCAAAAAGGAACGATAAAAAGAAAATATTACCTCATAGATGGTCAGTATTTGGGAACTTTTTTGGAGGGCAGCCTGGAGCCGCTGGCCAATCGATATTTTTGGATTAAACCCAATAAGCTACAGCCAAAAATTGCTGTCATTAAACCCGATGGTAACATCTTGGATGACGGAATAGACCGGATTATTGTGTTGGACGACTACCGAAGTATCGCGTATCTCAAAAATAAAAGATGGCAGATTTATTCGCTTGAACAGGGGGTATTTCGACTGATGGATAGTCTGATAGACAGAGTAGGAATAGATAGTATACAGCAACAACGTAAAGATATTTTTGTTATAGGCTGCTCTCAAAGACAGGGGATTTATGATGCGCATCGGGGGGAGTGGTTACTTGAACCCGCTATTGATTATCATAAAATCGAACATTGCTTTTTGGACTTTATGCGCATACACTGCCCACAGGGAATGCGCTATTTCGATACAAAGCTTAACTTTTGCAGTGAGCTTTACGATTATATTTGTTCGCCTTTTCATTATCCAGCGCCCGAGGCAATCTCAGGCGAACTCCTATTGCTTTTTAAGGGAGAGAAGCTGTTTCGTCTCGACATGCAACGGAATATCGTTGAGATTCCAGAAACGGAATTTGGATATTTATATACGGAACGCTATCAGCTACAGGGGCGCGATCAAAGCTACTTTGTACAATTCTATCAAGCCTGGACCAAGCGCAAAGGTGATGGATATGAACAGTATTTCGATAATGACACACTGCTCGAAAAAGGAAAGAAGCTGGATGCTGAAGGGAAGGTCGCTGATGCCATTCGGCTGCTCACGATCGCAGCCGATCGCGGTAGTGCAGACTGTCAATACTTCCTTGGAAATATATATACAGATGTAGGCTACGAAGGGATGGATATCGCAAAGGGAAAATTCTTCTATGAACAGGCAATGGTGCAGAACCATGCGCAAGCATGGAATAACTGGGCTTTTTTATATGCGACAGCGCATGGTGTTGAATTGGATATTTCGAAAGCCTTAAAAGGATATCAGCAAGCTGTTGCGCTTGGAGAGCCGCAAGCCATGAGCAACTTAGGGAATTGGTATTATGAAGGAGCTTATGTGGAACAGGACTATGCCTTAGCTTTAGATTACTTTAAGCAAGCTGAAAAAGCGGGTATTCCCAATGATGCGCAAATGGCCGAAATCTATTATCAAAAACAAGATTACGCGAACTTATTGCGTTACTTGAAAAGGGATACCGCAAATCAATTTGCCGCTATTTATTATGGATTGCTCTATGATCAGGGACTGAAATTTAAAAAGGACAGCAAAAAAGCGATCCACTATTTTGAGCGTGCCAATGACTATGGCGTTTACGAAAGTGCCACAGCTCGCTTATTGGATTATTACAAGAATGATCCTACATTTAGAAATCAGGAAAAATTTGCCCATTGGCTTGATTTTGCAAAAAGCAATAAACTGGATATCGAACCGGATTTATTGCAATGGGATAAACAGCCTGAAGATTCAGGTGCAAGTCCTTCCTTTTTTAGTAAACTTTTTAGAAAGAAAAAATAAAATATGTTATCATCAGCAAATATAGATTTTAGTGGCATTCTGATCGACTTAATCATGATTGTTTTTTTTGGATTTGGAGCAGTTTATACGTTAACGGTGGGTATTGTTCATATCGTAAAGAAGAAAACACGGACCGCAGGGTATTATTTTTTGTCGTTTTTGCTGTCGGGCCTTATTGGGCTCCTGATTGCGGCATTGGTGGCCTTTCTGTGGGCGATGTCACTATAGTAAAGTCATGGCATTAAAGTGAATTTAGCACAATGATCCTTTGACTGCCAGTCAAAGGATCATTGCGATATGTGATTTCCATCAATGGTTCTTGGCATTGACAATATGCATGAGGTGGTGGTTGCAATGCCATGCATACAAGCCTATATTGACCTTTAAAGAAATTAGTCTTTTGGTAACGGGGTGGATAAAACCCCTTTCAAGTTGTTCAGCTGAAAGGCCTTTTAGCAGTATAACCCAACGTTCATGTAGACCTTCGAGCAATTTTACCGAACTTTCTATGGGGATTATTTTAGCGTCGGGAAGTTCGGCCCACAATTTTTCTTCATATAATTTGATGGTTGGATCTTCTTCCGTTAGGGCCAATTTGAACCGGACAAAGCTATTCATATGGCTGTCGGCACAATGGTGAATGACCTGACGTATCGTCCAGCCGTCAGGACGGTAGCGCTTCTCTAGCGCAATGTCCGTAAGGTCGCCGACTTCGGATTTTAACCGAGCCGGAAAATCTGCAATTGTCTTGATCCAGTCATTCAATAGGGATCTGTCAATTACATCGGGTATCGCGAAACGACCTATGGGGTATCTGAGTTTTTCTAATTCATGTTGCATAACCTAAAATTACTTAAAATAGATACAAGGTTCCTAATCTTTATGTTCATGTTTTCGATGAATATTCTTTTTCAATCCGTTCTTGTGCAAGCTGTAATTTGGATGCGATAAAGAATTGTGTTAATTTCGGCAAAAATGCTAAGATCAATGATCCTCCCGTTTGTGTGGAGGATCATTGATCTTAGCATATTAAAGCACAAGAAATGAAAAGTCTAAAAGAACTGATTGATACAAGTAATTCGGGATGGAAGCTGGTTGAGGGCTGGTTGAAGGAAGCGACAAATTCATATGAAGTGCTTCCTCAAAATCCTAAGCGGGCTGATGAGGAACTTTTAAGGGCGCAAATTACCACAAAATCTCCCATGGGAGCCATTATTCATCAGACTGGTGGTATTTTAATCGATGGCGGCTGGTTGCGGATTTTAGGCTCTGGTTCGCCGCAGCTGAACCGCGGAATTATGGAGTGGAATAAGGGGAAGAGTTTTGACAAGGAGGGCGAAAAAGGAGGATTTCTTCTGATAGCTGACGATGTTTTGGGCGGTTATTTTGCCATCAATGCCGGCGCTCTGGGAGATGCAATTGGACAGGTCTATTATTTTGCGCAAGATACCTTGCAATGGGAGAGTTTGGAATGTGGTTATTCGGACTTTGTTTTTTGGGCTTTGAAAGGGGATATCAGACAGTTTTATGAAACATTTAAATGGAAAGACTGGAGTGAAGATGTCAAATCCTTGAATGGTAATCAAGTTTTTTCGTTTTACCCTTTCCTATGGACTGAAGAAGCACGCGATTTTCGCAAAGTGGATCGTAAGCCAATGGCAATCGATGAGAACTACCATTTTACGATGGAATTTGCTGGTGGACGCTAATTGTTATTTCAATACGACAAACCTTCAACGTAATGCTTTGATACGGTAATAGGACAACAATACATTGTCCTATTACCGTATGATACAAAGGGTAATGTCCCTGAATTATATTAAACTGATTTATTTTGAAGGCTAAAGCTAACCTCGTTCAGTTTGACTAGTTGTATTTGTATCCCCTCGGAAAGGCCAAGCTTGGTCGCCGCTTCTTTTCCTAATTTAAGTATATGAAATCCTCTGCCGCGATAGGTAAAATTGCATTCATATTCTCCAGCGTTGATCATAATCCTTAATTTTTGGGATTTGGTTGGGAATAGGGGTTTAAATTCTTTCGTAATCCTTATTTGCGATTTTTTTACGTCATCTGCAGTGATCTTGTTGCCTTCAGAAGGAAACAACATGTTCGTGGGCGGAGTGTCAGCTGTAGGGGTTGCCGTTTCTGTTTTTTGCTCCTGAATTTCCTGGACTTTTGGAGCTTCATTTTGTATCGGTTCAGAACTTGTTTTATCCTGACGTTTCTTCTCTTGGCGCCCTTTCTTTCTATTGTTTTGATTTGCAGTTTTTCCCGCAGTTTCTGTAGGCGGTACGGAAGGAGTAGGAGAAGAAGTAGTTTTGTTCTCGGTTTCCGCTGCTGTAGCCGGGCTGGCCATTGCTAAAGGCCGTTTAATGATATTGCGGATGTAGTAGTGTTTTATGCGCGATTTGTCGGTGTTTCGTTCCTCAATTTCAAAATCTTCCTTGTAGGCTTTAAAAAGGTGGGACATCTTGTCGTATCCGTAATTTCGCGCATCAAAATCAGGTTTCCTTTTATTGAAAAGACTTCCGATCTCACCTAAGAACGCCCAGCCATTTTCATCTGCAGTATCATCGACAGTGTCCTTTAAAAGTTCCAAAGTCTCCTCGTCTAATACGGCAATACTTGTTGGATTGTCAACTGGAGCAGGTTTGGGTTGATTTTGTTGTTTTTTCTTTGTGACTGTTTCTTTCTTTTGATTTTTTTCAAAAATTTCCACATAGATAAACTTGTCACAGGAGGCGATAAAAGGTTTAGGTGTCTTTTTCTCACCTATACCGATTACCAGTTTACCGGATTCCCGTAGACGTGTGGCCAGTCGGGTGAAATCGCTGTCGCTCGATACAATACAAAACCCATCAACTCGGTCTGAATGCAGAATATCCATGGCATCAATAATTAATGCAGAGTCAGTAGAATTTTTGCCTTGGGTATAACTGTATTGTTGTATGGGGGTAATCGCGTGGGTAAGAAGTTTATCCTTCCATTTTTCAACATAAGGGTTGGTCCAGTCTCCGTAGATGCGCTTGATGGTTGGAATCCCGTATCTTTTGACTTCATTCAAAATCTCTTCGATCTTTCGATAAGATACATTATCCGCATCGATTAGTATTGCGATTTGCAAATCCCCATGTTCTGCCATATATGTTTAGATTATTTTTTCAATATTTGAACTCTTTTCTATTCGCGTGACCTTTCTCATCCGAATATATTCGTTAAAAATACAGTATTGTTAAAGAATATCTTGAATTTTTTGAGAATTAATTTGAACGCTACTTTTTTGGAACATACGATCAGCTGCTTTTGTTTGGGCCTAAAGGGGAATTATTACGTTTGCGAAGCGGTTAAATGATTTGAGAGACGGTGAAAATAAATAAAAAAAGGTTTTCAAACGGGGAGAATGAAAACCTTAAATAACCAATTATAAACCTAAATTATGATGATACAAAGATAGTGTAAATATTACACCCGTGCAACTATTCGTTACTATTTTTTAAAAACATCCTGAATTTTGTAGCTGTTTAGCTACAAGCTACCTGTAGCTGCGCCAAAACTAGTCCATCATAAAGCTCGAAGGTCTATATTTCATCACCGCATAAAAGCTATTGGTAAACGCTTGGACGCTTTTATAACCGACTTTATACGCGATTTGGGAGATGGTGAATTCTTTTGTGCTAAGAAGTTCCAAACTCTTGATAATGCGGAGTAACTGCTGATATTTTGCAAGTGTCATTCCGGTTTCTTTTTTAAAAAGGCGCTCAATAGTTCGGAGCGAAAGATTGGACAACATGGCGATCTCATCCATCGTGATGGCCTCTGTATAATGATCGTGAAGATGGTTCAAGACGGTTTGAAGTCTATTTTCCTGAGGAAGGGTGATCCCAAGTTGGAGTAATTGTGTGCCAAAATAGGGGAGCTCATTTAGCAATGCGCCTAGAAATACTTTCTCCTGTTGATTTTCTTCAATCAATTTCGACCATTTTTCACAATACAAAATCATTTCCCGTAATACTTTTGGCGCAGAAAATATCTGTACCTGATTGAAAAACAAATGGTCTTGTGAGCCGTCAGATTGTGGAGTATCAAAAAATAGGACCATAAGCTTGATGCGTTCCGAGTGGGAGTTGGTCTTATGTAATGCACTTGAGGGAATCCAAGCAACGTGATTTTGGGGGAGTAGGTACATTTTTCCTGCGACGGTAAGGTATTGGAAACCTTGCTCGACATAAATCAACTGACCTTTCCGATGACTGTGTAACTCGTCGTCGTGTATCCAGTTTTCTTCAAACCAGACAAAGGTTGATTTTTGGATGCGTTCAACTGTCAACGTATGATTTGTCTGATCCATGTCGTTTTAAATTAAATCAATGGCAAATTTAATTAAAATTCCAGGTATATCTTTGCAAGCGATCATTAAATGTATCGCGCGGTTTTATTATGAAAGAAAATATAAAAGTATCTACAGCTGTTTCTTGGACCTGGTTATCCATATTGGTTGTTGTTTTAGTCTCAACCAATCTGCGATCGCCAATTACAGCCGTTGGCCCTGTACTGGTGCAGATCAGTGAAGATTTACAATTAAATAGTTTTCAAAGTAGTCTACTGACGGCAATTCCCCTTTTTATGTTTGCGAGCTGTTCCGTAGCCGTAAGTCGATATTCACATATGCTGGGCATGCATCGTTTTTTATTGCTCGGTTTAATGGCATTGAGTGTAGGGATTGTGCTTCGGGTCTGGGGCAATATGCCAACGCTGTTTGTAGGATCTTTTTTAATTGGACTTGGGATCTGTGTGGGCAATGTCGTTACACCCGGCTATATAAAAACCAATTTTCCAAAGCAAATTGGACTGATGACAGGCATTTTTGCAGTAGCTATGAATCTGACAGCAGCTTTTGCTTCGGGTTTTAGTTTACGATTGGGTGAATGGACTGGTCTTGGGTGGCAGGGTTCTTTGGGTGTTTGGGTGATTTTAGCCTTGTTATCCCTTATTGTTGTTTTCTTTGATGCTTTAAGCCAAAAGAAAGCACGGGGTATCACTGAAAATAGACAAGCAACAAGTGGAATCGGGCATATCTTTAGGTCAAGATTAGCCTGGTATATCAGCCTATTTATGGGTATTCAGTCCTTAATTTACTACAGCTTGATTTCTTGGTTGCCCAAAGTATTGGTGGATTATGGCATGCCAGCGGAGGATACAGGCTGGTTGCTGTTTTTGATCCAAATTGCCATGATTCCCATTATGTTTATTGGACCTATTTTGGCACATCGGATGAAGGATCAACGTCTTATGGCAACTGCTGTTGCGGTAGGCATGCTTGGAAGTATCTTTATATTTTGGCATTACAAACTTCAGGGAATTTATGTTGCCGCTATATTGTTGGGACTTTCCAATGGACTGTCTTTCAGTTTGTCTATTCTTTTCTTTACCCTGCGGGCCAGATCTACGGTGAATGCAATTAAAATATCGGGCATGGCCCAGTCTGTCGGTTATCTGATTGCGGCTTTTGGTCCGCCGGTATTTGGTAAGCTGCACGAAATAGATACTACCTGGAATTACTCGTTCTATTTTTTAGGGGGAAGTATCTTACTTTTATTGTTTGCGGGATGGAAGGCCGGGGAAGATAAGTATGTAGCGGAAGATTAAAGATAAGGCTACATCAGGCATAGGTGTTTAGCTGATGTAGCCTTATTCAACTGGCTCTTAGGTGTTAGTATTCAAATTTAACCGTTAATCTTTGAGAACAGAAAATTCGATGTATGTGGCATTGTTCACATCGTGAAAAATACGTTGGGTAGCTTTACGGAAATCAGCTTTGGTAGCTGTGTAAGGCGCTAAAAATACCTGTGGATTTCGTTCTGCCAGCGGAAACCATGAGTTTTGTACCTGAACCATAATGCGATGTCCTTTTTTGAAGGTATGCGCAACATCTGGCATTTCAAAATTCACTTTTTCGACCATTCCTGGAGTCAAGGCCTGTGCTTTTTCAAAACCATTTCGATATTTCCCGGCCATGATCTCACCACGTACCATCATTTGATATCCAGCCATTGTTTTTCCTTGATAACTTGCTGCATCGTTAGGGTATACATCAATCAGTTTGACAACATAATCTGCATCTGTACCTGTTGAAGAGACTTTGAGAAAGTTTTTGATTGGGCCTACTATCGTCAGGTCCTCCGTCAACGGTTCCGTTTGATAAACCATAACATCAGGGCGACTAGCTGCAAAACGTTGATCATCTACCATATACTCACGTGTTCGGTTTTGAATTAACCCACCCTGGTGTGGAACCGGTTTATTAGGGTCTGTGACATATTCATCCCAGGAATCTGTGCGTTGAACTTTGTCAAATCCAAGTTTCCCCTGAGGTTGGAAGTATAGTTTTTTTGTCTCTACATTTTTTGGTGGCCATTGTTCGAAATGTTTCCATTCGTTGTTGCCTGAGACAAAAATGTTCGCTTCGGAAGGGGCGAAGTTCCCTTCATCTTTTAGGTAATATTTGAAAAACGGTTGTTCAAATTGTTCCTGATAGGTAATACTGGTTTTTTTCTCAAATTGGATATCACCTAAATAGTTTCCTTCTGCACGAACCCAGCCACCATGATACCAAGGTCCCGCGACTAAAATCGAGTTGTTTTTTTTGCTTTTATCCTCAATCGATTGGTAGGTCTTAAATGTTCCATATGCATCTTCCGCGTCAAAGAAACCACCAACCACCATCACAGCTGGTTTTACCTCCTGTAAAGAATTGGTGATCACACGCGATTTCCAAAAATCATCATAGTCGGGATGTTTAAACAGGTCATTCCAAAATTGTACGGAGTCGCCAAAATACTTTTCTTTAAGTTCCCGCGCTGTTCCTGCTTCTGCAAAAAAGTTATATTTATCGGCTTCTTTGATCTGAATTTTGCCCTTAAATTGATCTGGTGTGATGGGTTTTGGACGTGGGACACCAAAGGTTGACATGAATGTAAATGCATCCTGAAGAAACAATACGCCATTATGGTGGAAGTCGTCGCCGATAAACCAGTCTGTTACGGGAGCCTGTGGGGAGACTGCCTTCAAGCTCGGATGTGTTTTGACCAATCCGACGGTAGAATAGAAGCCTGGATAGGAAATCCCATAGAGCCCAGCTTTGCCATTATAGTTTTTGAGATTTTTCTGTAACCATTCAAGCGCATCATAGGTATCCGTACTTTCATCGATTGCTTTTTTATCTTTGCTGTACGTGGTTGGACGTACATCTTCAAAATCACCTTCGCTCATCCACTTGCCACGGACATCCTGGTAAACGAAAATATAGCTTTCACGCATCATTTCGGGAAAGTTGCCCAGGCTTTTTTTGTATTCGTTTTGCCCGTAAGGAGAAACCGTGTAGGGCGTTCTATTGAGCAAAACTGGATATTTCTTGGATTTGTCTTTTGGACTGTAGATCGCAGTAAATAATTTTTTCCCATCTCGCATGGGGATTGCTACTTCGGTCTTTTCATAATGATCTCTAACATAAGCCGAGTCGGCAGCTGTTTGAGCATGTAGCTGGCTTGCGCTTAAAAGCGCCAAAGTTAGGCACGAAATTGTATTTTTCATTCAGATAATTATTTGTTCAGTACATTCTTTGGTGTAAAATTAGACTTTACACTTGGTTTCGTTTTTGCAATGCTATGGATACTCTTATGCACCTTAGGCTCTATGCGATAAAGTTAAATTTGTCATCGCCTTATCGTTTGGCAGACCATTTCTCCAGCTACAATGAGCGAATCAACAGCTACTGGTTTATAAATTGTACAATAGATTCATTGCCTGTATTTAGATTTTAGGCTAAAGTTAGTGCTACTAAAACCATTTTCCAATTTTATTGTCATATTTATAGCGAATAGAAAAAGAAAAATCGACCAATTTTTGAGAAAGAAGAACTTTTTTTAGATTGAATTTGGATTAGTTTTCGAATCTTGATATATTGAGTAAAATTAAGGAGAATTATTTTTTGGGTTAACGGCTTTAGCTAAAAACGTTAAATTTCAGTCAGATGGATTAGTAGAACACTAAATAATAATTCATTTTCAGATTATTTCTTTAGGTTTCGAATGCAGTTTATATCGGTATTTGTCACGATTTTATAAATTAAGTGGGGGGTGGTATGAAATATGTTTTTTTAAGCTAATTTTAAGAATTATTTTATCATAATACATCAATTAAATAACAATTTAAGTATATAGAATTAATATGGGACAACAAGTGAAAGATGCCAATGGAAAATTGGGTATTCTTATTCCGGGATTAGGTGCTGTGGCTACAACATTAATCGCTGGTGTGGCATCTATAAACAAAGGTTTTTCAAAACCAATCGGATCTGTTTCTCAATTGAGCAGAATCCGTCTGGGTAAACGCACTGAGAACAGAAATCCATTAATTAAAGATTTCGTCCCTTTAGCAAAATTGGAAGATGTAGTTTTTGGTGGCTGGGACGTATACGAAGATAACGTATATGAGGCTGCATCAAAAGCACAGGTATTGGAGCAAGGTCAATTGGATGCTGTTAAGGCTGAATTGGAGGCTATTCAACCAATGAAAGCTGTGTTTGACCGTAATTTTGTAAAAAATTTGGACGGAACGCACATCAAATCAGAAAAAACTCGCCGTGAATTGGCAGATGCAGTACAACGCGATATTCGTGAATTTAAAGAGAAAAACGGATTAGACCGTATTGTATTGGTATGGTGTGGATCTACTGAGCGTTATATTGAAACAAACGAAGCTTTTTCAACTTTAGCTAAATTAGAGGAAGCATTAGACAATGATGATCAACGTATTCCACCGAGTATGATCTATTGTTATGCGGCATTGAAAGAGGGGGCTCCTTATGTAAATGGTGCACCAAATTTAACCTGTGACGTTCCAGCTATTGTTGAGTTGGCGCATGAAAACGGTGTAGCAATTGCAGGTAAAGACTTTAAAACAGGCCAAACATTGATGAAAACAATTGTGGCACCTGGTCTTCAAGCGAGAGCTTTGGGTGTTGAAGGTTGGTTTTCGACGAATATCCTAGGTAACCGGGATGGATTAGTATTAGATGATCCTGAAAATTTCAAAACAAAAGAGGTCTCTAAATTATCGGTATTGGAAGAAATTCTGGATGCGAAAAAGAACCCTGAGTTATACGGTGATCTTTACCATAAAGTACGTATCAACTATTATCCTCCACACGGCGATAATAAAGAATCTTGGGATAACATCGATATCTTCGGTTGGTTGGGTTACAAAATGCAGATTAAGATCAATTTCTTGTGTCGCGATTCAATTTTAGCTGCACCAGTTGCTTTGGATTTGGCTTTGTTTATTGATTTGGCGCAACGTGCAGGTATGTCAGGTATTCAAGAGTGGTTATCATTCTACTTGAAATCTCCTCAAACAGCTCCAGGATTGCCTCCTGAACACGATATCTTCAAACAATTGATGAAATTGCAAAATACATTGCGTCACATTATGGGTGAAGATTTAATCACACATTTGGGATTGGATTATTACCAAGAGCTTGTAGATAGTATTCAATAATCGACCTTAATAAGAGAGGGGAAACAATTGTTTAAACACAGTTTTTCCCCTTTTTCTTCAGCATCTTTACGGTATTGAAGATTTGTGATCTAACCCTCTGTAAACTTTTGCGCTTACGAACGCTGAGATAGTGACGGGGGTTTTGCTTTTTTTATAAATGATTTTATTTTGCAATTAGAAGAAATGGAATTTGCAATTATAGCGGCGGGAGAAGGTTCTCGATTGCGAAAAGAGGGGTTCAATTTACCGAAACCCTTGCTACCATTACATGGAGTTCCATTAATTGAACGATTGATTCGCGTGTTTGTTAAAGAAGGGGCGCAAAGAGTTCATGTTATCATCAATAAACAATCTCCGGAACTGAAATTGTTTTTGGAAAAAACAACGTTTGAATTACCTATTGTGCTTATCGAGGAAGATACTGCAAGTTCATTGCATAGTTTTGCCTTGCTTGTTAAAAACAACCCCGATTGGTGGTCCTGTTGTCTGACGACAACAGATACGGTTTTTAAGCCACATGAATTTCATGCCTATTTAGATGCTTTTCATCAAAACAAAAATGCAGACGCTTTTATGGCAATCACGCCTTTTGTCGATGATGAAAGCCCACTCTACGTGAACACAGATTCACAGCTTCGTGTGGAAGCATTTTTGGATACGGCAACTGCAGAAACGAAATATGTTTCCGGGGGAATTTATTGCTTTCGCCAAGCGGCGATGAAATGTGCGTTAAGCTCCGTTGAAGCTGGAAATTCGAGAATGCGTAACTTTCAGCGCGCTTTATTAGAAAACGATTTACAAGTAGAAGCATTTGTTTTTGAAAAAGTCGTCGATATTGATCATCTAAAAGATCGTGCGGTTGCAGAACAATTTTTGAGTGAGGAAGTTAGTTAGAAAAATGAGCGAAATGATTTCTATTTTAGGCGTAACTCGAAAAAATCGCTTTTCACCCAATCATGTGGGGAATGATGCCGCTATATTTAATGAAGTAGTTTTAAAACTGACCGAAAAAGGTGCATCGGTCGAAGTGTGTAATGAAGATGAATTTTTGTCTTCACCATCCGTGAAGCAGGATAATATTCTGACGATGGGGAGAACGAAGACTTTGGTTAAAAAGTTACAATCTCTTCAAAATAATGGGATCAATGTTTTGAATTCCGGTTTTGGAATCGAAAATTGCTTTCGGAAAAATATGACACTTAAGCTTTTGGAAGGCGGCGTTCCTTATCCCAAAAGTATTGTGATCTCTACAGTTGCCGATATTCAATCTATTTTTGAGAAACTGAAAGGGAAGGGGGTATGGATCAAACGCGGTGATTTCCATGCTATTCATAAGGAAGACGTTACGTTTGCTGCCAGTCTGAAAGAAGCACAGCATATCTTGAATGAATACGCGCTTCGCGGGATTAAAGAAGCTGTTATTTCTGAACATCTTGCCGGTGACCTTCTGAAGTTTTATGCGGTTCGGGGAACGGATTTCTTCTTTTATTTCTACCCTTATGAACATAATCATCACAAATATGATTTGTATGAACAAATTAATGATGAGGTAGTACACTTTCCTTTCGACCTCGACAATCTCAAAAAAGTCGCCAGTCGTGCTGCAGAAGTTCTGGATGTACATATCTACGGCGGTGATGTGATTATTGATGCAAATGGAGACTTCCATATTATTGACTTAAACGACTGGCCAAGTTTTGCGCCATGTCGGGCAGAGGCTGCTGAGGCCATTGCTCAAATGGTTTACCATAAATTTACTGAAAAGAACCACAATGCAGAAAGAACAAGTTAATGTAATCGAAGAAGATAATTTGAGTGCATTCGAACAATCTTTAAAATCTAATGATACAGAAGAGCGAATTGATATTTGGTTTTATCGACCTATAGGTTATCGCATCGCGCAAGTCTGTGCCAAAATCGGTATTACACCCAACGCTGTGACAATTATTAGTATTTTCTTTGGTGTTGCGGCGGGTATTTTATTCTATTACCCTGCATTATGGATTAATGTGATTGGCATGCTTTTATTGGTTTTTGCCAACTCTTTAGATAGTGCTGATGGGCAGCTGGCAAGAATGACGGACAATAAAAGTCGCTTCGGTCGTATTTTGGATGGTTTTGCTGGAGATTTTTGGTTTGCTTCTATTCATATTGCGATCTGTTTGCGCAGTATTAATGAAGGATGGCCACAATGGCTATGGGTATTTTGTGTGCTTGCGGGTGTATCGCATATGATTCAGTCGGCAATGGCTGATTATTACCGTAATGTCCATTTATATTTTATTAAAGGGAAAGCGGGAAGTGAATTAGATAATACACGTGACTTGAAAGCTGACTATGATGCCTTGTCCTGGCGTAAGAATTTTTTTAGCAAATTTGTGTTGAATGGCTATATGGGCTATACGCGCAACCAAGAAAAGCTGTCTCCAAAACTGCAAAAACTGCTGCATATTGTTAAAGGTCGTTATAAAGATGAACTGCCAAAGCAGTTGATGGTAGACTTTAGGGTGCAGAATAAACCACTGATGAAGTATACAAATATTGTACAGTTCAATACACGGGTTATTTTTCTATTTATTTGGTTATTTATAGGTCAGCCTTGGATTTACTTTTTCTTTGATATGTTTGTCCTAAATCCGATTTTGATTTATATGTGTAACCGGCAAGAAAAAGTAAGTGGCTATTTTGTTGATAAATTAACAAACGATCCAACCTATGGGTAGTAAGATCTATAAAGTACTCTTTATGCTGATTGGTATAGGCACACTGGCTTATATGATTCATGCAATGGGCATTGATGAGATTTGGAACAACCTTGAAAAGATTGGCTGGTGGTTTTTGCCTGTACTTGGCAGCTGGGCAGTGCTTTACTGGATGAATGCAATGGCATTTAAGGCAATTATTCAGGAGCCGCAATTGCCACAGACGAATGTGCCATTTTGGAAGGTATTGCAATTGACAATATCTGGTTATGCCATCAATTATATTACGCCATTTGTCGCATTGGGAGGGGAGCCCTACCGTATTATGGAGTTAAAGAACTATGTCGGCGGTTCGAAGGCCGGTTCTTCCGTATTGTTATATGGCGTGATGCACATTTTGTCGCATATTTTATTTTGGGTCGCTTCTGTTTTTCTCATTCTTTGGTTTGTCCCCGCAAGCACTATGGTGGATGTGGCTTGTGCTGTGATTTTTGTGATGGCCATTATTTGTACTTGGCTATTTACAAAGTTTTATAAGAAGGGAATTACAGTTTCACTATTGAAAGCTTTGTCTAAACTACCTTTTGTAGGTAAGAAAATCGGTAATTTATTAGAGTCTAAGTATGAAACGTTGAATGACGTGGATCAGCAGGTGAAAAATCTCTTTCAAAATCGCAGGGATCGTTTCTACACGGCCCTTTTTTGGGAATTTGTAGCACGTGTTGTTGGCTGTTTTGAGATTTATTTTATTGGTTTGGCCTTAGATATCAATATTGACTTTATCGATGCCATGATTATTAGCTCAGGATCTTCCTTATTTGCCAATCTCGTTTTTTTCTTTCCAATGCAATTGGGAACACGGGAAGGTGGATTAGCTATGGCTGTGATGAGTATAGGATTGCCAGCAAAAGTCGGTATTTTTATGGGAGTTGTTACGCGAATTCGGGAAATCGTCTGGATTATGATCGGTTTAGGCTGGATGAGTTTAGTAAAAAAGAAATAACATGGATAAGTTTAACATTAAAGGGATTATTTTTGATTATGGCGGTACCTTGGATACCAATGGTGGCCATTGGGGAGCTGTTATCTGGTCAGGTTATGAAAAATATCAGGTCCCTGTAAATTTGAATGCTTTTCAGGAAGCTTATGCTTACGCTGAACGTCAAATGGCTCTACAGCCTATTATTAAGCCGGACTTCAATTTTTTAGAGGTACTTGAAGCAAAGCTTAACGTACAATTTGAATATCTTATTGCTGCCGGTTATGAGTTGGATAGAACATTAGCTCATAAAATTGCATTTGATGGCTATTCACTGGCGAAGAATACAGTTGAACAGGTAAAACCTCTATTAACTTCGCTAAGTGAAAACTATCCGATTGTCATGGTCTCCAATTTTTACGGTAACCTGAAATCTGTTCTCGCTGATTTTGGAATCTTGTCTTATTTTCAGTCCGTTGTGGAGTCTGCAGTGGTAGGTGTACGCAAACCTGATCCTGCAATTTATGCTTTAGGTGTCACCAAAATGGGACTTCCTGCGCAGGAAATCCTAGTCGTAGGCGATTCTTATAGTAAAGATATGGTACCCGCTAAAGCTGTTGGCTGTCAGACCTTATGGTTGAAAGGGCAGACTTGGGGCGAGGATAAATTGCAAGATACTTCAGCTGCAGACCAGCAATTTACAAGTATCTTTGACTTAATCGACTTTGTTTAAATAAAGATTCTGACGAAATTCTTTAGGCGAGATTCCAACATTTCGCTTAAAGAATTTACCAAAAAAGGATTGATCCGAGAAATGCAATTTCACCGCAATTTCTCCGATGGAAAGCCCCTGGCAGAGCAAGGATTTTGCTTCTTCTACTAAAACATTCTGAATAAGTTCTATTGCTGATTTTCCTGTAAGCTCCTTGGTAATTACGGAAAGATGTTTCGCTGTGATGCCAAGTTGCATTGCATAAAATTGCACCATATGTTCTTTATGGAATGACTTTTTTAGCAGCAAATGAAAATTGGCAAGTATCTCTCGTTTCCGGGATGGGATAGCTGGTGTATTTCGTAGATTCTGACTTCCTAAGCGGGCAATTTCACAAAATAATATTTCGGTTAAAGACTTTATAATCTGATTTTTGAAAAGATAGCTAGACTCTTGTCGATCGTAGTGAATAAACTGCTTGAATAAGTTGGAAAGGTTGGTCGAATCCTGGTTGGATAGCGACCAGATATAGCTATCATTTAAGGCCAGGGATTTTTTGGTTACTTCGAAGAAATCTTCCTGAAAGTCCAATTTAAAGCTGAAATCCAATGTAAAGAAAATGAGATACACTTCACAATCCCAAGATTTAGAGACCGAAGAGCCATTTACCCTCGAAGAAGGATTGGTTAGCAGCAGGTGATTTTGAGCGACCTGTATCCTTTCGTTATTAATAACAAAGGAAGTCTCGCCCTTTTTTATTAAACAAAGTGAATAGAGCTCGCCTTTTGTTAAAATGTGCTGCTGCTCGGAACTAAAAACGGGTTTTGATTTGTTGCCTTTAAAATGAAAGACATAAAAGCCCTTATTTTCGAATGGTATTTCCTGTACAGACATGTTTATTTTACGATAAAATCAAAATAGGTTTTACGATAGGGTTCATCTTGCAGGGTGTAGTGCCACCATTCCTTATCGTAAGCTTTGAAGCCAAATTTAGCCATCGCTTCTTTTAAAATCTTTCGGTTTTCTTTTTGTTGGGCTGACAGATTCGCATATTGATGATGAGATACTGCTCCGAAAAAATCAAAAGGCCCGCCCATATCAATTTCTTTTTGATCCTTCAGGCTGATAAGCGTAAGATCTACTGTACTACCACGGCTATGACCTGATTTGGAAGCAATAAAACCTAAATTAAACAAATTCTTCTTATCGAGAAGTGGATAAAATTCTCTTTTTGCAATGGTATCGTCGGTTTTTAAAGACCATGACTTGAAATTGTCAACAGCGCGTTGCGGACGGTAGGCATCGAATATTTTCAGTCCCATGCTTTTTTTATTTAAATGGATCTCCACTTGCTGAAGTGCTAATGCAGCGCGCTTAGTTAAAATGGCGACAGGTTTCTCATAACCTCGGATTGGCCTTCCAGTGAAGTTGTGGCTTCCGAAATAACGCATTTCTAAGCTTATCGTGGGAATAATGTCCTTGACGTATACAAAATCTGATGGCATGGTTTTTTCCTGCGCACTGAGGCAAAGTGTGAAAAGGCTTAAGCCAAATGTAAGACACAAGTTGAATTTCATGGAATGAAGATACAACTTGTGTCTTAATTAATATAATAAAAACGGTGATTCTCGTCTGTATCAATAGGTATAAAGCCCAGTTCGGTTTATTGATCAATTTGCGCGCCTATTGATAGACAGGTCGCTAATGATCAGCTAACTTTTTTTTCAGGTAATTGTATATTTCAATCTGTGAACGACATGGTACCTTTTTATTCTCAACGTAATGATTGCTAAGCGAATTGTTGAGTATGCGCGCTTTGACATTATCATTGAGCTGTATTTGAAGCATTTCTTTTAAATCTTCCTTGATTTTTTTGCTCGTTATTTTGACTGCTGCTTCAATACGATGATCCAAATTTCTTGTCATCCAGTCAGCAGAGGAAATAAATAGCTGCTCTCTACCAGCGTTGTAGAAATACATCACACGGGCATGTTCTAAATATTCATCTACGATTGAAATGGCATTCATTTGCAATTTAAACGTTTTTTGATTTGTTGCACAGTAGATTCCCCTGATGATAAGATCTATTTTGACACCAGCTGTTGCTGCATCATAGAGCTTTTTAATCATTTCTTTATCACTCAGTGAATTTACCTTGACAATGATGTATGCTTTTCGACCAGCCTTTGCTTCTGTAATTTCCTGGTCGATATAGTGTAGAAGTTCTCTACGCATATCTGTTGGGCATATCAAAAGACTTTTGCAATTTTTGATAATTTCAGCCGGATTTGATTTAGGACGTCTCAGGTAATTGAAAACCTTATTTATATCGGCAATAACATCCCTATTACTCGTTAAGAGACAATAGTCTCCGTATAATTTTGCCGTTTTTTCGTTGATATTTCCTGTGCTGACAAAACCATATTGGATCGTTTTCATCCCAATACGTTTTTTTATCACACATAGTTTTGCATGGACCTTTTTATTTGGTATACCGGTCAACACTTTAATGCCTTCGAGTTCGAGTTTCTCTTTCCAGTCCAAATTGTTTTCTTCATCAAATCTTGCGCGAAGTTCAAGCATCACGGTGACTTCCTTTCCATTGCGGGCCGCGTTAATCAAGGCATTTGCAATCTTCGAATTCGAAGCTAAGCGGTATGCCGTAATCTGGATCGTTTTTACATCTGGATCCATTGCTGCTTCTCGAAGAAGATCAATGATCGGTCTAAATTCATGGTATGGAAAGGAGAGAAGTACATCTTTTTTCAATACGGTATCCGTTACACGTTCGTAATTCTGAAAATAAGGATGCGGAAAAGAGGTCCGTTCCAAAGGTTGATTGTAGGATTTAAACACATTTGGGAAATCCATAAAGTGTTTAAAATTATGAATTTTTTGCCCTGGAATAATACTGTCTTTTTTTGAAAGGTTTAGTTTCTTGATGAGGAATTCTACCAATTTATGGTCCATCTCTTGATCAAAAATAAATCGGGTAGGTTTACCTTTTCTTCTGTTTTTTACCCCTTTGCTTATCTTCTCAACCAGCGTCGTGTTGATATCATTGTCAATGTCAAATTCGGCATCTTTTGTTACTTTAAAGACATGTGCATTGAATACATCAAAACCGAAGTAGGAAAATATTAATGGAAGATTAAACTTGATAACATCCTCCAAAAGTATAATGTGCTTTTCATCTTTTGGCGAAGGCAACTGTACGAAGCGTCCATTTTGGCTGGTCGGGATTTCGATAAGTGCAAATTTGGTTTCATACTGCCATTCCTGTTTTCCCATCGCAATACCCAAGTAGAGGCTCTTATCCCGAATATAGGGCATAGGTCGTATATCGTCCAATATCAAAGGAATGACGTTCGATTCCACCTCATCCTGATAATAGTCGCTCACAAACTTTTGTTGTTCGGGATTCAGTTCCTCACTGGTCTTAATATAGACATTCTGTTTGGCCATATCTTTTTGGATACGATTCCACGTACTGTCAAATTTCTTTTGCTGCTTGATTACCCGGATATTGAGCTCTTCTAAGATGAGCTGTGGGTCTTCGTAGAAGGATTGGTTGGCACTTTTGTCTTTCAGGTCTATAGCCCGTTTTAGACCTGCAACACGTACACGGAAAAATTCATCGAGGTTATTGGAAAATATACCTAAAAATTTGATTCTTAGGGGTAAAGGGACAGTCTCGTCCGCTGCTTCCTGTAATACTCTGCCATTAAAGCTCAACCAGCTAACGTCTCTCGGGATGAATTTTTTCGCCATAACTAAATATACGTAAATTTAAAAAGCAAAACTATAGCTCTAGGGGTGATAAACGAACTTTTTCGTGTTAAAGAATTATTAAGTTATTTTTTGTTTATGTATCTCAGCGCTCATGTTAATACAAATTCTTTCATGGCAAAAAAAATCCCCCAAAGGTCTATTCGGACTTTGAGGGATATGTCATTATGTTTGGTTTCGTTTATTTCTTCTTTCCGTACTTTTTGGAAATCTGAATAGCTTTGTATTTCGTTGTGTCAAAATGTGGTGTGTCAATTGACAAGCTTGTCGGATAAGGAGCGCTGCGATCAAAGAAATACACAGTTGTTGTACTTCCGTAATCATTAACAGGCATCAAATCAAGACAGGCTGAGTAATCTGCATTCAACAGGTCGCCTACTGTAACGGCATAAATGCGTATAATACCACCTTTATTTTGTTCATTTCTTACGAAAGCGGCTTCCTTAAAACCTCCCGGTAGATCTTCAATACTTTTCTGATTGAAACTATCTTTTAAAATAAAACCCAACAGCACTAAAATCGGTATGACCAAAAGCCATAGCCTTTTATTCTTCTTCATTAAAAATATTTAAATTGTAATTGTTATACCTAATAATTTGTAAAACTCTTTTAAAATTGCTTGGTGTCCTGGCCAAGCAGGAGAGGTAACCAAATTGCCGTCTACGACAGCTTGATCCGCAGGGATATTTTTCCATGTGCCGCCCGCTAGTTCGATGTCGGGACCTACAGCAACATAGGCTGTCAATGTCCGACCTGCGAGTACCTTTGCAGCTGTCAATACTTGGATACCATGGCATATTGCCGCGACAGGTTTGTTTTGCTCAAAGAAGTGCTTCGTAATCTCCAAAACACGTTTGTTGAGTCGAATATATTCTGCCGATCGTCCTCCCGCAATATATAAACCGTCATAATCTTCGACATTGACCTGGTCGAAATCTTTATTGATTGCGAAATTGTGTCCGCGCAATTCTTTATAAGTCTGGTCACCAGTGAAATCATGCACTGCTGTGGGGACTACATCTCCGCTTTTGCGGTCCGGAGCAATTGCATCTACTGTTAATCCTATTGAACCCATTGCTTGAAATGGAACCATTGCTTCGTAATCTTCTACAAAGTCTCCTACAAGTAGTAATATTTTTTTTGCCATATCAAAAAACCTCTTTTAATAGATTTTCAATTTACATATTAAAAGAGGTTTTCGCAATGATTATTTGTTAATCTTTTGTTAACCTTGTACGGATAATTTTTCAGCAAGTGCACGTTTTGTTTTACGTACTTTAGCTTCTAATTGGCTTCTTAAAGTGGGATCGACAATACCTTTACCTTCTTCAAAGTTTTTGTGGAATTCAGGAAGAGAGAAGGAGTCTAATATGTCGGCGCCATCCCAAGTGATTCGGTTTACTGCGGTATTCAATACCGTGGCACCACCCATTGGACCAGGAGCCGTAGCCAACAGGAAGACCGGTTTGCCGTTGAATAATTTACGGTTAGGAATACGTGAGACCCAGTCAACAATATTTTTGTAAGCTGTAGTATATGACCCATTGTGTTCGGCCAAAGAAATCAAAAGGAAATCTGCTGCATCCATTTTAGCAGCAAAGTCATGTGCCAACTGTGGAATGCCCAACTCGACTTCTTTGTCGTAAGAATAGATAGGCATTTCAAAATGGTTTAAGTCTAGCAATTCGATGATATCGTCTGCTTCTTTGTAGTATTTGGAAGTACTTGTGACGAACGTTTTGTTGATTGAGTTTTTGTTGCTTGTTCCTGCAAATGCTAATATTTTCATCTTTATATCATTAATTTATGAGGTGTTGAATAGGGGCAAAACTGCCCAATACTGACCTCCTTGTTACCTTTAGAAAATCATGATTTTCGCATGTTTTCGCTATGTTTTATTTTAAAATCTGGTCAAACTTACGATATAATTGCTGAATAAATGTCAATCAAATGTCTCTGTACGGCGTCCTAGCGTATTTATTGATGTAGATCAATAAAATTGAAACGTTCGTACATACCAAGCAGGCCTGTAAGTCCGCCAGTATGAATAACGAGTACCTGATCCGCGGGGGTAAAGTAGTCCTTTTTGATCAGATCATCTACAGCATAAAGTAATTTGCCGGTATAGGTGGGCTCGATCATGATTCCTGTAGTAGCTACAAAATGCTGAACAAAAGCGAGCAAGTCGTTATTGGATTTTGCATAACCACCAAAATGATAATCAAGATGTAAACTAGGAGGGGTGATGTTGGGGTAAAGTTGATCGACTTCCTCCTGAATAAAGCCTCCATTTTTTAAAACAGGTATGCCGTGTACGCGGGTAAATAGATCACGTTTTTCTATCGCGTTGGCTATTCCAGCTAAGGTTGTTCCTGTGCCGCAGGCAGTAAAAATATGCTGGTATTCATGTTGGAGTTCATCAACGAGTTCGGAGCAACCTTTTGCTCCCAGCATGCCGTAACCACCCTCGTGTATATAGAACGTCGTTGGATCCTGATCAAAATAGGTGTTGTATAAATTTTCTTTATCACGGTAAGATTCGCGGTCGACGTAAATGAGCTGCATCCCAAAAAGGCGGCACATTGCTAAAACAGGGTTGTTAACCCCTTCTTCACCTCGAACAAAAGCGGTTGTTTTAAACTTAAAGGTAGCTCCGGCGCAAGCGGTAGCTAAAAGATGGTTGCTCCATGCTCCACCAAATGTAACAAGATGATTTTTCTGAAGCTGCAGGGCTTCTTCCAGATTATATTTTAATTTTCGCCATTTATTGCCTGAAATAAAGGGATGTATGAGGTCATCGCGCTTAAGTGTTACTTTAATATGCTTCTTCTCCCAGGCTGGGAGGCACAATTCAGTTTCGGGGCTATGGATTTTGAAGGACAACATAACATTAAATGAAAACAAATTTAACGAAAATTGTTTCATTTGGTTTATTTTTGTAGCATGACAGAACAAATTGGATCGCAAGATCAGGAAGAACAAGAATTATTTGAGCATCTACGTATTGAGGTGGATAAGGGACAAGCATTACTCCGCATTGACAAATACCTGATGAACAGGGTTGAAAATGCGACACGGAGCAAAATTCAGCATGCTATTGAAGCAGGTTCTGTCATGGTTAACGGTAAGGAGATCAAAGCGAGCTATAAGGTTAGACCTGATGATGTGATTACATTGGTGCTACCTGATCCACCACGGGATAATGAAGTTTATCCAGAAAACATTCCATTGGATATCAAATACGAGGATGACGACGTGCTGATTGTGAATAAAGAGGCGGGCATGGTCGTGCATCCAGGATATAATAATTATACGGGAACCTTGGTAAATGCATTGACGTATCATATACAGCAGTTGCCACAGCTTCCAGGAAACTCCGATCGCCCGGGTTTAGTACATCGAATCGATAAAGACACTTCCGGACTATTGGTTATTGCTAAAAATGAAAAATCAATGGCCTTTTTGGCAAAACAGTTTTTCGATCACAGTATTACCCGTAAGTATATTGCATTAGTTTGGGGTGATTTAAAAGAGGACGGAACAATTACAGGTTATATTGGACGTCATCTAAAAGACAGACGCATCATGGCCATGTATGATGGTGAAGACAAAGGGCGTTGGTCGGTGACACATTACAGAGTTTTGGAGCGACTGGGCTATGTTACTTTAATAGAATGTCAGTTAGAAACAGGGCGTACACACCAAATTCGTACGCATATGCAATCTATTGGTCATCCGCTATTTAATGATGCCATGTATGGTGGAGATAAGATTTTAAAAGGTACCGTGTTTTCAAAGTACAAGCAGTTTGTGGATAACTGTTTTTCATTACTGCCGCGACAAGCACTTCATGCGCAGGTATTGGGATTTATCCATCCTTCTACAAAAGAAAATATGTATTTTGAGGTACCATTTCCAGAAGATTTTCGTTTAGCTTTAGAAAAGTGGCGCGGATATGCGGCAAATTCAATGGCTATAGAAAATGATTAAAATTTAGAACAAAATTAAGATGCCAACAAACTATATCAATTTCAATGGCAGTGTAGTGCCGGAAGATCAGGAAATATTTAGCATTGAGAATAGAGGTTTCCGTTATGGGGATGGATTATTCGAAACGATGCTGTATAAGGATGGTGATATCCGCTTTCTAAATTTTCATGTCGAGCGTTTACAGAAAGGAATGGAGTTGATTCATTTGGATGATGCGAATCTATTCGATGAATTTTTTATTCGTTCGAGATCCGAAGAATTAATCCGTAAAAACAATATGTTGGGGCAGCAGGTTCGTATCCGATTGATCGTGTTTAGATCTGGAGGCGGATTGTATAGTCCAACGAGTAATAAACCTGGTTTTGTTTTGCAGGTGCAGCGCATAGAACCCAATCTTCGCGATAAGAAGGTCGGTTTGATTGTAGGACTTTACAATGAGTTCAAAAAACCGTATAGCGATCTTTCAAAGATTAAATCTTTAAATGCGCAGATTTACGTGTTGGCTGGCATCTATAAAAAGAAAATGGCTTTTGATGATGTATTGATTCTGAATCAGGAAGGTTATCTATGTGAATCCTTGATTTCAAATATCTTTGTCTATTATGAAAAGGTACTTTATACACCAGCGTTATCCGAAGGATGTATTGAAGGAGTAATGCGCCGGGTAGTCATGGACATGGCACAGGATGAAGGTATAGAGGTGGTTGAGGCACAGATAAGTCCCGAAATCATGAAACGGGCGGATGAGATTTTCTGTACCAATGCTGTACAGGGCGTACAATGGGTAATGGGCTATAAGCAAAAGCGTTATTTCAATAAGATCTCGCGGATTTTGCAGGAAAAATTACAACATTGGAACTATGACGTCAGTGATGAACAGGACTAGAATAATTTGATTATACATACAAAAGGACAGGATTTAATCCTGTCCTTTTGTATGTATAATTCGCTCAGCCCATTGCTCAAAGGCATTTTTAAAGCTGCGTAGAAAATCTTTGGTTTTTTGTGATTCAATTGCCCCACTGGGTCCAATACATGTTGTTATACTGCCCAGATAAGCTTCGGGTTGCTGCATCGTTAAGATATTGACGAAGACCAGTGATTGACGTAAATGGTGGTTGGCGCCAAAGCCACCGTAAACTCCCGTTGATGAAGAAATTATTGCGCCAGGTTTACCATCCCATTTATTTTTTCCATAGGGTCTTGAACCCACGTCAATCGCATTTTTTAAAACTGCAGGAATAGAACGATTATACTCTGCAGTAATAAAAAGTACAGCATCCAGAGAAGCGACCTCTTTCCGAAATCGCACATAGCTCGGAGGAGGATTTCCTACATCGTCAAAATCCTGATTATATAGGGGAAGCTCGCTGATATCGATTATGCCATAGCCAAACTTAGATTCCTATTGCTCAAGAATAAACTGCGCAATTTTTTTGTTGTAAGATTCCTTTCGTAAGCTACCAACCAATATTCCTACGTTATATATACTCATTGTGATTAGTTCATTAAAGTCTGTATGATCTGAACAACTGATCCTATTAAAAAGTTTGCGGTTTTTTAACAGTCATATCGTATTTAACCTGTTTAAAATGAGATTCTTATTACTGTGTTAACAAAAATTAACATTTGAACATTAATCTTTTGCACACTGTTTGTTGTCGTATTGTAAAGAAGAAATTACAAACTAGAGGGAGGAGCTACTTATGAAAAAATTGTTTTACGCGGCTGCGATTATTGCAGGCCTTTTTACAGCGGGAGCTGCACAAGCGCAAGTCAGTATCAGTGTCAATATTGGTAGTCAGCCTAGCTGGGGGCCAGCTGGTTATGATTACGCGCGCTATTATTATATTCCCGAATACAATATGTATTACGATGTACCCGCGAGATGTTACGTTTATTATGATAATGGCGGCTGGATAAGAAGGGCAAGTTTGCCAAGAAGATACAGACATTACGATTTTTATCGCGCTCATAAAGTGGTTATCAACGATCGCACACCTTGGCATCACCACGATCGGTATAGAAGCCGTTATGGCGGCTACCGTGGAAGACAAGTATCTATCCGTGACAACCACCACGGTGGTAGTGGGTATTCATTTGCCAGCGAACGTAGTGTAAGGCGCGAACATTCATGGGGAGAAAGCCGTCGATACGATAGAGGAAATGGACATGGACGTGGCAATAACCAGGGGCATGGAAACGGACATGGGCGTGGTAACGGTCACGGAGGAAGACATAGAGATTAATCGAGTAGTTGAATAACATGATAAAAAAGGAATCTATATACATATAGGTTCCTTTTTTTTTGGCCAGAAATAACACGCTGTTTGCATTCGTAGCTTCGGGTGCTTTCGGGATCATGAAGCTTTTAGTGTACATGCACAATAAATTAAATAACATAACAGCTTGATTAATGAAAAATATATTAATTTTGCGCTACACGGGACTGAGATCTGCTTATTTTAGGTGATTTTGAGTTTGTGGGAAATAATTGTAATGTGTAAGTTAATTTTTGTGATGAGAAAACTGGTTAATTCGGGTGTTGTATGGGTAGGGTTAAGTATATCTATTTTTGGATTTTACTCCTGCAACCAAAGTGGGACAAATAAGGTGCAAAATGTGGGAGCTGTTGACTCTATGCCGCCAAAAAAGGATAGTTTGCTTGCTGTGCAAGATTCGATAAGTAAAGTGGATTCGCTACGTAAAGACACCATTACAAAAATGGAAGAAAATGTGGACTACAAAGGGACTAAAGATACGACCGTATTGTTGACTGATACTGTTTCTCCACGTTATATTTATCTCACTTTTGACGATGGTCCACTGAATGGAAGCCAGCACCTTGATTCCATTGCGACAGCGAAAGGCATCAAAATTAATGCTTTTCTGATTGGCAATCATGATAAAATGAGTAAAAAATTACACAGTTTTACAGAACGTTATAAGAATAATCCTTTAGTGGATTGTTACAACCACAGTTACTGGCATGCGCACAATAAATACAGTACTTTCTATTCGAATCCGCAGACGGCTTTTGAAGATTTTGAACTTGCTGAGCAATCGCTGGGATTAACACATAAAATAGTTCGGTTGCCGGGACGAAATATATGGTATATCGGAGACCGTAAAAAGGTTGATTTGAAAAGTGGGGCTTCGACAGCCGAGTTACTACACCAGAATGGTTATAAAGTAATTGGTTGGGACTGTGAGTGGAAGATAAATGGTGTTACAGGGAAACCGGACCTATCGGTGAATCAATTGTATACCCAAATGAAGAATTTGCTCCGTAAAGGTACCTCTTATACGAAAAACAATGTTGTGCTATTAACACATGACAATATGTATCAAACGAAAAAAGGACAGCGGCTATTATCGGATTTGATCGATAGTCTCAAACAACATCCAAACTATCGTTTTGAATTTGTACGGAATTATCCGCAATAGTGACAGCTATCTCTCCAAATAATTAAGGCTTAAACAGGAATGAATCCCGGTTTAAGCCTTAATTATTTAGACGAAAAATCTAGTTTAATTTTGTTTACGGAGATATTTGGTCAGTATAACGATTGTTTGACCCTCAATCTTTCCTTCAATTTGTTCGATATTGTCTGCTACTAGTCGAATATTCTTAACCACGGTGCCTAAAGTCGCTTTTAAGGAGGAGCCTTTCACGTCAAGTGTTTTTGTCAACACAACAGTATCGCCTTCCAATAGTCGTTGCCCGATGCTATCTTCATGAAAAGAAACATAGCCATCATTTTCATGATCTCCAGTTTTCTTAGCTTCCGATAGTGTTTCATCGTCGAGATAGAGGATATCCAGTGCTTCAGACGCCCAGCCTTCATTTTTTAATCGGCTTAACATACGCCAGCATACAATTTGCACCGATGGGTTTTCGGACCACATCGCATTTGGAAGGAATTTCCAGTCGTCTGGATTTAATTGTTCCGTTTTGTTGAGCTGATTGACCAATGTTTCTGAAATCAGTAAAGTATTGTCCAAATTTGATATTATTTCCGGGGGTAATGTGTAGGCAATTAAAGTGGCATCTTCGCCTGTCAGCTCACATTTTCCGCCAGCTCTCGCTTGTAATTGTTCTTCTAATTTCATGTCAGTTTTTTTGAAAGCCCAAACTTAGCCAAATTTGCTTTGATGTACAATGACGGATATCACGACTTAGGGAAATAATTCCTGTTTTTACTCTTATAAAGCATTGTTTTTGCTTATGGCTTTCATTTGTTTGCTGGTAAATTTATTTATATGATGCGGGCTATGAGGTAAAGTGGAGTAAATTTTTTCTTCAAATAAATTTACTCCATGTAGAACATTGGTACCGAATTTGTGTTTAACCAACATTAGAAAAGATTATTAACTGTAATATAGGAATACTATGAAATGGCAAGGAGGCAAGCAAAGTGGTAATTTTGAGGACCGTCGTGGAATGTCGGGGGGAGGAAAAATTGCTTTAGGAGGAATTGGTGGAATTATTGTTTTGGTCATTGGATTTTTGATGGGTGGAGATCCGATGCAACTCTTACAGCAAGCCCAAAATATGGGGGCGCAAACTGAACAATCCGGACAGCCACGTGAGTTAAATTCTGAGGAAAAAAGACTAACTGAATTTTCATTAACTGTACTTCAGAGTACCGAGGATGTTTGGGCAAAGCTGTTTAAAGAGCAGATGCAGAAAAATTATACCCCTACAACACTCGTATTTTACGATGGGGGAACACAAACGGATGGTTGTGGTATGGGGCAGGCTTCTTACGGACCTTTTTATTGTCCGGGTGATCAAAAGATTTACCTGGATCTGAGCTTTAGTAAAGAACTTTCGGATAAATTCGGTGCAAAAGGGGAGTTCGCCATGGCGTATGTAATTGCGCATGAAGTCGGACATCATATCCAACAAGTGGTGGGATTATTGCCAAAGACCAATCAAGCCCGTGGGAAACTGAGCGAGCGTGAAAATAACAGGATCTCCGTTATGACCGAGCTGCAAGCGGATTTTTATGCTGGTGTATGGGCGCATTACATCAATGATTTAACCGATATAAAAATTGATTATAATGATATAATGGACGGGATGAAAGCTGCAGCTGCTGTTGGTGATGATAAATTACAGACAGAAGCACAGGGCTATGCTGTTCCTGAATCATTTACGCATGGTACATCTGCCCAGCGTATGGCATGGTTTAAGAAGGGCTATGAGTCAGGGGATATGCGTTCGGGAAATACCTTTGAAGATCCGAGTCTGAAATAAGGATCGTAATTCGAATAAAAAAACACCTGGCCGTGCAGTATGTCCGGGTGTTTTTTTATTGTGGTATAGGCAATTTGCCTTGAGGGAACCAAGTCGTTTGGCAAATGCCGCGCTGGTCATATCAGATCATTACTGAACCAACAGATTACAACCACGAATATCACTTTGGTCAAAACGTCCCAATATTTCAAAAGAGCCATCCTGATATACTTTACCTAAATCTTGTGTGGCTATAAATGAACAGGAGTAGCGATTGGCGAGGTCGATTACATTGATGCCGCCAGTTTTATTCAAAGGAATCAGGCTTAAAGGATCATTGGTATCTCGGATCAAGATTTTCATCCATTGGGGAAGATAGAATATTCCCTGACCTGAAGAGTAGCCTTGTGAGAGTAGTTCTGTCATGCCATATTCAGAATGGATACCATGCACAGAAAAGGCTTCTTCCAGGAGTTTATGGATTTCCTGTTTCACCATCTCCTTACGCTTACCTTTCATTCCGCCGGTTTCCATAATGATCAGTTCAGGAAATTCAAAGGCATATTGTTCAATGAAGTCGAGTAGGGCATACGTTACGCCAAAGAGGATGGTCTTTGTGCCTTTATTTTTGAGCTTAATAAGTGTATCGAAAAGCTCTTGGTGGTTATAGAGAAAATAATTGCTTTCCGGTTGCTCACTTTGCTTCATGAGATCATCAATCATATAGATCAGCGACGAACCACTTCGCTCTAGGTAGGATGGGAGCAATGCAAGGACGGCGATGTTGCCGAGCGGACCATAAAAACTTTCAAAAATCTTCCGAAAAGTTCGCTCATATATGCTTAGGTCAGCGACCAGATGTTTTGAGGTGACCATACCTGTTGTACCCGAACTCGAGAATACGATTTCAGCCTCCATCCCTTCAGCAATAACCTGTTGGGTCTTAAAAAATTCGATGGGCATGAAAGGGATATCGGTATAGTGCTGAATAAAGTCTTTTTCTCGCCCAAGGAGCCTGATATAGTCACGATAAATTTTGCAATGCTGGCTTTGGAATTGATAGGTATCTAAACAATGCTGATTAAAATCATCCTCGGTTTTAATGTCAAAAAAATCCTTCCAGTTCGTCATAGCATTTAAAAATTTGATGGACAAAATTAACTAAAATTTGGAAAAGAAAACCGTTAATTGTGCTGTATATAGGTATTTCGAAGAAATAGGTCAAGATAGGTCGGAAAATATAAGTAGTGAACAGGCTTAGTTCAAGTTAATAAAACTTGAACTAAGCCTGTTATATTTTATAACATACCACCATCAACAGGAAGAACCTGTCCAGTTACGTATGCCGATAAGTCAGATGCTAAATAAAGACATGCATTGGCAACATCTTCTGGTTGGCCAGCACGTTTCAATGGAATTCCAGCTTCCCATCCTGCCACAACTTTAGGATCCAATACGTCTGTCATTTCGGTACGTATAAAACCTGGAGCAACTACGTTTGCACGGATATTACGAGAACCTAATTCTTTAGCGACAGATTTTGTGAACCCAATAATACCAGCTTTTGACGCAGCATAATTTGCCTGACCGGCATTTCCTTGAACGCCAACAACTGAAGACATATTGATAAATGAACCTTTACGGTTTTTCATCATAATTTTCGAAGCAGCTTTTGTAACGTTAAAGACAGATTTTAAGTTGACATTTAATACATCATCCCAATTCTCTTCGGTCATACGCATTAACAAGCCGTCTTTTGTGATACCGGCATTATTTACAACGATATCTAATCCTCCAAAATCGGCAACGATCGCGTTGATTAATTGTTCTGCTTCTTCGAATTTTGAAGCGTCAGAGCGGTAACCAATCACTTTGGTGCCGAAAGTCTGAAGCTCCTGTTCTAGTGCCTGTCCTTTTTCGACAGAAGAAAGATATGTAAAAGCTACGTTAGCACCATGTTGTGCAAACACTTCTGCAATTTTCCTTCCGATTCCTTTTGATGCTCCTGTTACTAAAGCAATTTTTCCTTCAAGTATTTTCATCTGTATAAGTTATTTGTTTTTCAATCATTCACACTTAGGTATTTATGTCCATTTTCCACGCGCTGTCTTTCTCTCACAGCCCGTCTATTCTTGGGATTCAATACGAAAGATGAACTCGTTTCCATTTGGTTTATCTTGGTTATGCCACAGTGCTTGTGTTTTTCTCGATGCCGTAGTATGAGCGAATAAATGATCTTGTTTTTTAGCTATTGTGTACACTATTGCCTTTCGATGTTCTGCAAAAATGTTAAAACTATATTATAACACAAAATCTTTCGATAAATAACGGTTTAAAATAGAAAAACATTGTGTGCTGACCTTGTGTTTATCTTGGAGCGAAGGAGTATTTTCAGGAAACAATTTTAGAATTTTACGGTAAGCGATCGCTCACTTAGGATTATTTTAATAAATCAATGGTATTTTTGAATAAGTGGTTTTAAAAAGTACAGTTTTTTGACAAAAGACTTGGACGTTTACCAAAAACTATATTAAATTTGCATCAATCACAAAAACATGAGCAAAAAATCAAATAAAGAAGTTGACGTTGTTCTGATCGGCGCCGGTATTATGAGTGCTACTTTGGGTACTCTAATCAATGAATTAAGCCCAGACGTTAATATTGAAATTCTTGAGCGTTTGGATGTTGTGGCTGCTGAAAGTTCTGACGCTTGGAATAATGCTGGCACGGGTCACTCTGCCTTATGCGAGTTAAATTATACCCCCGAACAGAAAGATGGTTCTGTAAAGATTGATAAAGCAGTTAAAATTGCTGAGCAATTTGAAGTGTCTAAGCAATTTTGGTCCTACCTCGTTGATAAAGGCATTATTGCCCAACCTGAAAATTTTATCCGTAGTATTCCACACATGAGTGCGGTTTTTGGTGAAAAAGATGCTAAATTCCTAAAGACAAGATGGGAAACATTGACGACCCAAAACTTGTTCAAAGGGATGGAGTATACCGAAGATACGGCATTGTTGAAATCGTGGATTCCATTGATGATGGAAGGACGCGAGGCCGACGAAAAAATCGCTGCGACAAAAATGGATCTGGGCACTGATGTTAATTTTGGGTCGTTGACACGTGATTTGATCGCTAATCTTGAAAATAAAGAAAATATTTCGATCTCCTTAAACCATGAAGTAATCGACATCGAACGTGAAGACGATGGCCGTTGGGAAGTGGAGGTCAAAGATTTAAAGACAGGAACAAAGAGAGAAATAAAAGCAAAGTTTGTATTTATTGGGGCCGGTGGCCACTCGTTGTTGTTGTTGGAAAAATCTGGAATACCAGAAGCGAAAGGCTATGGCGGATTTCCTGTAGGGGGCCAATGGCTACGTTGTGTAAATGAAGAGATCATTAATACACATCATGCGAAAGTGTATGGAAAAGCTTCTGTTGGAGCTCCTCCAATGTCTGTACCGCACTTAGATACACGTTATATTGATGGCAAACAAGCGTTATTGTTTGGACCATATGCAGGTTTCTCAACTAAATTCTTAAAACAGGGGTCTTACTTCGATTTACCTGCTTCTATCAAATTGTCCAATATCCGCCCGATGTTATCAGCCGGACTTGACAACTTACCTTTGACGAAGTATCTTATTACTGAAGTCATGAAGTCACCAAAAGATAAACTAGAGTCTTTAAAACAATTTATGCCTACAGCTAAATTGGAGGATTGGGTTATCGAGAAAGCAGGACAACGTGTTCAGGTCATCAAGAAAGATGAAAAGAAAGGTGGAATTTTAGAATTTGGTACAGAGGTCGTTTCTAGTGCAGATGGTTCTATTGCTGCGCTATTAGGAGCTTCTCCTGGAGCTTCGACGTCAGTTGCTATCATGATCAGCCTGTTGAAGAGATGTTTCCCTGAACGTGCGAAATCAGATGAATACCGTAAAAAACTACGTGAAATGATTCCTTCACACGGGAAATCATTGAACGATGATGCGCAACTATGTAAAGAAACGCGTACGCGTACGCACAAAGCGTTGAAATTGATTGATATAGAATAATCAATTCGACAGAAAATATACTTATGGGGTGCTTGGAATGACCATGGTCATTTTCGGCTGAGATTATACCCAATAAAAGCGATTGTACCTCCTTGTACAATCGCTTTTATATACCTGATCCAGGTAATGCTGGCGTAGGGATTTAATTTCAATAAAAACGTCCGTTTTTCTCCCATAGGTTTATTATGAATTACACGAAATAATAAACAAGGCGATGACTTCTGAAACAATTTTCGAAGCTTTTATAAAACAGATCCAACAGGCCACCATCGCGGAATGGCTGGGGGTATCCTTTGGTGTTTTACAGGTTTGGTTTTCCCGGCAAAATAAATCGATCAATTACATTTTTGGGATTATTGGTATCTTAATTTCTGTTTACGTATTATTCCATGCGAAACTATATGCAGAAATATTGCTACATCTCTATTATTTGATCATGAGCATCTATGGCTGGATTTATTGGAAATATAGTCGTGATGTTGCTGTTCCCATAACGCATTGTGAGCGGAAAGAATGGTGGATAGTAGGGGGAATCTGCGCTCTCGGTTTTCTGTTGTTTTATTTTGGATTGGTACATTTAACGGATTCTGATGTACCGCTTTGGGACTCTGCAGTTTCCTGTACAGCTTGGGCAGGGATGTGGTTATTGGCAAAACGGAAGGTAGAAAATTGGATATTGTTGAATATCAGTAATCTGATGGCAATTCCTTTACTGATCCATAAAGGGTTATTTCTTTATTCGGGCTTGACTTTGTTTTTATTTGTTATGGCATTTAGTGGATATTTTAATTGGAGGAGAATAATAAGTGAAGAAAGATATGCAACTCAGTAGCGAAGATATTGCCATTCTGAAAGATAATCAGGCTAAGGGAATCTATCAGAAAACATTGTCGGATGGACAACTCGAGCTGATTTTTCGTCGAAAATGGTTTAAGATTTGGGTTCCACCTGCGTTGGGTGGATTGGGGTTAAGTCTACCTGAAGGGCTCAATTTATTGGCTGACCTGGCTTATTGGGATGGGGGATTAGCTTGGACAGTAACGTTATGCTCAGGAGCAAATCTCTTTGTCGGTTTTATTGATCCGATTTTAGGAGATCCGATTTTCAAAACGGATCGGGTTTGTTTTGGCGGCAGTGGACAGGCATCAGGTACAGCTACACGTGAAGGTGAACATTATCGGCTCCGCGGTTTTTGGAGATATGCTACCGGAGCTCCTCATTTAACCCATTTTACTTTAAATGCTGCAATTCAGGAGGCAGGAAAACCCGTGTTGGACGAAAAAGGTGAACCACTGATAAAATCATTTTTTGTGGATCGTGACCATGTACTGGTGCATTACGACTGGGATACATTTGGATTGGAGGCTACAGCTTCGCATTCCTTTTCGCTGGAAGACATTCTTGTTGATGTTAGCCAGTCTTTTGAGATTGATGCGGCAAAAAGTATACGTAGCGAGCTGTTGTATCAATATCCCTTTATGCCTTTTGCGGAATTGACTTTACTGGCCAACTTTACAGGAATGTATAAGCGCTTTTTGGATTTAATCGAAAAACTATTTGTGTTAAAAAGCAATCAATCCAAATGGGAGAAGACTGAAAGTAAAGAAGCGTTTAGGGTACTCGATGACTTTCAGCAAGATTATGTTAATCGGGGGGAAGCAATAATGAATTTGGCCACTCTTTCTTGGGAAAATCTTCATGATGGCAATGATAATGCAGCGATTTATGAACAGATAGGGGTACAAAGCAGGGATTTTGTGGAATCTATCTTGACAAATACAATAAGACTCTATCCGCATACCGGAATTTCGGGGGCCGCCGTTGAACATGAAATCAATATCATCTTCCGGAATATTTTTACGGCTTCGCAACACAAGTTGTTGCAAAAGAGTTTATAACAACAAAGTCTATCCTAGGATAGTCTTTGTTGTTCAAGAGCAAATGAAGATTCAGATAGCTTCGCTACACAATTTAGGTGGTCAATTGTAACGGAAACAATTGACCTAGGGTATCGAGATTCTAATTTGGAAAGCTTTAAGATCCTTTTGGGAGGACTGAATTCTCTTGTGTTAACTTAAAAGCTGGCAATATCCTCAGATGCTATTGCGATGTCTCTTTTTCCGAGGGTAGTTTGAAACAAAACCAAAGCAATAGAAAGAAAATCAAATAGGATATATTAAATGCAGCTGCTCCGATCCAGCCTCTTAATTCAGATGGAGGTAAGATTAATTTCAAAGGAAGCTGATAAATGGTCAGAAATAGCGGACTGATCAATCCTGCCCATTTTGGTAGATTAGTTTTACCAGCAAATATAAAAATTGAAAATATTAAATAGGCAATTAGCATTGTAATGATCGCTGTCCCCCAAGTGATAAACATTGTTTTTTGGAAGCCAGCAGCAATTTTTAACAAATAGGGATGGGCGACAGGATCGGTATTATAGATTGCTTTGTAGATCTCTCCCGTAAAATAGAAAACGGCATGCCCCAATGGCATAAGCATCACACTAATAATCAATAGATAGTAGGTTCCCCTGGCATACCATGTATTTCTATCTAGCATGTATTGATATACTAACCAAACACCTGGTAGAAATAACGTTGCTGTCATCGCAGCAATTAATGCCCCAAACATAAGGCGGTTGGTTGAGCCTTCTAGCATTAAAGTAGCTAGTCCAACGTCAACCTTTTCGGAATATGTAATGTAAAAAAGAGGGTAGTTTTTGGGGTCTACATCAAATCCAGCGACATATATATCGCCCACAATCCAACATATTGCGGCAGTTATACCCGAAATAAATGCCCATTTTAGTTTTGTCTGATAATTCATTAGTTGATATTTTAATATTGAAACTTGACCATTTCAGTGAGATACCTTACCTCCACCATGATTTGTAACAATGATCTCGATGTAAAATTAAGAGACACTTTTTATTTTGAGCGTGGTCACAAGGAGTAAAATATCCGCCATAAGGAATACTTGAAACATTCGTCGTATTTGACGTTTTTTCATCCGTTATATCTGTTTAAGCATTCAATAAATTAAATCGGATAAAGATTGCGTCACCTTTTTTTCGTTTGAGCCGAGTATTTCTTTTATTTCTATATCGATGTTATTTCGTTAGCATGGTATAAGAATAATAGCCAATCTTAAAATAATCTCTTGTAAGGTGTTTTTTAACGCTTGTAGTTTGCCGTTTTCGCTTTAAATAGTTGATATGTTTTATTTTACGAGTTTTTTTGTCGTGTTAAACAAAACGTGTTTTTTGGGGTTATATAGGAAAGTGAATTGTATTTTTTAGCCTATTTAAATATACAGCAATTAATAGAAGATACCATGCTAATTCGGAGATATATAGGGGTATTCATGTGGCGACTTCCAGAATAAAACGCTAGCTAAAAGGTTTTAAATATGTAAAAATGACAATTAATATTTTGATGTATCAGTAATAATACATTTATTTGCCTAATAATCCATTGCAACCGGTTGCAATTCTAAGCGATAGTCTCCGGTTTAAACAAATTATAAATCAAGTTAATCTATCATTATTAAACTTATGTGGTATTCTGACAAAATCAAACTGGTGACGGCTTCTAAAAAGTGGATTATCCCGCTTGTAGCTTTAGCGACCAGTTATACACAGGTCCAAGCGGAGGCAAGCTCATCCGTCTTCAAAGGAAATAGCAATTTCCTCAATTTCCAACAATCCATTTCTGGGGTAATTAAAGATGCCAGTACAGGAAATCCAATTAGTGGTGTAACCGTTTTAATTAAAGGAACGACTGTGGTAACACAGACGGATGCAACGGGACATTATACGATTGCAGCTAAGCCTGGGCAGGTTCTGTTGGCTCGTTTTATTGGTTATGATAATCAGGAGATTACTGTTGGCGAAAGCAAGTCTGTAAACATCCAGCTTACAGCTTCGAGCAACCAAATCGGTGAGGTTGTTGTGACGGCATTGGGTATAATGCGGGAAAAAAAATCTTTGGGTTATTCAACGACCTCCGTCAAAGGAGATCAATTTACCACCGCCCGTGATCCGAATTTAGGGAATGCCTTAAGTGGAAAAGTGGCTGGGGTGAGTGTTGCAGGAAACGCAACTGGACTTGGCGGAAGTAGCCGTGTGGTCATTCGCGGAAATGCTTCTATGACAGGCAACAATATGCCACTATATGTAGTAGATGGTATTCCATTGGATAACCAAAATCAAGGTTCTGCAGGTCAGTATGGAGGTATGGATATGGGGGATGGACTCAACAGTATTAATGCCGATGATATTGAAAACATCCAAGTACTGAAAGGTGCGGCCGCCTCTGCTCTATACGGTTATAGAGGTGGAAATGGTGTTATTATGATCACAACTAAATCAGGTAAAGGAGCACAGGGGATTGGTATCGATTTCAATAACAATATGACCGTCAATACCATTTATGATTACCGTGATTTTCAGGATATTTATGGTCAAGGTGTACAAGGTACTAAGCCGACGACTGCCGCCGCCGCTAATGATACGTACAATCAAAGTTGGGGTGCAAAAATGGATGGTAGTCAAGCCGTCAATAAATTTGGCAATAGTTACGTGTATTCACCGATTGATAACTGGAAAAATTTTTACCGAAAAGGTCTAAGTAATCAAACTTCTCTAGCAGTCAGTGGGAGTGATGAAAAATCTAGTTTCCGACTTGGATTGAATAATGCTTATGAAGGATCTATTCTTCCTAATGCGAAGTCCAATCAACGTGGGGCAAATTTGAATACAACTTATAAAATCACACCAAAAGTACAGCTGGGGATCAATGCCAACTATATGTTTGAATTTGTGAATAATAGGGCAAATCTTTCGGACGGTAATGGAAATACAAATGCCAGTCTTTTGTATCTGGCGAACAGCTATGATGTCCGCTGGCTCGAACCGGCTGTTGATGAATTCGGTAAAGAATTGCAACCGGGGAACAATGTTTATTTTAACAACCCGTACTTTCTACAATATAGAAAATTCAACGAGTCCACAAAAAAACGACTTACCGGAGGTTTTAATTTACGCTACGACATAACAGATTGGCTATACGTGCAGGGGGCCGCTACTCGAGATGGTTTCAACCTTGCTTTTAAGCAAGTGCAGCCAAAGGGTGCCTCTGCCGATCCTAACGGTTATATCAATGAATACAATAAGGAATTTGAAGAAACCAATTTCAATTATTTAATAGGTTTTAAGAAGAAGGTGAGCGACTTTTCGATTTCCGCGACTGTGGGAGGAAACAGCCAAAAAACACGTAACCAAACCTGGGGAACTGACGGCGGGATTCGCCCATTTATTGTGGATGGTGTATATAATACAGGCAATGTGGCTGCTGGTACACGTACCTTCAAAAAATTATATGACGAATATCAGGTCAGATCGATCTATGGTACAGCCGATTTTGGTTATAAAGACTTTTTATTCTTGAACCTTTCGGCCCGTAACGATTGGTACTCTACACTCAATCCCGAAAGTAACGGTTATCTGTACCCTTCTGTCAGTTTGAGTTATGTATTTACAGATCATCTGAAGCTTCCAGATTGGATAAATATGGGTAAATTGAGACTATCAAGAGCCGCGGCTTCAAATGGGACAAAAGCTTATCAGACTGCATTGACTTATCGGACTTTGTCGTATGAACTCCAAAGTCAACCTGTTGGAACAATTAACAACGATGTGGTTCCTAACGCTAACCTAAAGCCAGTTCGTATCAGTGAATGGGAAGCTGGGACAAATCTTGAATTTTGGGGTAACAGAATGGGTATCGACCTTGCTGTTTATCAAAAAACAACCAAAGATGATATTGTTCGAGTAACAACAAGCACAGGATCAGGTTATTCAGTAGCCATTCAAAACATCGGTGAGTTGCGAAATAAAGGGATTGAAGTCTTAATTTATGGTGATATTATCCGTGCGAATGATTTTAAATGGAAGAGTTCAGTAAATTTTGCATTCAATGATAGTAAGGTCCTGAGTTTAGGAAACCAGAAAAGTTTGAATTTTGAGGGTGGAGTATCAAGATCTGGAAATGCTTCCGTGCAGAATATCGTAGGCCTTCCTTATGGTCAGATTGTGGGTTATAAATATAAAACAGACGCTTCGGGCAATCGCATCTTCGACGATAAAGGATTACCTGTACGTTCAGATGCGGTCGAGGTACTCGGAAATGGTGTTTATCGCTTTACTGGTGGTTTCAGAAATGATTTTACCTATAAAAACTTTAGCTTGGGAATGCTATTGGATGTTAAGTTAGGCGCAAAAATATTTTCAGGAACCAACTTAAATCTTTACGGATCTGGTTTACATAAGGCAACACTTGAGGGGCGCGAAGGCAATATTGTAGGTAAAGGAGTAAACCTAAATGGTGGAACAAATACGACAGCTGTTGATGCTCAAACCTATTGGAAATACGTGGTTGATCAGTCTTTTACGGAGGAGTTTGTTTATGACGCGGGTTTTGTCAAATTGCGTGAGATTTCTTTTGGGTATAGTTTACCAAAACAGCTGTTGTCCAAAACTCCATTCCGGGCTGCTTCGCTTTCCCTGGTTGGTCGCAACCTATGGACAATCCATAAAAATACACCAAATATAGATCCAGAGTCTGCTTATAATAATAGCAATGCCCAGGGTTTAGAACTCAATGGTTACCCGATGACACGTAATATAGGTTTTAATTTAAATCTAAAATTCTAAGGTCAAAAGCCTAAAAGAATGAAAGAGATTTTAGAAATCAGTAAAAGGTAAAGAACTATTAAAATGAAAAAGAAATTATTATATCTTCTTGCTGCGCTTGGATTTGGATTATCCTCATGTAGTAAATTCGGAGACTTGAATGTCGATCCCGAAGCAATAGGAAAAGACAATATGGATTATAAATTGTTGTTTACAAATGTGCAGCAATACGGTTATGGAACGGAGTATGAGGCTTGGAGAAATGGATTGATTTATATCAGTACCATGATTCAGCATACAGCTTCGGTGGAGAGTTACTGGAATGGCGATAAATATACCTACAGTGCGGGATACAACTCGGCATTTTGGGATCGTTTATATCCAAACGGAGTGCGCGATGTCGTCGATCTTATGGAAAACTGGAAAGATAAACAAGAATTTTTTCCGGAATACCAGATGGCCCGCATTATGCGTGTGTTGTTGTTTCACCGGCTGACGGATCTTTATGGTGACGTGCCCTATTCGGAAGCGGGGCTAGCTTACTATCAAGGAAAAGGGTATCCTGTCTATGATTCGCAAGAATCCATCTACCTCGATATGTTGAAAGAACTTAAAGAAGCTGCGACTAATTTAAATGGAAAGACAGCTACAATAGGTCAGGCAGATATTATTTATAAGGGAGATGTTGTCAAATGGCAAAAATTTGCCTACTCCTTGATGCTAAGATTGGGCATGCGCCTTTCTAAGGTTAATCCTGAAGTCGCAAAAACGTGGGTAAATACTGCGGTAAGCGGAGGCTTGTTTGCAAGCAACGATGAAAGTGCATTGATTTTACATCCTGGTGCAGTGACAGCGAATAATAGTGCTGAGCCTTTTGGAAAGATTTATGTACACGAAGATCCCAATGCGTACCGTATGAGTGAGTCTTTTATCAATTTACTGAAAAATACGTATGATCCAAGATTAAGGTTTCTTGCAACAGTTGTTGAAGACCCTACTATCAAAATAGACGATTCGAGATGGTCGAGAGGAGATACGGCAGTAAGCAAGCAATTGGGTATGCCAAATGGTTATGATCAAACCACGACAGGTGCAACCTTCATTGGAAATTATGCACTTTATCCTGGTGCCATGAATAAGTATTCCGTAGCCAATAGATATACCTACGCTCGTCTAGACGCACCGACATTTCTCGTTACAAATGCTGAAAATCAACTTCTATTAGCCGAAGCAGCTTTTAGAGGATGGATTGCAGGTTCGGCCAAAACGTATTATGAAGCCGGTGTGACAGCTGCGATGAAACAGTTTACACAATTTGGTATTGCAGGTGTTGATGATGCAGCCATTACCCGTTATTTGACACAGAATCCTTTTAGTGAAACGAAAGCCTTGGAGCAGATTAATACCCAATATTACATTAATACATTTTCGGATGAATACGAGTCTTTTGCCAACTGGAGAAGATCGGGTTATCCAGTCTTAAAACAGGTTAACTATATCGGAAATGCGACGAATGGAACAATTCCTAGACGTTTTACTTATCCGACTGAAGAGTCTACTGTCAATGCCACAAACTATCAGCAAGCTGTAGCTAAGCTAGATAAAGGAGATCAGATGACATCCCGTGTATGGTGGGATAAACAATAATAAAGTGAGGGGGTACTAAATTTAGTGCCCCCTTTTTTATGGCCAATTTTCTTTAAAAGCACCTCCAAATCTTCAGAATTTTTTTTGATAAAAATATTGTTTGCATCTAGTTTTTCTATTTGTCGAAGTGATTTTTACGCACTGCAAAGTGGGAGAGAAATTAAAAGCCCACTTAAAATATTTTAAGTGGGCTTTTAATTTTGTTTGTGTCCCCGACGAGATTCGAACTCATATCGTCAGAACCGGAATCTGAAATTCTATCCATTGAACTACGGGGACGTGTCGCAAAGATATACTATTTTCTAGATCTTACAAATAATCTTTGCGATAAAATTCAATCTTTTCGTAGACTATGTTTTAGGCCTTTTATTGTCAGCATTTTGCATTTAAAATTCGCTAATACCGTATTTTTCTAGCTTGACTCTAATGTTTTGTATATGAATGCTTAGCATATGAATGACAGTACTGTGGGGTACTTACTATTCCCTTTTATCCAACAGATAAATGGGTTTTCGGCTGAGCGGATTATAAATCCGGCTGATCAAAATTTCTTCCCGTTCGAACTCCACATTGGGAATTACACGCAGTTTCGCCTGAAAACTATCTTTGATTTCTTTTAATAGTGCGCTGTTTTGTTGCTTGGCACTGATTAAAATCCGAATATCGTCTGTACCGACTGCCGTGCTGGAGATCTCGATCTGATAATGTTCAATTGCAGTGTAGCTGGCCAATACATCAAACATAGCCGGGGGAAACAGCGTCGTCCCCTTATACTTAATCATATGCTGTTTTCGGCCTTCAACAGGGCCGATTCGATAGGAGTTCCGACCACATGTGCAAGCGCCAGCATGGCGTCTGACCATATCTCCAGTTTTATAGCGCAAAAGGGGCATAGCCTCTATTCCTAAGGTTGTGACAACTAATTCTCCCAGTTGACCGTCGGGTACAGGATGGTCATTATCGTCCAATATTTCAGTGATGATTAATGCTGGATGTTGGTGACCACCGGCAAAAGCTTCACATTCTGTGAATGCTGAGCTCATTTCGGTGGAAGCATAAGTGGAGTAGAGGGCAATATTCCATTTTTCCTGAATTCGTTTTGCCAGTTGGTTGTCCTGCAATTCCGCAGTTCTTAGATTTTCACCGATACAAATAGCGACTTTTACGGAACTGTTGTTGTAGTCGATGTTATGTTCTTCGGCATAAGCAATCATTTTCAATAGAAAGGATGGTACGACGACGAGAAATTTGGGTTTAAACTGCTGGATGGAATCCCATTGCATTTGTGGTATTCCGGCTCCAATACGAAGTATGCCGGCTCCAATCTTGCGGAGCCCCAGAAAGTAGGCTAATCCGGCCATAAAACGACGATCTAAGGTCGTCATAATTTGTACCCGGTCGCCTTTTTTAATACCCACCCGTTGGAAGGAAATCATCTCATTATAAGCAAGACGCTCCAGGTCCGCGTCCGTTAATCCAAATACAACAGGTGTCCCCAGCGTACCGGAAGTTGTGGAGAAGTCGACAATCTCCTCTTCGGGAACGCATAGAAAATCCCAGTTAAACTGCTGCAGCTGTTCTTTGGAAGTCGTCGGCAGAAGGGGGAGATCCTGAACACCGCGGATGCGTTGTAAGTCAACTCCTTCGCTTTGAAACAGACGTTTGTAGTAAGTAGAATGTGTATTCAAATAGTTTAAAACATATCTTAGCTTTTCATCTTGATAATGGGTTATTTCTTCAAGACTGGCTTGTTCTATCGTTGGGATCATCGATTATCTCCTTTCTTCTCAATTTTATGAATATATGAAGCAATGTTTTTGCGGTCGACCAAAGTGGTCACTTCGCAGGAGTCGGCCTGTTGCAATTGCTTTAGAGCTTCGTAATAGCGCTTTTGCTCAAAATAATATTTTCCTCTTTTATAGTAGACCGCCCAAAATAAGGGATTGAGCTCTTGATAGGCCTGCCATTCCGATTCAGTAATTTCTTGATCCGACTTCAGTTTGTGGTCTATTATTCGATCTCGTTTACGGTATTCCTCATAGTCGCGGTAGGCTTTACTCGTTAAAAACCTATCCTGGGGAATATTCAATGCCGTATTGGCCAAGGAAGAGGCTGGCCGATGTGCCTTATTGTCGAAGATTTTATTTAAGTCATAACAGACAAATTCACCGAGTTGGTAGGGGTTAGCTGAGACCCATACCAGGCGTTTTTGTGGCTGGAAAATGATGCCATGATGTGCCAATAGCTGATTTAAGGCTTTTTCATTGCCATAGCCTATTTCCTTATTTTTTAGTCCATTGCGATCTCTTAGTATAGCCGCAACTTTAGGGGCTGTAAGTTTATCCTGCTCTAGCAATTGTTCTGTCAGCAGTTGGTGTCGATAAACACTGTGGCTTTCTTCAATCTGCTTTTGATTGCGCTTATCGGATTGATAGGTACCGCTCTGAAAATGATTTGTGCACAGCAGGTAATTTACATTGTCCGCTTCAAAAATAGCAAATTTATGCGGCGACATCTCAATTAAGATGGCACGACCTTCATCTGCCGAACCGATCATCAGTGATTCTGAAATGAAGATGGGATGTTTTTTCGCAATGGCGATGGCTTCATCAAAATTTCGGGCGTATTGAAGTATTTCTCGGGCAACAATAGATATGGGTGTTTTTGCAGACCAAGGAATGGACGATTTCCCGGCATTGAGTGTAACTGTAAGACCAGCACTGTTCATGCCGGAGACGATACCAATCATGCCTGCCCAGCCCACGGAAAGAAATGAATAACCGGAATCGGGTTTTACGATTGCGATTAATTTGTTGTGACTAAAATCGTCGCCCGCATAAAAGTCAAAATTTCGCCCGATAATAAGTTCGCCATCTGCAGACTTGGATCCCCATGCCGCTAAGGAAGAACAGCCAACCAAGGCGAGGTCCTGAAAGGCGTGGCCCAAGTCATGGGCCCCATGAAGAAAAAGATTTCGCTGATAGGGATCCATAAGGGAGTCGTAGCGGGGCGAAGCATACCGTGACAATCCAAAAATCTCTTTTCTATACGCTATCGGGATATATTTATGGATGTTTCGATTATAGACTTTAGTCAATTTCATCATCCATTTCTGCTTGCGCTGAGAAGGGATAAACTCTTGAATTTTAGAAAAGAAAGCCTTTTCTTGGTAGGCATAAAGCGATTGTGTCAGTATACCCGTTTTTAATCCGAGTTCCATTGGGTGACCACTGACGTAGAGTTCCCATAAACCTTGTGCGTTATGAAATAGGAAGTTACTGTCTATGCTGAGATAATTGTCCGTAGAGTCGGCCAAGCTTAATTTCGGAATCGTCTGCTGTTCGAATTTCGCTTTTTCTTTCAGGGCGCCATTTAGCGCACAGGAGCTACATAGAGATGCTATCCAAATCGCCAACCAATATTTTTTCATCATTCTCTTTAAATAGGTCATCTTCAAATTCTTTTCCAAGCATCATTAAGCAACAGGAGAAGGCAGTAATGGTAACCCCCAATACACCGTGCATCTTGACATTTTGGCCTGTCAGAAACAAGTTCTTGACTTTTGTCTTCGTGGAAATTAAGCTATTCAACGGATGCTTGTATTCTTTTAAATAGCCATACATATTACCTTCCTCGGCCCCTATAAAATCACGGTAGCTTAATGGACTGGACGTGTGAACAGATCGAGCAGCAGCTTTAATATTCGGAAACAATTGTTGGAGTTCTTCGATAATTTCTGCAGCTTTCGCAGCTTTAAAGGCTTCATACTCTTCACCACGGCTACTTAACTGCTGGATAATAGACCGATTGAAAGTCTCATTCCACTGTTGCACTTCGTCCGCAGTCATATAACACATCACGGTCATCGTGCCACAATAGCGTTGATTTTCGCTGTTACAGCTCATAGAAATGACTAAGGGAGATTGCTCCTGATTATACCAAACGGAAGCGATGCTTTTATAATGGTAAATATTATAATTTTGATAGGGGATATGGCCTTCTTCACAAACAATGTAAACGGAAAAAACCGAAGGGCTCAGCGGTAAGCCTTGTATACGCTTGACATAAGCTTGCTTTTGAAATCTTTCAGGCAGCATGGCAAAGGTATGCCGGAGATTGATATTCGAAACAAATTCATTTGCATAAATCAGCTGCTGATCATCGGTACGTACTGCTTTGATCAGCTGATCGTCCATTTCTACAGCAATGACTTCTTTATTTTTGATGATGTCACCACCATATTTACGTAATTGGCGGATCAATAACTTGGCAATTTGGCTACCGCCGTTTACACAACGCCAAGCGGACTGAATATAGGAGTTTATGGTAAGCGCATGTACATAGAGTGGTGTACTTTCTGCTTTTGCAACATAAAGGAAGTTCGAACCGACGAGTACAGCCTTAAGGAGTTCGTTATCGGTCAAATCGTCTAAAAAAGACTTCAATGAAATACCGAGTACAGCCTCATTGAACCCAAAACTTTTGCGGAGATTATACATAGGAAATGAATTACAGATATCCTGTATCTTCTCACAATATACGGTTAAGGCCTGCTTTTCTTCAGGAAAGTAATGAAGCAATTGTTGCACAAAATTCTCATACCCTTGTGCATGTGGATAATTGATCGGATTTCCATCAAATGAAATTCGATCATATTCATCGATTCCCATGCGTTGGATCGATAGATCCTTCATAATCCCCAAATACTCAAAATATTTATACAGATTTTCACCTTCACCCAGACCACCAATGTAATGTACCCCTGTGTCTAAGATTTCTTTGTCTCGCACAAAAGTCTGCAGATTACCACCATATTGATTGTTTTTTTCAATGACACATACTTTGCGTCCAAATTTAGCAAGGAGAACTGCGGTAACAAGGCCTCCTAGCCCTGAACCAATGATGACGCTATCGTAGACTTTATCCATTCGTTCTTCTTTTTAATACGCAACTGTACTGATCACTAAATACTTCTTCAAAACCAATGTAATCGGGCTTTTCTAGGAAATCATAACATACAATAGTATGTATCGAATCGCTGATTTCAACCTTTTCGTCGTTGCCGCCCCAGATTAGTACATCGAAACGCAATGTGGTTTCGGTCGACTGATTTAGATAAGTCAATTTACGTTTATGCTTTAGATACGTATTGCCCGCAATAGCACGTTTTTCGGGATCACGGATATAAGTCTCCACCTGTCGCTGCGCCTGTTGCATGGTCAACAAAAAATCAATATGACCAAAATCGTTTCCAATATGCAAAATTTTTGCATTTGCTGCAATGAAATTATTCCAGGTTGCATAAGACTTCTGATGAAGGTCAAAATCATTTAGGCTTAATTTTTCAATTTCCGTTTCTTTATACCGATAGTTTAAGCTTATTTTTTCTCTAAAGTAAGTCGGACCCTCAAATTGCTTTCTGATTTCAGCGAACTGTTGTTTGAATAAGCGACTGATCGTTTTACAGCGTGCAGAATAATTATCCCCGTACTGTTGGTCGGTAGGTCGAATTCTTTCGCCTATGACTGTACTGAGCGTTCCATCATAAATGATAAAGTCGCCTTTTGGACAAACATCGGCAGCGCCGTGTATATAAATAGGAAGTATATCCAATTGCAGTTGTTCGGCAATGTAGAATGCGCCTTTGTGAAACCGTTGTACATCATTTGTTGCTGATCGCGTCCCTTCCGGAAAAATAGCAATGGAATACCCTGCATCGATACGTTGCTTTAAGATGTTTTTCGATTTTTCTAAATCGTCGTCGAGCATTAAAAAGCCTGCACGCCTAACCACACGACCAAACACCGGTGATTTGTAGACCCATTCGTTCGTAACAAATATGCACTTTGGCAATAAACGCCCAATAAGAAGTGTATCTAATAGCGAATTGTGATTGGCTATAATAATCGCGGGTTTTTTGAAGTCTTCGTCGTGCGGGTTGAATTGCTGTTTCTTGACAAAAGGGTTGGATTTCAATACGGAGTCTCCAAAACGAGACATGACTCGTGTCATCCAAGCTCTATTAGAGATAAAACTAAAGAGAAGACCTGAAAGCATACTTCCGATGATATAGTAGCTGAACGAAAACGCTGAAATCAAGCGCAGACGCAAACTAAGCGGAGATAAGCCTTGGGAAGGCCTGCGGCGAAATACAAACCTAAAAACGAGCGGATAAAGAACAAAAGTGTTTAAAACCGCTGCTGTAACACCGAGGAGGGAAACTGCTGAGATGGACCTCAAGGCCGGGTGTTTCGCGAAAATTAAAGCACCGATGGCCAAGATTGTCGTTAATACGGCAAGGAGAATAGACGTACGGTACGTGGGCATTTCATCTTTGCCGGTACTGTATTCTTTTTGCAGGGCTGCGGTCATAAAGATGGCAAAGTCGACACCGTGACTGAACACAAGTGTGCAGACAATGGTACTGAAAATATTGAATTCGAGGTGAAATAAGCCCATGAGCCCTCCTGTAACCAAACCTGTCAACACGATAGGTACCATACTGATCAAGGTCAGCTCGATGCGGCGAAAGGACAGCCAAAGAATAACAAATATGGCTACAAAGCTGTAATTGATCAAGGTGTTAAAGTCATTGACGAGCTGACCTAAAAAGGTTTCATTCATTTCCTTGCGATCAATAACGACGGTACTGCCGTTATTGAACTGCTTAATCAATTTTTCGCGGTTTCCTTCTACCGTTTTTACAATGGTATTTGCGGTGAAAAAGCCATCTTTGGAACTGATGTATTCGCTCAATATGCCATTGTTGAGTTTTTGGTAATCATCCCAAGTGACGGTCGAAAATTTTTGATCCAATAGGGAAAAGAAAGCTTCATAGGCAGTTGGTTTGAAGCCAAAAGTTGCGCTTGAGCGAATTAGATTTTCACGAATTTCCCTTTTACGTGTATCGGTCCAAAACTCGTTCCATTGTGTAATTTTCGCTTTTTGGTCTTTTTCGGATAAAATGATTTCACCAATGGAATTTACAGCGATGATACTTGTATCTTGTTGTAATCTGCTATACAATAAAGAATTAGCTGAAAGAATCTGATCGATATTGTTACCATAGTTGATCACAAATAGCGACTTACTTTGCTGTTGTGCTGAATTTTCAAGTTTGTATTCGGCTTCTTGCAGTTCTTTTGGGAAGAAATTTAGTGCAGATAAATCTTTATTGAATCCGACTTTCCAAAAAGTAAACAAGCTCACTATCAACAACAGGTAGCTAAATATTTGTAAGGGTTTATTCCGTTCAAAACTGAATGCGGAAATCCGATCGATGAGATGGTTTTTATCATCCGAGGTTTTTATATTCGGTTTATAGATATGCGGGATAAGAATCAAAGAGAATATTCCCGAGAACAGGATGGCGATAAACGCAAATATTCCCAGATCCTTTAAGGCTTCCGAATTGACGAAGAGCAGGCAAAGAAAAGATACAGCTGTAGTGCCCGCACTCATCAAGATTGGCTTAGTGATTTCTTTATAGAGGTGTTTGATATCCTGAGTTTGCTTGAAATGCGTCATGATATGCAGCGCATAATCTATAGTAATGCCAATTAATACTGCCGCAATGGAGATTGAAATAGCTGATATGGTGCCTCGCAGAAAGTAAAGAAATGCGAGTGCTAGTAAAGCCCCAAAAAGCGAGGGAATAAAGATGATGACCGGAATTTGCACTTTCTTGTAAAAGAGAATCAAAATAAGCATCAATAAACTCATCGAAATAAGGATGGTCGTTTGGATATCTGTTTTGATTTGCTTTGCATTGGCGACGGCAACTAAAGATGATCCGAAGTAGCTGAGTTTGGTTTTTTTTAAGTAGACCTTGTTTAACTCATTTTTCATTTTGTCAAGCCTATCTACGAAAATCGCATTATGTTCTGTTTCCGAGCCTGCATATTTGGGATTAATAAACAATAACAGCTTGCTTGAATCTTTTGTAATAATGTAGCCATTGTAAAGTTGAAAATCGCCGGCAATACTGAGTTTTTGGAATTTTTTAAGCGCCATAAAGCCAATCCCTAGGGGATCTCGTTGTATAAAAGATTTTGCAACGATACTCGTAGGCGAAATTAAGGCCGCATAATTGGCTTCAACGACTTGCGTTATACTGTCACTTGGCAGGTGGCTTGCTATGGTTTTGTAATCGTTCTCGTCCAATAATGTCGGCAAATGCTGGTATACAAACTGCATGGTACCTTCCATTTCCGAATCACTAATTTGCCCTTGTATACTATGATAGTAGGGGGCAAGCGATACGATGCTATCGGAAAAGGAATTAGCCATTTCAACCATATCGTCAATTGAAGCATCTTTTTCCCGTTCAATAATAACGCTTATTTTATCCGAAAACTTAAGTTGGGTCAATATTTTGGCAACCTCATTTGTCCGTTCATTTTGAGGTATAATCCGTGTAATATCTTCTTCAAATTTTAGTTTTAGTGCGAAATATCCTGTTGCGACCAAAAAGAGCAGGGCAACTAACCAGGCGATATAAGGTTTCTTCTTGAAAAATAGATAAAGCTGATAAAAATAATGCTGCATATTAACGTCGTTGATTAAACCGCAATAGTGTAAAGGAGGAAAGTCCAAATAGGACTGCGGTCACTAAAGCCAAAGCGAGACTACCCAGTACATATTGTAAAAAATGTTCAGATATAGCTTGAAAATCTATTTGGCTATAATCCAACAAAGGTTTGGCACTGGATATAAATAACTTTCCTGTTTGTATCGATCCCCAAATAATCAATGGGATCATAGGGGGGATACTGACATTTGAAAAGGCAAAACAAAGACCTTTATTAAGCCTAAAGACAGAGGCGAGAAAAATTGATAAAAAAGACTGAAATCCCCATAAAGGGGCAATCCCAATAAACACACCCAATGCAATCGAAATGGATTTAATAAAATTCGAATCGTGCGTTCCCAGAATATCTTCTTTTAGAAAATCCTTAAAGCTTTTTTTTTTGAAACTTCGAAAAGCGTTTCTTGGAAATATATAGAGTAGACTAATCAAAACTAAGAACGTGTTAAGGATGCTAATTCGTGTGAAGTCCTTAAATGGTCTAAAATGCGAAACTCGCTCTGTCGGATCGTAAAGTATCTTGATCGGTACATTCTTCACGACAATGTCTTTCCATGCTGAGCGTACAATTACTTCAATTTCTAGCTCGAATTTGTTAGTATATAGTCTTTTAGGTATGCGGTCAAGAGGGTAGAGTCTGTATCCTGATTGCGTGTCAGCAAGTTTTACCCCTGTTTCAAACCAAAACCAAAAATTGGAAAACTTATTACCGAAACTGCTCTTTTTTGGTATGCCGGCTTGGTCCATTTGGCGCTCACCAATCAATAAAATATTTCCGTCACTTTGGTTGAGTGCGTCTATAAAAGTTGGAATGTCATCGGGAAAATGTTGCCCATCCGAATCGATGGTAATTGCATACTGAAATCCCTGTTTTCTTGCCGTATCAAACCCTATTCGTAAAGCTTTGCCCTTACCTGAATTCTTTTCCAGGTGCAGCACTGTAATGGAAGGGTAATTTGCTAAAATCTCTGCTGTTGCATCCGTCGAACCATCATTGATTACAATAACCTGTGTGGTATAGGCCAAAACCCCATCTAAAACTCTTTTTAGCGTTTTAGCATTGTTGTAGGTGGGTATGAGTACACATACAGCTGTAGGAATAATAAATTGGCTGAAGCTTGGCGAATTGATCATGGTTATACAACAGGATAAGTGCGGCAAAAATTGAGTTCCATTTTAAGTGCAAGGGTATCATTGAAAGAACAATTGGCCTTGATCTGTATGGTTTCGGTTTCTTGAACCGCCAATTCCAATGTCAGCATGGAATGAACGGAAGGATCTATAATGGCATAAAAACGAATGTTTTTGGCAGACCGCATACGGAGTTTTGTCTGCAGTAAATCTTCGGTTATATTTTTTATGATCTGTAACATACATACACCTGGTGTTACTGGTCGCCCTGGGAAATGCCCGTTAAAAATCGGATGATCGGGATGAATACCTATCTCCATCAAATATTTTCCATCTTCACGCACCTGACTATTGTGTATCGTATAAAAGTCTGCTAAAACCATGTTTCAAACTTAGATAAATTACCTTTTATATGCAATATAATAGCGGAGCATAATAAAAGTAATTGAAGAACTTACTATAGCGGAAATACGGCTTTGTTTATTTTTCTATCTAGCCTTATGTATCATGTCGCTTAAAATGGAATATTTACAAAATCCATTTTTAGCTTGATACCACGATGTTTTATATTAAAGCTGTCAAGTTTCCCCAAAGAATCTGGTTTGAATTGAATTTCAAAAGCTCTTTTGTACTTGGATGCCATTTCGATTTTGGTTAAGGTTCCTTGGTCATCTATCTTAAGAAAATATCGTTTACCGTTATAGATACTTAAAAATTGATTGGCTATTAAGTTTTGATAGTCAGCTCTATAAGTTGTTTGTGTTAAAGCTCTGAAATCCCTCACTAAGGTGTGGAGGATTATCTTTCTGTCGAGATCTTGCATGACATAATTGACCAGATGTTGGTCTTTGGAAATCGTTATATCAAATAGGGTATTCCCCAGATCGGAGGTCAATACAATCCGATGATCGTCCTGACTAATTCTTTTGGCGACAAACATTCCTGTCATCTCTTTTCCATAAAAGCGAATTGTAGCCCGATATAAGCGCTCTTCATTTAGCCTGGCAAAATACGGGTTTTGAACGAGGGTGTCGATTGCGCCATAGTTTTGTTTACCATTTGGGTAGTAAACCTTACATCCTGTCAGAAGAACTAAAAGTAACAGACTAAAAACTGAATAACGCATCGCTGATTGGTTGGTTGATCTGCTTGTTTTTGAAAACTATTTTTGTGTAATCTTTAGACGGTTCTATCAACTGGACTTCCGAAACTGTAGATTGTTGATCATTAAAATACAATACGATCGTTTGAATATAAGCCGATAGCTCTTTTGTTTTAGGTGAAAGCTTCGCTATGCGTTGATTTCGATTTTTGTGAAAGGTGATCGTAAAGTCGTCGGCAGCAAAGAGATCTCCACTGATGCTGCCAATAATCATTTTATTGATTTTCTCGAACTTTTTATTGTTGCCAAGGTCGACCTTATTTTTTTTACCTTGATCATTTACCAATACTTTATTGTCTTTAAAAAGAATACCATATTGGATCGGTGTATTGTATTTCCAAAGCAGCTTATTTGGGTTTTTCAATAACATGGATCCACTGGAGGTGATCTCTTTAGAAAGAAAATCCAAGTGCTTATATTGGACAAAATCTGTTTTTAAGGTTTTAATCTTTTGTGCTTCCGCCACGACGGTTTGTTTAAAACTAGTTATTTCAGCGCTTGACATAGCTGTTTCTTGTGCTTTGGTAAGCGCAAAGTGAAATACAGAAACAAGGAGTAGAATGAGCTTAGTTTTCATATACTTTTTGATTTAAGAAATCTTCCAAATTTACGGCTTCTAATTTGTTAACCTTTAATGCCATTAATAAACTTTTAACGATATGTACTGTTTTCTCGGAAGTGTCATGTAAGAGGATAATACTGCCGGGACTTAGTTTTTTTGTAATGCGTGCGACAATTCGATCTTCAGTTAGATTTAACGTGTCCAGGGAGCGGATATTCCAACCAATGGATATCAACTTGCAATGGTGTACTGCTTTTGCAATATGTGGATTGCTGACACCAAATGGCGGCCGGTAAAGCAATACTTTTTTGCCTGTTGCTGTTTCAATGGCATGATTAGCTTCATTTATCTCTGCAACAACTTGTCTGCTTGGCAGAAAACCCATCTTATTGGGATGATTCATGCTATGATTGGCAATTACATGACCTCTTTCGATAATTTGCTTCGCTATCATGGGATACTTGACGACCTGTTTGCCAATACAAAAGAAACTGGCTTTTGCTTGATATTGATCCAATAAGTCTAGTATTTCCAAGGTGAAAGGTGTAGGGCCGTCATCAAAAGTAATCGCAACTTGCCGCGTATTTTTTCGTACGCTTGTAATCGATCGCATAAAGAAATTTAGACGTAAGTCAAATGCTCCCCAGGAAACTATTCCGATATACAGCATCAGCACGATAATCAAAGGGAAATACAGTTGATTGTTTTTCCAGATGAATACCGCCATCAGAAAAAGGACAAGGCTCACGTATGTTGTATTTCTAAAATTTAGCATCTCGATAACAGCATGAGACTGTTTTGGTCTCCAAAATTACAAATCAGTACATATTGAAAAGCACTGGTCTTATTTCCAGTTGGACTCTCCATCGACCGAAAGGTTTGATTATTCAATTGCTTTAAAGCCAAATCCAGTGCGAATACAATATCCGTGTCAAAGTATCCTACCTGCGATTGATAGTTTATTTTGGTAATCTTGTTGAAGGCCTCAGCCTCCATTTCCGATGGGGTTTCCGGCTTTGCCGAACCATAAATAACCAAGTCAAGCTGCTCGGCAGATAGCTTGTTTTTTTTAAGAAATGCAGCTAGTTGGGTTTCTGGTCGTAGCTCTTCTGTTGGATGATAAATTACCATGTCAACCAATTCACCAAGGGTATGTTGATTCTTTTGATTGGAGAAAATAAAGAAACCGACACCTTCTGTCCGCGGGATTCCTCCCGTTGCCAGCAGATCTGTCGTATTGGTAGTTAACGGCTGATCTGTCGTGTGGGTTATCGCCTCGCTGATGTCGATACTGATGTCTGAAAGTTCGTCAACGGCACCGACCAATAAAGTTTTCCGTTCGTTCAGCACAAGTTGTAGGTAGGCATCAAATACAGTCGATTCAAATGATACACGGCCCTGTGAATAGGTCATATTATAACCCGTATTTTTGATTAAAAGGGCAATTTGACCGGCAACGGTATTGTGTGTCGACTGGATAAATGCAGTCGGTGATAAAAACTCTTCTTGTTGAACAACAATGGACTGTAAGAATTTGTCGGAGTCTATTAGACAGCCTTTTCCGCTTCCAACGAGGACACCGTCCAGCTCACTGCGATCAATCTGTTGCAGTACTTCCATAGCACATATAATTCCCATTTTTACAGCTTTGGACATTCGCCTTGCACTGTTGGGCGATAGGATCTTACTATCTATTTTAGGCAGATCAACCTTGATCCAATTTTCTCGACTATTTGGTAGGCTAAGGTTGTTAACGCATAGGCTTGCGGCATTAATATATACTTTATGCATGCGAAAAAATTAAGCTTGAACAATTGCCGCCAAATCCAAAGGAATTGCTGAGTACATGCCGGATGTCTATACGTTGGTGTTCAGCGAGCGGCGGCAACGCAGGCTGTTCCATGGTATTTTCAAATCTTAAATTAGCAAAGGCCAGTTGATGCTGAATGGCGAGTAGTGCATATATTGCCTCAATACCAGCTGAAGCTCCCAATGTATGTCCAGTATATGATTTGGTTGAACTAAAGGGCGGTATCGCATCTTTAAATAATCGCTGTATCGCTGTTGCTTCTGTTCGATCATTATTTTCGGTCGCCGTTCCGTGCGCATTGATATAATCAATTTCGCTCGGTATCAACTCTGCCATTTTTAGAGCCTCTTGCATAGCGAGATAGGCACCTTCACCATTATCTGAAGTTGAGGTTTGATGAAAGGCATCATTGGCGTTGCTGAACGCGTTCAGGTAACCTAATATGGGCTTCTTTGTATTTTTTAAGGATCTTGTAGATTCAAGTACTAAAAAACCTGCACCTTCACCTAAGTTTAATCCCTTTCTATTGCTGTCAAAGGGGCGATTAAGTTGGTCGGACAGGAGCATTAAACTGTCAAAGCCATTGATTGTAAATTTTGACAGGGCATCCGACCCGCCCACTAAAACGCGATCTGCGCGTCCCGAGTGTAAAAGTCGAGCCCCAAAGCCTATGGCATTAGCTGCTGAGGAACATGCTGTACTAATAGCGGTCACATAACCATTGCTGTCCAATATTTTGGCCAATATGGCACTCGAATCCCCAACATCCCGGCGTTGCACGAGTGTGCCGTTCTGTTGTAAATGCGGGAAATGTTGTTCAAAAATATCCATTCCCGCAACTGAAGTTCCCATAATAATTGGCATATCAGCTGCTGCTGTAATACCAGCCTGAGACATGGCTTCTTTTGCAGCAACTGCGGCAAGTAGGCTGGTCCGCGAACAGTACTCGGGTACTTCGGTACCTAATTTCTCAATTAATGCTTCGTTCGTTAACGATACTTCACCAACGAGCGTATGATGGTGATGCTTTCCCGAGATATGTTGAAGCGGTTTGATGCCATGCTGTTTTTGGAGCAGAGAACGATAGTTTTGCGCGACATCATGTCCAATGGCGGTAATCATACCCATTCCAGTAACAGCAACAGCATTTTTCATGTTTTATTTCGTTCTATTTTCTGAAATATACGTTGCCAATGTTTCAATCGATTGAAAAATAGTCTTTCCGATTTTTGGATCGGTGACTTTAATGCCATAATCCTTATCCAATAAAACAGTCAGCTCCAACGCATCGATCGAGTCTAGTCCTAGGCCATCTCCAAATAATGGCGCCTGATCTTCAATTTCATCTACAGTGACTTCTTCTAAGTTTAAGGCTTCAATGATTTTCGTTTTTAATTCCGATTTCAACTCTTCCATTCTTTATTGTGTTAGTTGTCTTACGACATTTAAATTATGTGCTACAATGCCAGTTTTTTCCACAAGATACAAAACCAATTTATAGTTTCCTTCCATATAATCGACCCATCCGCATAGTACCTTTTCCACTCTATTGGAATTTAAGAGGTAATTGCAGTAGTTTACTGCAAGTTGACTGTCGAATTGCGCTGAAACAAAAAAGATATTTTCCGTTTGCAGGTTATGCCTAATCGCAATTTCACCCATACAGACATTGGGCAGGGTATATACAAATATAGCAGGACTGGGATAGTACTGCTCCTTGTCTGCGATGGTATTAAGGTGCTTTAAGTCGGTGTCAAGGCTACTGTGCCTATTCGACAAGACAATGCCGATATTCTTTGTTTTCTCCTCTTTCAATAGTAATTCAGCTCCTAGCCAAGCTAATTTGCTGAGGTTATCCATCTTGAAAAACTTCGGGTAAGCCGTTTCTAGTGAATAGTAAAGTTCTTTTGAAAAGGTGGCAAAATCTGAGGATATTGTTGCTGAAATCTGTTCACCATTAATAGATACGCCTTGTGTATCGATGCGGCAATGCCTGCTGATTTGATAGTGTTGTTCCATGCTTATCGTAACTCCCTTTCAAATAATATGGCTGTATTTGTGCCAGCAAATCCCGATGCTGTTTTTAAGCAGCGAATAAGAGGTTGGGGTTGTTCCAATAGTTCCGTGACAACCGCTAGAGGTAATGAAGTGCCTTGTTTTTGATAGCCTAAACTGGGGAGTAGTAAATTATTTCGTAAGCATTCCAAAGAAATAATACTCTCGATGAGCCCTGCGGTTCCCAAGGTATGACCGAAGTACCCTTTTAAGCTATTGATCGGTTTAGTGGCTAATCCGGAATGATGTATGGCCACAGCTTCCATTTCATCGTTGTAAATTGTTGCTGTTCCATGTGCACAAATAAAATCAACAGATTTTGGTTCTAATTTGGCTTCGGCCAATGCAGATGCGATGCTATGTCTCAGTCCTTCGCCTGTACGTGATGGTCCTGAAATGTGATTTGCGTCGTTGATTGAGGCTTCGCCGGCGATAAAGAATTCTTGATCTGTTAATTTTTGGCCGGTGACATGAATTGCTGCCGCTGCTTCGCCGAGATTTAAGCCCTGTCTAAACTCGTCATAGGGTTTACAGACCGTGTTACTTAGGGCCTGAAAAGACTTAAATCCTGAAACGACAAATTCACTGACCAGGTCTCCAGCAACGATAATGGCATCTTTACAATAATCCATCTGTATAAGTCGTTTAGCGGTCGAGATGGCCTGCAGACCCGATACACAGGCATTGCTAATGATTATCGGAGGCCGTTTAAAACCAAAAAAATCGGCTATTTTTTGAGCCAGTACTGGTAGGCTTGCAGCAACTATATCGTTTGCTCCGCCTACGCATTGCGCGATATTGCCCTTGGTTGTTGAGACGATTAATTCAGTCTCTGGTGTAATAACAACTGCTTTGACAAGAGGTACTAATGCGGCTATCATGAGCTTTTCTAGTTTTGAGAATGCCGCATCGAAAGGGAGCTGTGTGTTCTGCAGCAAATTGTTTAAATGCTGATCCAATTGTTCTTCTTCAACAATTGCGGCGTAAACGTCTCTATGCAATTCAGCAAAGTCGGTCAACTTGATTCCCGATTTGCCGCGAACAAGGGCATTCCAGGTGTCTGTCAGATTATTACCTATGGGGGATACACAATTGTATGGGCCTAAATATACCTTTTTCATTTGCTGACAAAATCAAGCCGATTTTTCCATTGCTGAAAAAAATCCGGAGTATACAATTGTAAGTTTCCTGAAGAATCTAAAAATACCTGGATCGTTTCACCTAGGCAGACAACCTGATTGTTGTCATTTAGGATGCGGTAACGATAAATAATCTTTGCTGCTTTGGTATCCAATAGGGATGTTTCAATACTTGCATTGTCACCATATTTTAAGGGGAGTTTATGTTCGCAGGTACTCTTCACGATCGGTGTTGTATAGCCATGGCCATGAATATCTAGATAGGTCAGTCCATGTTCCATGCCGAAAGATTCTCGGCCATCTTCAAAATAACTGATGTAATGGCCATGCCAAACTATCCCCAACGAATCGACTTCATTGAAACGTATACGTAAGGGGCTTGTCCAAGTAATCTGATTAACTTGTTCAGTTCGTTTATTTTTTGCCATAATCATGAAGAAGCTATTACACTTTTTATTTCAGCCTGAGCGATCTGTCGATCTCCGACAAAGCTTTCTACGGAAACGAGTGTAACCCCCATAAACTCTTGTAGAATCGTTGCTTTGGTCAGCAATTTTTCTCCGACCTGAGGGAAGGAATCTATTGAAATACTTTTTATTGTACCGAGATAACCTATAGGTGCAGTTTGTTGTTTGATATAAAAGCTGTATCCAGTATGTAAAGCAATGGATTGCGCCATGTGCTCAATAATACCTGCTTCCAATAATATACCATCTTCCACAAAAATATTATCTTCTTGAACAGTTAAACCTGCTGCCACTGTCTTTTCGGTGAAATCGTACAGGCAGTCAATCATAACCATCGGAGCACGATGAGGTAATAATTCCTGTAAAAATATGTTATCGACTATTGGAAATGGGGCAGCTATCATTTGTCTAAAAAAGTTCCTTCAAAGGTACTAATTAAAAGATAAAATCATAGGTTTCAAGTAGCGCAAAATTGCTTTTGATCGGTTTTAGCACAGCGCCTCTGCTGCGTTATTTTTTTGTTCCTTCAGATAAATAATGTAAACAGAACTGTGGATGTTTATTGGGAATAGTCCTTCCAGAAATCGTAGAAGTTAAACCACTGCATTGGATATTTTTCGATCATATTGGTTAGCGACTGACAATAGGTTTGCAGTAAGCCTTGAGCGTCACGGTGTTTCACTTCCAATTCGCGTGCATAGAGATGATAGTGGAGCTTAGGTTCTTTCATAACATAGACAAAAATAACAGGAACCTTGAGCCTGGAAGCGATTAAAAATGGGCCAGCTGGAAATTGTGTGTTTTTGCCCAGTAAATCTGCCGAAAGAGTTTTGGTGCCCTCTAGATAACGATCACCTGTAAAGACAATTAGTTCATTTTTTGTAAGTGCTTCATTGATGGCAAATACGTGGGAGAGGTCTTCTTGGATAACGATGAATTTTACAGTCGATTTACGCGATACTTTTGCTAAGTATGATTTGATGGCTTGATGTTCGCGGTCCGAAATAACCAGATTAATCTGATTTTCGATATTGATGTCCTCCAGGAAATAAGAGGCGATTTCAAAGTTACCGATATGTGCTGATAATAGGATACCACCATTTTTTTTCTCCAAGGCAGATTTTAAAATCGCAATACCGTCAAATTCATAGCTGAATCTGTTGCGCATACCCGCAGCTATTGCTGTTTTATCGATCAGGATTTGACCGAAAGTAAAGTAACTCCGGTAAAATCCAATGAGCGTTGAAGGAAGTGAATATTTTAGTCGATATCTTAGGTAATAATAGATAGACCGGTTGCTACTCCAAGAAGTCAGGAAATAATAAAAAGCTACAAATACCAGCAGCAGATAAGCTGTACGGATTCCTAGCTTTTGAATACAGAATACAAAGATTCGATATCCTAAGACACTACCCTTCGATTGTCCTTTCCACTGACTCATTGGTAAACATTGACTTAGTTATGAGCTGTCTTACGTTTGATGAGGTCATAAAAGTCTTGGAAGGTATGGATATTTGTGAAATCGGCTTCAACCAATTTGACACCAAAATTGGACTCAATGATAACGACAAGATCGACATAATCCAAACTGTCTAAATTTAATGTATCTTTTAAATTTAGATTCGGTTGGATTAAATCAACATCCACTTCAAACTCATCAACAAGTATTTCGTTAATCTTTTCAGAAATCATTTTTATAAGTTAATCGTTTATTTTTTTAATGACTAATGCAGAGTTAGTTCCCCCAAAGCCAAAAGAATTGGACAAATATAGGTCAAATTCTTTAAATACGGTTTGTTTAACGATATTTAATTTGGCTGAATGTTCGTCCGGATTTTCAAAATTAATGTTTGGAGCCATAAAACCATTTAACATCATGATGTTGGAATAGATGATCTCACTGGCGCCTGCCATCCAACATTCATGGCCTGTCATAGATTTTGTGGAGCTGACAAAAGGTTGGTTTTCACCGAATACCTGCAAGATAGCCTGTGCTTCATTGGCATCGCCTACAGGGGTGGATGTGGCATGTGCGTTGATGTAAGCAATATCAGAGGGTTTAACGCCAGCTTGTTTAATTGCGCGTTCCATGGCCAAGGCCGGTCCTTCGACATTTGGTGTAGAAATATGCCCTCCGTTGGATGAAAATCCATAACCTACAATTTCCGCTAGGATAGGGGCTCCTCTACGTACTGCGGATTCATAACTTTCTATAATTATTGTAGCGGCGCCGCCAGAAGGTACCAATCCGGACCGATCTTTGTCAAAGGGACGTGATACTGTTGTAGCCGGCAAGGTATCATCTCCAAAAACACCTAAACCATCAAAACTGGCCATAGCATATTTATTGATCTCTTGCGCCCCACCACAGATAATCATATCTTGCATGCCACTTTTAATCAGGTTGAATCCAAGCCCTAGAGAATGGGATCCGGAGGCACAGGCGGCGGATATCGTCATGTTAATGCCTTTTAAACGGAATATAGTGGAGAGATTCATGGTTACCGTGGAGTTCATTGATTTAAAAATCGCTCCAGAACCTATCAGGCTGGTATCCTTTTTCTCCCGTACAATATCAACAGCTTCAATAATGGCTTTGGAGACCGAATCATTTCCATAGAGAATTCCAATTTCATGTTCATCGAGAAAAGTATCGTCAATGGCTGCATTTTTTAAGGCTTCCATCGTAGCCAAATACGCATATTCTGTTTCTTCGCCAATGGATATTCGCTGACGGCGGTTCAATTCATGTTTTAAATTTGGATGTGGAACGGCACCGGTTAATGCGGAACGAAATCCAAAAGTTTTTCGTTCTTCATCGAAGATAATCCCTGATTTCCCTTGTTGCAGAGAACCTTTTACTTCCTCCAATGATGTCCCCAAGCAGGAATATATTCCCATCCCCGTGATCACTACTCTTTGCTCCATAGATTTACGAATAAATTCCTCCATTTATATTAATTACTTCCCCTGTAATATAGCCTGCTTTTGAAGAAGCTAAAAAGGTGACGAGGTCTGCGACTTCCTCAGGTTCCCCAAATCTATTGGCCGGAATCAATTTTTTCAGTTCCTTTTCATCCATATCGGCAGTCATGTCACTGTGAATAAATCCAGGTGCCACAGCATTGACGGTGATATTCCGTTTGGCAACTTCTTGGGCCAGTGCTTTAGTTGCACCTAGCAAAGCCGCTTTGGCCGCCGAATAGTTGGTTTGGCCAGCTGTACCTTTTACACCGGATACGGAAATCATATTGATGATACGACCATAACGCTGGCGTAACAGTTTCTGTATAAAAAATTGGGTAACATGATAGAAACCATTGACTGTTGTGTTGATTACCGAGGACCAATCTTCTGCTGGCATCCACATAAACAAGCCATCTTTGGCTATACCGGCGTTGTTGACGATAACCTCAAGCTGCGCTTCGGGATGGCTCGATTCCCAGGTAGATAAGGCCTTGTCGACTGCGGATTTATCTGCGACGTCGAATTTTAGAAGCGAACCACTACCGCCCTTTGCTTCTATAGTAGCAAGTGTTTCTAATGCTGCAGTTTCATTCTGCTGAAAGTTGATCAACACATGATAGCCCAATTCTTGAGCCAGTTTAAGACAAATTGCCCTGCCAATTCCCCTTGATCCTCCTGTAACTAAAGCGCATTTCATCCTACAATATGTATATTAATTTTGAAATAATTCTGCATTATCAAACCATTTGTTTCCTAAAAGGTTTCCTTTGGTGTCAATAAATCCCCATTTGCCATTGAGTTTAACTCGCGCTAAACCATCGATAAATCCCTTCTCCTGTTTCTTAAACGTTAGCGCCGCAGTAATCTCATATTGAAAGGGGATGATAACTTTGGCATTCTTATCGATGAATCCCCATTTACTGTCTTTAACTGCAGCGAGGCCCTCCGGAGAAAATGAAAGGGCATCCTGATAAGCGGTAGGGATGACCATTTTACCTGTAGTATCAATATACCCCCATTTCCCATTTAATTTCACGGGCGCTAGACCTTCCTGAAAATTTCGCGCATCATCATAAGTTGCTGGTATCACCCATTTGCCATCCGATGCCATAAAACCGATTTTATTTCCTTGCTGAACAAGGACAAAGTCGGGGTTTTCAATATTTTCAATTTTTGAAATACCGGGGAGAGCAATTTCTTTTTGACCGGATACGAGAAACCAGTTGTTCTGTTTTTTTGCCCATACCAATCCAACATTAAAATCACCGATATCATCATAATTAGGAGCGATGACCTCTTTTCCCTGATTGTCAATGACACCCCATTTTTTATTTTTGGCGACTTTAGCGTAGCCATTCTTAAATGGACGGATGACATCATAAGTTGGTGAAAGCACAACTTCTTGTTTGTTGTTGATGAGACCGACTAAATTGGTCGCATCACGATAAAAAGCAACACCATCATTGAATTCATAAACCCGCTTGCTAGAGATCGACTTCAATTCCTGCCCGAGGGAATCAATGTAAAGCCAACCGCTTGCAGATTTCACCATCGCCATTCCCTGACTGAAGGATTTGGCATTGACGTATTGAGGTTGAATAATATAATTCGCATCTTTATCGACAAATCCCCACCTGCTGCCATCATAAACAGCAATCTTTCCTTCGGATTGATCTTGAGCATTTTTGAATTGAGGTGTAATCTGAAACGATCCATCTTTATTGATAAATCCGACAAGTCCCTTTTCTTGTACCCGCGCCAATTGTTGCGCAGATGCGAAGGTGCATGATAGTATAAATAATCCGCCGAATGTGAGCCTTTTAATCATGATTTTTATTGATTAAGTATTCTTTTACTTTTTTAATAATCGGATACATCACTTGATCCTCGGCAAAGGCCGGAAACAAATTACGCAGGTCCATATACCAAGATAGTGTTTCTTTTGCTAATTTTTCCTGACAACCTAAATGGTCAATTGCCTGTGCTAAAGTAATAAATTCTATCGCCAGCACTTCAAAGGAATTTTCGATGACCTGACTGCATGACATTGCTGCATTCGTACCCATGCTGACAATATCTTGGTTGTCATTATTGTTGGGAATGCTATGGATGTAGAGCGAAGTGCTTAGCGCTTGGGATTCCGCTGTTGTAGATGTTGCCGTAAATTGGACACCTTGCATGCCAAAATTTAGCCCTAATGTGCCTAAATTTACGAAAGGCGGGAAAATTTCATTGATCTTGCTGTTGAGTAGATAATTTAATTGTCTTTCCGCAAGCATTGTCATCTTGGTCATAACCAATTTAAGTTTATCCATTTCCAGTGAAATATAGTCGCCATGAAAATTGCCGCCATGATACACATGTTGATCGTTTAGATCAATGATGGGATTGTCGTTGGCTGAATTTAGTTCATGCTCAAGCACTGTGCCTACATTGTTAATGGTATCCGAAACCGGACCCAATATTTGCGGAACACAACGGACGGAATAATATTCCTGTACTTTGTCTTTGAAAATATCCTCTTGATTTTCACCAGTATATAGGTGCTCTTCGCGTTTTCGAATCAACTTACTGCTCGCAAGGTGACCGCGCATCTTTTTGGCAATAGCTTGTTGTCCAGGATGCTTTTTGCTTTGATTTAACGCTTCCGAAAAATGATCGTCATAAGCTTGAACGATTTCATTGATTGCACAGGCTGCTTTGATGGACCAAGATAAGGCTTTTTGTGCATGGTTCCAGTTTAGTATGCCAATCCCTGTCATGACCGAAGTCCCATTGATCAGTGCCAAGCCCTCACGTAGAACAATCTGAATAGGGGCAAGGCCTTCAGCATCAAAAGCTTGTTGGGTTGGAATTCGTTCGTTTTTATACATTACCTCACCCTCACCAATTAATACGAGGGCCAAATGTGCGAGCTGTACGAGATCACCACTGGCACCGACACCACCGTGTGCAAAAATAACTGGATAAATATCGCGGTTGATCAATTCTCTCATCAAAGCAATGGTGGATTTATGGACTCCTGAATAACCGAGAGTTAATGTATTTAAGCGTGCTAAAATCGTGCTTTTTACCTGATGCGGATCAAGAAGTCGTCCTGTTCCTGAGGCGTGGCTGCGAATTAGGTTGTATTGAAGTTTAGTACGGTCTTCGTCTTTAATCCGATATTGAGCCATGGGACCAAAACCGGTATTGACACCATAAATTACTTTGTTTTCAGCAAATTTCTGAAGAAAATTGTGGCTAGCATCTACTTTTTCCCAAATATCGTCATCGATATCCAATTTTTCGTTTCCGTAGGTTATTTGGATAAACTGTTTTAAATCTAAATGGTTGGTGAGTAAGCTCATGATTTATGGGATAGCAATTTTGAAAAAGGCTCGAAATTGTTTTTTTTATTTTATTTTTTGTGAATAGATTTGGCAATTATTAATCAGGCACGAAATTAATATTTTTTTCTTTTAATCAAAGCGTATAATGAACGTTGAACAGGTTGATATTTTGATCATCGGGGCGGGACCATCCGGTTCGGTTGCTGCTGGGTATTTACAAAAACAGGGGGCAAGGGTAAAGGTTGTCGAAAAAAGCCAGTTTCCGAGAATCGTGGTAGGAGAGAGTCTGATACCGCGCGTGATGGATCATTTTGATGAAGCTGGGCTGTTTGATGCGTTGGATGAACAAGGTTTCGAAAAGAAATTTGGAGCGCGGTTTATACGCGGGAAAGAAGTCTGTATTTTCGATTTTTCAGATAAATTTTCCGAAGGTTGGGATTGGACCTGGCAGATACCGAGAGCTGATTTTGATCAGGAAATGGCGAATGAGCTTATGCGTAAAGGGGTAGATCTTTCCTTCGGTACAGAAGTAACTGACGTACAATTTGATGGTGCAAAATCGATCACTACGGTATGCGATAGCCGAGGTGTTGAAACAAAAATAGAGGCAAACTTTCTAATCGATTGTTCAGGTTATGGTCGAGTTTTGCCTCGCATGCTAAATTTGAACCAACCCTCACGTTTAAGCCCTCATTCGGCGATATTCAGCCATGTCAATGATATTAATCGACCACTAGGGCAAGAAGGTAGTTTGATTTCTTTTGATATATTGGAAACGCAGGTTTGGTTGTGGGTAATTCCATTTTCCAACGGTAATACTTCTGTTGGAATTGTGGGGCCAACTTCGTTCATCGAAAGTCTTGGGGAAGATACGACTACAGCGCTAAATAAGGCTATTCAGCTGTCCGATTACTATGTCAGGAGGTTTGGCGATGTTCCTTTTATTTTTGAACCCCGTAAATTGAGTAATTATTCTACCGCGGTGAGCAAAATGTATGGGCCAGGGTATGCCTTGACCGGTAATAGTTCCGAATTCCTGGACCCTGTTTTTTCTTCCGGTGTGTGTTTCGCTACAGAATCTGGTATTTTGGCGGCGAAGTTAGCTTTAAGGCAGATCCAGGGTGAAACAGTGGATTGGCAGTCAGAATTTGAGAACTATATGAAAGATGGGATTGCAGTTTTTACAACATATATACAGGAATGGTATACAGGCAATCTGCAAGAGTTATTTTATCATCAACCCGAAAACCCGGAGGTGAAACGTAGCATTTGTGCAATATTAGCGGGATACGTGTGGGATAAAAACAATCCATTCGTTTTGAAACACGATCGTGTGGTGAAAAATTTGGCGCATCTTATCCGAATGTCCAAGCAGGAGAAATCGCTGTAGTTAAGATCTGGGGTGATATTGCGTAATAATGGAATGAAGGTAGTCCCTATCGATGTGTGTGTATATTTCGGTCGTGGTAATACTTTCATGACCGAGCATATCTTGTACAGCTCTTAAGTCGGCACCGCCTTCCACCAGGTGTGATGCAAAGCTATGTCTAAAGGTATGTGGGCTGATGGTTTTTTGTAACCCGATTTTTGAGGCAAGTTCCTTAATGATCAAGAAGATCATAACCCGCGATAATGCTGCGCCTCTTCTGTTGAGGAATACAATATCTTCATTTCCGGCCTTAATCTTAATATGAGGTCTGACCATCTCTAAGTAAATGCGAAGGTGTTTAATGGCGTGTTGGCCAATTGGAATTAGGCGTTCTTTGCTTCCCTTGCCCTCAACTTTGATAAATTCTACATCTAAAAAAAGGTTTGATATTTTAAGGGTGACAAGTTCGGAAACACGAAGGCCACATCCGTATAAGATTTCGATGATCGTTTTATTACGTTCTCCTTCGGGTGAAGAAAGATCAATTGCCGAGATTAATTGATCGATCTCCTGTATGCTCAAAACACTGGGTAGCTTGCGTGCCAAGCGTGGCGCCTGAAGGAGATCGGTCGGATTGTTGACGAATTCATGCTCGATCATCAAAAAGCTAAAGAAAGTCTTAAGGCCAGATATCAACCTGGATTGTGTGAAGGGCGAAATGTTAAATTCCTGCAACCAAGCCAAAAACTCCTGTATATTCTTTCTCGTTACGGTATTTAAAACCAAATGATTGTCTTCACAATAGATCTGAAATTTGGATACATCATTTAAGTAAGCATCAATTGAATTAATGCTCAAGCCTCTTTCGAACTTTAAGAATTGTTCGAATTCCTTTTTTATATCACTCCAGTGTTCAAAATCCATTTGCAACAAAATTACAATTAACTGTTGTTCTTTTCGAAAGTTATTCTGTATTTTTAGGTAGAATTTTTACAGATTATAAGTAACACAAAGAGACGTTCCCTAATGGAGGGACCCGATTCCTCCTTGGATAATGAAAAAAGTATTGATCTGTATTTTACTATTTATCGGGACAATTGATCTCCAGTTCCGTTTACCCTAATATAAAACAATTAGCAAAAATAACTGACTAAAAAAAAGACATTTTTTTGTATGAAATTCATTAAACCACTTGCATTAGCTTTTCTGTTACCGGCTACTTTCTATATAGCAGAAGCAAAAAAGCCAACTACGTTAACCGCGGAAGCACGGGCGATTCTATCCCAAGATAGTTTGGCCCTGAATCAAAAATTACCCTTCGACAACGAAGTCATCACGGGGAAGCTGAAAAATGGATTTACATACTTCATTCGTAAAAATAGCGAGCCTAAGGGTCGTGTCACCATGTATTTGGGCATGAAGGCCGGCTCTATTCTGGAAAATGAAAAACAGCTTGGTTTGGCACATTTTTTAGAGCATATGAACTTCAATGGCCTGAAGCATTTTCCAAAGAATGAATTGGTTAACTACTTGCAAAAGGCAGGAGTTCGATTTGGCTCGGATCTGAATGCCTATACGAGCTTTGATCAGACAGTTTATCAGCTGCCAATTCCTTCTGACGATCCTGAACTTTTAAAAAATGGTTTGCAGGTGATGCGCGATTGGGCTCAGGATGCTTTGTTGGATGGCGAAGAAATTGATAAAGAGCGGGGCGTTATCCTCGAAGAAAAACGTGGTGGAAGAGGAGTGCAGCAGCGTTTACAGGATCAATACTTTCCGATGTTGCTCAATGGATCCCTTTACTCTAAACGTTTACCTATCGGAACTGAACAGATCCTGACAACATTTCCTTATACAGAAATACGCAAATTCCACCAGGATTGGTATCGCCCAGATTTACAGGCTCTAATCATTGTTGGGGATATTGATCCTAAGGAAATGGAAGAAAAGGTGAAAGTTTTGTTTTCCGATATGAAAATGCCCAAAAAAGTATTGGAGCGTAAAAAATATCGTGTTGATCTGTTGAACAAGAATCAGTTCTTGGCAATTTCAGATCCGGAACTGCCTTATACTGTTGCGCAGATTTTGATTAAAAGTGAAAAAGAAAAAGTCTCCACAATAGGGGATTATAGAAACGAGCTGTTGAAGAGTGTTTTCAACCAGATGATTGCAGGTCGTTTTTCTGAATTGATGCAACAACCAAACCCTCCTTTTATGCAGGCAGGTGGAAGTATCAGTGATTTTGTTGCTAACCTCAATACTTTTTCATTGCTGGTGGTGCCTAAACCAGGTGAGTTGGAGTCCGGATTTAAAGCGATGTTAACCGAATTTGAGCGCATTCAGAAATACGGTTTTACACAGACGGAATTGGATCGTGCCATCGCCGATATGAAAAAAGGTAACGAGATGTCTTTTATCGAGCGTGATAAGAAGAAATCGGATAGCTATGTAAATCGTTATCTTAATTATTTTATTGATGATGAACCGGCTTTAAGTAATGAAAACGCTTATCGTTTGACTAAACAGCTGTTGCCAACGTTGAAACTGTCAGAAGTGAATGGTTTGGTGAAAAAATATTATACTGATCTGAACCGCGATGTTTTGGTTATGGGGCCAGAAAAGGATAAGGCCAACTTACCCGCTGAGTCTATCGTGATGGGCTGGGTAAAGGCAGTGGAAGAGAGTCCCGTGACAGCTTATGAAGATAAAGTTTCCAATCTTCCTTTGCTTTCAAAAGAGCCTGTAAAAGGTGCTGTTGTATCGTCAAAAAGTATTGATGCCGTTCAAGCGAAAGAATTGACCTTAAGCAACGGTGTTAAAGTGATCCTAAAGCCTACGGACTTTAAAAACGATGAGATACAGATTATGGCGTATAGTCCTGGTGGAACGTCGGGCTACAGCGATGCAGATTACTTCTCGGCCTCCAATGCATCTTCCTTAATTGATGCAAGTGGGGTTGGGCAAATGAACAACGTTGAGCTTACGAAGTACCTTTCAGGAAAAGATGTTTCGATCTCTCCATACATATCCGAACGTTATGAAGGTATTTCAGGTAGTACAGATAAAGAGGGATTGAAGAATGCTTTTGAATTGATTTATGGTTACTTTACCGAACCTCGATTGGATCAGGATATTTTCCAGAGTACCATGACCCGGGCAAAAGGATCTTTGGAAAATAGGTTGAGCAATCCAAATAATGTATTCTCGGATAAAGTGAAAGAAGTGCTTTATGGCAACAATGTCCGTCGGCAAAACCCAACGGTAGAAACGATCAATAAAATTGATCGGGAGCGTGCTTTGGCAATCTACAAAGAACGATTTGCGGATGCTTCGGATTTTGTGTTTACAATTGTGGGGTCATTTGACGAGAATCAGATCAAGCCTTATTTAGAAACCTATCTTGCCTCATTGCCGGCCCTTAAAAGAGGGGAAAGCTATAAGGATTTAAATATTCTGGAGCCGAGCAAGGGAGAGCGCGTGGTTGTTCATAAGGGAAAAGAAGAAAAGGCAAGTACGCAATTGGCCTACTATGGGGACTATACCTATAGTGAAACGGAGAATGTTAATATGGAAGCCTTGGAGAGTGTTTTGACGATCAAATTGCTTGAAAGACTCCGTGAAAAAGAAGGTGGTGTTTATGGAGTGGGCGCTCGGGCAAGTTTTAGTAAGCTGCCAAAAGCGCGTTATGCTTTCTCCATTGGTTTTGGTTCCGCAGTAGATAAGGCTGATGCTTTAATCGCTTCGGCATTGGATGAGGTAAAAAAGATTCAGGAACAGGGGCCAGAAAATGGAGATATTGAGAAGTTCCTAGCAGAACAACAGCGACAAAATGAGTTAAATCTTCGTGAAAATGGTTATTGGCTGAATTATATATCAAGTTCATATCAGAATGATCTTGATCTTACGCGATATACACGAAGAATAGACAATTTGAAGAAGGTAACTTCAAAGTCAGTGCAGGACGTTGCCGGGAAATATTTGAAAAGAGATCGACTTTTTGAATTTATCTTGATGCCGGATTCTAAATAACAGGAGTCTTGGAAAATAAAAAAAGGGTTGCCTGCTCATTAGGCAACCCTTTTCTATTGGACAAAAAATTATGGGCAAAAAAAAATCCCAACCATTTCTGATTGGGATTGCCAAAATGTCTAATAAGTATCTCTTGTTAACCCAAATAGGATTTTAAGATTTTGCTTCTTGAAGTGTGTCTCAAACGTTGAAGAGCTTTATCTTTGATCTGACGAACACGCTCACGCGTCAAATTGAATTTTTCTCCGATTTCCTCTAACGACAATTGGTGATTGGAACCTAAGCCAAAGAAAAGTACGATAATTTCACGTTCTCTTTCTGTTAATGTTGCCAATGATCGTTTGATTTCTTCTGATAGAGATTCATCAATCAAAGAACTGTCTGTGTCTGGATCATGGTTCTCCAATACGTCCAAAAGTGTGTTTTCTTCACCTTGAACAAAGGGAGCGTCCATAGATACGTGACGACCAGAGTTGCTTAGCGTATCCGAAACCTTGTCTACTGTGGTTTCAAGGATATCCGCCAATTCTTCTGGAGATGGTTCCCGTTCGTATTCTTGTTCTAGTTTTGAGAAAGCCTTACTGATTTTGCTCAATGAACCGACTTGGTTCAATGGCAGACGTACGATACGCGATTGTTCAGCAATTGCTTGAAGAATAGATTGGCGAATCCACCAAACGGCATAAG